>Ga0187851_10003975_pt1 | contig 12231 bp, 6 predicted proteins | sample June2016WEW_6_10_FD_132997 | JGI IMG/M metagenome (GOLD analysis project Ga0187851, IMG submission 132997) | Peatland microbial communities from SPRUCE experiment site at the Marcell Experimental Forest, Minnesota, USA - June2016WEW_6_10 | ecosystem: Environmental > Terrestrial > Soil > Wetlands... | reverse complement strand
GGCTGCTGAGGTAGTAGAAATGGTATGCTCTGTAGTCGTACCATCATAGGTTTTATTGCCGGCCGTTATTCCAGAAACCGTCAGCGCCTTAGCAGTGATAACACCGGTGTTAATAGTAGCATAAGTAACTGTATAGTTGGCCCCACCGTTGCCATCACTCACCGCAGCCGGCGTGACAGTCATCACATGAGTAATGCCCACATTCTTATTATCATATGTCTCCATCCAGGATGCAGTATCGCCAGAGGCTAAACTGCCTGTGGTGATCGTAGGTGTCCCGGGGGAAGTTGTAGTGCCGTCATAAGGCTTGCTTGACGGTCCTGCCGTCACTGTAATCGCTAGTGCATTGATAACACCCGTGTTAACAGTGGCATAAGTAACATTATAGTTGGCTCCACCGTTGCCATCACTGACCATACCAGCCGGGGTTAGAATTACACTCGTACCGACATTATCACTGCTATACTTCTCCGTCCAAGTTGCGGTATCGCCAGTGGCTAAACTGCCAGTGGTAATCGTGGGAACTGCAGCCGCCGTGGTCGTACCGTCATACGTCTTGGTGTTAGTGGTAGCTGTAACCGTAATGGCAAGAGGGTTTACATTCAAATTAGCCGTAATATTACTTGGGGAATAATTGCTATTACCAGCGAAGCTGGCTGAAATACCTCCAGTGTCAGTACCCGCATTAATCTTGGTAAGAGGATAGGAAACAGTAGCCAAGCCATTGGTATTGGTCGTGCCTTGTACTGAAGATCCTCCATTGACGGCGAAGGAAATTGTTTGACCACTCAAACCAGTGCCGCCTGAGGTTAGTGTGGCAGATAAAGTCATTGAAGTAGCACCATATGTAATGACATTGGGTATATTTATGGCGAAGGTTGGGACGGGGAGCGCTTGTTTTACTGCGTCTGCTATCATTCCCCAACTGCACGAGCCACTCCACGTGTAACCTACTGACAAGTTGGATTGGGTTGTAGATACTACTTCGTATTCATCTGAGGTTTCATAGGTTGCCCCAGAAACATTATCAGTTTGCGTCCCCACCAGTGTGAAACTACTCCCGCAATTTGGCGTGGAATTCGATTCCAATCCTGTTGCGCCTATAATGAAATCGTTAGCATTGGACGTGGTAATCGAAGTGCTCGCTGAAGTCCCAGTACCTGTACTTGAGTTTGGCGTGGTCACATCGAAGGGCGAAGTGGTGTTAGCCCCGCTGATACCAAATGCCTCAGCCACCGTATTTGTGCCACTGGTTTGAATAGTGATTGTTATTGTTCCGCTCGAAGACCAAATCGCATAGTATGTTTGTAAGTGATCGGTCCCAGTGAGTAACACACTTGCTCTAGAAGTCCAGGGCAAATTGGGGTTTGAGGTAATACTACTGACTGTGCCACTGTGTACGAATATTGAAATATATAGCACATCGTTTGTATCGGTTGTCGTCAATGATACTGCGACAGAATTATTCGAAGAAGCCTTTGAGCCCTGACCATCTAACGCCATAGGGATTGCAGTTACATAGGTGAACTGGTCGTGGGAATTGGCTATGCTGGTTCCACTCGGCGTGGCTACTGTTACATCCACCGTACCGGCAACACCCGATGGGGAAGTGGCGGTTATCTGCGTGGCGGAGTTTATTGTAAAGGCTGCGGAATTTACACCAAAGTTCACTGCTGTAGCTCCAAGGAAATTGGTACCAGTGATAGTTACAGCACTTCCACCATCCAGAAGACCGGAAGTCGGCGAAATACCGGTCACCGTCGGACCAGTTTGATACGTAAACTTGTCGGCAGAACTTGTCGAACTGGTGCCACTTGGCGAAGTGACCGTTATATCAACAGTACTGGCGCTGCCCGCCGGGGAAGTGGCGGTTATTGAGGTAGCGGAATTGACAGTATAAGTGATGGCGGCATTTGCACCAAAATTCACCGCCGTAGCCCCAGTCAAATTCGTACCAGCGATAGTTACAATAGTTCCACCTCTCAGAGGTCCGGAAATCGGCGAAATGAGCGTTACCGTCGGAGTAGCTTGATAGGTAAATTGATCCGCATAACTTGTTGGACTAGTACCACTTGGCGTGGTCACCGTTATATCCACGGTACCACTGCCCGCCGGGGAAGTGGCCGTAATCGAAGTATCGGAGATGAAGGCATAAGAAGCGATGTTACTGCCAAATTTCACCCCAGTGACGCCCGTGAATTCCATACCGGTGATAGTCACCACAGTTCCGCCAGCCAGAGGACCAGCAGTCGGCGAAATGCCCGTCACCATCAGAATCGCGGTATAGGTAAACTGGTCGGCGTTACTAGTGACACTCGTGCCGCCAGCTGTAGTGACTGTTATATCCACGCTACCGGCAATGGTAGATGAAGGGGAAGTGGCAGTAATCTTAGAAGGAGAGTTGATGGTATAAGTGGCGGTATTGGGCCCAAAATTCACTGCCGTAGCTCCACTGAAATTAGTACCGGTGATAGTTACACTCGTATTACCAGTCGTCGGACCAGAATTCGGCGAAATACTACTCACCGTTGGAGCCGCGACATAAGTGAACCTATCGGCGGGGCTGGTGACGCTGGTGCCTCCCGGTGTCGTGACTGTTATATCCACGGTGCCGGCAGCACCAGACTTCGGAGAAGTGACGGTTATCTGGGTGGCACCACCATTGGCAAAACTGGTTGCGGAAGCTGAGCCAAAATGCACCGCCGAAACCCCGAGGAGATTGGTACCGGTGATAGTGACACTATTGCCTCCGTTCGTCATACCGGAATTCGGTGAAATACCTGTCACTGTCGGCGCCCCAATCGTAGTTGTTGTCGCAATCAGCGTATTTTGAACAACACGGGGGTAAACAACAAATGTTCTGGATACGGTAGAGACCGTTAGATTTACCTGCAGAGTGTCAGAGGTAGTAACTCCAGATTGCATGTAAGGCCAAACCAAAGATGAAGCAGTGACACTGTTGGCCACAACCCTGGTGTTTTGTAGTGCACCATCTAAGTAGTAATTCCTCGTAAGTACACCATTTGTCAGCGTATACGTCGCCTGCATTTGGTCGGTCGGCCCGCCGGTTTCTATCGATACCCAATTTAAGGTAAGAGGGAAATTACCTGTCGGACAACTCACATTGGCAGCCTCTTGGGTATCCATCGTGATATAGTTAATCGCATTCTTAAGTTGATTTACCGCATTTGCCTGATTCGTCATCTTACTATTAGAAGTATTCATAGTTTGAAACAGCATAACAATCGCGGGGATGATAATAGCCGCTATCAGCATTGCTACGATCAACTCGATCAAGGTAAACCCTTTTTGCTTATTGTGCGGCATCTTTAATATCCTAATAACTAGATCGGTAATCAGTCAGCGTAAACAATGATTTGCCATTTAATGAGATGGCTACATCTATTTCTTCCTCTTGTCCAGTACTCCAGGTAGCATCCGTATCATTTGAAGATGTAATATCCGTAACGGTGATAGTAGATACATAACCATTAGTTTGAGGCGGCTGTTGATAATTACCCGGAGCTTGACTATATGTTTGACTCATAATAAAATCCATGTCACTGATTGCAATATCTTTAGCACGCTCATAAGTACTTGTCCTTATTAATACTTTTGATGAAGTCCCCAAAGACATCAGAAGGGCTACAGCAAGTATCGCAATCATCGGTATTGCAATTAATATTTCCAGCAAAGAAAAACCTTTCTGGTCCTCGATGATTCTTAACTTGCCGAGTTTCTTCCTTATGATCTTAAACATCTTATCCTTTATTTATGGAGAGAGGAAGATTATATTTTTACTCCAGTTGAATAAACGGCAAATTTCCGTCTGTGTACTACCAAGGCGGATTTAATAAATCCCGTCCAAGTTTTTTCTTTTATGATTCGTCTCATAAATTCTCGCTGGGGCGAATCCCAAATTAACATTATTCTATTTGTGTGCTTATTTCCTTATGTATTTAGCTTTTAGTTAAGCCTCCCGGCCAAATTCCAATATCAACCGTGTAATTCTATTGCTAGAATTACACTAATGGTTCATGGAAATTCGACTTGCCCAATCAAAGTTAGTTCGTTTGTGGGTGGAACTTAGAAAATTCAGGGCACTGCATTTTTCTGAGTTTAAAAACGTATACGCGAGGTGTATACGCATTGATGCTTTTCAAGATGCCAGACTGAAGGTAAAATATTCTGAAGAAGATACAGTCCGGAAGTTCAAAACGATAAAAATGCAGTGAAGTAATCGGAAAACACAATTTGGGAATGATCGGAAGGACACCAGATAACTAACCATTTTATAACGACAAAAAATCACATACAAATGCGATGAAGATTAATAACTAATTGACTGCTGGCCTTTCCAAATTTCAAGTGCAAGTCGATGGAAGGTTAAGAAGTGATGGGAAATAAATTGGCCCCGGTTACAAAGCCGAAGCCGATTAACAACACGAACCTTGCCTGCTCCCACTCATGTAATGAACTAAAGAGGCCAAATTGCCAAGTCCTATGCACACGACTGTTATGGCCTTTTACCCGACATTATTCGAGGCCGTAAGACAAAAAACCAAAACATAAAATGGTTAAAAGTACCGGTGTATTTAAACCGATAAAATCAGAAAGGGGATCTAATTTTGCGGTAGTAGCTGTCAAAGCAAACTTGTGAGTTTCAACCCGGAGGATTCTCAATTGTTCAAGTACGCATTACGGATGAATTACATGACATCCGGTTATTAACCGAATATCGCAATAGCACTACCCCAAGCGAGAAAAACGATAGGGACAACAATGGCGGCAACATTGAAATAATGGAGAGTAACATTCTCATCGATGGAATGAATACGAATACCGAGATAATGCAACGAGGGAAAGGCAACAATTGCCACAAAATCAGTTCACCAAATGTTTTCCATTTGTTTGTCATGAGATAAATGCCGCTTTCAGCCACGAATCTTTGTCTGATTGCTAATGGAAAGATGGAAAGTATTTTCATTATCTTTTAAGCTTGAGGAGAAATCAATAGTACTTTGGGTAAAAAAGACAGTCAAAAGGTTACAAATGACAACTGGGCAAGTTGCTGGGGTGGCACGTTTTTTGGGAAGTTAATCATGGTTATTCGGGATATCGGAATGTTCAATCAGACTTCGCCTTTCAATCAACTAGAGCTGAAAGGGTGTTTTTAAGTTGATAAAGAACATCTTTAGTTTGTGACTTGATATTCGAGTCATAAATTAGGCATTTATAAAAACAGAATACCGGACGGGAAGGGATTAACCTCGCCGTTCGGTATTTGTTCTTAGATGATGTTATTCTTCTTTTTTATTAGATGATTGTAATTACGGCATGTTGCCCGTAACATCTTGGGCAGTCGTTACCGCAGAATCAGCTGTAATAACGCTTCCTACGAATTGGGCCTTGGCCTCATCAAAATAAAGACCTGAATACCAAGGATCACCAGCAGCTGTACCACTTGTAATTGTTTTGGCCGTACCACCTCCTGCCACTTCAACAACACCGGTAGTATCGATCCAATAATACCCCTGAAGTTTTCCGGTAATATAAGGTTGTAAAGCATAAGCAGGATCAGCAGCAGTAGTTAAGGTGGTCTCATCCAAAAGGAAACCCGCGGTGAATACACCGCCCGTTTGCTGGGCCGCTGCAGCTTGTGCAGCAGTTCCTACCTGGGCTAATTCGGAATTAGCCGCCGAGACAGTGCTGGTGCCAACAAACTTAGATACGTTCGGGATAATTACCGCAGCCAGGATGCCCAGGATGGCGATGACGATCAGAAGTTCGATGAGGGTGAAGCCAGATTCTCCAGCTCGGAAGGAGTTGAGGAATTTCTTTGTAAGTTTGTTCACTTGTTGGAAACCTCCATTTTATTTATTTATATTTTTACTTTCACGTTAAAAGAAATATTTGTGTTGTGACTATGCGATGAGAATAATACTTCATTCACTCTATCTAAATATTATGATTTTGGCCCCTATTAATTATTATTTTATTTCGCCTCCTTTATCAACCTGACTTCGTGCAGCAATGACCATACTCCACTTGCAAAAGTTCATATACTCAATTTAATATGTTTATGGTGTGCTGTCAATTGCCTAAATGACCTAGTTTTATTAATCGTTCGTACTAGTATTGAAAAACCAATTCTGCGATTTTCCGAATTACCCAGTGGCGAATTGTCCAATCATGAGTAACTATTGATTTTAATGGAGGTTCAATTCGCTCTTTTAGCGAAATCGTAACTCCAAAATTTTTATCGAAACTAAACCCAATATGAGACATTTGCACATTATAAAGATGTTTCCACCATCTTGTTACTTGCGCTTGGCCCTTTAACAATACTTTTGAGTGATTATTTTAAACATCGGATTTTCCTTTAGGCCCTCAAACAACTTGCATAATTAACATGAGATTAACCACTTAGATCGTTATTCATCTACTCGATAAAAATTAAACAAATACCCTGACGGATGTTAATATCTTCACCACGGATGGTAGCATGATGAAATCGATAACATAGATACATGTTTCCTCTTCAAATCGCTTTATTTAAGTTGGAAAGAAAAGTTATAAGTGCCAACTACTACTCCGGCATCATTAGTGGCCGTAGTATAATCTATCGAAGATACTACAATCGTAAATCCCCCAGTATCTCGCAAAGCCTGTCCATAATCCAAAATGCTTGTCTCACTTGTGGAGGTACCAGCGACGGTAATCTCAGAATTGCCGTATGTCATCGTGCCCAATGCCACGGTTTGGGGTAATAATGCTACGATCTGCTGCACATCGGCATCTGTGATGGTACGGGCTGTGGCAAGCGCGCTTAATTTTGCGCTCAGCACGTTGGCGGTATCCAAAATCGGCTGAATCTGCGCCTGCAGCGTTTTGTTCTGAGTTATCATCTCTGCGGTACTCTTGGCAACACTTGAACTCTGGCTCTGGATGCTACTCGACTGGGATTGTAATGTAGTAGTATTATTTTTCGTATTTTGCCACATGTTCCATATCAATATCAAACCAACGATACCTGCCACGGCAACCACAGGAATCGCTATCCGATAAATATTGATAGGCTTAGGTAACGATGAAGCCGGAAGAGCATTTAGATTTACTAGGGAATAGTTCCCAGGCTGTTTTTGAAGCTCAAGTTCCTTGGTGGCAAGTCCCAGGTTAACCATAAATTCGTTGACCGGAAATCCTGCGGGACCCTGGATAGGGCTGGGTAAAACCGTGACTTTATAATTCAAGGTGCCAACTAGAGCTTTCCATGTTTCTGGTTGCCGGGCCAAATCGCTTGAAACAAATACGGGAACATCTACTTTGAGCGGGTCCTGCGGATGACTGGAATTATAAAAAGCGACTGTTCTGGCAAACTCTTCACTAATGGTGGACATATTTTCGAAAATGCTCTTCCCCTCATTTTGCAGAACCAGACTTCGGATAACTTGGGGCACCCTTTCTGACAGGATAATAATATTCAGACTATCGGAAGTGGCGTCAACTATGATCGCCCTCGGTTGATTCACACAAATGCTGAGTGCGAGCGGTACCAGATCCAACACGCGTGGTTTGACGTCTGCCAAATGCAAAGCATTGATTAAAACATCGGTATTTTTACGAGGAAACCCAACGACAAAAACGCGTGTTTCTGTTGGGCCGCTAGGAATGCGTTGATATGCAAGGTAGAGTTCGTTTATGGAAACTGGCAAAACTCTGCCAGCTTCGCGTCGCACTGCTTCCGGCAAAAGAGAATCAGGCAATGGCGGTAAGGAAAGTACCCGATACAAAGAGTCACGCCCGCTCAAGCCGACAACTATTTTCCCTTTACCGGCAAAAGTTTCTGTCAAAGATTCGGTCAATTTTTTAATGCCGGAGGTTTCAGTTTTAACATGTTGAACAACAGTTAACAACTCCCTGATTTTTTTAGCCACCTGGCCTTCGTTTACAATTACGCCCCCGCTAACTAGACCCGGTTCCAGGGGCATATTGGCCCAACGCTCAACCTTTTTATCTTTAGCAACTAGTATACGAATATTGTTGTCTTCGAAAAATAGAGACATCACTCGTTCTGCCATTAGCCTATTCCCCCTTTATCGTCCATACTTGGATGGTAAATGTGGCGGTTGGTCCCGTAAAGCCTGCCTGCTCAATTAGTGCCTGAACCTGAGCCGGCGTCATCGCTGCCAATGTACTCTTCACCAAAGCTGCAATTTGATCGGAAGTCAGCCCCTGTGTCTTGTCAGGGGGTAATGCTGCTTGAACCTCACTATTAATCGTAGTATTGAGGGTTGCTATATCAGTATCGGTCATTGGGGCCGGTGAAGTCAGGTTGACAGACGGAACTGTTCCGCTACTAAAGACAGAGTTGGTAATTACTTCATGTGTAAAAGCCACGATATCATTTACAACCGCCTGATTGTAACTCGCAGAATCTGCCGTTGACGCGAAAACCTGCTGGGGAACCAAACCGGTGACATTCACTGTAAACGTTGTAAGTTGATAATTGGTGCTATTCTCAGTGGTGTCTGTGGCGGGTGTGGCGGTTAGACTAGTGATTTGTAAACCTGTATCTGCGGCAATAGAGTATAGCGTCCGGTCATCATCAACAGTCTGGGCGGTAGTTGGAAAATTGATTTGGACGACCGTTGTTTGAGCAGTGGCGACTTCGTTTTGCAAAGCAACCGACTGCTGTTGTTGAACAGCGTTTGCGGCTTGGTCCTGTGTCAAAGTTTTTTTATCGAGGACGATCTGATTTTTCAGGTTATTTTGTTTGGTAACTTCGCTATTATTGTTCGAATATAACCATCCCCCCACGCCCACAAAGACGACAACCAGGGCAAGTAAGATGAACACTAGCATCCTGTTTGAATTCATTTGATCATTCCTTACTCATTTTATTTACTACGATGAACAACGTTTTTCATCGCTTTCACCCCGTTTATTTATCCGGAGCCAAACTGACCATAGATCCCATACATCGCAGAAAGCATAGCAATCACGATAAATCCGACCACCACGGCCATCGCAATCGTCAGTGCCGGCTGCAACAATCCTACGGCAGTCATCGTTTTTTCATCGGCATCGGCTTCAAAGCTATCGGCTGCCGTGGTGAGAGTATTGCCCAAATTACCGGTTTTTTCCCCTACCGCAACCATTTGCACCATCAGTGGCAAGAAAATCTTGCGTTTGGACATGGGTTGGGCTAGGCCTTCTCCCGCCAACATTTCTTGTTTCACTTCATTCAAAGCTTGCCCAACAACTTTATTCCCACTGCTCTGAATGCACATGGCCACAATGTCCGGAAGAGGTAAACCAACTTTGATCAGCATCGAGATTGTACGGGCGCAGCGGCTCAATTCATTTAGCTGTACAATCGGCCCAATAATAGGCAAACGAAGCATATATCCGTCCCATCTGATCTTACCCGAGGGAGTTCTGAAATAAAGCACCATCCCAATAATCAACACAGCCAAACCAAGTAAAACGTACCCACCATACTCAGCGGCCCCTTTGGCAAAATCAATAAGGATCTTTGAAATTGTGGGTAATTTCGCCCCCAAGCTGCTATAAAGATTAGTGTACGTCGGCATCACAAAAAAGACCAAAACCGCGACCACGACAATGGCTACTGACAGAACGATAATGGGGTAGGTCATCGCACTTTTTACTTTTTTTGAGGCTGATGCCGTTCTTTCCATGTAGTCCGCCATGCGTCGTAAAACCTGATCCAAATTACCGCTTTGTTCCCCGGCGGCAATCGTTCGACAGTACATGGTCGAAAAAACTTTGGGGAACTTGGCAAGCGCCCCTGAAAAAGATGTGCCGCTCCGAAGATCGGCAATCATCTCTTCGAGCGTTTTTTGGAAGATTTTATTGGAAGCTTGCGCCTTATATAAATCGATGGCCGTAACGATGTCAATGCCTGATTCCAGGAGGATTGCTAGCTGTCGAGAAAACAGGATGACTTCCCTGGGCTTCACTTGAGATGTCAATGAAATATTCAGAGTACCACTTAATTTTCCTAACGAATTCCGTGATTTAATATTGAGTACCTGATAACCGATGGCATTGAGTTCAGCCACTGCTTTTTCTTCGTCGGGAGCAGCTAGTTGCCCCTTAATCATTTTCTTTTCACTGGTATAAGCTAAATATTGAAAATCCATTTTCTTACCTCGTTGCTGCTATTCAGGTGCGTAAGCGCTACGCAATACCTCGGTTGGGGTGGTGATCCCCGATTTTACTTTGAGCATCCCATCCTGCAACAAGCTGACCATACCCTCTTTTACTGCCTGGTTGCGGATTTGACCGCTGTTTGCCCCGTCCACAATCATGGTTCGAATTGAATCGCTGATCCGTAAAATTTCAAAAATACCGATACGCCCAAGATAGCCAGTATAAGAACATGATTCACACCCTATACCATACTTGAATTCCGTCTGCTTTTCACCGATGGCCTTCTCATAGGCAATCTGTTCGGGAAGGGTCGCTTCCATCATTTTGCCGCAATCGGGGCAAACAAGCCGTACCATTCTCTGAGCCACAACGCCGATCACTGAAGAGGCAATAAGAAAGCGTTCGACTTTGAGATCGACAAGACGAGCAATTGTAGTAGCCGCATCATTCGCGTGAACAGAAGAAAGTAAAAGGTGCCCTGTTAACGCTGCCTGTGTGGCGATGCTTGCGGTTTCACTATCACGAATTTCACCGACTAGAATAACATTTGGATCAAGGCGCAGAATGGACCGCAAACCAGCGGCAAAAGTGATCCCGGCTTGCGGATTCACCTGAATCTGGTTGATGCTTTTAAAATGATATTCTGCGGGGTCCTCAATCGTGATCACGTTCCTCGCAACCAAATCAAGGCTATTGATACAAGCATAGAGTGTCGTCGTTTTGCCTGACCCAGTCGGTCCGCTGCTTAAAATCATGCCATAAGGTGCGCTAAGCATGGATTCATAAATTTTCAAGCTTTCTGGTAGAAGCCCCAATTCCGCCAAACCGCGGCTGGCGCGTGATTTATCCAGGAGACGCAGTACGGCCATTTCCCCAGTGATGCAAGGCACCGTGGCGACACGAACGTTGATGGGACGACCTTTAGCATCGAACGAGAATTGTCCATCCTGAGGACGGAGGTGATCAGCGATATTCATATCGCTCAAAATTTTGATACGGGAAATAAGTGCCCTATTTATGTTAAGCGGCAAAGACATCATTTCATGTAAAATACCGTCGATACGGTAACGTACTCGCATGCGGTTCTCCTCGGGCTCTAAATGGATATCAGAGGCCCGAGTCTTGACGGCTTCCTCAACAATCATACTTAGCGCCTGGGCCAATGGAGCATCAAAAGCAGCATCCATGGCCAGTCGTTCGTCAGTGATTTCCTCACCAACTGAAACATTCGAAATTTGTTTTTCAATTTCGCCATAGCCTTTGTAATTAAGGTCAATAGCATCCCGGACCTCGTCGACTTTTCCGGCGACAGGCTTTACCCGCATTTTGGTGCTGGCAGAAATTGCCTCCAGCGCAAAAACGTCGGTCGGGTCAGCCATGAGAACGGTCAAAGTATTATTGGCTACCGAAATAGGTATAAGATTCAACCGGCGCGCCATGACCTCCGGGACAAGCTTCAAAGCTGAAGCCTCAGGGATTAACTTGACTGGTTTTAGGGGGACCGGAACCTTATCATTTATTTTCACCCCTGTATCTGGCAGCTCTAAAGCCGCCCTTTTCATGGAAATGGTCTGTTTAGGTTCGATCTGAATAACCTGAATGGCATATTTTTGGGCAAACAGCATGGCTTCACGGCTTAATGGAATTGAAACACCTATCGCTTTGTCGCTGAAGCCAACATCATAAGATTTTACTTCAAAAAGGGAAACTTGTTCCAGTCGTAATTCCTTTTCACCATCCAGGAAATCAATAACCAGACGATGTTGAGTAACCGCATCATCATCATAAGCAATAATGTCAAAATGATATTCGGTTCCTGATTTGCCATGAACGTTAACATCTCGTTCAACCCGATAATTGAGATTTTCTAAAGCTTTTATTAATTGGGCTTTATTTTCAAAAACAGCCGTATCTGGAAATTTTATTGGGCTTCGCGGTAAATCAGTAACCATTTTGTTAACATCGTCAGCGCTGATAATTTTCATGTGCTGATGATTCGCTAAACTCTGTGCTTCCTGCCCCAGCGGCGAGGTCACAGCCAGCACACATCCG
>Ga0187851_10003973_pt1 | contig 12236 bp, 10 predicted proteins | sample June2016WEW_6_10_FD_132997 | JGI IMG/M metagenome (GOLD analysis project Ga0187851, IMG submission 132997) | Peatland microbial communities from SPRUCE experiment site at the Marcell Experimental Forest, Minnesota, USA - June2016WEW_6_10 | ecosystem: Environmental > Terrestrial > Soil >... | reverse complement strand
GAGCGCCGGGGGCACACCGAACATCAGCCAGGTGGATGCGGAATCCGCTGTTTCGGGCACCATACAGGACGGCTACACCAGCGGCCAATACAACGGGTTCACGATCGGGTCCGACGGAACGGTTACGGCGACCTACAACAACGGCAAACAGGAAAATGTGGGGCAACTGGCGTTGGCGAACGTGGCCAACTCACAAGGCCTGAATCTGCTGGGGAACGGAGACTATCAAACAACGCAAGCCAGCGGTACGGCCGTGATGGGAACCTCGGGCACTTCGGGCCTGGCCACCGTGCAGGACGACGCACTGGAAGCATCCAACGTGAATATCTCGACGGAGTTTTCCGATCTGATCATTGCGCAGCGCGCGTTCGAAGCGAATGCCAAATCAGTGACTACGTTCGACACGGTCACGCAGGACACGATCAACATGGTTCATTGAGCTTGGCAATCATTCATTTGATGAAGGGCGGCTCTCGGGCCGCCCTTAGTTTTTGACGGGTGGGCGAACTTCGATAAATAGCCCCTTACCCTCTGCAAGCACGGTTCCTTTTTGACTAACGACGCGGGCTTCGGCCCAATGCTTGCGCGGTTCGTTGCGAACCACGCGGCCCTCGATGCGGATAGGCGCTCCACTGGGAACCGGGCGGAGGTAATCGATCTCTATCTTGCGCGTCATCGAGGTCTTGCCCTGAGCGCGCACTGCTTTGCTCATGGCCTCATCGAGCAGCGTGGCGATAATGCCGCCGTGCAGATAGCCGGGGTGGCCGTCGAAGGTGCCAGGGACAACGGGAAGGCTCACGACCGAACCGTCATCGGCGAGCAGGAATTCGAGACGCAGGCCGGCTTCATTGGCCGGGCCGCAGCCGAAGCAGCGGTTGCTGGCCGAATGGGAAAAGGGTGTGAGGTGTTCGTGGCCCTCGGTCATGCCGGCCTCACAGACTGGAACTCACCGTTGAGCGCGGCGATCAATCTTTTGCGATCCACATTGCCTCCCGTGAGGATGATGCCGGCGCGTTTGCCGGAGAGAATCGACCGCTTCTTCAGCGCGGCCGCGAGTGAAGCGGCTCCGGCGCCTTCGGCAACGTTATGGGTATCCTGGTAGTAGATGCACATCGCCTCCGCGATTTCCGTGTCGGAGACTTCGACGATGCGCGCGACTTGGGCCCAAATGACTTCCAATGCATCCTGATTGGGCGTGCGGCAGGCGAGGCCATCGGCGATCATCGAAGTCGCGGGCGCTTCGACCAGTTTGCGCTCCTTGAAGCTGATTGCGGCGGCGCGGCAAGCGTCGGATGTAACGCCGACAATCTCGGTCGCCAGATTGAGGGCATTGCGCGCAGCCACCATGCCGCAGATCGACGAGCCCATCCCGATTGGAACGTATACGACGTCCAGCGCGGGCGCTGCCTGAAAAAGCTCCAATGCGTAGGTGGCTGTGCCCCAAACCAGTTTTTCATTAAACGATTCAACCATTGCGTAGCCGCGTTCACCCGCGAGGATACGCGCAAATTCAAGCGACTCCTGGAAGTCGTGCCCGTGTTCGACCAGTTCCGCGCCTTGCGCCTGCATGGCACGATTCTGCCCGGCGGAGTTGCCGTGGGGCACCACAATGACTGCTTTCATCCCGAGCACGCGGGCAGCCATGGCCACACCCTGGCCAAAGTTGCCGCGAGTCGCTGCCACAACGCCTGATAATTCGGGCTGCATTTGCTTGAGCCAGGTTCCATAAACCAATGCGCCGCGCAGTTTGAATGCCCCGACGGGAGAGTGGTTTTCGTGCTTGATCCAGACCTCGGCGCCAAGCCGCTGGTTGATGAGCGGCCAACTGTATTGCGGCGTAGGCGGCATGAAGCGATAGATGATGCTCTGCGCTTCGTGAATCTGCTTCAGCGTGGGAAGCGTCATGGAATCAGAATACTTGCTTGCCGGTCTGCACCGTCTCAGAGACGAGGTAAGAATTCATCGAGTCGGGCGGTGGGCGGCTTGACCCGGGTTAGCGTGCCCGCTGAGACTGAAGATGCGGGTTCCAGCAAAAGGCCCGCAATCCCCGGAGGAACTCCCCAACTTGATCATTCAGAGCAGAGTAGTCTTCGGGGAGTCATTTTTTGGGGTAGCGGCCGCTTGCCGCGAGAAGCTGATTTGCGTGGAAGGCTGAGAGAGTGTGGCTTCGGAAAACCCGGGCAGCGATTGTAGCCACGGTAGTTGCGGCCGGCTTAGCAGGCTGCCGCTCAGCGCCGAAACTGACGGCGCAACAGGCCGAAGGCAAGCATTTCTATGACGTTGGTTGCGCTCATTGCCACGAGGAGAATGATCTGCATTTGAAAAAGGTTCCGCCGAATTTGCACGGACTCTTCAGCCGGAACACATTGCCGGATGGAGAGCCGGCGACGGATCGAGAGGTGGAGCAGATTTTGTTGTCGGGCAAGGGAATCATGCCCTCGTTCAGGTATCAGATGTCCAAAGATCAGATGGATGCGGTGCTGGCCTATCTGCATACCGGGCTCCAGGATCAACGGGATCAGGATCAACAAAAGCAATAGAGAGGAGAAGCGGCGATGAAGGTTGGAGTTCTTGGTTCAGGCGATGTGGCGAAGGCGCTCGCGGAAGGATTCATCAAACATGGCCACCCTACAATGATCGGCACGCGCGACCCGGCAAAGCTTGCGGAATGGCGGCAGGACAATCGCAAGACGAAGGTGGGCAGCTTCAGCGAGACGGCGGCATTCGGCGAAGTGCTGGCGCTGGCGGTGAAGGGCTCGGTCGCGGCCGATGTATTGCGCCTGGCGGGAAGCGCCAACCTGGACGGCAAGCTGGTGATGGACGCATGCAACCCCATCGCCGATGCGCCGCCGGTGAATGGTGTTCTGAAGTTCTTCACGACGCTCGATGACTCGCTGATGGAGCGACTGCAGCGGGCGTTCCCCAAGGCGCATTTCGTCAAGGCGTTTAGCTCGGTGGGCCACGGTCAGTTCGTGAATCCGCAGTACAAGGCCGGGAAGCCGACGATGTTTATCTGCGGGAATGATGACGGGGCCAAGGTGGTGACGGCGCAGATTCTGGAGCAGTTCGGCTGGGAGACGGCGGACATGGGGAAAGTGGAATCGGCGCGCGCCATTGAGCCGTTGTGCATGTTGTGGTGCGTGCTCGGGTTCACCAAGAATGAGTGGACTCACGCGTTCAAGCTGCTGCACCAATAGCAGCGCGCGCGTCGCGACGCCGAATCAGATTCCCCGTATACTAAAGAGGACTATGGCGACTGACAAAACATTCTATTTGGAGACATTTGGCTGCCAGATGAACGCCCATGACTCCGAAAAGGTGATCGGCACACTGCGCCAGGAGGGATACCGGCAGGTGGAGACCGAGGAAGACGCCGGGCTGATCCTTTACAACACCTGCTCCATCCGCGACAAGGCGGAGCAGAAGGTCTTCAATCGCCTGAACGACTACAAGAAGCTGCACAAGCAAGGGAAGCGCTTCGGCGTCCTGGGCTGCGTGGCGCAGCAGGAAGGCGAGAAGATCTTCGATCGGGCGCCGTATGTTTCGCTGGTCTCGGGTTCGGCCTCGTACCGTAAGCTGCCGGAGATGCTGACGCGGCTTGAAGCGGGCGAGAACCGCATCACGGGCCTTGACGACCGTCAAACGGACGAGACCTTCGAGACCGAGTTCACGGCGCGGCAGAATCCCTACCGCGGCTACATCACCATCATCGAAGGGTGCGACAAGTTCTGCTCCTACTGCGTGGTGCCTTACACGAGGGGCAAGGAACGAAGCCGCACGTCCAGTTCGGTCCTCTCGGAGGCGCGGCGCATCGCCGACCTCGGTTACACAGAGATTCAGCTACTCGGCCAGAACGTGAACAGCTACCGCGACCCGGAAGGGAAGTCGAGCTTCGCGGAACTGCTGGCTGCGGTGGGCGAGGTGCCCGGAATTCGGCGCGTGCGCTTTACCACCAGCCATCCCCGGGACTTTACGCGGGACATTGTGGAAGTGATCGACCGCGTGCCGACGCTTTGCGACCACGTACACCTGCCGATACAATCCGGATCGGCGCGGGTGCTGAAGCGGATGGCGCGGGAGTATACGCCGGAGTGGTACCTGGAGCGGATCGCGTGGATCAGAGCGGCGCAGCGTCCCATCTCGCTTTCGACGGACATCATTGTTGGCTTTCCCGGCGAAACCGACTGCGATTTTATTGAGACAATGAACCTGCTGGCCCAGGTCGAGTACGATTGCGTCTTCGCCTTCAAGTACTCGGCGCGGCCAAACACACCCTCCCTGACGATGATCGATACGGTTCCGGAGGAGGAAAAGGGTGAAAGGCTTCAAGTGTTGCTTGAAAGGCAGCGGGAGATTCAGAGGATCAATTATTCCAAACAGATCGGGGAGATTCTTGAGGTAATGGTCGAGGGGGCGAATGCGCAGAGGGGGCAGATTGCCGGCCGCAGCACACAGAACAAGCCGGTGAACGTGACATGGACACAGCCGATTGCGCCCGCGCCGGGAAGTTACCTGCAGGTTCGAATCACGGGAGCGTACCCCAACAGCCTGGTTGGCGAAGCCGTCTAAGAACGGAGACCAGGGGACCGAGGAAACCAGGGACAAAAAAGCGGAGACCTGATCGCGTCGCGGAGCCGCTAAAGCGAGGATCGGGAAAGAGGGAACCAATGGATATCGAGGTTCGGATCCGGGGCTTGATGATGGACCCCTCCACAAACATGCCGATCGTGGTGCTGAAGGATGTGGGATCGGACGCGGTGATGCCGATCTGGGTGGGCATCTTTGAGGCCAACGCGATTGCGCTCGAGATCGAGAAGATGACTGCGGCGCGTCCCATGACGCACGACCTGACACGAAATCTTGTCCATCACTTGAATGGTGAGCTGGAAAAGATTGTGATTACGGAACTTAAAGACGACACATTCTATGCGGTTTTGTGGCTGAGGCAGGGAGACGAGCAGGTTGCCGTGGATGCCCGGCCGTCCGATGCCATTGCGCTGGCGCTGCGCGCCGATTGCCCGATCTACGTCGCCGATAAGGTGATGGAGAGCGCCAAGCTAAACACCAGCGGTCCGCCTGAGGGCCCCACGGCAGAGCAACTTCGCGGATGGCTCGAGGGGCTGAACGACGAAGACCTCGGCCGCTACAAGATGTAATCCAGCCAAAACTCCCAGAGTTGAATAGCGACTTTGAGCGGCACGTGGGCATCCGCGTGTGCGCCAACGTGGGAGAGGTGTCATAAGGGGGAAGGCAGGAGACAAGGGACTTGAGCGCGCGGGCGACACGGCAGAAGGTTTGTGGCTAGCGTTAGTTAACAGAATATCTGTTATCGGACATTGCAGATATGCCGATCAGTTCCTTATTTCCGTCAAGAGCTGCTCGACTTCGGCCTTCCCCTCGGCCGTGAGCGGCAGAATCGGTGACCTGGGGTGGCCTCCGAAGTAGCCGTTGAAGTCGCAGGCGTACTTGATTCCCGCCAGGCCAAACGCGCCTACAATTCGATTTCCGGCGGCGAGAATGCGTTGCTGCTTCTCATCCGCGAGCTTCGGGTCATGGTCCTTCCAGGCGATGTAAATCTCCTGGCAGGCCTGCGGAGCGAAAGCGGCGAAGGCCACAATCGCGCCCGAGGCGCCGGCTTCGAGCGCCGCGAAGATGGACCGTTCGGCGCCGGTAAGAACCCGAAAGCCCACTTCCCTGCTGCGAGTCTTGACTGGGGCTGCAGGTGGTGCCGTGGCAATTGCGACGCCGCTGGCCAAGTCGCCTGCGGAGACAAACGTCGCGCCGGCTACCGGCCCAGCTTCGCGATTGGGAACCTTCATCCGCGCCGTGGCTGCCTCAAACAACTGCGTAACCTGAACCGTTCGCCGGGGAGCGTTTTGCGTGGCGGCAACCGTCTCTCGGATCCGCTGCACGTCGCCGCTCGAATCCTTGATGCCGATGATGTTTGGGTGCTGGGCCAGTACGGCGATGAGCTCGATCGGCATCTCGACCGGAACGAACTTGGGAATGTGGTAGAGGACAACCGAAAGCGGCGAGCGGTCGGCGATGCTGCGGAAGTAATGAAGGATTGCGGACGGCGAAATCTGCCCGCGGTAATAGCTGGGCGGGCGAACGACGACGGCGTCGTAATTGAGAGTTGCCGCGAACTCCGCCAGCTCAATCGTCGCGCGGACGCTTTCGCGGCCCACGCCGGCGATAAGAACCTTGTCCGGCGCTGTGGCCTCGATTGAGGCACGGAGGACGTTGCGCGTTTCCGCATCGTTGAGCGTGACGGCCTCGCCCGTCGAGCCGAGGACGACCATTCCCGCCAGTAGGCTTCGCGAGTAGCGCGCCATGTTGGCTTCGATCTTGCGGAAATAAATGCGCTCGTCGGGGTAAAACGGCGTTGTAACCGCGGCGAATACGCCTTCCAGGAGCATTTGTTTATTGTAGAGCCCGCCGCGGAGTCATCGCGCGTTCTTCTTCGCTCGAGCGCGTTTCGATTGGCCGCACGAACCATTGCGGTGTATGTTGGGAATCACACGGCATAAGATTTATGCGCAGGCGGCGAAGCCCCGCGCTAGAAGCGAGTGGGGATAGGGGCATGAGCCCAATCGATGGACACATTGATGCACACCGAAGAAATCAAGCGGCGGAATGCGCCAACGCTCGCCAGCCAGGCCGCGTCGTTCTTTCTGCACTCGCTTTTGGCGCTGGCCTCCTGGGCGGCGCTTATGCTTGCCGGTTACGCTGTGAATCCCGTGGGCATCCCGCAGTGGGTGATTTTGCTTTCGTCGTTTGCCGTGCCGCTCGCTGTAGGTTTGTTCGTCGCCCAGATTCGCCCCAGTGAGATGGCGACCACTGTGTGGCTGGTGGGGTTCATTTGGGCGATGATCGTAGGCCTTTATATTCTGGATTTGCCTACCGGGCCGGATCATTGCTTCCAATGCACAGCGACGGAGAAATTGTCGCGGACGTTCTTCAGCTTGCCCGATCCGAGCGGGCTGATGGACGACGATTGCCCCTTCATCGGCACATGGCCGGCAGCGGCGCTGGTGGGCTACTCGATCGGCGCATGGCTGGCGATGCGGCGGCGACGCGTGGAAACCTAGAGCCGCGACTTCCCTTCACCGATCTTTCAGCTTTCTCCGGCAACTCGCCGCGTAGCGGTGTGGCGATTCGCACGAGCCGTCAGCGTCCGTTCGCGGAGTGCAGTGCCTGCAATGCGTAGACAGTAACAGAGTTCTTTTGCATGGCGGCGATTCCATCCGCTGCGGCCTGTGCGGCTGCCAGCGTGGTGATGGTAGGGACGCGCGCAAGGACCGCAGCGCGGCGAATTGCCTTTTCGTCGAAAAGCGCATCCTGGCCGCGAGGCGTATTCACGACGAGCTGAATGCGCTTCTCCTTGATCAGATCCACGGCGTTCGGCCGGCCCTCGTCGACTTTGAAGACGCGTTCGACAACCATGCCCGCGCCCTCGAGCACGTTGGCCGTGCCCTCCGTAGCGACGATCTTGAAACCGAGATCGACATAGCGGCGCGCCAGCGGGATGACGGCTTGCTTGTCGTGATCGTTCACGGTGAAGAAGACCGTGCCGCCGGTGGGAAGCAACTGGCCGGCGGAGAGCTGCGCCTTGGCGAAGGCTTCTCCAAATGTGGACGCGACACCCATCACTTCGCCGGTCGACTTCATTTCCGGACCGAGAACGGTGTCGACGCCGGCAAACTTGGACCAGGGAAAGACAGGCGATTTGACGTAGAAGTGCGCGCCGGTTCCCAAGTCTTTTCCGGATCTGACTTCGTCGGGCAGAAGTTCCGTCAGCTTGCGGCCGGTCATGAGGCGCGCGGCAATCTTGGCAAGCGGTATACCGGTGGCCTTTGAGACGTAGGGAACAGTTCGCGACGCGCGGGGATTGACCTCGATGACGTAGACGTGGTCATTGCCTTGATCGTCGCGCTGGATGGCGAATTGAATGTTGACGAGGCCGACGACCTTGAGCGCGAGGGCAAGCTTGCGCGTGTAGGCGCGGAGAGTTTGAAGCGTCGATTCGCTGATGCCGACGGCGGGCAGAACGCAGGAGGAGTCGCCCGAGTGAATGCCGGCCTCTTCGATGTGCTGCATGATGCCGGCGATGAGAACATCTTTTGAATCGCAGAGCGCGTCGACGTCGACTTCGATCGCATTCTCGAGGAAGTGATCGATGAGGACCGGGCGCTCCTGCGAGTATTCGACGGCCTGGCGCATGTATCGGCTGACCGCATCGGCGTCATACGCAATCACCATGGCCCGCCCGCCGAGGACGTAGCTGGGGCGAACGAGCACGGGATAGCCGATCTGCTCGCCGACGGCCAGAGCCTGCTCCACACTGGTCGCTGTGCCCCCGCGCGGCTGCGGGATTTGCAAATCCTCAAGCAATTTGCCGAATTGCTTGCGATCTTCTGCGAGGTCGATCGATTCCGGTGAGGTGCCGATGATCGGAACGCCAGCCGCAAGGAGGCGCTGCGCCAGGTTCAGCGGCGTTTGCCCGCCGAATTGCACGATCATGCCAATCTTCGCCCCCGACTGCGCTTCATGGTTGTAGATGGCCAGCACGTCTTCGAGAACGAGCGGCTCAAAGTAAAGACGGTCGCTGGTGTCGTAGTCGGTGGAGACGGTCTCAGGATTGCAGTTCACCATGATCGTCTCGTATCCGTCGTCTTTGAGCGCGAAGGCGGCGTGGCAGCAGCAATAATCGAACTCGATGCCCTGGCCGATGCGGTTGGGGCCGGACCCGAGAATGATGATCTTGGGCGTTGAAGTCGGCGGCGCTTCGTCCTCTTCCTCGTAGGTGGAGTAGAGGTAGGGCGTCATGGACTCGAATTCGGCGGCGCATGTGTCCACGAGCTTGAAGACGGGGCGAATTCCCTGCCCTTCGCGCAGTTCCCTCACCTGTTGCACGCCCGCGTTGCCTGCGAGTTTCCATTCCGTGGCGATGCGTTCGTCGCTCAGGCCGAGCCGCTTGAGCTGCCGCATGCGCTCCGCGCTTGTATCTTTTGGAGTAGATTGTGCGATGGTTTGCTGCGCCAGCGTCACCTCGCGCAACTGGTGCAGGAACCAGGGATCGATCTTTGTCAGGCGCGAAACTTCGCGCACGCTCAAGCCGCGCTCGAAGGCGTAGCGAATGTATTCGAGGCGTCCCGGCCGCGGTGTCACCAGCATTTGCGTCAGGCGGCGCGGCTCCATCACTTCGGCTCCGGTCTTCTTGCCGGTTTCAAGCGCGCGCCACGCCTTCATCAGCGCTTCCTTGAAGGTGCGGCCAATGGCCATCACTTCGCCGACCGACTTCATCTGCGGGCCCAGCGTTTCGTCTGCACCGGGAAACTTCTCGAATTGCCACTTGGGAATCTTAACGACGACATAGTCGATGGTCGGTTCGAAGCACGCCGGCGTCTTGCGCGTAATGTCATTGGGGATTTCATCGAGCGTATAGCCCACGGCGAGCTTGGCGGCGATCTTCGCGATGGGAAAGCCGGTGGCCTTGGACGCCAGCGCCGAGGAACGCGAGACGCGCGGGTTCATCTCGATGATCGTCATGCGGCCGTCCTGCGGGTTGACGGCAAATTGCACATTCGATCCGCCCGTTTCAACGCCAATTTCGCGCATCACGGCGATGGCCGCGTCGCGCATCTTCTGGTATTCGCGATCGGTGAGCGTTTGTGCCGGCGCCACGGTGATGGAGTCACCGGTGTGCACGCCCATGGGGTCGAAATTTTCGATCGAACAAATAATGATGACGTTGTCGGCGAGGTCCCTCATCACCTCGAGCTCGAATTCCTTCCAGCCGAGCACGCTTTCTTCCACCAGGCATTCGTGCACGGGCGAGAGGTCGAGGCCGCGAGCGAGAATTTCCATCATCTCTTCGCGGTTGTAGGCAATACCGCCGCCGGTGCCGCCGAGCGTGAAGCTGGGGCGGATGAGAACCGGAAATCCGAGCTTGTTGGAGAAATCGAGGCCGTCGCGCAGGTTATTGACGAGTGCTGAGCGTGGTACATCCAGGCCAATGCGGATCATCGCATCCTTGAAGAGCAGGCGGTCTTCGGCCTTCTTGATGGCTTCGAGCTTGGCGCCGATCAGCTCCACGTTGTAGCGGTCGAGAACGCCGGTGTCGGCAAGGTCGACGGCGAGATTGAGCGCGGTCTGGCCGCCAACTGTGGGCAGCAGGGCGAATTTGCCTGACTTTGGATCCGCCGCGAGCATTTCCGCTTCAATGCGGATGATTTCCTCTACATATTCGTGTGTCAGCGGCTCGATGTAGGTGCGATCCGCGAGATCGGGATCGGTCATGATGGTGGCCGGGTTCGAGTTCACCAGCACTACCTCGTAGCCCTCCTGCTTGAGAGCCTTGCAGGCCTGCGTGCCGGAATAGTCGAACTCGGCCGACTGGCCGATGACGATGGGGCCGGAGCCGATCACCAGAATTTTCTGAATGTCATTTCTGCGTGGCATGTTTCCTTCAGCGCTTACTTTGGTGCACAGTAATCAATCGGGTTGTCGGTGCCGTCAAATGTGATTGTTGAACTGATCCTGCAATTCTTCAATTCCGAGCATCGTATCTCTTTCGGCTGATCAGCCAGCGGCAGTCGTTGGAATTTCCCATCCTTCATCCAGACGAGAATCAGACGGTAGCTGCCTTCCGGAACCAATTCGAACTCAAACTCTCCATTCGGGTGAAGAGGGACCGCGAATAATATCGCGCCCGTCTCCGGGCTCTTGATCTGGGCAATTGTCTGGTGGTCAGGTTTGATACTGTCGAAGTCGATCGGCGCGCCTGTCGCATCGAAAAAGGTTCCCGAAAGCCGAGCCGAATGCGCAAGAAAAAGATTCGCTGGAGCCGGTTCGTCTATGCAAAGCTGCTTCTGTGCTTCTTTGCACTCCGCTGGAGTCCCGAGGCAAACCGTCTGAGCCAATGAGGGAGAAGCGACGACGACTGCAAGCCCCAGACCTGGAAGAATAACCGCACCCAAAAAACAGCGGAGCCAAATGCCCCGCTGCTTTGAAATTCTGAAAATGCTGTGCGTCTCGGGCTTCATCCCTTCCACTCCTCCATCATCTGCCGAAAGTCGCGGAAGAGATAATGAGAATCGTGTGGGCCGGGCGCGGCTTCGGGGTGGTATTGCACGCTGAAGAGCGGCAGCGTTTTGTGGCGCAGGCCCTCGAGCGTCTGGTCGTTCAGGTCAACGTGGGTCAGCTCGACCTCGCTCGAGTTGATGGAGTCAGGATCGACGGCGAAGTTGTGGTTGTGGGCGGTGATTTCTACCTTGCCGGTGGCATTGTTGCGCACCGGATGATTGCCGCCGTGGTGGCCGAACTTGAGCTTGTAGGTGCGGCCGCCGAGCGCCAGGCCGCAGAGCTGGTGTCCCAGGCAAATTCCAAACACCGGCACGCGGCCCATCAAGCCGCGAATGGCGCGGACGGCGTAGTCGACCGGCTCGGGGTCGCCGGGGCCATTCGACAAAAACACACCGTCGGGCTTGAGAGCAAGCACGTCTTCCGCAGTGGTCTCGGCCGGAACAACGGTCACGCGGCATCCATCTCGCGTTAACATACGCAGAATGTTTTGTTTAATACCGAAATCATAAGCCACTACATTAAGAATTGGCTTCCCGGCCTGAGGCTTCTGGATGAAGCCCTCGGTCAAGAGCGGCTCCCCCACCTGGCTGCGGGGATCGGAGGCGTCGAACTGGTAGCTGGCCTTAGTCGAGACCACGCGCGCCAGATCAGTCCCCTCCATCTTCCGAATGCCCTTTGCCTTCGCGACAAGAACTTCGGGGTTCAGCTCGGTCGTCGAAATCACGCCGCGCATCACGCCACGGTCGCGCAGATGGCGCACGAGGGCGCGGGTATCGATCTCCGCAAGAACTGGAACTGCGTAGCGCTCCATGTACTCGTCGGTGACCTGCTCGGAGCGCCAGTTGGAGCTGATGGCGGAGAATTCGCGGACGATCAGGCCCTCGATGAAGGGCCGCGCAGCCTCATTATCGGCGCGATTGGTGCCGTAATTGCCAATTTGAGGGTTGGTGAGGACGACAATCTGGCCGGCGTAGGAGGGGTCGGTGGCGATCTCCTGATAACCGGTGAGGGAAGTATTAAAAACGACCTCGCCCTGGCATTCGCCCAGGTGTCCATGGCCGTGGCCGCGGAAGATGCGCCCGTCTTCGAGCGCGAGAATGGCCTGCATCGCCTCTCCGAGGAGTGGATTCAATCGATTTTAGCAGCTT
>Ga0187851_10003972_pt1 | contig 12238 bp, 13 predicted proteins | sample June2016WEW_6_10_FD_132997 | JGI IMG/M metagenome (GOLD analysis project Ga0187851, IMG submission 132997) | Peatland microbial communities from SPRUCE experiment site at the Marcell Experimental Forest, Minnesota, USA - June2016WEW_6_10 | ecosystem: Environmental > Terrestrial > Soil >... | reverse complement strand
GCGCTGGATTGGTCTGCATTGACACGAACTTTGTCTATGTTAGCGTCGGCACGAACCGATGGAAGCGGGCAAGCTTGAGCAGTTGGTGAGCAGCGTGGCTGCTGGAGGACGGCAGCAATGCCGCTGCAACCCTTTTGCCGGCGCGCCGCCGTTACGCTATGCAACCCATTTCAGGCAACAATCCAACCCTTTTCACCAGTTGGCCGGTCTTACCCGCACATCGATTTCCGTGCCGGCGCCGCGAACTGATTTGATCTCGAGGTCGCCGCCCACATAGGTTGCCCGCTCGCGCATGCTGAGCAGATCAAGGTCGCCTTTTCCTTTTCGTCTGGCCGCGTGATGATCCGGGTTGAAGCCGATTCCGTCGTCCTTGATCGTCAATTGCGCCGTGTTGCCCTGCTGCTTCAGACGCACCATCACGTGGCGGGCGTGGGCGTGCTGCTCCACGTTTTTCAAGGCATTCTGGAGAATGCGGTAGAGTGCCAGCTCGGTGTCGGCGGGCAGCCGCGCGGTCAACTCCACACAGGCCAGCTTGACGGCCACGCCCGTCCGCTCCGTGAATTTCGCGCTGGTGTCGCGCAGGACCGCGACCAGACCCAGCTCGTCCAATACACTGGGCCGCAGATTACGCGAGATGCGTTCCACTTCTTCGGCCGTCTGGCCGAGCAGCTCGCGGAGCTTGATCGCCTCTCTCTTCAATGGCCTGTCGCTCGACGAAAGTTTATCCGCCAACGTCTGGGAGCGAACCAGGACGGCGCAGAGCAGCTGGGTGATGTTGTCGTGCAATTCGAGGGCCACGTGCCTGCGCTCGGTTTCCTGAGCCTGCACCAGGCGGTGGGACAACGACCGCAGCCGTTCCTCATTGCGCCGGGCCTCCGTCATGTCCGTCACCACCATGCCGATGGCCGCGTGGTTGGAACCATCCTTGGCCAGCGGACGAATGGAGATTTGCGCCGGCATTTGTGAACCGTCGCCGGCCTTGAGCAGCACCTGGATCTTGGAGCCGGATTTGTCAGCCTGTTTGATGAGCCGTCGGAGCGTGGCCCGGTCCGCGGCGGAGAGAAAGCGGCGAAAGGAACTTCCGATCACCTGTTCCAGCGGACATTTGACCATGCGGGCGAAGCACCGGTTGGCGTAAAGAATCGTCTTGTCCGCCGTCAGCGTCAGCGCCCCTTCGTTCATGGATTCCATGAGCACGCGGTAGGCATGCTCGGCGCCTTCCAGCGTGAACACCTGGGAGCCTTCCTTGCCCGCAACCATCACCGTATCCACCTCGCCGGTGCGGATGGCGCGGAGCGTTGCCTCGGCTTCGGTCAACCGGGCATGGAGCCTGGCGAGTTCGCCGGACGGTTGGAGTTCACGCTTTAGCGTGTCTTCTCCCGGACACGCTAAAGCGTGAACTCCAGCAGGCGCGGGACGGGAGTAAATCTTGTGCCGGGCGGTTTTCACACGGTGATTCTACCTTTGGTGATCAAGTCCAGCTCGACGAACAGGCCGGTGATGTTCGCCAGGCTGCCAATGAACCGGCGCACCGGCCGGGGAAATTCCATGATGAGCGTCGGGGTCGCGACGATCTGGTTCTTGCGCGCCAGTTTGGGCTGCTGATAGATGTCAATCACTTCCAGTTTGCAGATGCCTTTCAGTTCGGCTTCGCACAGTTGACGGACGCTCACGACGGCCTGGCGCGATCGGGCCGTGGCCCCCGCCACGAACAGTCGCAGGATGTATTTGTCCCTGGACCGGGTGGTCAGCAACTTCGCAGCAGCCTTGGTCGCGCGCTTTGTTTTGTCTGTTTTCACGGGCGTTCGTCTCGGTTAATCCGTCGCGCGCAAATCCAACCCCACGAGCACGCGTTCGGTATCGGAAAGGTTGCCAAGGAGGGTTCGCACGGGCTTCGGCAACCTGCGCACCACCGTGGGAACGGCCAGGATTTGGTCGCCTTTGGCCAGCTGGGGCTGCTTCACCAAATCAATCACCGTGATGCGATAGCGGCTTTTGAGATGGATTTCGCAAAACTTCTTCAGGTTCGCGAACGCCGTCAACGACTTGGGCGTCGAGTCGGTCACGTAAAGGCGCAGTTGCCAGAGTTTGGCGGGCCGGTGATGGGAATCGGAGGCGCGTCGTCTCACCGTTTTGGCTTTCATCAATGTACCCTCCCATTTCCAGCTCTGACCCGCGCGCTGGACGCCACCGAAACATCGGCCTGGCGCAAGCGGCCCAGTTCGGTCCGCTCGGTGCTCAACAAGCGCGTTTGCGTTCCGACCTGTTCGTCAATTTGCCGGAGCTCTTCGGCGCTGGCTTCATGCTCGGAGCGCAGCCCGCTGATTTGCCGTTCGAGCGCCGCGCGTTTTTGCTCCAGTTCGCGTTTGCGACGGGCGGCTTCCTGATGGCTGGCGAGCAGGGAGGCTTTTTCAAGGGCATTTTGGGCCACGCGGGCCGAGCCGGTCAGCACACCGCTGGGACCGATGTAGGCGTCCACGAGGTCAATGCCCCGGTCCGAAATCAGGAACTCGCGGACCTGGTTCGAGTGCGCCATGCCCCGCGCCTTGAGCACGTAGAGCACGCGATTGCGCTCGCCGTTGCCTTCGAAGTCCTGCAACAACAGCCAGGAGTCCATGAGCGAGGACATGGAAGCTTCGCTTTGTTGCAGTGCGTGGCCGGCCTGCGTCAGACTGGTGAAAAGCGTGGTGACTTGTCCGGCCTTCAAATAATCCACCAGCCGCGTCACCATCGCCTTGCATTCGGAGGCGGTGCCGGAGTCCATCAGGCTGGTGATGGGATCGATGATGACGACGCGGGGTTGAAACGTGGCAATCTCCTTGAACATCGTGGCCAGATGCATTTCCAGGCCGTAGAGCGAGGGCCGCGCCGCGTGAAACCGCAGCAGGCCGCGCTGGACGAACGGCTCCAGGCGCAACCCGATGGAATGCGTGTTGCGGATGATCTGGTTGGGCGATTCCTCGAACGAGAAGAAGAGGGTGCGCTCCCCGCGCCGGCAGGCGGCCTGGGCAAAATTGGCGGCGACAATGGTTTTGCCGGTGCCGGGTGTGCCCGTGAGCAGAATGCTGCTGCCGCGAAAAAATCCCCGCCCGCCCAGCATCGCGTCGAGCCGGGGGATGCCGGTGGCAATCCGCTCGCGCGACACCTTGTGATTCAGCGCCAGCGACGTGATGGGCAGCACGCTGATGCCCTCGTCGCCGATGAGAAAGGGAAATTCGTTGGTGCCGTGCAGCGAGCCGCGATATTTCACCACGCGCAGATTCCGCGTGGCAATCTGATCATTGACCCGGTGGTCGAGCAGGATGACACAGTCGGACACGTATTCCTCCAGCCCGTGGCGCGTCAGTTGTTCGCGCCCGCGCTCGGCCGTGATGACGGCGGTCACGCCCTTGTCCTTGAGCCAGCGGAAGAGCCGGCGCAATTCGGCGCGCAGGATGGCCTCGTTGGGCAGGCTGGCGAACAACGCTTCCAGCGTGTCCAGCACCACGCGCCGGGCGCCGATGGAATCGATCGCGTGATTGAGCCGGACGAACAACCCTTCCAGGTCATACTCGCCGCTCTCATGGATTTCGCTGCGCTCGAGGTGGACGTAGTCAACCACGATTTTTTTGTGCCGGACCAGGCCCGCCAGATCAAATCCGAGTGACGCGACGTTGGCCGTCAACTCCTTTTCCGTCTCCTCGAAGGCCATGAACACGCCCGGCTCGCCAAACTGCACTGCGCCGCGCACGAGAAATTCCGCGGCCAGCAGCGTCTTGCCGCACCCCGCTCCGCCGCACACCAGCGTGGGCCGCCCCCGCGGCAATCCGCCGCCGGTGATTTCGTCGAGACCCTGGATGCCGGTGGGACACTTGGGCAAACGAGCCGCCGGGAAGGTGGAGCTGTGACCATTATTTTTCATTTAAGGGCAACCTTTCATAAAGCGGGTAAAATAAGAGTGACCGTCTGGTGTCCTGGCGCCGGCGCCGTCCTGCATGGCTGCATGGTCCACACATCTTGCGGCAGGCGTTTTCGCAAGGCCGCTGCATATCGCCGCGACAACGCGGTCAACTTTTGTTTCATGTTGTATGCCGGATTCAGGCGCGATCGGGATGCCATCTTCCCTCTGCGGTGCGCCACGAATTCAACACAACTATCAGACGATTGTTTCAACCTGTATATGGGGTGAACACCCCATATATCCGGCACACGTAATTATTCGTGGCAGCCGGGACCAGTTTTGGGGAAGCCCTCCAATATTTCCGGTAGGGTTACACCCCATGGCGAAAGCCCGGTCCGGCGCGTAGCGTCACTCCACAAAGTGATGGCAAATGAATTGCCACCAAAAATGAAAGACAAACCATGCATCTATTATTATTCTCGCCGGTTCTTGCCAGTGCAATCTACATTGGCGGAGGCACGCTCGGCCTCGTTCTCGTCATCGTCATTGTGGTTCTATTGCTCCGATAATCGCTGAACCACCCCGCCAAAGGCTCCACCCGACCACGTGACTGAGCACACAATATAATAACTATGAAAACTTTGTTTACGGCGGAAGCGGTTTCCAAGGGCGGACGTTCGGGAACCATCCAGACACCGGACGGGCTGCTGGATGTCACATTGGGAAATCCGTTGGTGAAAGGCATCGGGAATCGCGGCCCCAATCCCGAGCTGCTGTTTGCGGGCGCGTATGCCGCCTGTTACCACGGCGCCTTGGGCAACGCGGCCATAAAGCTGGGCACACCGGCAGCGGATTCCACGGTGCGGGCATTGGTCAGCCTGATCGAGGATGACCAGGGCGGTTACCGCCTGGCGGTGGAGCTGCATGCGCATCTTCCCGGAATCGATCGCAACCAGGCTCAGCTCATCATGGACGAAGCGCACAAAACCTGCCCTTATTCCAAAGCCCTGCGCGGCGAAACTTCCGTCAAGCTGGTGGTGGACCAACCGTCAGAGCCGGTACGAGCGCGCGGGAACCCTTTTGCCGTCACATCGGCGGCGAATTAAAACGAAAAAACAACAAATCACGAACCAAATTATCATGACCACACTCGAAATCAAAGGCGACTGGAACATCACCAAGGGCAAGCTGAAACAAAAATGGGCCAAGCTCACGGATGGCGATCTGCAATTCGTCGAAGGCAAGCAGGAAGAACTGGTTGGCCGGATTCAGAAGCGCACGGGCGAAACCCGTGAAGCGGTCGAAAAGGCCGTCAAGGAATCCTGCTCCTCCTGCTGCTGCAAATAGGCTGCCAACCGCGCCGGCGGCAGGTAGGGCGGCGCCGCCGGGAATGATGGCCGCCGGCAAATCACACCTGTTGAAAACCAGCCGCTCATTGACTCCGGGCGGCTGGCGCAGTTTTTCAAGGAAAGTTCTCTACAAACCGGCGCTCCAAGTCATAAGCGGCGGGTACGCGGAATGCCTTCCAGAAATTTGTTGAACAAAATCGCGAACAACCACTCGCGGACGTTGGTTGGAACCGGTGAATGGTGCTTTGAAGAACGGCTGGTTTTGCGCTGATATCCTCGCAAATGATGGCATAATTCATGCTGATTTATTCTGAATTTTAAAATATTTTAACCATAAACTTCAACAGACCCTCTGCTGGATACTGTTATAAAAATGAGAGCCACATCGTTCCTTTCCTTCATCCTGTTGGCGGGGGCTATCACACTGCGGCTGCCAGCGGCCGAAATCAACGGCAGCCTCACAATCGGGCAGAATTTAAATGTGAACCTGACCAGCTTGGGCACGGAGGATTGGGCCCTCTGGGGTTATGGCAGCAGTGGAACGAGCACCAGCCTCGCACCGAACGTCAGCCTGGCCGGTGGCAGCGGCATCAGCAGCCTGACGTATCTCAACCCGCACTCCCAGCCTCTGCGCGGGCTTGGGCAATTTGGGGTTAACTTCGGATTCTCGTGGACCAACGGCAATACTGTGGCGAGTGCCTCGGGTGCGTGGGGCGGATTGCAGGCCAATGATGGTGTAGGGCCCGGGCTGGGGGTTGGTGAGGGCTTTTCCTTCACCGTACCCGCCGACACGTTCGAGCGGGTACTCAATGTTTATGTGGATGAGCATCTCGGGGTCGGGACGCTTACCGCGACACTGTCGGACGGCAGCGCGTCCGCTTACATCAACTCCTCGATTCCCATCGGCGCTAATTCTCCCGGTGACTATACGATTGATTATTCGGCGGCATCAGCGGGCCAAACCCTGACCATAAGCTGGGTGGAGACTTCCTATTCATCAACCTATGACAATCCTGCCATCTACGCGGTAACTCTGAGTGAGGTTCCTGAACCGGGCACCATGACACTGATGGTGCTGGCCGGTATGACCATGGGCGGTTTCGTTCTTTTGCGGCGAAAAGCGGCCCGGCAACCCGCCTGAGAAGTCTGTCCCGCCCGGCCAGCCATTTCGTTCACGGCGTTGAACTCCCGGCGGTTTAAAACGCCTTAATCGTTTTGTCGCTCGCTTTTCGCTCAACTCTCAACAATTTAACCAGCATCCCCTGCCCGCCGTTCTCTTCTGAGCGCCGCGTACCCTTCTCCGCATCTGATGGGGAGCCCGATTGCAACTGGACCGCGAACGGCTGGCCTTTGAGCGTAAATGTGCCGAGCGGGCCAAACTTTCCGAGTTTTGGAAGTGGACGAAACGTCCGGAAATTAAAAGGAAACTGTGGCCACCAAAGCGAAAAGGCATTACCAAGACAACGTGGCGAAAAATCGAAAGTGAATTGAATTTGATGTGAACCGCCATCAAAAACATCCGCACCCGGTTGTCCGCAATCCCGCCTATCGTCAGGCGTTTCAACGGCTGGATGAGGCGTTGGAGAAAAATTCAAAGTTTTCGAATGCCGAAAAAATCCGGCGGATGCGCGCGGAATACTTTGCCGACGTGGATGCGTTGCAAAAATCCGGCCGGGTCATACTGCCAAAATGATAAATATGGCTGTCAATAAACTTAAGCAATCGGCAAAGATAATTGCCGGGTTCAGTTCTATGCGCCTTTTTGCGGCAATCCCCGTCCATTCGTGTCCATCCGTGTCCATTCGTGGTTGAAATTTTTCTTTTCATATGACCCGTACCGGAAAAATCGCCCGCCTGCCGCGCGAGATTCGCGACCAGTTGAATCGCCGCCTGCGGGACGGCGAACCGGGCGTCCGGTTGGTGGCCTGGCTGAACGGCCTGCCGGACACCCAGCGGGTGCTGGCCACCGACTTTGGCGGACGCCCCATCAACGAGCAAAACTTGTCCGAATGGAAAGCCGGCGGATACCGCGACTGGCTGGCGCGGCAGGAAACGCTGTCACAGGCGCGCGAACTGGTGGCGGACGCGAAGGAATTGACGGCGGCGACGGATGGCAGGTTGACGGATCATCTGGCCACCGTGCTGGCTGCCCGCTTTGCCGCCGCGCTGGCGGGCTGGGATGGCGAAGTAACGGAGGAATTTCGACGCAAACTGCGCTTATTGCGCGGACTGTGCCAGGACATCGTCGAATTGCGCCGGGGCGATCACAGCGGCGCCCGCTTGAACATGGAGCAGCAACGGCTGGAGCGGGAACAGGAAAAAACAGAGGAACAAGTGGTGGAACATTTCAAACGCTGGGTGAAAAATCCAGAGATACGCGACTGGATTTGCCAGGATTGGGTGGGTCCCGAGGAGCGTGAACGCCGGTTGCGTGCAATCTTTGGCCTCGAACCTAAAACGCCGGATGAAGCGGCAACCGCCGGGCCGGAATCAAGCCCGGTCAAACCGGATCAAACTGAATCAAACCAAATGAAAACACCACCAGCCAGCCAGCGGGAAAGACAGTTTGAGCAGTCCCGGCGAGCCGGGCCTCGAACTGCGGTAGGGTTACACCCCATGGCAAAGGATCGGCCCGGCCCGTAGTTTGTTAGCCGAAAGGCTGAATGGCAGAACCCGTTGGCGGCAACTGAACACAAACAACCGACTGGAAAAATTTATGAAAAGTAAAAATGTGCGGATGCTGTTGTGTCTGACGATTGTGAGCATGATCGTCGTTTTAAGTGTTTCGGGACAAACTATCAAACCGGTCCAGCCTCCCGCGCAACCGGCACAACCGCAGCTGCCGACGTCCCAACCACAGCTACAAGTTTCACAACCCACGCCGATGAAACCTTTGCCGGTAACACCCGCGCCGATTCTGCCAGCACGGCCGGCTCTGCCAGCGCAGCCGGTTCTGCCAGCGCAGCCAGTTCTGCCAGCGCAGCCGGTTTTGCCAGCGCAGCCGGTTCTGCCAGGACAACCCGGGTCGTCCGGCACCAATCATCCACCTATGTTCGATAGGCCTGTGCTCGATGATCATACGGCTTAATTCTCCATGATCTTGTTCCAATACCGGAAAAACCAAATATGAAAGACCCGGTCTATAAACTCATCGAACTCACCGGCGCCTCCACCATTTCCATCGAGGAGGCCGTGGGCAAGGCCATTCAACGCGCGCACAAAACCATCAAGAACCTGTGCTGGTTTCAGGTGGTCGAAACGCGCGGCAATATCGCCACGGGCAAGGTGCATCACTGGCAGGTATGAATATCAAGATAGCAGCGACCGACCATCCCATCCTGCAAGTTCTCGCGGAACGGTGGAGTCCCTATGGCTTCGAAGATCGTCCGGTGGCGGAGGGCGACCTCCGTTCGTTGTTTGAGGCGGCGCGCTGGGCGGCGTCCTCCTACAACGAACAGCCTTGGAACTATCTGGTGGCCACCAGGGAAGACTCCCTGGAGTTCGGACGACTCCTCTCCTGTCTCGTGGAAGCAAACCGGGCGTGGGCCAAGGCCGCGCCAGTGCTGGTCCTGGGCGTCGTCAATTTGCGATTCGCAAAGAACAACCAGGATAATCGGGCTGCCGTACACGACCTGGGTCTGGCCGCCGGGAATCTCTCGGTGGAGGCAACGGCGCGAGGTCTCTCGGTCCATCAGATGATTGGCATCCTCCCCGACAAGGCACGGGAAATTTACCAGATACCGGAGCATTTCGAGGCGTGGACGGCCATGGCCATCGGATACAAAGCCGACCCGGCCAAACTGCCGGATGCCCTGAAGGAGCGCGACCTGACGCTCCGACAGCGAAAGCCTTTGAGCAAGTTCGTGTTCACCGGCCATTGGGGACAACCGTCATCGCTCGTGCTGAAACGTGACACCTAGCCCCAAGACAAGACATGAAATTGTCCTTAAAACCGCATCACCTCAAACGCTACAAGGACATCGCGTTGCTTTTTTGGAAATACGGCCATACCGATCTGGCCAGGGAATTCGCCGGCGAAGCCGCCGGGGATGAAAAAGCACCTTTGCCTTCCAAACCCGGCCAGCCCGCGCCGGAAGAACTGGCCGACGATCTGGAGAAAATGGGGCCGACCTTCATCAAATTCGGCCAGTTGCTTTCCAGCCGCCCCGACCTTTTGCCGGAACGATATTTGAAGGCGCTCGCGCGTTTGCAGGACAAGATCAAGCCGTTTCCCTACGCCGAAGTGGAACAAATTGTCGCGAGCGAACTCGGCGTCCGCATCTCAAAAGCGTTCTCGTTTTTTGAAGAAAAACATCTGGCCGCCGCGTCGCTCGGACAGGTGCATCGCGCGGCCTTGCGCGACGGGCGTCCCGTCGTCGTGAAAGTGCAGCGCCCGGACATCCGCAAACAAATCGCGGACGATTTTGAAGTGCTCGAGGAAATCGCGGATTTTTTTGACGAGCATACGGACATTGGCCGCCATTATCGTTTCGGGAAAATCCTCGCGGAATTCAAAAGTTCCATTTTGCAGGAACTGGATTATCAACGGGAAGCGTCCAATCTGACCACGCTGGCCAATAATCTGAAGGAGTTTACGCACATTCTCGTCCCGCTGCCCGTGCCCGATTACAGCTCGCGCAGCGTCTTGACGATGGATTATGTCAGCGGAACAAAAATCACGGCGCTGAGTCCCATCGCGCAATTGGACATGAACGGCGATGTTCTGGCCGAGGAACTTTTCAAGGCATATCTGAAACAGGTGTTGATTGACGGCTTTTTTCATGCCGATCCGCATCCGGGCAACATTTTTCTCACCGACGATGGGCGCGTGGCGTTGCTGGATCTGGGCATGACCGGGCGGGTGAATGCAAAAATGCAGGAAAATTTATTGCGGTTGTTGCTGGCCATCAGCGAAGGCAACGGCGATGAAGCGGTGAAAATTGTCCTGCGCATCAGCGAGACCGCGGATGACTTTGACGAGGCGGAGTTCACCAAAAAGGCGACGGCCTTTGTTTCCGAACAGCGGAACCAGACCTTGAACCGCCAGGACGTGGGCAAAGCGTTGATGGACGTGTCCCGGGTGGCGGTCGAAACCGGACTTTATGTTCCCACCGAATTGACCCTGCTGGGAAAAACCCTGCTGCAACTGGAGGGGATCGGGAAAATCTTGTGTCCAAATTTCAATCCCAACGCTTCAGTGCGCCGGCATGTCGCCGAAATCATGACCACCCGCATGCGCCAGGTGGTTTCGCCGGGGAACTTATTGGGATCGTTTCTCGAAATGAAGGATTTTGTTGCCGGCCTGCCGGGTCGCGTAAACAAGATTTTGGACGTCGTCGGCAATTCTGAATTGGAAGTAAATGTCAAAACTCCCGACGCGCGTTATTTGCTCAACGGCTTCGAAAAAATCGCCAATCGGGTCACCACCGGCATTATTCTCGCGGCGCTGATTGTCGGGGCGGCGCTGATGATGCGAATCAACTCCGCCTTCCAGATTTTTGGCTACCCCGGCATTGCCATGATTTGTTTTTTGATTGCCATTGGCGGGAGCGCCTGGCTGGTCCTGGGCGTTCTTTGGAAAGATTACCAGGACAAGCGCAAGCGGAAGGAGTGAACATCCCGATACCATCCTGAACACATCATGAAAATCATCCTCCCGTTGTTTGCGGCGATATTATCGGTTGCTTGCGTTCTGACCGGCTGTCAAACACCCAAGGCCAGGCCTCCGTCACCGAGCAGCGCTGCGCAAGCGACGCGTAACAATTGCTACAGTTTGCTTCATCAACTCCTGGACGAACAAAAGGACGTCAGCATGCTGCGCTTCATCAAGCGGGAACATTCCGATGTTAAATATCTGGTTAAGAAAATTGCCGCCAATTCCGGAACCGGAGCCAGGCTGTTGGAGGAATTTGCCAGGGATGATCCTTCGATCAGTCTGGACGACATCTGGCTGCCGCCGGGCGAGCTGGCCACGCGCGATGCGATTGCGTCCACCAAGGAGAAGGAATTGTTGAGTCAGACCGGTGACGAATTTGAGCTGACCCTGCTTTTGACCCAGACCGAGGCGTTGAGTTATGCCTGGCACCTGGCACAAGTCACCGGCGAAAACGAACCTCAACCCGATCGCGCCCGCGCGCTGGCAGGCGTGAGCGAGGATATGCAGAACCTTTATCACGAAACGTTCGTGCTGTTGCTGTCGAAAACAAAATCATCGGCGACGAACCCGATCGGGACTCAACCCAATTAGCGCGGACCACGATGTCGTTGGTTTGCGCCACGGGAAGAATCGTGTCGCATGCGACGTCGAGGATATGGGGATAGTAACCATGCAAACGGCCACAAAGGAACCCTCAGAGGAGAGCCCGCCTTCAAAGCCTACAACGGCGAAGGCGCCCACCATCGCCTCCGTGCCTGTCCCCGGCGGGAAGGGGGCGCAGTATTCCGTTGAACTGTTGGAGAAGGCGTGTGCCGATGCCGACACCGTCCTGAAGGAGCTTGGATCGCAACTGGCCGGCCTGAGTGAGGCGGAAGCTGGTTCCCGCTTGAAGCAGGTCGGGATGAACGAGATTGCCCGGGAGAAGCGTCCATCGGCCCTGATGCGCCTCTTGGTTAACATCAAGAATCCATTGGTCCTCCTGCTCCTGGCGCTGGGCGTGCTTTCCTATCTGACCGGTGACCTGAAGGCAACGGTGGTGATTTTCGTGATGGTGGTCCTGAGCGTGGTGTTGCGTTTCTTCCAGGAGATGCGCGCCGACAACGCGGCCGCGAAACTCCAGGCGATGGTCAGCAACACCACGACATTGGTGCGCGACGGCAAGGAAGAAGAAGTCTCGCTCAAGCTGTTGGTGCCAGGCGATATCATCCGGCTGGCCGCCGGCGACATGGTGCCGGCGGACGTGCGCGTGCTTTCCGCCAAGGACCTGTTCTTGAATCAAGCGGCCCTCACCGGCGAAGCCCTGCCGGTGGAGAAGAAAGCCGCCCCGGCGCCGGCCGACGTTCAAAATCCGCT
>Ga0187851_10003971_pt1 | contig 12241 bp, 10 predicted proteins | sample June2016WEW_6_10_FD_132997 | JGI IMG/M metagenome (GOLD analysis project Ga0187851, IMG submission 132997) | Peatland microbial communities from SPRUCE experiment site at the Marcell Experimental Forest, Minnesota, USA - June2016WEW_6_10 | ecosystem: Environmental > Terrestrial > Soil >... | reverse complement strand
ATGTCAATTATTTTAAAAGTAATTCTTACAATAGAAATATAATATTAACGTGAAAAAATAGAGGTTCTTTTTTCTGAGATGCGTTTCCGTAATTGCCAAAAGAAAAAGTAAGCGTCGATTTTTGCTTTTTTAAAAATCTTCGATAAATAATCGTAAATTTTTATGCTGAATAATTTCGGATTTATAAACAGTAATTTAATCAGTTTGATAAAATAATATAACCGGAATTCGGTGCGAAACTGAATTCGTGCGATATATACCATAAGTGAGAACTCGCGGTATTTATCACGCCGGGTATGCGATTGGCAGCGTTCCAGCGCCGAAATATAAATTTGCAGCGCGCACTTTCGGATTTCGGCAGCGGGATCGGACGACTGTTGTTCACCGACGCCGTGCTTCGTGCGGTAAACCGCGCCAAAATGATCGGCAAACAAACCCTTATATTGTTCGCTAATCCTCATCCACATATCAGCGTCTTCACCATAAACAAGGTTTTCGTTAAAAAGCCCGACTTTCCTGAAGATTTCTGTCCTGATAAGAAATACATTAGTGTTGACGATATAGTTCCTGGATAAAAACAGATAAGCTTTATCCCTCGCTGTTAATTTGGAATGGGTCCATGGGGACTCAATCCATTTTCCGCGAATGTTCCTTAATTCCTTAGACCGTGAAAATGCGAATCCCGCTGCGGGATTCGCATCCATTAGAGCTACCATTTTATTTAAATGTCCGGGCAGGTAATAATCATCGGAATCCAGAAATGAAATGTAGGATTGAGTTGCCGCTTCAATACCGCGGTTTCGCGCACCCGATACACTCCTGCGGGAATTACTTTCCGGCTTTAACAACACCTTGACCGGTGAGCCGAAACTCCTCGCGATATCCACTCCGTTATCCGAGGAACCGTCGTCGGAGACAATAATTTCCAATGTGCCGGCAAACTGCTGGTCAAGCACGCTCTGTATCGCTTGGGCTATAAACCTTTCCCTGTTAAGCAGGGGAATTATCACTGTAACACCGGACATGTTAACGGTTCCTTTGCAATAATATTCTGTCTGTTGACAAAATATTCTACCAAATGGAGAAATAACTGGAAAAGATTTTACCTGATCCGCTCTTCGAACATAATCAATAATGTTCTCTTAAGTCAATTAATTTCTGATTGTAATTGGAGACGCTCCGAACATATTCGTCAATCTGTTGATCGCGGCAAAAGACAGAAATATGAAAATGATTTCTTTTATGTTATGAATTAAAATAAATGGTTGATTATTGATGTATCGATTCAAGCCTTGTATCAAAACTATCAGGGATGAGCATTTGTGAAAGATATCTTGAAAATTCAGTTTGCCGACCATTACGAAGGATTTAATCCTGAAAAAAATTACTTTTGGGATCTTTTATCCGTCAAATATGATCTGCGGTTATCCGATAATCCGGATGTTCTGATTTACACCGGCTTTGGCCGGTCTCACGTTAACTTCAGGTGTCTGAAAATATACTGGACAGGAGAGAATCGCAGACCTGATTTTCATCAGTGCGATTTTTCCTTCACTTTCGATGAACACAGTCCGGATGGGAAAAATTACAGATTACCGCTTTATGCCCACTTTCCGCACGCTTATGGTCTGGGCGACTTAAGTTGTATTACAAACAGGAAACTAAACAGCGCTGAGGCGGATGAAGTTCGCTTTCAGAAGACCAGGTTTTGCAGTATGGTTGTATCGAACGCCCGGCGGGACAAAAAATGTGAGGAGTTTTTTTTAAAATTATCAAAATACAAAAAGGTTGATTCAGGCGGAAGATATCTCAATAATATCGGAGGACATGTGCCGGACAAACTTGATTTTATTAAAGACTATAAATTCATAATATCTTTCGAAAACGCATCATACCCCGGATACACAACCGAAAAAATAATTGAACCCATGTTTGTGAGGAGCATTCCTATTTATTGGGGCAATCCGAAAATTGCAACCGAGTTTAATCCCGAAAGTTTTATAAACCTGCACGATTATGCCACTTTTGATGAAGCAATCCGGAGAATAATCCAAATCGATGAAAACGATGAACTATACAACAGCATGATATCCGCGCCTTGTTTTCATGATGATCGTGTTCCTGATCATCTGACTAATAATGCGATTCTGGAGCGTTTTGCCGAAATTATTGACGGAAGGAATAATTATACACCGGTATCCCGTACATGGCGGTATTATCCGCAATGTCTTACTGCAAAACTAATAGATGCGGGTGCGATTGCGTTAAAAAAATATGCGTCTCAGAATTTTAAAGACCTGATCTATCTGACCAAGGGAAAAATGGGATTGTAATATCACCTGACTTTGCAATTATGCTGCCGCGTAGCTTTGAAAGGAATATGTCCCCATCTAAGATGGCGATTCATTTTTAATTTGAATTTATGCAAAATCATTAAATCTTCAAATTCCAAACGGGTAAATTTGCTATAGCCCGGCAGCCCTATAGAATGAGGAGATAAATTGTCATATTGTCCGCCGTATTCATGTAACTCGCCGACAATCATGTCCACCTGATCAAGCATTTGTGATTGTAAAAGTATGGGCCATTCCGAACCTTCAGCATCTATTTTCAATATTTTAATTCGTTTTTTACCATGGTTTGTAATTTCAGTGATAATTTGATCGAATGAAATTGTTTGAACAGCAATTTTACCGCCGGAAAAAACATCACATCCTCCTGTATTAACATCATTGCCCCAATTGGGAAATTCATCAAAATAAAGAGTCTGTCCGGTTTTGTTCCAGACTGCCAGGTGATTGATTGTAACTTGATTTAAGTATTTTTGAAGATTTATTTTGCACAATTCAATATTCTGCGGTGATATTTCATATAAATGAACATATCCTGCTCCCAGGTTGAGAATGGTGCGGGCAAAAAATCCAATATGTCCGCCAATGTCTAAAGCGATATCAGATGAAGTAAAAGATTCTTCTTTTAACATATATTCATCGACTTTTTTAATTTGATCAAATATGCATCGATCCAGACTTCCATTTCTAAAATAAGCATCCAATTTTTTATCGTATTGGACCGCCATGATTTCGTCTGTCATGGTTTTTTTCTTTTCTGCCCGTGCCTTGAAGCTCGCCAGCGCGTTTTTACAGAGTCTGATAAAATGCATTATTGAGCCCTTCTATTCCGATAAAACTCATCACCGACGATGGAGTGAAAAGCGAATCCTTTTTTCTCCAATAGTGACGGAGTTCTCCAGTCCTTGAAGTTATTTTCAACACCTATGACCGACACGTGAAACCGGATGACATCCAGGCCTTCCAGTATCTTGTATTCCAGTCCTTCAACATCGATGCTCAGGTAGTCAACTTGATGGATACCATGATCCTCAATATAGCCCAGGCCCCACCGGGCAGTTTCCGGTGGAAGCGGCAAGCAAATCATTGTTCATAAGATGTCTCCTGTTACTCCCCAAAATGAGCATTTTTAATGTATGCCTTTTCAATGGCATCAATTCTATATCTCTCACGAACCGTTATTTCTTTTTTCAAACTCAGATGTCCATGGAAAGAGCCATTTAAGAAGCTGCCTGCAGGCAAGACTCGTCATTCCACCCTTGCCAGATGCTTCGATATCGTCGTTAATACACAAAAATCGCGGCCGATGGCGATAGGCCGCAATAAGCGACCTGATAGACGGCAACACATGACTATCCAACATCAGGAACATGTACTCATCGGAATAGTTTTGGAGCGTGAGCGGTTTGTGGCCGTTATTTTGTTCCGAGGTCTCCAGAATATAAATGAAATACAGAATTCGCAGCACGATGTCTTTCGGATCCCTGAACCGATGGGATGCGGTTTCGTTAAACGCCTCGGGGAAAAGATCTTCAAGATGAAAAAGAATTTCCCTGTCGTAGAGCTGCGGACAGTGGGATGGCAAATAACGTTTCGTAATGTCGGGCTGGAGTTGCTTCGCGACCATTTGAGTATATGCATACGCCCTGTCATGCACGCTCCCATAGTGGCAGTCTTCATGAAGAGGTATAGAATCAAAGAAAAAATTTTGTCCGGCGCCGCCATTGATGTAGCCAGAGCGATATATCGGTCTGCACAGGAAAAGATCATCGTTCATGTACAAAAACCGCCTTGAAAGACCGGGGATCCGGTGAAGCTGCGATTCTATGGCGTTGGAATTGAAAACGGGCAAGCGAGCCGGATCGGAAAAAATCTGTTCATGGGTCACCAGGGATATCCGCTCGCAATCCGTGTTCAACCATGCGGGAACCTGTCCGTTTGTCACAATGTGGATTCTGCGAACCCATGGAGCAAACCTCTCAACGGACCGCAGGGAATATAACAACTCGCCGTTATCCCGGAAATGGTTGTCAAGGGAAGCCTGCCCGGCATTACAAAACGCAGACTGCCCGGCAAACCTCTTTCTTGCGGATATGAAAAGAGGGTCTCCTCCATCAACCCATGTATAGACTATGTCGATCTCTTCTTCAGTAAAGTCTTTGTTTGCCATTTTCCCTCTGATGCAGGCGGAACTGTTCATTTCCCTCTGCCGTTTTTCGGATAATATTTACGGCTGCCTTCGGCAGATCATGATCTCAATTGCCGGGCTCTCCTTCAATATGGAAACAAGAAGCAACTCAAACGGATATATTAACATTCCGGCTAAAAAACCAACCCATTCACTGTGCCGAACAGGGGTCATCATCTTTTCCCAGACTCGTTCATTCAACTCACGCCTGCGGGTATCCGTAGGAGCAGCCATCAGCACGGACATGGGCATGCGCGAAACGACCTCAAACCCGGAATTGTGCATGGCCGAAGTCACAAAAGACAGCGAACGGCCCCTCCAGTAATCCTCGAACTGCTTACTGTTCCCATGAAAAAAGCTATCCGAGCAAATCAGGTAACCACCCGCTTTGAGCGCATGGTGAATGTTTTTCAGCGCATTCAGGTACGCAGCATCATCAACAATATGGACCAGAACATCCATAGCGGAGACAACATCAAATGCGCCTTCCTGAAGTATGGAATCCTCCGCGCTTATATCAGTCCTGTATAACGCAATATCCGGATATACATGGGCCAGTTGTGAAACAGCCCAATCCGAGATGTCCAGCCCCGCCAGGTGTTTAACTTCAAGCGCCTGCCACTGTCCGAGATAAAAGCCGGTGCCGCAACCGACATCAAGCACAGAAAGCCTGTCGGGCTGCAGACCCATCAGGCGCACCAGCCTTCGAAACACCTTGGCGCGTACACGATACCGCCAAAGGTTGAATTGCCGTCCATAAACAACGCTGCCTGCTCCTTCCGGGCCCCAGTTCCGGCATAGACGCTGGTTCCAGTATTCCCGTTGCCTCTGGTTTTCTGCGATCATTTTAGATCCCCGGCATATGCAATTTTGCCATAATAATTGTCCCGGCTCATGCCTGTCCGATGCTCCCGGTGACCGGCTGCCGGCATTCAGGCCGATCCGCATCCGGATGGACTTAAAGTTTATGACTGCGACCAAATGCGTTCGGCATGCGCATGATAGTCAAACAACAGCCGCCAGAGCCTCAGACGCAGGCCCGAAGGGGCCAGTGCAGCGCGTAACCGTTCCCGGGAATTAATGGCGCAGGCGGTGTCGGCTGTAAAGTTCTTCACACGGCGGACCATGTCCTTATCACAACCGAATACATTCCCGATCTGGGTATGATAGGAGCGCAGGGCGTCGATTTTAGCCTGTACATCAATGGATACGGTTTGCGACGTCCATTGATAACTTTCAAACCTTGCTTGCGCTGCCTTTACCCCGCCCAATTCCAGTTCAACATAAGGATAGTCCTCATAGAACAAAACCCTCCATCCCGCTTGTCCCAAGCGTTGCCCCAGTCTTCTGGCCAATTCATGATCCACATGCCAGCCGACACCCAGAGGAGCGTACAGGAGAACGTTCTTTTCTTCTTTCGCCAACTGCTTCAACCACTCCTCCCAGACAGGCAGCAAAAAAGCCGCATCCTCAATATGTGGTTCACAGAACAGATCGGCTCTGTTCTGATAATATGGAATTCCGCCGCCGGCGCGGAAAATGGCATCCGGTGTGCCGCACTCCCAATTCATCACCCCCCATCTGGCCAAAACATCGGCATTTTCGGCCCGGCGATTCGTCACGCCATCGCCGGATTTATTCCATGCAGCCAGGTATTTTAAAGCCAGAGTGGATTGCGGGGCAGGCTCAGGCAAACTTGTACACAGGGTCAGTACACCCACCCTCTCGTCAGCGCAACGTTGTGAATAGATACCTCCGCCGCAGGAGAGAATGGCATCGTCATAATGGGGAGAAAGATACAGGTTCAGGTCTTCTTTCATTATTATTTATAATGCCTCACCTTATCGAATATGTTCAATTTTAAGTGAAGATATTTCGTCAAGCAATGATTGCATCATCCTCTGCCTGGAAAACAGATGCGCACGCGCCAGTCCCAGTTGAGTCAAATGTTTTCTTATGGCAGGTTGTTCTATTATTTGTTCAATTTTTAAGGCAATTGAAGAGGCATCAAATGGATCGATATACTCGATTGCGTCTCCGCCCACTTCCCTGATTGAACCGCAATCCGCAGTCACGACAGGACAACCGTTTACCATCGCCTCGAGCACCGGCAGGCCAAATCCTTCATATAAGGTCGGGTACACCATGCAAAGCGCATGTTGATAAAGATAAAGTAATTCCGCGTCATTGGCGTCAATATCAATACATTGCGCCAATATGGACAAACTGTCCAGATTGTCCGTTTCCCACTTGTCGAACCTTCCTGTGCATACCAGTCGAACATCTTTATGGGATTTTAACACCGGGGCCACTGCCTTGGCGAAAAAACGGAAGTTTTTCCTTCCCGATCTCTCTCCAACAAATAATATGTAATTTTCAGGCAACTGCGCCTTCGGCATAACCGGATAGCAATCAATCAGGTTGCCGGAATAAATAACTTTTATTTTATCTTTGTTTATTGCGCAAAGCTTCAAAAGGTCTCTTTGGGTATTTTCCGACACACAGATGATTTTTGCCGCGCGTCGAGCCAGATAAGCCAAACGATCTGCACTGCTTCCACGCATATCCAGGAAGCCTGCCGGGTCGTAAATGCTGCTCATGGTATCATGCACGATCATAACAAACGGCTTTCCCCCCGCATGCGTGAGGAAGTCATCCTCAAAGGATGAGGATGTAATAAGTATTGCATCATATCCGCTCCGGCCCAGTTTATAAAAATACCAGCGTTTGGAAAGGGCGTCAATCAGCCGGCGGAAAATGACAGGCGGCCAGATATCCCGTAGTTTACTGAACGCCTGCAGTTTCCCGTCAATAAAATCACTGCCTGAAACAACAAGCGGGAGGTCAACTGTACAGCCCAATTGGCTAAGTGATTGGCATACTGAGCTGTAGTATCTGACCAGTCCGCAGCGTCCTGCAAAAAATATTTCTGGATCGACCAGTATTCGCATAATACATTTCCTGTTTTTCTGCCTGTATTAAATTAAGATCATCTTCAACATTTAACAGAGAGTTTATTGTATATTAACTTAAGCGTTTGCGCGGTCCCGTCATTTTTAAGATAGTATATTAACTTAAGCATCCTTTCATAGACGTACTTATTAAGGAAGAGCTTTATATCTTCCATAAAAGCATATGCCCGCTGCAATTTATAAGCCCGCCTGCTGTATGATCTTGCTTCCGGTAAAAAACTTCGCGCCAGTCCGGCATAGGCGGAATTTGAAAACATTACATACTCAGGCGTCAGCCTTCCTGAGTGAAAATAGGATGAATCTATTTTTTTACGGTCCCACCATATGTGGCTCCATAAATGCATGCTGTAGATCCCTTCAACATCGGCAGGCGGTCTCTCAAAAATCTGTCTTAGCCCTTCCGGCGCCCCGTCATAGAAAAAGAAAGATCTCTCCGGTTCCACACGGATCAATTCAGGGTACTCCCTGCTTAACCGGTATGGCAGAAAAGTGGAGTGTCCGCTCCACGAGCCGTCAAAATTTTCATATATCATCTTTAGCCACAGTCTGGCAAAATCCGCATCAGGCTCTCCCATGAACCATGCATTACAGAGGGAACCTCCCGCTATTCTTGCGGCGGGAGCAGCCCAGTCAACATTTTCTTTTCCCATGATGAATTTCTCCTGGAAAAAATTTTCCGGGAGCCTGTTGATGAACAGAGTGTCAATGTCGGCGTATACTCCGCCGTGTCTGATAATGATTTCGAGACGCGCAATATCCGCCAGATGAGCATACCGCCACTGATCTAACCTCTTATCGGAGTATTGATAGTTGGATATGAATTCATTAGGCTCTATCTTATGCAGTTCAAGGCGAGGCGCTATAAGATTCCACCATGGCCCCCAGGGCAGGTAATGATAATGAAACATGACGGTTTCCGGTTTGTTGACTTCAAGACATGTGGCGATGCAGAGATAATGCATCAGATGAAACGGCTCTGTCTGCGGCTTAAGACCGAATATAAAATGAAATATGCTGGGTATTTTTTTCACGTCGTCTTCACAGGGCACTTACCCCTGACATTCCCTTCAATGCCATTGATATATCTTACAATAGTCTATCTTATTATTATTTCATATTACAGACTTTGTCCAGACACAATTATGATTTTACGGCTGCATTTCAATAAAACCGGCACAAAAGCGCGTTTGGACATTTTATTGCCGGGAGCACTATAATTACCTCGTTAAGAAATTTCTTAATAATAAATTTTGCCGTTGCCTTTATGTTTTCGTCACTATTGTTATGGTCAGGTACTACAGATATGCGAATAAAAACCTGTTGTAATCGGCATTATAGTTCCTTCATAAAATCAACGGCAGTCTCCCTTGTCTTTTGCTGTTTCTAACAATCTGCAGTCTCCCCATGCGCAAACTTTCTGCGCATCACTGCAGCCGGACTCTCTGTTTCCCTGATTTAAATAAACAGTTCCCCTGTTGCCATAGGCCTGGAGATAATCCGGTTTTAAATGGATGGCTTTATTATAGTTTTCGATAGCCTGCTGATATTGGCTCATTTCATTATAAACATTTCCCATGTTGAAATATGCTTCAGCGTAATCCGGTTTCAGGAGGATAGCCCTGTTATAGTCCTCAATGGCGCGTTGATGTTGACCGAGTTTACCGTAAGCGACGCCCCTGTTATTGTAATTATCGGCAGAATTCTGTTTTATGCTGATGGCTTTGTTATAATGATCGATAGCCTCCTCCATTCTGCCTTCGGTAAAAAGAGCAAAGCCGATATTGTTATGCGCCAGATAGTTGTTTTTTGTTACCTGCAAAGCATGACTAAAAAGTTCGATACTGTTTTTCCAGTAGCCGCATTGCTGCCACGTCAAAATTGCCAGGATTGCCAGGACGGCTGTTCCTGCCGGGACTAAAATCCTTTTGCTCGTATCTTCGTTCTTGAATAAAAGCGGCGCGCCCCAGGCAAGCCCAATGCCAATGCCTATAGAGGGCAGGTAAGTGTAGCGGTCGGCCATCGCGTCATTACCGACTTGAATAATCTTAATGACCGGCAGAATGGTTATGGCATACCAGAGCCATCCGACAAGGAGATACGGCAGCCGTTTCATCATTGAAATTGTGGCAGCGCTGATGACGATAATAAGCAAAACACAACCCCATACCTGCAAGACCGGAAGTTGATCCGCAAAGGGGTAAAAAATTGACAAATCATGCGGCCAGAATATTTCCCCCAGATAAGTCACAAAAGAAACGGGCGCGTTGGCGAGCCGGGAAGCCAGAGAAAAACCTTCTTCGGACGGCTTGTCAGGAGCATAAAGTATAATGATAACAAGAACTGCTGATAAGACAAAAAAAGGTATTTTCTCCCAAAATAGCAAGCCGTCATTGCGGATTGATGCAATCCCGGTTTCCGATAATCTCTGTTTATTGGATGGAGATATGTTTCCCCTGAAAGTTTCTGTTTTGGGTTTGGTTTTCTGTTTTTGCGGATTTGTGTAAACGGGCATAATGTCCGTCCGATTGTTTGTGATTTTTCGCGAACCAAGACGTTCTAGCGGCCAGTAATCCAGAAGAATCAAAATCAGGGGCAAGGTTACAACCATGGGCTTGCTCATAAGAGCCAGGACGAAGGAAAACACAACAAGCAGATATCTTTTTATAACCGGTTTTTCCGTGTAATAGACATACAGGCATAAGGTAAGCATCCAGAAAAAAGCGCTTAAAACATCTTTACGTTCAGAAATCCACGCAACCGATTCCACATGAAGCGGATGAAGCGTGAAAAAAGCGGCTACAAAAGCGCTGCGCCAGATCGTGCAGGTACAGCGGTTAAAAAACCAGAAAAGCAATAATGTGCTGAGAATATGAAAAATGAGATTGGTCATATGATAACCGCCGGCATTTAAGCCATGAAGCTGATAATCGAACATGAAGGAAAGCCATACCAGAGGATGCCATAAGCCATAATATCTTGTACTGAAGGCCCAGCGCAATCCGTCCGGTGTGATTCCGGACTGGATATGACTATTCTGGCTAGTATAAACGGGATCATCAAAAGTAATGAAGTCATATTGATTCACCTGCCAGAAAACAGCGAGTGTAATTAATGTCAAAATAACATAAACGATCAATTTCTGTTTTTGGGGATTGATATTTATCTTATTCGACATAGCCGGCATCAGTTTCCTTATAATGTTCAGTACAATGTTGAGCATAGAATGTGGAACTTGTCTAATTGCAGTCCCTTCTACCTTTAGCAACTTCCAATGTTGTACAATTTCCCAGTGAACACGCTTTTTGCGCGTCATGACAGCCATGCTCTCTGTCGCCCTGAATTAAATAACAAGATGCCCGGTGATTGTAGGCATCGGCATCGTCAGGTTTCAGGCCGATGGACTTGCTGAAGTTATCTATAGCCAGCTGATACTGGCCGAGGTTAAGGTAAGCGATTCCTCTGTTGTTGTAGAAGATACTGACATCTTTCGTCGATTTCAGGCTGATGGCTTTATTAAAGTCTTCTAAAGCGCGCTGGTATTGTCCACGTCGAGCGTATACAGACCCCCTGTTAAAGTAGGCATTGAAATCATCCGGCGCTATGCGGATGGATTCGCCATATTGGTCTATAGCCTCCTGAATTCTACCATGGTCAAACAGGGTGGTGCCTAAATTGTCATGCATCATACTGTTATTCTTCGTTACATCCAAAGCGTGGCTGAAAATAGAAATGCTGTTCTTCCAGTAACCGCATTGCGTCCAGGTAAAAATTGCCAGGATGCCCAGAATGGCTGTTCCTGCCGGCAATAAAATTTTTTTGCGCCTGTCTTCGCGCGGAAACAAAAGCGGCATACCCCAGGCAAGCCCGATGGCAATGCCGATGGATGGCAGGTAAGTATAGCGATCAGCCATTGCCTGCGTGCCGACCTGAACCAACCCTATTACCGGGATGAGCGATCCCAGATACCAGAACCAGCCAACGAATAAAAACGACAGTTTACGGATGTAATAAATAACGGCAAGAGTAATTGATATAATTATAATGCCGGAAATTAATACTTTCCATAAAGGGATGGAATGTTCATAGGGATAAAATAAGGCCAGATTGCCAGGCCAGAAGATTTTTACCAGATAAGCTGTAAAGGAAACAGTTACGTTGAAAAAGCGGGCAGAAAATGGAAAAATATCCGTGGAAGCAATAGAGCCTCCTTTATTTTGCGCCCATAAGGCAATAACGCAGGATATGATCGACAGACAGAAAAAAGGAACCTTTTCCAATATTTGCCATAAAGGAATTATTCCCGCAATTCTGTTTTCCGGTAATTTCCGGTCACTTGCCGGAGAAATATTTTTCTTTACAGATTCATTTTTTAATTTTGTTTTCTTTTTTCCTTTAATTTGAGAAACAGGAACAGTGTCTGCCGGGCTGGTTGCGATTTTCCGTGACCAAAGACGTCCCATCGGCCAGTAATCCAGAAGAATCAGTAGAAATGGCAGGGTAACCAGCATTGGTTTGGACATCAAAGAAAGAGCATATAATATCAGGCATAAAAAATATCGTGAGAGCTTGGATTTTTCGACGTATAAAGCATAAGCATAGAAGCAGGACATTCCAAAAAACATGCTTAATACATCTTTTCGTTCGGCTGCCCAGGCCACCGATTCCACGCGCAGGGGATGGATGGCGAAAAGAGCGGCGGCAAAAGCGGAAGGCCAGATACCATTTGTTGT
>Ga0187851_10003967_pt1 | contig 12246 bp, 4 predicted proteins | sample June2016WEW_6_10_FD_132997 | JGI IMG/M metagenome (GOLD analysis project Ga0187851, IMG submission 132997) | Peatland microbial communities from SPRUCE experiment site at the Marcell Experimental Forest, Minnesota, USA - June2016WEW_6_10 | ecosystem: Environmental > Terrestrial > Soil > Wetlands... | reverse complement strand
TGGAAAACTCCTGGTTCGGCCTCGATCAAGTTGATGTGGAGGCGCTGGTGGTTGCTCCTACCAGCCAAACGGTGGAATGCGGCTCCACCGCGACGTTCAGCCTCGCAAGCAATAACGAGAATTTTGTGAGTTACCAATGGTACGGCCACCCGCAGGACGCCAACTCCTTCCCCATTCTGGGAGCGACCAATTCAGTCTTGACGCTCACCAATATCTCGGCAGGCCCTGTGGTGTCCTATTTTGTGGTGTGCAGCAATGCCAACGGCAGTTTCACCAGCTCAGTGGCTCCATTGACCGTGGTTGACGTGAGTCCGGCTCCAGCCATCACGCCTGCCAATCAGACGGTGGAATGCGGCAGCACCGTAACGTTCGGGCTGACCAACGCAGCCAATGCCTCCAGTTATCAGTGGTTCAGTCCCGACCTTTCCTCCCCAATCGCAGCAGCGACAAATGCGACCGTGACGTTCACCAATGCTTTGGTAGGTGTGTCAAACTACATCGTCGAGGTCGCAACCCCGTGCGGCAGCTTTACAAGCGCCACGGCCACTTTGACCGTCATCGACACGATTTCCCCGGTAATCACGCTGCTTGGCGCCAATCCGATGCAAATGGTGGTGAACAGTCCCTTCAACGATCCGGGTGCCACAGTGAACGATTCCTGCGCCGGCACCAGTGTGACATTAAGCACCAACAGCAGCCTCGTGAACCCCAACTTGCCAGGAGCCTACACCGTCACTTATACAGCGAATGATATTTACGGCAACTCGACGACCAACACGCGCACAGTCAATGTGGTTGTTGCGACTTACGACAATCTGGTGGTGAGCACAGCCAATCTGCTCGGCTTTTGGCCTTTCACCACCTCCTCACAAGCCAACAGCGTTGTCAACGGTTACACAGGCGCTTTTGCAGGCGGCGCCTTCATTGGCGGGGCTGGCTCGGGTCCCACATTGGTCGATACGCCAGGAAACACTGCTGTCATCCTGAATGGGAGTCCGGCTTATGTGGACACTAGTCTGGTTGGCGGACTCAGCACCAGCAGTGCATACACCAATCAAGGCAGCATCATCGGCTGGTTCAATTTGAACAACCTTCCCGCAACCGCCGGGCATATTTTCACCATTGCGGCTGAATCGCAGCTCGGAAACGATTTCGATTTGCAGATTGACGCCAACAACACGATTGGTTTTTACACTGACAATGGGTCCTCCACCTCAGACCCAACCGCATTGACCGCAAGCGACCTGAACGTCTGGCATTTTGTCGCGGGCACCTTTATCTCTGGCACGTCGCGCGACTTATATCTGGACGGAATGCTGGTGGCAAGATCTGGGCCTGGCACGCACGACCCGACAAACGGCGGCACCTTTTCCATGGGCGCAAGCGATGTCTTTGCCAACCGTTATTTTCAGGGAGCGCTGGCGGATGTTGCGGTTTTCAACCGTCAATTGAGCGCGACGGAAATCGCGAATTTTTACGCGGCGGCCACCACGCCCATCAGTGTCAGCATCGCCTCTCCCACCAACATAGCTTCATTCACGACCAATGAGGCCATTTTGTTTAGCGCCGACGCGATTGCCCTCAATGGCATCCAACAAGTGACCCTCTACACAAACTCGGTTTTGGTCGCATCTGGTTCCTCGACCAATATCAGCATAGTCCTGAGCAACCTCCCCACTGGAAGTTATGCCCTGACGGCTGTGGCAACGGACATCAACAACCTCTCCGTCACCTCGGCAGTAGTACATGTGACGGTCAATATTCCGGGCACATCCTTGATCGACTTTGACGCGGTCAACGCCAGTACGGGACCGGCGAGCGGCGCGGCCCTGACCGCCTACCTTGCTAATTATGGGGTTTCGGTGAGCAACGTTACGGGAGGGACGACGCTGGCGGTCCAAGAAGGTCAAAACGTTATCGACGGAAGCGGCAACCAATTGACTACCGCCTTTTCGCAACCGAATCTCTTGACGCAATTCGGAACCAATGGGCCTATATCTTACACTTTGGTCTTCAATACACCTTGCACGTCAGTCAGTTGGGAACGGGCGGCGTTGCTGGCCAGCGGCGGCGGCCTCGTTGGCCCGTCCTGGTCGGCCTATGCATTCGATATCAATGGAAACGAAATCAGCCAGGTCGGGGAAGGGCAAATTCTGAGCTTGACCAGCATGCCGGCCAAGGCTTTCACCCTCTACGGCAGCAACATTGCCTACGTCACCTTTGCGGCTGACAACACCCTCAGCCCCCTCGACACGCTGCCCCTGGACGATCTTCTACTCTCAACCAATGCGCTCGGACCGATTCCACAGATCACTCTGACAGCAAGCAGTGTCAGCAGCGCCGAGCCGGGAGGAATCACCTTGACAGCGCAGGCCTCGGAAAGCAGCGGAACGATCAGCAGCATCAGTTTCTATGAAAATCAGGGATTGATTGGCTCGCCAGCCCTGACTGTCAGCGGCCCCAATAACAACGCCGCGATCACGGTGACGAGTCTGGCACCCGGCACTTATACATTTAATGCGGTAGTAACGGATGCCAACGGAGTATCGATCACTTCGTCCAACGTGACCCTGACGGTAATGGCGGTGGCTGGGGTTGCAGTGATCAACTTCGATGACCTCACCATGCTGGACACTTCCTTGGGGGCAGTGGGCGGCACGAATTTGTCCGATTATTTGGGGAATGTCGGGATCACGCTCAGTAACGCGACGCTGGGCACCCGCCTGGAAGCCATCAGCGAGACCAGTTTTTCAGGAAACGAACTTCCCCTCCCCACCTCGCTGCCCAATTTATTTACGCAAGTGGGATCAATCCAGCCGGTGACATTCTCGCTCTATTTTGCCACGAACCTGCAGAGTTTCAGTTTCACCCGGGTGGGCCTGACAACCAACGGTCCGTCCGGCATCACGCATCCAGCCTGGACGGCCAGCGCCATGGACGCGTCGGGCAACGTGCTGGAATCGGTGAGCGAGCCGCTTCTCTTTAGCTCCAACAACATTCCACCGCGCACCTTCACCCTGTATGGCAACGGCATAGCCAGTGTGCGCTTCAATTCCGACAGCCAGCAAAAGGCGGCGTTTGCAGCCGTGTTGCTTGACGATCTGGTGCTGGATGCCAATACCAATAATTCGATCAACCCGCTCTCCATCAGTCTGACGCAGCCCGTCGGACTTTTCACGGCCCCGGCCAACATTCCCTTAACCCCGAATGTTGCCGACGGTTACGGCTTGAACTACTATGTGGCCTTCTATTCCGGGCCAACGTTGATCGGCACCAACACTGGCGGCAACAGCACCTTCATCTGGACCAACGTTCTCAACGGGAGCTACGAATTCACGGCCCAAGTGATCGATACCTCCTTCGGTTATGCGTTGTTTTCATCACCCGCCATCACAGTCCCGGTCGCCGTCGGAGGCAAATCCCTCGTGGTCAACTTCGATGATCCGAATGCGGTGGCGAACCTGCCGGGTTATCTTGCGACCAATGGGATGATGAGCATAACCACCAACAGTCCGGGGACAGGTGTGGCAGCGGAAAACCAGACCGACGCGATTTTGGACGGGTCCGTGATTCCTTCTTCGCTGCCCAACCTTTTGACGCAAACCAACCAATCCGGATCCAACGGGCCGGTGAGTTTCACGGTGGCTTTCTCAAACCTCCTGACACAATTCAGTTTCACACGGCCCGAACTGCTGGCCAACGCGTCAGTCTCGCTTCCTGCCTGGCAAGCGGAGGCTTTCGACGCTTTGGGCCAGCCATTGGCTGTGATCAGCGCGCCTCCGATTTCCAGCGCCACCAACGTTCCGGCGCAAACTTACACCCTGACAAACGCCATCAACGGCGCAGGGATTGGCAGTGTTGAGTTCAGTTCGGACGGCACGGGTTTCGACACTTTCAATGCCGTGTTGCTCGATGACTTCGTGCTGACCACGAACGGCATTCTGGCGCCTTCAGTCCTCATTACCGGTCTGACCAACGGACAAATTCTCACGAATTTGGCGATCGCCCTCACCGCCGGGGCGGCGGATGGGAGCGGGACAGTGGCCAGCGTGGCTTTCTACTATGGCGGCACCAACCTGATCGGGACCAGCACCAACTCATCCAGTCCGTTCTCCCTTGTGTGGACAAATGCCCCGACCAACAATGGCGTTTATACGCTGACGGCAGTCGCTGTCAACACTTTCGCAATGAGCAGCACCTCCGCCCCTGTGGTCATTACGCTTGCCTCCGGGTTCGCCATCGTGACGCCGCCCGCGAGTCAGACGATCCCTCTGGGTGGAAACGCTTTCTTCGGTGTGGCAACCACGCTGACACCGGGCGCCTATCAATGGCAGAGCAACGGCGTTGCCATCAATGGGGCGGACTCCTCCACCTTCTCCATCAGCAACGCGCCGTTAAATGCGGCAGGAAGTTACACCGTGGTGGTCACCAGCGGCGGCCAGTCGATTAGCAGCGCGCCGGCGATATTGACCGTGGTGAGCCCGCCAAGCATAAGCGGCACCTCGTCGCTGCAGCCGGTGGTGAACATCGGCGACACCTTTACCCTGAGCGTGACCGCCAGCGATCCAGATCCAATTCCCTTCTATTATCAATGGAAACTGAACGGCACGTCCATCCCCGGCGCAACCAACAGTTCGTTCACGGTCAGCAACGCGCAACCGTTCAATTCCGGCGCTTATGACGTGGTGGTGGCCAATGCCGCGGCCTTTACCAACAGTCCCATTTTCACGGTCGAGGTCAACTTTCCCGGCAACGTGCCGACCACGTTCAATTTCGATTTTGCCGACAGCATAGCGATCGATCCGCTGATCGGACCCGTGTCGGGCATCAACTCCAACTCCCCGGCGACGGGCGAAATCGGCACCATTGCAGGCAAGCCGGCCGGAAGGTTCCTATGGTACAACTGGACGGCCAGTTTCACTGGCACGATTTCCCTGGACACACTGGGCAGCAGTTTCGACACCCTGATGGGCGTTTACATCGGTAACAGCGTCAATAATCTGACATCGGTGGGTCAGGACGATGACTCGGGCGGGTTCTTCACCAGTCTGGTGTCCTTCAACTGCGTGCAAGGGACCACTTACGAGATTGCGGTGGCAGGATATAATGGCGCGGATGGGACGGTCATATTGGGGCTGGCCCCTGGCACGGGCTACCGTGTGCTGAACCCCGGCTCGGGCGCGGCGGTGCCGGTCATCACACAACAACCGTCCAATCAAATCGTCAATGTCGGCCAAACGGTCACTCTGAGCGTGACGGCCCTCGACGCCACTGCGTATCAATGGTATTTCGGCAATACGCCGGTCGTCGGCGCCACTTCGAATATGCTTGTCATCAGCAACTTCCCGGGCGGCGCGGTGGGGGTGTATTACGCGTTAGTGGCCAATGCGGTCGGTGCGGCGCAAAGCGAACCTGCCGCAGTCGAACTCCTGAACCCGGAGCAAACGGCAGGCGCGCCGAACACGTTGCTATTGGACAAGTTTATTGACGCGCAGGAGTTGACGGCGGGCGTCACGCCGGAGCACACCCGGCCGGAGTTGGGCGGAGACACGGCCGGTTACACCCTTTCCCAATCGTTCAGCACTGTGGGGGCGACGAAGGAGGAAGGCGAACCCAATCACGCAGGGCAGCCTGGCGGGGCTTCTTATTGGTACAGTTACAAGGCGCAGTTTGCCGGCACGCTGCGTTTCGACACGACGAACAGCACCTTTAACACGATTCTGGCCATTTATACAGGGCCTGGCACGAGCTTCAGCACTTTGGTTCCCGTGGGGGCCGCTTATTCCACCAACTATGTTCTAAATGGCCAGCCCAGTGTCACGGTTTCCAACGTGTTCGCCGGCGCCAAATACTATATCGCCATTGACGGTTATTTGGGGGCCAGTGGCAATGCCCGCCTCAACGTCTATTTCACCCCTGCCGCGCTGACACCCGGCCCCGGCATTATTTCCATTACCAATAACCAGACCGTCGTTGCCATAACCTCGCCACGCAACAATTACCTGACCACCAGTTCCAATATTACCATCAAAGGAACGGTCAGGGGCACGGGCGCGAACCCGCCGGAAACGAATCTGTTGGTGACGCTTAACGGCACCCAGCTCCCCGCCCCCACTCTTGGCCACGTCAATGCTTCAGGGGTCCTGGTTCCTGTCAGAGGCGATATAGAAGAAGTGGCGCAAGAATCGTTCGCCTGGCAAATCCCCAACGTGGCGCTGACCAACGGAGCCAATGTCATTACCGCACAAAGCATCAACGTGCAGGCCACGAACCTGGAAACCGTCTCGGTCCCGGCAACACACACCGTCTTTCTTGTCACGAGTCTTCCGTCTTCGCTGGTGAAGGCGCCATTGACTGTATTGGCGTCTCCGCCCAGCGGGGGCAAGGTCACCGGCCAGGCCAATAATGCCAGTCTGGAAATCAACAAGGTCTATACCGTCAACGCCGCGCCTTTCGCCAATAGGGTCTTTACCAATTGGAGCAGCGGCACCAACACCAACAGCCTTCTCCCCCTGCCCAACGGTCAAACTCTTTCTTTCCTCATGTCCTCCAACCTGGTCTTGCAGGCCAACTTCATCACTAATCCCTTCATTTCCTTCGCGGGCACCTATGACGGATTATTCTCGCCAGCCAGCGGCGTGACTGAAGAAAGCTCCGGCTTCTTCACCGCCGCAATACCAGCCTCCAGCCACGGTGCCTACAGCGCCAAGCTCCTGCTCAACGGCGGTTCGTATCCCTTCAGCGGCACATTTGGCATGTCGGGTAGCGCGGACCAAATCCTGACCCTTGCGGACGACACCCTGCTCGCCGTCGCGTTGCATCTCGATCTGGCCGCGACGAACAATCAAATGACCGGCAGCGTGACGGAGGTGGCAAACAACGGCTGGACCGCCGCGCTCCTGGCAAACCGCGCCGTCTTCAACGGCAAAACAGAGCGGACCACCAATTACGCCGGCAAATATACTCTCGTCATTCCGCCCGGCGACACCGCTCCCACCCATGAGCCAGCCGGCTATGGCTATGCCACCCTGACCAACAATCCGGCGGGTCTTGTTGCCGTAAGCGGACGCCTGTCCGACGGCACCTCGTTCAGCCAATCGGTACCGGTCGCGACGAACGGGGACATACCGCTTTATGCGTCGCTTTACTCCCATAAGGGCTCCTTGCAAGGTTGGCTGACCGTGACCGACACGACCAACACACCTTCCCAAACAATCGTGGGAGCAAACCTGGCGTGGATCAAAGTATCCAGTCCGCCCGGCTCGCTCTACGCGGAGGGCTTTACCAACACGAACATCACCGTGCTCGGCTCGTTTTACATGCCGCCGCCAGCGGGTTCGAGCGGGTTGGATTTGACCAACGGAACTCTCATCATCAGCAACGGCAACTCAGGGGAAGTGTTGACATACAGCAACCTGAGCATCGTCGATAACAAGTTGGGCAACCAGACCGCGGCGGGCAATCCTCCCAACGCGCTGGAAGGGACGATCACTCCGGCCACGGGAATCTTGACCGTGACGTTCCAACCCACCGGATCCAGCAAGAACATTGTGGCCAAAGGCGTGGTGCTGCAAGACGATTCGCCGACCAACGGCGCCGGCTGGTTCCTCGACGCCGATCAATCAGGCTCTTTCATCCTGCAACAACCGTGACTGATCCAGATGCGCCACTGTTGAGACTGGAGAATGTCTCCAAGTCGTATGACTCGGTGCTGGATGGCCCGCCGGTGCGGGTGTTCGAGGGCATTGACCTGACGCTCCAGCAAGGCGAGTCGGCAGCCATCTGCGGGCCGTCGGGTTCCGGCAAAAGCACTCTGCTGAACATCATTGGAACGCTGGATGCGCCCACACAGGGGCGGGTTCTATTGGGTGGACAAGACCTGGCGCAATTGGACGAACTGCGACTGGCGGCGGTGCGGAACCGCCAGTTGGGATTCGTATTCCAAGCCCATCATCTATTGCCGCAATGCACGGTGTTGGAAAACGTGCTCGTGCCCACGCTGGCGTCACCGGATTCCGAGCAACGCCGGAGCGCCCCGGAACGCGCCCGGCGGTTGCTGGATCGCGTTGGATTGGGGGGGCGGACGGATCACCGGCCCGGCCAGCTTTCCGGCGGGGAAAGGCAGCGGGCGGCGGTGGTGCGCGCGCTGATCAACCAGCCTGAACTGCTGCTGGCCGACGAGCCGACCGGATCCCTGGACCGCGCCGCTGCGGAAGAACTGGCGCGCCTGCTCATCGAGTTGAACCGCGAGGAAGGAGTGACACTCATTCTGGTGACGCATGCTCCTGATTTCGCGGAGAGGATGAAACGGGTGTTTCAGCTTCAGGGTGGCCGGCTGACGGGGGGTTGAGCTTCGGGGCCAGCGGCTCTCTTTTTAATTGACGCAGACGCACCAGGCGGCGGCAGATCTCGCTGTTCTCGTCCTCCTTCAAATCCGGCGCGGCCAGGCGCAGGTTCAAGGCGGACAGCTGGCGCTCGATATGCTTGTCACGAAGAATTTTAAGCGTGCCATCGCGGGTGGGCAGGCCCTTTAAATTATTCTCGACAGGGCTTGGGCGGCTGTCAGATAAAATTTCCGTGACCAGGCTTTGCCACTCCGGGTTGTCAAGCTGCGCCAGCCAGGCGGCCAGGCCCGGCCAGTCATGGTTGGCGTCGGCGGCAAATCTTTGGGAGACGATCTCCCGGACCATGGGATGGGGCAGCCAATCCAGTTCCAGATGGGAGGCAATCCAGGCCACATAGTCATCGCTTTCCAGCAGGAATCGCAGGAGCCATAATTCCTGCACGGACGGACGCTGGAGAGTCGGCGTGGATGCCTCAGCGGGTTCTTCAGCATCAACGGCACGGGAGACGGGGGCCTTGCCAAACTCGTTGCGCACGGCCTGCGCGGCCACGCTCAGGCGCAAGGCCGTTTTTTGCGCGTAAGTATCAAGTAGAACGTCGTTGCCCGTCTTGTGGACCGATTCCGCCATGGCCTGGACGATGGCGCGACGGCCCCGGTCGGTGGCGGCATCATGGAGGACGCAGAGGCGATCGAGGTAATAATCGAAGAATCCCCTGGCCTGCCCAATCAATTGGCTGAAGGCAGGGCCGCCGAATTCCTTGATGTAGCTATCGGGGTCGTGCGGCGCGGGCACGGCGGCCACACGGATGGCCAGGCCGGAGGCGAGCAGGCTGTCGAGCGAACGCACCGCGGCGTTTTGACCGGCGTTGTCGGAATCGAAGCAAAGCACAACTTCCTCGACGTAGCGTTTCAGGATTCGGGCATGGTCGGCGGTCAGGGCCGTACCTTGCGGGGCAACGATGTTGGTGACTCCGGCCATGAAACAAGCGATCAGGTCAAGCTGGCCTTCGCAAACGATGGCGCTGCGCTTGTCCAGCAATGAGCGCTTGGATTTATCCAAGCCATACATGACCCGGCCTTTGGTGAAGATGGCGCTTTCGGGAGAATTGACATATTTGGCGGTTTTCTCATCGCCAGAGAGCACCCGGCCGCTGAAGCCGATGACGCGCCCCTGCTCATCGCAGATCGGGAAAATGAGGCGGCCACGAAACCGGTCGTAATAGTGATCGCTGTCTTCCTTTCTTAAAATCAAGCCTGCCTGCTCCATCAGGGCCGGTTCAAAATGTTTGCTTTTGGCCCAGTTGACGGTGTCGTCCCAGGCATCCGGGGCGAATCCGAGGCGGAATAGTTGGATGGCCTCCTGGCTGACGCCGCGCTTGGCCAGATAGTCGCGCGCCACCTGCCCGGCCGGATCGGAGGCCAGGGCGGTTTGCCAGCGCTGGGTGATTTGCTCATGAATTTGGAGCAGTTGGTCCTTGAGGTGTCTCGTTTCTGGACGGCCACCCTGATTGTCGATTTCCAGCGGAATGTGAGCGCGTTCGGCCAGGCGGCGGACGGCGTCGGGGAAATCAATATTCTCGTATTCCTTGACGAAAGTGAAGACGTCGCCGCCCTTGTGGCAACCAAAACAGTGAAAGATCTGCTTGTGGGGGTTGACGTTGAAGCTGGGGGTCTTCTCTTTGTGAAAGGGGCAAAGGGCGAGAAAATTGGCCCCGGCGCGTTTGAGCGGGACGCAGGCGCCGATGACATCGACAATGTCGCTTGCGGCCCGGACTTGTTCGAGCGTTGCAGGAGAGAAGATTCCGCCCATGGCCGGCAGGGGGTTACTTTTTTGGGCCGCCGAGGATCGAATTAATCGTATCCTGGTTTTTTTGGGCCATGGTTTCGGCGTGTCTGGGCGCCGAAGACGAAGCAATCAGAACCATGGGCAAATGATCCACGATCAAGCGGCCCGTGTAAGATTCCGTGAGGACAGAGTGCTGGAAGGAGCCGTAGGTGGGGAAACGAACATCCTCGAAATTCTTCTTCTGCACTTTCTCGGTTTCGGCCAATTCGGCCGTGGTGTAAACGCGGGAATGCATGAGAGCGCACAAGACAACAACCATGCAGGCGAAACGCACCAGAGCGGCAAGCATGCCGAGGTAATACTCGCTGCGCCCAAACAAGTCGCTGCCGGTCAGCTTTTCGCCAACCGACTGTTTGAGCCACATGAAGAGCAGGTTAATGCCGAAGCCGATCAAGACGTAGGCGGTGACGTTGGCCCAGACATGACTGAAAGCACCGTTGGTGTTTTGCTGGATGAAGCTGCCGATGGGCGCATAAAACAGGCCGGCCAGGATCACGACGCACAGCCATTGCAGGGTTGGCAAAAGCTCCTGAGTCAGGCCGTGCCTGCGTCCGATCATAATGCCGACGAGTAGCCAAGCGATGACGATGAGATCAAAGTAGCTGTACGACATGTACGATATTCCGCTTAAACCGGGCAGCGCGGCCAAACACATAATGGAGGTCGAAGGTAGCAGTTTCCCTGCCGTTGACGAGTCAATTTTATGGGGTGGTCATTTCTCTGCCTCCGAGGGGATGGGACGAATGGGAAGAATAGGACCACTGGGATCGGATGCATGTACGGCATGGACGGGGGGATCTGGCTGCACAAAATCACTTTGAGTCGCTTTTAGTTCGTCAGAGTGGGGATGGCTGGACTTTGACCGGGGGGCACGCGCCATCTTCTTGTGCGCCAATGGTTTAGGCTTTGTTGGCGTGGTTTCCTTGGCCTTTTCTAGCGCTTTGATTGGCTCTGGCTTGCTGCCGGGGTCTTCGTCGAAAGTGTCGGTGGGTAAGATGTCCAATTTTGCCTTCACATCGCCCCGTTGCACGGCCAGGACATAGGCGGCGATTTTTCGGCCAAACTTGCCGCCCCCGTAGGCGTAGGACAGTGACGGCACGAGCGCCGCGTCCATGAAGGGCTGTACGATTTGCTGCCGTATTTCTTTCGTTTCGGCTTTCTGCTGAGCCTCGCACTGTTGAGAGTATTCGAAAGCCTCACGTCGGGCGCGGTGCATGCCATGCTGCAACTGGACCACGCTGCGGCACAGGCGGTTCAGGACGCGGGATTTGGCTTCGAATTTGGCGTCCACTTCGCCGTCCCATTTGGCGAGGAGAGTGCCAAAGCGGGCGGCCAGAATGACGGCCACGTCGTCGGCCAGGACACCTTCTGATGTCGCCTCCTGCATGCCCTCGGCCAACTCCGTCACGTCGCCGGCCTCCAGGCAAAGCTCGCGGCGGACGAGCCATTCCTGGAAACCGCCCTGACGCCACTGGCTGAGGTTCTGCTCGCTGATGGGGATGCCTTCGAATTCCTCTTTGATGATGTCCTGGACTTCTTCGAGGGCATTGAGCCAGGGGAGGATTTGGGAGGCGGGTTGGGAGCGGTCGAGGCGCTCGTTCAAGAGGTCGCGGATGGAGCGTGGGAGATGGGCGATTTTACCGTTGCGAGGGTTCATAGTTTTGGGGTGGTTCAGGGTTTTAGTTTTTAATTATGGCCATATTCAGGCAATGTTCTGGATACAACAGTATCATAGATATTGTTTCAAGCAACAATTATTTTAAACTAATTTTGTAATCGGACCTGTCGGACGGGTAGGGCCTGTCAGACAGGTCAGACGAATGAGACGCTGAATGGACATCGTGGACGAGTCTGAATTGAAAATCTGTCATTGAAAATCTCTCATTTGCCATTCGGAAATGACGGATCGGAAGTTTTTGCGCGTCAATGCGCAGTTCTCAGGAATGGCGCTGCGGAATAGCCGAACGAACAAGGCTCCGCTGGAGCGTCGCCCTACCAATTCGACGGACATTGCGAGCAAGCGCGGCGTTCGCCAGGAACGGGATACTTTAAGCTC
>Ga0187851_10003966_pt1 | contig 12247 bp, 12 predicted proteins | sample June2016WEW_6_10_FD_132997 | JGI IMG/M metagenome (GOLD analysis project Ga0187851, IMG submission 132997) | Peatland microbial communities from SPRUCE experiment site at the Marcell Experimental Forest, Minnesota, USA - June2016WEW_6_10 | ecosystem: Environmental > Terrestrial > Soil >... | reverse complement strand
TGATGCGAGGCGCGGAACAGCACCGCCTGCGACTTCAGGCTCGCGCCCGCTTCGCGGTTCTCCAGCACCCGCAGCGCGACGAAGCGCGCCTGATCGCCCTCTTCGCCGACGGCGACCAGCTCCGGCGGCGCGCCGCCGGCGCGCTCGCTCCACAGGTTCTTGGCGAAGCGCTCCGGCGCGAGCGCGATCACGGCGTTGGCGGCGGCGAGGATCGGCTGGGTCGAGCGATAGTTGCGCTCGAGCGTGACGACGCGCGCCGGCGGCGTGAAGGCGCGCGGAAACTCGAGGATGTTGCGCACCGTCGCGGCGCGGAAGGAATAGATCGACTGCGCGTCGTCGCCAACCACGGTGAGGCCGCGCCCCTCAGGCCTGAGCTTCAGCACGATCTCCGCCTGCAGGCGGTTGGTGTCCTGATATTCGTCGACCAGCAGATGGTCGAAGCGCGCCGCGACTTCGGCCGCGAGCATCGGCTCGGAGAGCATCTGGGCGAAATAGAGCAGCAGGTCGTCGTAATCGAGCACGCGCTGGCGCTGCTTGGTCTCGACATAGGTCGCGAACAGGCCGCGCAACGCCGCTTCGTGCGCCGCCGCCCAGGGAAAGTGGCGGCCGAGCGCCTCCTCGAGCGATACTTGCGCGTTGGCGACGCGCGAATAGATCGCCAGACACGTCGCCTTGGTCGGGAAGCGCTCCTCCTTCTGCGACAGGCCGGCCTCGTGGCGGCAGAGCGCCATCAGGTCGGCCGAATCCTCGCGGTCGTGGATGGTGAAAGCGGGATCGAGGCCGATGCGCGGCGCGTATTCGCGCAACAGCCGCGCGCCGATCGAATGGAAGGTGCCGCTGTAGGCGGGCGTCGCCGCCGCCGCAGCCTCGGGGGCGAGGCGGCGGGCGAGGATGCGCTGGACGCGGCGGTTGAGCTCGGCCGCGGCGCGGCGCGAGAAGGTCGCCAGCATGATGCGCTTGGGGTCGACGCCGGCAAGCACGAGATGGGCGAGGCGATGGGCGAGCGTCGCCGTCTTGCCGACCCCGGCGCCGGCGATCACCAGCAGCGGCTCCTCGCCATGCTCGACCGCCAGCCGCTGCGCGTCGTTCAGCGCGTCGGCGGGGTCGGAACGAATCGCGGAAAGCGCCATGGCGCCAGGGGAACACGGTTCGGCGTTTGTTCGCAACGGCTTCATCGCGCAGGAGGGGCGGCGAGGACGAGGGGCGGCGAGCGAGGGCCGGTGACAAAGCGCCAGCGAAGCGAGGCGAAACGAAACGCAATGAAGCGAAACGCAAACGAAATCGGCGATTGCGTCTGCGAAGCCGTAAGGCGTTGATTTGTAAGGGTGGCGAAGTCGGCGAAATGCACGGTATGAAAGTTTTCCAATGGGTTAGGGGGCGTTTCGTTTCGCGGGCGACGAACGGGGCGGGTGAGGCGCGACGCGGCGGGCGATGGGGAGATGCTCGCCTGAGCATTATATTCGATTTTCCGATTTTCAGAAAGCCGTTAGTGCTCGCGTTAGTGCTCGCGCGGGAGGCGGGCGGGACTTGCCCTCATCCGTCGGCCTTCGGCCGACACCTTCTCCCGCAGGCGGAAGAAGGGGCGCGCGCCTCCGCTCCGCCAAGCGAGCAATGAACAAAGCTGCGCGCATTGGCGCGTGGGGCGCCGCTAGTTGCGCGTTCGCTTGTGCAGGGAGGTTCTGGCAGAACCGGATGCGGCGATAGTCATGTCCGAGGGGCGCCGAGTTCGGCGTTTGCCCGCGAGCGACGAAGGCGTTCAAAACGCCTTCGGCAGGCCGGCGTCCTTGAGGATGCCGTTCGCGGTATGGCGAGACTTGATCTGAACGTGCACGACGATCCGCTTTCCGGCGGCGGTCGTCCAGACGTCGTGATCGCCCTTGCCGTGGCGCAGGAACGCGCTTCCCGCTTCGGTCAGCCTGGTTCGCACCACGTTGCCGAAGTCCTTCATGCGGCGATGCGCGCGCGCAGCGAAGCGTGGGCGATGATCTCCACCGGGATCTCGCCTGCCGCCTCTTCGCCCTCAAGCAGGTCGGCGACGGCGACGGCGACGTTGCGGCAAAACGCCTCGAACGTGTCGCCTTCGACGCGCAGACCTTCGACATCCGAAGACTGGACGTACCACACGCCCGCCTCGTCATCGTGGGCGGCTTTGACGACTGCAACACGCATGGCCGGCTCCTGTCATGGACCGGCCAACTGTACCACGCCGGTCCGTCCCTCAGAAACACGCCCGGCAGGCGTCGTTCGCTAGCGGGACAGGGGCCGGATCGCGACTTGCCCTCATCCGGCCGGCAAAGCCGGCCCCGCAGGCGGGAGAAAGGGGGGGCAGGGTCCGCCGCCGGCCGGCGGGCGCAGGTTCGCGGCTCGCGCTTCCCCGATCACGCACGTGTGTGTCGGCGGCGGGTGGAACGACGGCGTCCGGTGCGTGACAGCGGCGGCGTTCACGATAAGCTCGGCGCACTTCCGGCGAGGGTCGCGCGGAAGCGGCGCTCCCCGCGCCGCGGAGGCACCATGTTGCGTTTGCCGCTGGCGCTCGCGATGGTTGCGGCGCTCGCCGGAGCCGAGGCGCGCGCGCAAACGCCCGCGCCCGTCGATCACGCGAAGATCGAGACCTTCGTCGACGGCGCGGTGCGCGAAGCGATGCGCGCCGACAAGATCGCCGGCGTCAGCGTCGCGATCGTCGACCGCGCCGGCGTCGTCATGACCCGCGGCTACGGCGCCGCCGCATTCGAGCCCTACCGCAAGGTCGACGCCGACACCCTGTTTCGCGTCGGCTCGATTTCGAAGACGCCGGTCTGGATCGCGATCATGCAGCTCGTCGAGGGCGGCAAGCTCGGTCTCGACGATCCGATCAACGATCATCTGCCGCCCGAGTTGCGCATTCCCGACGAAGGCTTCCAGAAGCCGATTCGCGTTCGCGATCTGATGACCCATGCGGCGGGGTTCGAGGACTCGATCGAAGGCCTGTTCGTCCACGACCCGACGAAACTGCTGCCGCTCGACCGCAGCCTCGCCGTCCATCGCGTCCATCGGGTGCGCGAGCCGGGGACGCTCGCCGTCTATTCCAATTACGGCGCGGCGCTCGCCGGCGCGCTGGTCGCCAATGTCGCGGGAGAGGCGTGGCAGGACTATGCCGAACGGCGCATCCTGCGTCCGCTCGGCATGGCGACGGCGACCTATCGCGAGCCTTATCCTGACACGGTCGCGACGGCGCTCGGTCTTCCCGCGCCGATGTCGCCCGAGACGCTGGGCAAGACGACCAACGGCTTTTCGTGGTCGGCGGGCGCCTATCACACGCAGGCTTTCGAATATGTGTCGAACGACGCGCCGGCGGGGGCGATGTCGGCGAGCGCCGACGACATGGCCGCCTACATGCAGGCGCTGCTCGATCCCGAGACAATGGCGAAGGCGGGCGTGCTCAAGGCGGCGACGGCGCTCGCCCTGCGCGAACCGCTGTTCGCTAATACGCCCGAGCTCGGCGCCCGGCTGCACGGCTTCTTCGACCTCAGCGCCACGCGCGGTCGGCGCGGTTTCGGCCATGGCGGCGCGCTGGTCTTCCAGAAGTCGACGATGGAGATCTATCCCGACGAAGGCGTCGCGATCTTCATCTCCGTCAACACGCCCAACGGCGGGGCGCTGCTCGACAAGCTCCCCGGCCTGCTGCTCGATCTCTTCTATCCGAAGACGAATCCGCCGCCGCCGCCCGCCGAGGACGCGAAGACGGAAGGGGCGAAGGTCGCCGGCGTCTATCGCGCGTTGCGGGTTCCGAGCTTTCGCAGCGAGGCGGCGGCGATCCGCTATTTCAGTTCGTTCGCCGTGCGGGCGCTGCCGAGCGGAGCCATCGTGGTCGGCGGCGACCGGCGCTACAAGCCGCTCGGCGGCGGCGTCTTCGCCGCGATCGCCGATCGTGGGCGCATCGCGTTTCATGAACAGGATGGCCGCATGCGGCTGTTCGATTCGTCCGGCGTCTTTCCGTCCGACCGCATCGGCTTCTTCGAGACCGGCCGCTGGTTGCGTTGGATCACCGGCCTGGCGGCGGCGCTCGGCCTGTGGGCGATCGCAGCGGCGGCGGAGCGTCGCCTTCGCGGCGATCGGCGCGGACGGCGCGCGATCATCGTCCTCGACGCCTTGAGTCTGCTGTGGCTCGCCGCCGGAGCGACCTTTCTCGCGGGGGCCCATGCGTGGGCGAAGGTCGGCGCGTCCTACCTCTACGACTATCCCGGCTTCCTTTACCCGATCGCTTGCTGGGCGCTGCTCGTCGCCGCCGTCGCGACGCCGGTCGCGGCGGGCCTCGCTTTCGTCTGGCTGCGCCCGACGGCGTGGAGCCGCTGGCTGTGGTTCAGGAATCTCGCCACGCTCGCCGTTTATGCGGCGCTCATCGCCACGCTGTTCGAATGGCGGCTCCTCGGCTTCGCCAGCTGAGCCGCGCCCGCCGTCGGCGTCTGTCGCCGCCGCCGCCAGGATCGTCAAGACCGCCAAGGCGGCCGGCAGGAGCTTTCGCATGACCGGCCGTCCGGATAGGGTCGCCGCGCCGCGCGCCGCCGCGCCGAAGCGACACAAGCGAAGATGAGCGCTGTCCAGAAACTCGCCGAAGCCCTGTCGCGCCGATCGGCGATCCCCATCGGCGTGTGGGCGCTCGGCGGGGTGTCGCTGCTGATGGACGTCTCATCCGAGATGATCCATGCGCTGCTGCCGATCTACCTCGTCACGATCATGGGCGCGTCGATGGAGGCGGTCGGGATCATCGAAGGCGTCGCCGAGGCGACCGCGTCGATCGTCAAGGTGTTCTCCGGCGCGCTGTCGGACCGTCTCGGCCGGCGCAAGCTGCTGACCGGGCTCGGCTACGGCCTCGCCGCCTTCACCAAGCCGATCTTCCCGCTCGCCGGCTCGCTCGGCTGGGTCGCGGCGGCGCGCTTCCTCGACCGCGTCGGCAAGGGAATCCGCGGCGCGCCGCGCGACGCGCTGATCGCCGACATCGCGCCGCCCGCGTTGCGCGGCGCGAGCTTCGGCCTGCGCCAGACGCTCGACACGGTCGGCGCCTTCGTCGGGCCGCTGATCGCCATCGCGCTGATGGTGGCGACCGGCGGCGCCTTCCGCGTCGTGTTCTGGGTCGCGGTCGTTCCGGCCTTCCTCGCCGTCGCGTTGCTGGTCACGGTCGTCAAGGAGCCGGAGACGCGACGCGCGGCGGGCGACGCGCGGCCGACGTTCGACCGCGCCGCGCTCCGGAGGCTCGGCGGCGCCTATTGGCTGGTCGTCGCCGTCGCGGCCATGTTCGCGCTGGCGCGCTTCTCCGAGGCGTTCCTGGTGCTGAGGGTCCAGGGCCTCGGCCTGCCGCTGGCGCTGGCGCCGCTGACGCTGGTGACGATGAACGTCGTCTACGCGCTTGCCGCCTATCCGGCCGGCGCGCTCTCCGACCGGCTCGACCGGCTGACGGTCGCGGCGATCGGCTTCTATCTGCTGGTCGCCGCCGATCTCGTGCTCGCCTTCGCCGGCGGGCTCGCCGGCGCGGCGCTCGGTGTGGCGCTATGGGGCCTGCACCTCGGCCTGACCCAGGGCGTGCTCGCCGCGCTGGTCGCCGATTCCGCGCCCGCCGATCAGCGCGGCGCGGCCTTCGGCGTCTTCAACTTCGTCAGCGGCGTGGCCGCGCTTGTCGCCAGCCTCGCCGCCGGCGCGTTGTGGGATGCGCTCGGGCCCGCCGCGACCTTCCTCGCCGGCGCGCTGGTCTGCGCATTGGCGCTCGTCGCGCTGTCGCTCGCCGCGCGTGTCGCGCCCATCCTGCGCGCGCCGCCGAGCGGGGCGGGACGGAAGTAGGGGCGGCGCCGAGAGAGCGTAGGCGCGTCTATTTCGCCGGCGTTCCGCCGCCCGCGGCAGGCGACGGCCCTTCCTTCGGCTTGTCGGCTTTGGGCGCGATCTTCGGCCCGCCGCCGATGTTGATCGGACCCGGCTTCGGCTTTCCGCCGATCGGATGCGCCGCGCGCAAGGCGACGTTGTCGCGCATGGCCTTCGTCAGGCCGTCGAGGATGGTCTTGGGCGTTCTGGCCATCGCGTCGTCCCCCTCAATTCGCCGCGGCGGTGATGACTTCGATGAACTGGATCTGCTCGGCGGCGATATAAGCGCCGCGAACCGGCGCAAACGGCTGATAGTTGGCGCCGACGACCGAGCCGATCTCGTCGAGATAGAGGTCGCGCACCTCTTTGTCGGTCGAGGCCGCCGAGCCGATCTGCGCGTTGGTCCAGCGGCCGACGATCGGCTGCGCATCCTTCAGGTGAACGATCAGCACCGACCCGGGCGGCAGGTTGACGACGACGGATTCCCATGCGGTGGCGTAAGGCGACAGGAATTTGACGCCGAAAGCCCGCAACAATCTCCCGACGACGTCCCGGCGTTCGAACAAGCCGGCGGCGAGACCGGCGGCGGCGGGAATCGCCACCAAAGCGACGATCGATTCGGCGCCGGCGATGGGCTGGCGAAAGGCCTCGGGCGCGCCGAGGAAGGTCGCCGACGCCCAGATCGCCAAATACCAATAGAGAACCGAAACGATGATGAACGCGACGACGTCGTCCTTGCCCAGCGAAGGGAAAGCGCCTTTGAGCGCGAACGAGCGGAACAGAATGAAGAACGCGCCGGGCACGACCCAATCGAGGATGGCGATCGCGTCGAAACTCTTGAACAGGTCTTCCATCTCACCCTCTTGCGCGGAGCGGCCGCCGCGCGCCGACGGCGCCGAAAAGTTCCGTGAACGAACGGAAGATGGCCGGCGTCTTTGGCGTCGCCGGGCCCGGTCGCTTCGTCGACCGGAGCGCTTTCGCTTGTGAGCCTGTCCAGAATCACAAACGCTACGCGAATTCCAGACGGCGCACAATCGGAGCGAGCCGCCGGCAAAGTCCCCCTCTTCTTGCCCTTAGGGAAAGTGGGCGCAGCTCATCGCATGTTGCCGGTGTGCCCGAGCGAGTAGCGCCCCGGTTGCGGCCAGACGGTGAGGCCGTGCGGCATGCCGCCGACCGGGATCGTCTTCACCGAGCCGTCGTCGGTGTTGAAGGCGTAGACGACGCCGTCGTAGCGGCCCGACAGCCACAGATATTTGCCATCGGCCGAGACGTTGCCCATGTCGGGGCTGCCGCCGCCGGGGATCGTCCAGTTGGCGACGATCTTGCGCGTGGCGAAATCCATCACCGAGACGCTGCCGTCGGCGTGGCGCTCGCCGCCGAGATTGTGGGTGCCGCGGTTGGAGATGAACAGCCGCTTGCCGTCACGGCTGGGATAGAGCCCGTGCGCGCCGACGCCGGTCGGGATGAAGCCGGTCTCCTTGAAGGCGTCGCCGTCGATGACGATCAGCCCGTCCTTGAGCATGTCGGCGACGAAGAACGCCGAGCCGTCGGGCGCGATGCGGATGTCCTGCGGGATGTGACCGGGCGAGAGCTGCAGCATGCCGGCGAGGGTGTGGTGGACGAGGTCGATCTTGGCCAGCGTGTCGTCGTATTCGCAGGTGAAGATCGCGTAGGCGCCGTCGAGCGAGAAGTCGGCGTGGTTGATTCCGGCGCAGCGCGGCGCGGCGATGTAGCCTTGCAGCGCCATCGTGTGCGGGTCGCGGAACTCGAGCCGCCGCTTGGCCTCGGCGACGACGATCGCCGAACGCCCGTCGGGAGTGAAATACATGTTGTAGGCGTCGGGCAGGTCGATCGTCCGGGTGACCTTGCCGGTCTTGGGGTCGATCGCCGCCACCGAGGCGTGGCCGCCGCGATAGCTGATGTCGCCCGACACCCACAGCGTCTGCAGGTCCCACGACGGCACGATGTGCTGGGGGCTGGGGATGGCGAAATAGCTGTCGACCACCTGGAAGGTCTCGGGATCGATGACGTCGACCTTGCCGGTGATGAGGTTGGGCGCGTAGACGCGGTTCAGCGCGCCGGCGGTCGCCGGGCTGATGTCGCTCGTCGCGATCGAGGCGTAGACGTTCTTCGGGTCGACGAGCGGCGGCATGTTCATGTTGGCGGGCGGCAGCTTGAACGTCGCCGCCGCCGGCCCGAGCTCATAGGCGGCGCGCTGGATGAAGTCCTCGGGCGTTCGGCCGTCCTCGACATGGGCGCGGCACAGAGCGGCGCAGAATTCGCCGTCGACGCACAGGCTGGGGATGGTCAGCGATTGCGCGCCGTCGATCAGCGAGTCCGAACCGATGCAGACGGCGAGGGTCGCGGCGGCGACGCCGGCCAGGAATCGCAAATTCATTGTCCCCGCTCTGGTCACCTCGAGCCCGCGGTCCGCAGCCGCGCCGACGACGATTCTGGCGCATGGCGAATGAAGCGGGGATGAACGGCGGGTCGGGCGCCAACCCGGGCAAATTCGCCGGCCTCGGCGCCGACGCCCGACGGCGCCCCGTCTCCCGACATTCGCGCTGGACGGGCCGGGCGGCGTCGATCAAGCTGCCCCGCCTGGATTTTGGTCCAGGTCGCGGCGGGGAGGAAACACAGTGCCCAGTCAGCTTGCTTGGAGCGCCGGATTTGTGGGCGCTCTTCTCGCCTTCGGCGCCGGCGGCGGCGCGACGGCGGCGACGGTGATGGCCTTCGACGAGGCGGCCAACGGCGCCGCTGCGCAACCCCGGACGATGATTCTGGACGCGAATCGGCTGCGAATGTCCACGGCGGCGATAGACTTCGTCTTTCGCGGCGATCTGAACAAGGTGTGGGTGCTGCGCTCGAAAAACCACACCTACTTCGAACTGACGCCCGGGGGCCTTGGCCAGATGGGCGCCCGAATGGATCAGGCGATGGCGCAGATGAAGGAGAAGTTGGCCGCTGTGCCCGAGGCGCAGCGCAAGCAAGTCGAGGCCATGATGGCCTCGCATCTGGGGCTGGGCGCGGCGACGGCGCCGCCGCAAGTCGCTTACGAGAAAGCCGGCGATTCGCGCACCGTGGGAGACTGGAGCTGCGCGCCCTATCAAGTCGTCGTGGGCGGAAAGGCTTCGTCGGAAGTTTGCATCGCCAAATTGTCGGACTTGGGCTTGAGTCGCGACGATCTGACCGTTTTCGCCAGCTTCGGCGCCTTCATGGCGAAGATGACCGCGGCAATGGGCGTCTTGCGTTCGCCGATGTCGTCGATCGACTACGACTCGATGACGAAGGCGATCGGCTTCGACGGATTTCCGGTGCAGACGACGGCCAAGCTTGGCGACGGCGGCCGCCAGATCGTCGTCACCCTCAAGTCGATCCAGCGTCAAGACGCGCCTGCGGATGCTTTCGACATTCCCGCTGGCTATACGAAGATCGATTTCGCCAGCATGGGACGGCTCTTGGCGCCGGAGTGACCCTGATCCGTCTCGCGCGCGGTGAAATCCCGCCGCCGCCCCCGGGCGCCGCAAGTTTGCGCACGTGCAGTTTGCGACGGCTCAAGGCCGGCCATCGGAAGCGGCCGATAATGACAATCGGGAAGGTTCTTTGACAGAGGAAGGCGCGATGAACGGCATCATCCTTTTCGTCACTCCGGCGGTCGCGGCGCTCGGCGCCCTCGCTACACTGCGCCTGTTCGTCCAGGCGCGGAACGCTGCGAAAACGAATCCGGCCCGCGTGCGGGTTCCGGCTCGCCGCCCGCATTGGCGCTGACCCGGCCGCGTCGCCGCCGCCGCGGCGCTCCGCAAGCCCGCTCTTTGGCCGCCCGGCGATTGAGTCGCGCACAAGCGAAACGAGGAACGCGGGACGGCGGTCGGCGAAATACGATAGGGTGACGCATCAGACCGCTCTGACCGGGGGGCAAGGCGCGATGAACGACGTCATCCTGCATGCCCATCCGACGTTCGGGGTGTTGGGCATTCTGGCTTCGGTATGGGTGTTCGTCGAAGCGTTGAACGCGTCTGAAGCGAATCGGTCGCGCGTGCGGGTCGCCGCCTTCGTCGTTACGGCCTGCATGCTGATCGCCTGGGCGCTGGGCGGTTACGGCTACACCGTCCTCTACGCGCCGGAGAAGGCGATCATTCTCGCCGGGCCGTGGCCCTGGGCGCACAACTTCGTCATGGAGACGAAGGCGCGGCTGTTCTTTATCCCGCTGATTCTCGCCCTCTATCTGCCGATCGCCGCCACAGCCAATATCGCCCGCAGCCGCGGCGCGCGGATCGTGGTGATGGCGGCGGCCGCCCTCATCGTCCTCAACGGCCTGGCGATCGAAGGCGCAGGCGCGGTCGTCGATTATGCGGTCAGCGCCGGATTCGTCCACAACGGGATCACAGGAGCCCAATGATGAGCGCCGTTCCCCCTGTCGACGCCGGCGCCGAGACGAACGACGCCCTCAAAGGCCCCCCCGCCGGTTTCGGCCTCGCCGCCGTGATCGCGATCCTGTTCAACACCGCGCTCGCCTGGGCGGAGAACGTCGACGAGCCGCTGAACGCCTATATGGCGTCGCTTTCCGGCGATCCCTGGCGCACGCACGGGTTCGCCGCCGTCGCCGTTTTTATCGTCCTCGGCTATTTCTTCACCTCGCGCGGATTCCGCATCGACGGCTCGCGCCTTGGGGCTCTGCTGGTGGCGGCTTCGATCGTCGCCGGCGGCGGCCTCGCGCTGTGGCTCGTGCTGATCTGACCGTGGGACGGCCGGCGTTCACCGCCCCTGATAGGCGACGCGCCAGATTGCGCCGCCGGCGTCGTCGGTGACCAGCAACGCGCCGTCATGCGCGACGGCGACGTCGACCGGCCGCCCCCATACGCTGGCGTCGTCGGCGACGAAGCCGACGAGGAAATCTTCGTATTCGCCGGTCGGCGCGCCGTCCTCGAACGGCAGCCGAACGACCTTGTAGCCGGTGCGCTTGGCGCGGTTCCACGAGCCGTGCAGCGCGACGAAGGCGTCGCCGCGATAGGCGGCGGGGAACTGCGCGCCTTCATAGAACGTGATTCCGAGCGGCGCGGAATGGGCCTGGATCAGCACGTCGGGCGTGGTCACGGATTTAGCGAGGTCGCCGCGGAGTCCCGCCAAGCGCGGGTCCTCGTGGTCGCCGATGTAGAACCATGGCCAACCGTAGAAGGCGCCCGGCTTGACGCTGGTCACGTAGTCGGGCGGCAGGTCGTCGCCAAGCGCGTCGCGCTCGTTGACCGCGCACCACAGCGCCCCCGACTGCGGCTGCACCGTCAGGCCGGAGCAGTTGCGCAAGCCGGTCGCAAACACCCGCATGCCGCCGCCGTCGGGGTCGAAGGCGAGCACGTCGGCGCGGTTCTCCTGCGCGCCCCAGGCCGCGCCGGGCGCGTGTTTCGCCACGAAGGCGGCCAGTCCTTCGGCCGGCGCCTCTGGCATTTCTTCGGCGATGTTGGAGGCCGAGCCGACCGAGACGAACATCGTCTTGCCGTCGGCCGAGAAGGCGAGGTCGCGCGTCCAGTGGCCGCGCCCCGCCGGCAGCGATGGGACGACGACCTCGGCTGGCCCCGCCGCCTGGGTATCGCCGTTGCGGTAGGGGAAGCGCACGACCCGGTCGGTCTCGGCGACATAGACGTAGCGCGGGTCGGGACCGGGCGGGTAGAAGGCGATTCCGAACGGGCGATGGAGCCCGGCGGCGAAGGTCGCGGCGCTCGCCGCTTTCGCCGCGCCGTCGGCGGCGCTGAGCGCCGCGACGCGGCCGGCGGCGCTCTCGGCGACGAAGACGTCGCCGTTCGGCGCGACGCGGACGACGCGCGGCTGATTGAGGCCGGAGGCGAACAGGCTGACGACGAAGCCTTCGGGCGCTTTCGGCAGCGCGCTCTCGGGACGCGCGACGACCCGCGACGGATTGGCGACCGAGCGCGACGCCCCCGGCGCCGGCAGGTCGGCCGCCGTCAGCTTGCGGCGCACGCCCGGCGCGTCGCTGCGCCAATCCCCGTAGGCCGCCGCGCCGATGCGCGTCGCGCTGTCGTCGGCGAGCGCCAGCAGCGACGAGCCGGCGATCAGAATGCTGGCGAGGAGGAGAGGAAGGCGCATGCCGACGGCTCCCTGGCGGCGCGGCGCGAGGCCCCGCACGACGCAACCGAGGATGCGCGCGGACGGCCCGCCACTTCAACCACAGATCCGTGGGGATCGCGAGGATGTGACCGCGGCGTCCCTCGCGAAGTTGTGACGGTGACGCGCTTCGACGCCGGCGGCGCGTTCAGCCAGTCTTGGTCTGCCCCAGTCGCACCACGCGCCTCGCCGTTCCCGGGCCCGCCATCACCACCACCATCAGGAAGACGCCGCGCACGACCGACTGCCAATAGGCGCTGAGGCTGATCCAGCCCATGCCGTTCTCGAAATTGAGCACGTT
>Ga0187851_10003963_pt1 | contig 12253 bp, 6 predicted proteins | sample June2016WEW_6_10_FD_132997 | JGI IMG/M metagenome (GOLD analysis project Ga0187851, IMG submission 132997) | Peatland microbial communities from SPRUCE experiment site at the Marcell Experimental Forest, Minnesota, USA - June2016WEW_6_10 | ecosystem: Environmental > Terrestrial > Soil > Wetlands... | reverse complement strand
CAGGCCGGTCCCATTGCCCAAATCTATCGAACCTGCATTGATTCGGAAAGTTCCCGGTCCGGCCACCTGATAACCCGCCGACAATCCAGGCGACTCGAGGAGAGATTGGGCGTAAATTGACTCTATGGACGCCGCAGGAAGGAAAGGGGTACTCATGCTCAGCAAAGCCTGCTCGACCGCGGAGGACATTGGCCCCGAAAACTTCAAGCTTCCTGTCGTGCGATCGTAAGTGAACTGGTTCTGCTCGTTGAGAAGAGTGGGATTCAGATTGGGATTATTTATTTGAACGAAACCTGAACCAGGAAGAAACTGTTCTGAAACCAGCTCCAAAGCCGTAAAATCAGGCTTTTCTCCGGGCGGCAGAGCGACGATAACGAAACTGCTATGATCGAGGATTTCTCCGCCCGCAGAGAGGACGGTGGTGTCGCTTGGATGGAGATTCTGGATCAATGCGTAGGAGTCAACGATGTTGCCTGCCGCATACATTTCGACGGCTTTCGGGGAATCTATGCCAAAGTCGGAAACTGAGCCGCTGATATTGATGAGCACCGGGTACGGGTCGTTCAAGTGCATCAGTTCATTGTTGGCAGGGTCCTTGCCAGCGAAGGTGCTGGTATTCACCCACTCGACGCTTTGACTGTCGGAGAGGCTGATGAATTGATTCATCCCGTTCAGGCTGCCGCCGTCCGTGGTTGTCATGACAAGCTGCCCCTGCGGCGAAGGGAACAAAATGAGGCTTTGATCGAGAGTAATTCCGCCGGCTGCAGCTTCAATCGTCAAATTGGGAGGAAAGATGAGGCCAGGCGCTGAACCGGCGGTGCGCGGCGGAACCCCTAAGATGGTGACGCCCCCCTGCATCGCCTGCAAGACCACGTAGTCCAGAGGGTCGTAATCGAATACATTCTGAAAAGGATTGGAACCTCCAGTAATGGGATTCTGCGGTTCAGTATTAAACATTCCGTTTGGATTGCGAACCTCCTGCAAGAAGATGTTGTCGGTCGCATTGACCGTCCATCCGCCTTTGATCAGACTTAAAGCAAGGCCGCCAGTGCCGGAGGTGCCTGCGTTTTGAGCCGAGATGATGCCCGTGCCGTTGGCCAAAACATAATGCCCGGCCACAGCGCCGCCCGCTTGCAGAATCACATTGCCTGGATTGGCCCCGAAAGCACCGCTTCCGGGATCTTCAAAATACGAATTCTTATCAGGCATCTCGGCCGTGATATTGCCTCCGGCCGTGATCTTGACATTACCGCCACTTGCGGTGCTGATCCCGCCCAAGTTGGGGTCAACGACATAAGCAGCGCCTGATTCCTGAAAGTCATAACCCTTCGTACTGGTGCCGCAATCAACGTTGCCGGCAACCGCCCGGACATCGATGTTGCCGCCAATGCCGGTAAACGTGTTGATGGGATTGTTAGCATTATCCATCTCCAACACTAACCCCGTCACAATCCCCCCACTCCCCACCGTAACGCTGTTCCCGGCCAGCACAGTGATGCTTCCGTTGGCGGATTGCACGCTGGTAGGGCTGCTGCTGCTCATGTCGCTCAGGGTAATCGTGCTGGCGTTGGGTGTGGAGTTGGCTGTGACGATGCCGGTGTTAACGTCGGCGCCCGCCGTCAGATTAATGTTCCAGTTCTTCCCCACCGTGAGGCTGTCATTCAAGGTAATGTCGTTGCCCGACTGCAAGGTCAACGAGGCGAACGAGCTGCTGTTATTATCGGGCAGAGTCCACGCCGAGTTCAGCGTCATACTCTGGGAATCATGCAGCAGAATGGAGCCGCCAGCCGTTGTCTGGAGGGTTCCCGGGCCTGCCGTGGCGCCGCCGCTTGTGACGCCGCCGGCGGTGATGCCGCCGCCCGCAATAAGATTGATGTTTTGGTTGGCGGTTTGCAAGCTGGCGCTGCCGTTCAGGGTAATTGAGTTGACGCCAGATGTGGAGTTTTGCACGACGCTGGAGGGGTTTTGGGGAGTGCTGGAAGCGTTGGGAAAAAAATTGGCGCCGGCGAGCAGGTTAATGGTCCAGTTCTGTCCCGCCGTAATGCCTCCGCCCGAAGCCATCGTGATATTGTTGCCCGCCTGCAAGGTCACCGAAGCAGGCATGCCGCTGTTATTGTCGGGTAGAACCCATGTCGTGGCGCCCGTGGAGCTACTACTCAGGGAGATACTCTGGCCAATGGATTGCAGCAGAATGGAGCCGCCCCCGGTTGACACGATCGTTCCGATGCCTGTCGTAATGCCGCCGCCGGCAATGAGGGTGATGCCTCCGGCGGCGGTTTCCACGCCTGCGCTCCCTTTCAGGGTAATCGAGTTTTTGGTGCTCGAAGAGCTGGACGTGATGCTGGAAATAGTGGCGGGGGAAGAACCAAAACCCGAAGATTTGACGCCCGCCAGCAGAGTGACACTGCAATTATTTTGCGCCGTGAGGCTGTCGCCGGCGTTGAAGGTAATGCTGTTGCCCGCTTCCAACGTCAAGGTGTTCAAGCTGGCAGGCAGCGTCCAGGGCGTTTGCAGCGTGATGGTGCCGGAAGCTTCCAACAGGATTGTTCCGGTGTTGACATTCTCAAACGCGGTTGCCACGTCCACATCCACCGTGCCGGAGTTCCCTGTTGCAGGGATCACGCCACTCGTGCCCGCCGATGCCGAGCCGGAGGTAAACGTTCCCAGCACGATGTTTTCCGGGTCCATCAAAAACAAACCCTTGCGCCAGCCGGCTTGCGCGCTGGTGTCAATGCCCGAAGACAACGAAAGAATATTCGGCGCGCTGACTTCAATATTGCCGCCGTTGCCGCCGGCCGCGCCCCCGGTTGCGCTGATTTGACTGCCGGGGTTGTCGCTGAACGAGCCGCCCGATTTGACGGTAATGCTTCCGGCCGAGCTGATGCCGCCGCCCCCATTGGCCTGGATGACTGAGGCGCCGGCCAATTGGATGTCCTGGGAGGCGTACAACTCAATGACCCCGTTATTCTGCCGCACGGAATTGGCCTGCAGCACACCGCTATTGTTGACAGTCTGCGCCTGCAAGAGCACCTGGCCCGCGTCCGCCACCACCCTGCCCTGGTTGTTCACACTGCCGGAGGGCAGTCGCACCGGGGCCGACAGACTCAACCCGTCCGGCCGGAGGGAGAGCAAGACCTCCTGCCCGGCCACCAGCGCCGCCGTGCCGCCGGGAGCGGCAATGGTCCCCTGGTTGTCGATCTGTTTGGCGATCAAGAACAAGGAGCCTCCCGACGCGGTTTGCAACGTGCCATAGTTCACAATCGGAGCCGCCGTCGGCGGGCCGTCGAAACTCCAGCCGGCGCCCCCGCCCGACGACCAGGGATTGATCGCCGCCGTGGTCAGCACCAACCCGCCCGTTTGCACGAAGGCATTAGGGCCAAAGTAGAAGCCGCTGCTGTTTTGCAGCACGACAATGCCATTGGCGTGCAATGAGCCAAATATGGCCGAGGGACTCGCATTGTTGATGTTGTTAAAAACAATCGAAGCGGGCGAAGGTTCCTGAAAGATGGTCGTTTCTCCGGGGGCGATATTGAAGCTGTTCCACCGCAGCACGGCGCCCGGCGAGGTGGTGGTGATTTGTAACGTGCCGCCCCGCTGTGTCGTCTGGGCCGCGCCTGAAACCACCGTCATTCCTTGTGGGTTGCCGCAGACTCTTCCGCCCGCCAAAAGGAAGCACAACGGAACCAAGACCAGGAAAGCTCCCTGTCGGCCCTTCATGATCAATTGCTTTTTCATATATGAAACATCCTGGTTCTATTGCCTTAAATTTAAAGCTGCGCGCTGACGCTGAACGAAATACGCTCATGCATGGCCCTGGTAAAGGCGCTATTCTCCAGGGGCCACCCGATCAAAACGTGGCTTTCGACATGAGAGCCGATATGAAAATTGACCCCCACACCGGCGTCCCAAAGCCCCTGGCGGCCATTTTGGCCCGTGCCCGGGTCCAGTTGATAACCTTCCCCGTAGTCAGTGAACGTGGTGATCTGTGTGCCGATCTTCAAGGCGCTCTCCCCCCGCCAATAGAGGGGCGAACGAAATTCCAACTGCCCCATCCATCCCTCGTCGGCGTAGAGCTCTCCTTCCCGGTATCCTCGAATGCTGCCATTGCCCCCCAACTCGAGCTGTTCCAGGTTCAGGAGGGGTTCGTTGGCCCACTGCCCGGCCATGCTGCCATACAGGGTGAAGTTATCGGGCAGAACCTGGGTGCGCGACAACTGCGGCCGAACCGCCACAAATTCCGTCGTGGCCTCAGTTGAGTTGGCGATCAGAGAGGGGAATGCCCTATCCCGTGATAATGTTCCGCCCAGGTCCGCCACCACCGAGACACCGCCATCAAACTCGTTCCAAAGCTCGCTCGGAGGCCCAAATTGACCCCAACGATCCCGGCGCGATCCAGTCCAACCGCAAAAAAGCGGCGTGTAATGCAAGGCGGGAAACGACGCGGTGCCCGGCGTATGGAAGCTGCTGGTTACCGTATAACCGGTGCTTCCGGGTTTGGGCGGGATTACGAATGTGGTGTTAAAGTAATTGGTCGGCAGCGTCACCACTTTGTCGTCCTTGTAATCCACCCCCGCGCTCAAACTCGACTGGATTCCCGCCCAGTCCGGAATTGGAATACTCAGCCTTGCCCCGACGGTGATTTGGGACGTGTACTGCTGGGAGACGAGTTGTTCAGAAAGCGACGAATTGGTTGACAGCTGAGTTGTTGAGACAGGCCCGTAAATGGTTGGCCCGGTGGTGGACCGGGACGCATAGGCGTTGAACTCCGCGCGTCCGCTGGCCGGGGGCAGCACAAATTGTTTGGTGGTTTCGTTGTAACCGAAATGGGTCTGGTCCCGGGCAATTTGTTCCTCCGCACCCGTCGGCGGCCCCAACGGCGCCCGGTAAAAGGCGCTGTAATAAGTGACCTCCGGTTCGTCAGGCGGGTACAATGACAGGTGTGTGCCTTCGCCCAGCGAGGGTTTCATTTCCTCGGGACTGAAGCCATATTGCAATCCCACGCTGTGATCCAACTGCCACAGGTTGTCATAAGACACGTTGGCATTGACCCGCAATTCCGGCGTGCCTGGCGGACTGTAATTGTCAAGGTCCACCCGCCCATGCAACGGCAGCCTGTCTTTGACGTCAAGGATCAGGGCGGTGGTACCCGGCTCAAGCCCCGGCCGCACTTCCGGCAGGATTTGCCGGTCCGGATTGGAATTCGCCCGGTCCAATTCAGTTCCAAACACCTTTCCATTGAGAATGCGATCCCCTGATTCCAGGGACTGCACGTAGGGCAACGACGCCATGATGTTGTTCGAGCTGTAGTAATGATTGTGCAGGATTTTAACTTTGGCCACTCTCCCTTCCGTCACCTGAAAAAAAACCAGTCGGTTGGTGACCTGCTGGGGGGGCACGGAGACTTTGACGGTGATAAAGCCGCGTTGGAAATACTCCATTTGCAGAACACCCATGGCGTTGGTGACCGTGGCGATGTCCACGGCGTCGCCGGTGTACGGGGCAAGAACGCGGGTAATGAGATTGCTGGGCAGGAGTGTGTTCCCGGTCACCTCATAGCGGTCCACCTTGAACTTAAGCGGGGATTTGGTGGCGGCAGGGGTATTCACCGGCTGGTTGGTGGGGCCGCTCCCAACCGTTTGTCCTGCGTGACTTCGGCCAATCCCCACCACCGCCAGCAGCAGCCAAACCAAGACGCCTGCGATATGCAGCGAGCGGGCGCGTGAGGGGCGGCGCGGCGGCGCCATCTGCCGTTCCCGCCATTCCGTCGGCGTCATTCGAAACTGCTTCTTGAACGAGAAATTGAAATGAGCCGGCGACCCGTGGCCGCTCTCCAAGGCCACGTCGATGATTTTCCGGTTTCCTTGCAGCAGCAATTCGCACGCGGTCTTGAGCCGGAGGTCCGCGACGTAGGAGAGGAAACCCATCCCGAATTCCGCTCGAAACATCCGGCTCGCATGGCGTTCGCAGCAATGCAGCATGCCAGCCAAGTCCCCGAGGGACCAATGAGACAGTTCCGACTCTGAAGTCTGGCTGATGAGTTGCCGCAACCGACTTTTTGCCTCCTGCTGGTTTAGCTCATTTTCAAGGCCCTTCTTGAGCGCCTGCTCCAACTGCGGCCCCACCATTTCCGCAAATGTATGCGCGAACGCCAGCCGGCCGGACAAGGTCAGCAGCGCGTCTTGCGCCAACAATAGCGCCACGCGGCCTGCCAAGGGGTGGTCGGCTGGCAGCGTCAGAAACGGCGCGCATTGCCGCGCCACTTCCGTCTCGAGGCATTGCCGCTCCAGGGCCGTCAAAAAACCCATCAACATATTGACCCGCAGCGACATCCCGCGACACACGGCCCGCCCCAGCACGCTCGCCCGAAGAGTCATTTGTGATCCCGGCGGACAGAGGATCACACCGCCCAGAGGCAATTCCTTGCTCCCCTTATTGTCAAATGCGTAAGCAATGCCCTCGCACAATTGAAAGACCAGCCAATCCGACGCGGCCAATTGGCACTCGGCGCCGCCCGGAATGACGCGCTCGAATTTGGCCAGATGAGCTGAATTCGCCATCTGCATTGCTTTGCATAATTTCGCCATATCCTGAGTTGTCCAGATTAGCCGCAATCACCCTGGCGCCGTGTGACAATCCTGTAACATATCCGTGGCGTTTGCTTTACGGTGCGTTGCCCCTCAATATCAGTCTCTTAACTTATGCGCATTAACGGAAAAGGTGCGGACCCCTTCGGATCCGCACCTTTGTCTCATCCCCAAGCGGGGACGTCATTATCGGATATTACTTCCTGGAAGCGGCTTATGGGACGAATGGGAGCAGGGGACCACCGTCCGTAGTGCGCTTGACGTTCATGTTGTTGATAAGGATCGCCGTCTGAGGAAACACACTCACGCCCTGCAGGCCGATTTCATAATCAACTGCCAGGACCAGGCCCGGGCCAAAGCTCGCGTCGACAAATCCACCATTACCGCCAGAAACGGCGTTGCCATAGTTGAGGCTTTCATACAAATGCTCGTAGCTCCAATCGAACCACGGACCATTCTCCACCGCAGCGATATTATATGCAAAAACATTCGTCCCACCCGCCGGTGTAAGAATAGGATTCACGTTATTGTAGGTGAGAGCGATGCCGGCAACCGTGCCACCGTTAAGCGCGGCGGTATCGACCAATCCCTTTGCGTCCGCGAATGAGATGTAACCCACCACAGCACTTGTATCACTGGTGGGCACACCAAGTTCGCCGAGGGCCTTGGCCACGTTGCCACCCGAGCCGTAGCCGCTATTGGCAACAGCCGTCCACGGTCCGGTATTGCCAGCCGTGTTGGGTGTGCCAACGCCTCCGTCAACCGTCCATTGATTGATGGGGAGGGCCGCATTCCAAGCAGCCAATTGTTGCGACGTGATGCGAGTGCCGGAGGTGTTGTCACGACCGGTTAGTTTTATCACATTGGTGTCACCGGGGTTGCCAGTCCAGTAGGACAAGGGCAATTGGCCGAGTTTAAACAAGTCGAAGATTTGGCCATCGTTAATGGTGCTGATAATATTGGAAGCGTTTGTATTTCCCGCCCACAGAAACGGCTGCACTGCTATGCCTGTGCCCAAGTGACTTGATTGCGCAATCGATGCCACAAGTTCATTCAAAGCGGGACTCGACGGATAAGCCGTGGATGACTGACTCACATCCGAGAATGCAAGATCACTTGCATGAGTAAATGTGGCAGTGCCAGCGGCGGCGGTGGGCCCGAGGTCTTCAAAGTTTTGCGCCAAGGAGGTATTGACGCATTCATTGACTCCCTGTGCCGAACCGTCGAAGGAGCAGTAAACGGTGCAAGGGCCGCTGAGAAGGCCGGCAGGCAGACCCGCCACTTTGTTGTTGGTGGGGGTGCCCCCGAAGGTGAATATGTTGTTGCCGCTGCTGTCGCCAGGTTGATTGGTCAGACCCAAGTCTAACAGACCTTGATAGACCTGCGCACGGAAGGCCGTGGAACCGCTGATAAAAACCGGGTTGTTTGGAGTAACCAGAGGACCAGGAGGGAGCGCTTGGGTGACGGCCGCGGAAGCAAGCCCGATCACCAATGCAGTGAATGTTTTGTTGAGTTTCATATTACGTTTCTTTCTATTTATTTATTAGGGATTTGTTAAGCCAGATGCTTTTCTACGTGTTTTTTTGATTCAGGGTTGATTGCCTCTTAGCCAGTAAGAGAGCGGAATTGTTTCATGGATTGGCAAGTATGAAGTATAAATTGCCCGTGGGCGACGTGATGGTGATGGCGTTCGAGTGGGTGGTTATGGCGCTGACGGGGTAGGAGCTTGGTGTCCAGCCACCAGGCATTGTCACATCGGTGTTCTGCAGCAGGGTCAATGGGTAGCCCGTGGCCGCCCAAGAGACAACCACGCTGGCGCCGGTCTGGGAGATGCTCGGAGATGGCGTGGGCACGCCGGAAGTGTAATCCACTTCGCCGGTGCTGCCGTTGAAGGTGAAGTAACCCAAGTAGGTGCCACTGGTTCCGTAGGTCGAAGGCGGCTCTTTATATAGCGCGGCATAGACCGTTGAACCAGATTGGCTGATGTTTTCCAGCGATCCGCCGTCATATATTGAGACATCTTCACCCTGGAAGTCGATCAGGCTGGGCTGGCTGAAAGGCGTAGCCAGTGATTGGTAGCTTAACGCCTGGCCCGAAGCTACGCTGACGATTTTGCCGCTGGCATCCAAAGATGTGACAGTTGTGCCGATCCCGCCTCCGATGCCCTGGCCGATGACGCCAACCACACCGCAAATGGTATTTGCATCGCCCTGTGCTGGTCCGAAGTCACCAAAGGGCTGGAATTTTCCCGCCCTTGACACCCAGATTGTATCCGACGCGGCGTCCACCGCCACAGCCGTGAAGGCAACATTATTGAGAGAACCGAAAGCGGTCACCAGTTCGTTCTCGGTAAAGACAGGGGAGTAGCCGTTGTTGGCCCCATTATTCAACACCGTCGTGCCCGTAAGCGTCAGGAATGTGCTGACTGGGCCGAGGTCAACTGTCACGTCCACGTCACCGGTATTGACGGCGTTGCGGAAATTCAACAGCAGATCCTCGTTATGATAGGTGATTTGCGCCATCGCTTGGGAGACCGCAAAGAGCGATGCTCCTGCCATTGCTGTTAAGATTGATTGTTTTATATTCATAGTGTCTGTTTTTTTCATTGGCCTTTTTGGGGCCGGTTGTCTTATTGTCACTTCTTTTCAGCGCAACAAATTGCGCTTCAACATTCTCTGTCGTTTTGCGGCGATTTTGGTCTGTTGACTCGGAACAACTTCGATTCAAGCAGTTCCTTGCTGAACGTGACCTGACTATATAGGTTCAAGAAAATCGTTCGTCCGAAAAAGAGACATGGTTTGATGAAAAACGGATTTGGCATGGCACATTCTTAACTTGCTTGGAATCAGCAGCTTGCAAAGTGGTTTTCAAAATCAAACGCCCGGTTGGCGTTGCCCGCACAACGTGTCAGCGATTCTTTACAATCAATAGGCCGTACGGGTTGATTATGACCCGCGCGATGGCTCGAAGTTACCCGGGGTTTCACAGGATCGTCACAAGCCAGACACATTGTTGTAACATTGCGTATATAAAGTTCCCCTTCAGAATTGAATCGCGAGTTGTGCATTTAAAATAAAGTCACATGTTAGTAGGAACACAAGCACGAAAGAAGCGCAATTCCACCAAGGTGAACCTGATCTTCTCCGTAGTGTTTCACGGTTTGATCGTGGGCGCGTTGCTCTATGTTGCCGCCCGCGAAGGGTTGCTGGGCAAGCAGGTCAAGAAAATTGCCGTCGAGATGGTGAAGGAAAAAGCGCCGGAGAAACCGAAGGAGGTGGCAAAGCCCAAGGAGAGCGTGCCCAAGTTGGATATCCCCAAGGCAGCCTCGCTGGCAAAAGCCGAGCCGCCCAAGGAGAGCGCCGCCCCTCCCCCTTCCTCCGTTAGCGCGCCGCCGGCCGTCGCGCCGCCTGCGGCTGACCTTCCTTCCTTTTCATTTGAAGGAGGCAAGCCGGTCATAACCAGTTCCGACCCCGTGCAACTTTACAAGGGATTGGTGGAAAACTCGTTGCGATTCAACTGGGAGCGCCCCAAAGACATGGATGATCATACCAATTTGGCCGAGGTGGAAGTGGCGGTGGATAAGGCAGGCGAGATTACAAGTCCTGTCTGGAAGAAATTCTCGGGTCAAAAGCAATGGGATGATTCCGTGCGCCTAGCCATCGCCAGCACCGGCAGGTTGAGCCGTCCGCCGCCCACCAATTTTCCATCCCGTGTGGTAGTTCGTTTCGATGTCGAGGCAATGACGCCTGTTTCCCAGTGATGCAGTGGCCGCTACCCCACCGGGGTGCGCCAGCCCATGGGATTGCCGTCGGGACCTGTGACCGCTTCACCTTTTGGACCATTCATCGGCGGCTTCCAGTTTTCGTCCAAATGAATCCGCTTGGTTTGGCCCCGCTCAATCGTCACCGGCACTTTCACCCTGGAATAATCCTTCGCCTGGGCTTTGACCGCTTGCTTGACCGCCGGCGTGGCGATCACCTCTGCGCTGTCGCTGTAATGTCCGGCTGAGTTAATCACCGTATTCACCAGCTTCCCGTCCAGTTTATAGATTCTATATTCGGTGTATTGTTGCCAGATCTGGATCCCGTTGCAGGCTGCCCACCATTTCATGGGATTCTTCTTGATGTTCTTGTCCTAGTCTTTATCTTGCCCTCTCATGGCGAGCATTCGTAGACTAAAGGCGATCCCATTCCGGAGGTCCCACCCGGCCGGCCGGCATGGTGGGGCGCTCAACCGGCTCAATCCCCGTAAAGAGGTCGCCTGATGCCTTCGAACGAAGCAGACAGCCTTTCTGTTCGCTGGGATGTGCTCAAGGCCGAGGGTGCGGCATTGTTGACGTTGCACGGCGGCCTGGACGCGGCCTCGACTCCGGTGGCGTGGGAAGCCTTGGAGAAGGAACTGAAGGCCGGCGGATTCTCTAGTCTGGAGATAGATGCAAGTGATTTGGCCTATTGTGACAGCGCGGGCCTGGCGTTGCTTTACTATCTCTATGCCGGACGCATGACGCCCGGAGCCACGGTGCGCATGAGCGGACTGACTTCGGAGTTGCAGAACCTTTCCGGCAGTTTCTCGATAGCGGACTTGACAGCCTTGCGGGGGCACCACCCGCCCCGCCGCTCCTTTCCCGAAGAGCTGGGCGCCGCCACTGCTGCGTGGTTTCACGATTTGCGCGAGCAGGTTGAATTCATCGGAGAGGTGGCGGTGAATTTGGCCGGCAGCATTTTCCGACCGCGCCGAATGCGCTGGGGGGAAGTGTTCCGGGTATTTGAGGTTGCCGGCGTCAACGCGCTGCCCATCGTATCGCTCATCACCTTGCTGGTCGGCATGGTCATCTCGTTCGAGTCGGCGCAGCCGCTGGCGCAACTTGGGGCGCAGGTCTATGTGGCCAATTTGCTGGGGTTGGTCATGACGCGAGAGTTGGGACCGGTCATGGCGGCCATCATGCTGGCGGGCCGCTCCGGCTCGGCCTTTGCGGCGGAATTGGGCACAATGAAAGTGAATGAGGAACTCAACGCCCTGCACACGATGGGCTTGTCGCCGGTGCAATTCCTCGTCGTGCAGCGTGTCATGGCCGGCGTATTATTGACACCGGTCCTGACCTTGTACGCCATGTTCGCCGGCCTGGTGGGAGGGGTGCCGGTGTTGCTGGGCCTGGGATTTCCCCTGAAAATGGTGTTGCAGCAGATTCAAACTGCGGTTCATTATGGTGATCTCGCGGAAGGCCTTTGCAAAAGCATGGTCTTTGGACTGGTCGTCTCCTCCGTGAGCTGCCTGCGGGGCCTTCAGACCGGCGTGGGGCCGCAGGCTGTGGGCGAGTCCACCACGCGGTCGGTGGTCAGCAGTATTTTGTTGATTATTCTTTCCGACGCGATCATAGCGTCGGTCACTTATACGTTGAGACAATGATGGAATCCGGTGCCAGTTTGATTGTGGTGCGAGACCTTACCATTGGGTACGGGGGGAGGGTGGTTTTGGACCGGATCAATTTTGAGGTGCGCCGCGGCGAGGTCTTCGCGATTCTAGGCGCTTCCGGCTCGGGCAAAAGCACACTGCTCAAACATATGATCGGGCTGCACCAGCCGCTGGCCGGGGAGGTGCTCATTTCCGGTGAAAACCTGGCCGGGGCCGAAGGGCCGGCGCGCCTGCGCATTCTGCGCAAGTTCGGGGTG
>Ga0187851_10003962_pt1 | contig 12254 bp, 11 predicted proteins | sample June2016WEW_6_10_FD_132997 | JGI IMG/M metagenome (GOLD analysis project Ga0187851, IMG submission 132997) | Peatland microbial communities from SPRUCE experiment site at the Marcell Experimental Forest, Minnesota, USA - June2016WEW_6_10 | ecosystem: Environmental > Terrestrial > Soil >... | reverse complement strand
CACGACATGGCATCCGTCCATCACGGAATATTTCCCCGGCGGCGGCTGGTCAACCCGCTATCGCACGCGCGGCGGAATGCCGGTCACGATCTGCCGGCTCAACCTGGTCAAGGGACTCGGCCCGGCCCTGCAAATTGCCGAAGGCGAAACCATCGAATTGCCCGAAAAGGTTCACTCCATTTTGGACGAGCGCACCAACCCAACCTGGCCGACCACGTGGTTCGTGCCGCGCACCTCCGGGAACGGCGCGTTCCGGGACGTTTACACCGTGATGAACAACTGGGGCGCAAACCACTGCGCGATGAGCTGCGGACATATCGGCGCCGAACTCATCAGCCTGGCGTCCATGCTGCGCATTCCGGTCTACATGCACAATGTTTCCGGGGAAAACATTTTTCGCCCCGGCGCGTGGAACGCCTTTGGCACCGCCGACCGCGAAGGCGCGGATTTTCGCGCGTGCGCCAATTTCGGTCCGCTTTACGGATAAAAATCCAAACCGGATCTGGCCGCGTGAAAATCTCGTTGTTCATTCCGTGTTTCGTGGATCAATTTTATCCGCAGGTCGGGATGAGCATCGTGCAGGTGCTGGAACGGCTCGGACACAAGGTGGATTATCCCGAAGCGCAAACCTGCTGCGGGCAGCCGCCGTTCAATTCCGGCCATTGGGACGAGGCGCGTGCGGTGGCCGAACGCCAAATGACCATTTTCCGGGACGCCGAGACTGTGGTGATCGCGTCAGGCTCCTGCGGCGCAATGGTCAAAAATTTTTATCCGGAATTGTTTCACAATCACCCGCGCGAAGCGGAAGCCAGGGCGCTCGCCGCAAAAACCCATGAGTTCTCGGACTTCCTCGTCAACAAGCTGGCTGTGCTCGACGTCGGCGCACGGTTTCCGGGCCGCGCGACGTTTCACGATGGGTGCCACGGTCTTCGCGAGCTTGGCCTGAAAAAGCCGCCGCGCCAGTTGCTCCGGCACGTTCAAGGATTGGAATTGGTGGAAATGTCGGAGGCGGAGACCTGCTGCGGTTTTGGCGGCGCGTTCGCGGTCAAGTTTCCGATGATTTCCACCGCAATGGGCGAAGTCAAATGCGCCTCCATCGCGGACACCGGCGCGGATTATGTCATTTCCAACGATTCCAGTTGCCTGATGCAAATTCGCGGCGTGCTGGATCGGCAGGGCAAATCCGTCAAAACGTTGCACCTCGCGGAAGTGCTGGCGCAAACATGAAAACGCACGCCGGGGAATTCAACGAATCGGCGCGCCGCTACACGGCGGACTTGCCCCACCGCGATTTGATTCAAAAGGCGCTCGCCGGGTACTACGCCAAGCGTGACGAAAGCAAAAACCGCTTTCAAAACTGGCCCGGTGCGCGTGACCTGGCCGCTGAAATTAAATGGAACGCCATCAACCACCTTGACCGCTGCTTGGACGAGTTTGTGTCCAAGCTGGAAGCGCGCGGCACAAAAATTTTCTGGGCGCCCGGCGCACAGGAGGCGCGGGATTATATCATCGGCGTTGCGCGGAAGCATAAAGTTCGTTCCATCATCAAATCCAAAAGCATGACGGCTGAGGAGATTCATCTCAACGACGCACTGGAAAAGGAAGGCTTTGAAGTCGTCGAATCCGATTTGGGCGAATATATCGTGCAACTTCGCCGGGAACCGCCGTATCACCTTGTCTTTCCGGCCATGCACCTGACCCGGCGGCAAATCAGTGATTTGTTTCATGACAAGCTGGGGTCCGCGCCGACGAACAATCCGGAGGATTTGACGATGATCGCCCGTCGCGTCATGCGGCGAAAATACTGCGAGGCGGAAATGGGCATCAGCGGCGCAAACTTCGCCATCGCCGAGACCGGCATGATTTCCATCACGGAAAATGAAGGCAACGCCCGGCTGACAACGTCGCTGCCCAAAATCCACGTGGCCATCGTGGGCATTGAAAAAGTGCTGCCAAAACTTTCCGATCTCGCGTTGTTCCTGCCGATGCTTGCCACGGCGGGCGCGGGGCAATCCATCACCTGCTACAACACGCTGTATGGCGGACCGCGGCAACCCGGTGAGCCCGATGGCCCGGAGGAATTTCACGTCGTGCTGCTGGACAACCGCCGCACGGAACTCCTGGCGGACGCGGAACAGCGTGACGCGTTGCACTGCATTCGCTGCGGCGCTTGTTTGAATGTGTGCCCGGTTTTCAAGAACGTTGGCGGACACAGTTACGGCACGACGTATCAGGGCCCGATTGGCTCGGTCATCACGCCGCATTTACGCGGACTCCAGGACTGGAAACATTTGTCGCAAGCGTCGTCGCTTTGCGGCGCCTGCACCGAAACCTGCCCGCTCAAAATCAATTTGCACCATCATCTGCTTCACAACCGGCGCAATGCGGTTCGCGCGCTTCCGGGCCGCCTGGGAAAATTCCTCCAGTCTGGTTTCGTGTTCATGATGCGCCGGCCCAAATTATATCAATTGGCCGCGCGAGCGGGCCGCATCGCGCAACCCTTGCAACGCTTGTTCCAGGGAACGATCCTCGACCCGCTGCGCGCGTGGACGAAAACCCGCTTATTTCCTCCTTTGGCGGAAAAAAGTTTCCGGGAAATGTGGCGCGAAAGGAAAACGCCATGACCAACCGCGAAATCATTTTGGGCCGGATCCGCGAGGCGCTGAAAGTCTCCGCTCCGAATCCCGCCATTCATGCCAGCACTGCGGAATCGTTTTCCCTGTCCGCTTCTCCACAAAAATGGCTGCCGCCCGTCGGCAAGACGCTGGAGCAACAAATCGATTTGTTCCGCCAAAACGCGGAAGCCTTGAAGGCGGAATTCCGTGTGTGCGCAAACATGAATGAAGCCACTGAGCATGTCAAAAGATTGGCGGGGACCGGCGATTGGAAAAAAATCGGCCGGCATCGCGGGGAATTGACGGATGCCGTCGCGCGGAAACTTGGGCTGGCCGAAGTCAAGACCGATGGCGGATACGCCGTGGACGATCTGGAAAGTTGCGATGCTGCGCTGACGGAATGCGAAGCCCTGGTGGCGCAAACCGGCAGCGTGCTGGTGTCGGCGCCCAGCGCGGGCGGGCGGGCCCTGTCTGTGCTGCCGCCACATCACATCGTGCTGGCGCGGCCAAATCAAATGGAGCCGGATTTGACCGCCGCTTTGCAGCGAGTGCGGGAAAAATTCGGAGACAAATTCCCGAGTTTTCTTTCCTTCATCAGCGGCCCCAGCCGTACGGGCGACATTGAGCGCATTCTCGTGCTCGGCGCGCACGGCCCGAAGAAATTGACGATATTAGTCCTGCCTTAAGGCATTTTAAATCCATGTCCATCCCAAGTTTTTCATCCCAGCCCCGGCAAATCGCCCGTCTGAAATGAAAAACTTGACGTGGTGAAGACATTAAAGTGCTTGCAAGTGCACCGGCCGCCGGTTTTGATTTGCCAACGCACACCATCTCCTATGATCGCACCAACCACTGAAATCAAATCCAACGGAAAATCCGGAAGCCTTTTCAAAACCACCGATGGCAGAAACCTCTTCATCACCTTTGTGCTGGTCACCTCATTGTTTTTGCTCTGGGGCTTTTGCAACGGGATGATTGACAACCTCAACAAGCACTTTCAGAACTCGCTCCACATCAACAAGGAGCAGTCCGGTCTCGTGCAGTTTGCCAATTATCTGGCTTACTTCCTGATGGCCATTCCCGCTGGCTTGATTGCAAGAAAGTTTGGCTACAAAGGCGGGATTCTGGTCGGCCTCACATTGATCGCCGCCGGGGCGTTCTGGTTCATTCCGGCCATCAACATCGGCGCCTATTGGGCGTTTCTACTCGGCTTGTTCATCATCGCTACAGGCATGACCTGCTTGGAAACCATTGCCAATCCTTACACCACGGTTCTGGGCCCTCCAGAAAGCGGCACGACCCGCATCAACATGGCCCAAACGATTAATGGTGGGGGTTGGATTCTCGGCGCGACCATCGGCGGACATTATATTTTTTCCGGCGGCGAAGGAACGAACGCCAATGCCGGTCTTTTCATCCCCTATCTGGGCATAGCCACATTTGTTTCCATCCTGCTCGTGGTCTTTATTTTTTCCAAGGTCCCGGATTTGCACGCCCCCGACGAAAGCCAGAAATCGGCGGAACAAAAGACCGTTCTTAAACCTTCCCCGGGGCAGCTTGCGGCCATTGGCATCACTTTGTTATTTGTTTTCTGGGTGCTGTATTTCTTTATTTCCCCGATTTTGGGGCTGGTTTGGACCTTGCTTAATTTGAACCAAGCATTGCTCCTGCCGACGAAATACGGTCTGCTGATTGCTTCCTACATTGCTGCGTTGATTCTGGTTGCAAAGAACTGGGACATGTTCCGGCGCAAACATTTTACGCTCGGCATCGCCACGCAATTTCTTTACGTCGCGGCCCAGACAGGCATTTTCAGCTTCTTCATCAATTATGTCATGGAAAACGATGCCAGTGTGAAGGAGTTGCAAGCCAAGAATTGGTTGGGAATCGGCTTTGCCCTGTTCGCGCTAGGCCGCCTGTGCGGCAGCGCTGTGATCAGCCAATTAAGACCCCATTTTGTGCTGGCGACCTATGCGGTCATCAACATGGCGCTGACCGCTGTGGTGATGGGCGGCGGCAAGCTGGGTTTGATCGCGCTGTTCGGCACCTTCTTTTTCATGTCCGTCATGTTCCCGACGATTTTCGCGCTGGGCATCCGTGGGTTGGGCGATTACACCAAGCTCGGCTCGTCGCTCATCGTCATGTCCATCGTGGGCGGGGCGATTGCGGCTCCGTTCATGGGCCACATCGCCGATGTTCATTCGATGCGTATTGGCATGGTGGTTCCGCTCGTATGCTTTGCCCTCATTGCAGTTTACGGATTGTTTTGGCAGAAGCTGGAGGCCAAGGACGCAGCGAAATAATCCAGTCCTGCCAAAAAATGCCCGTGGCAAACTGTGGGCGCTTTTCAATTCCGGTTGAGAAATCCGGTGTAGTCAACCAGAAATCAAAATCAGGTTCGCGTACTGGATGGTGTCGCCGGTGCGGATCAGGCCAATCGCCCCCGGCACGCGCTTTTTGAAATTCACGTGCGGCTCAAATTTTACAGGAATGCCCGCCAATCCCTTTGCAAAGGCGGCGCGGGTGGCCGCGGAATTGTTTTTTTGAAACTCGCGCGCCATGTAAGCCTGATTGTAGCCGCCCACCGCACGCACGGCGGCCAGCACCTGCAACACCGTCGGCACGTCATCCACCAACGAGATGTCCACCGTCTCGACTTGCGGCCAGAACGGAAATCCGCGGTCGGCGATGACCAGCGCGTTGGTGTGCCGCACGCGGGCGAGCAGTGAAAGAATTTTTGGGTTCAGAACTCCGGTTTTGATCATAAACCTTCGTTGACTTTAAGGTCATGGCGGCACCGCGCCAAGCTTCAAAATTCCGGTTTTTCTCCATGCGGCGAATAAGACATGGCTCACGTCCACAGTTGCCGGTCCAATGAGCGATACTGGACCGCCTCGGAAATGTGGTCGCTCAAAATGTTTTCCGACCCGGCCAGGTCCGCAATGGTCCGCGCCACCTTCAAAATCCTGTCGTAAGCCCGCGCGCTGAAATTCAATTCCGCCATCGCATTCTTGAGCAATCCCTTCGTCGGCTCGTCCAGCTCGCAGAACTGTTTCAACTCGCGCGCACCCATGCGCGCATTTGACATTTGCACAACGCACAATTCATGTCGCAGACATCAGAAAAACAAGGCTTTTCTTCCATCACAAGCCGTTCCCTCTTGAAATCAAGACCATCGGCGATTTGCTCATGGTCAGGCGAAAACGGGCCGGATTTACGCATAAACAGCTTGCTGCAAAAACTGGCGTCCAACTGCATTGGATACGGCGTTATGAGTTTGATCGGTGCTTGCCCCCGCAGCCGGAGTGGGATTCGCTTCGGAAGTTCTTAAAGCTGCCGCCCAAGCCCATTTTGACATTTACACAGCCCGAAAAGCCGATCGATAGACCCAAAATAGGCGAGCACCTGCGGAGGCGTCGGCTGGAGTTGAAACTCTGTCTTGCCGAGGCTGCCCCACGCATGGGCGTTTCCGTCCCCACCTTGGGGCTTTGGGAATTGGGAAAGGCGTTCCCCAAGCACTGCTACCACGCCCAAATTGGGACAGGGATTCTTACTTCAAAGCATGTAACTCTTGAGCGGGAGTATTCGGGCAAACTGTGGCTCACATTTGCGACTGAAGAGAGGAGTGCCGTTCATCACATCTTAAGGGAAGCTAAAATTCCTGCCGACTTTAAAGATTTGGCTAGCAGAGCAGCTACACTGGCAGACCTTGATCAACTCGTTGAGAAGCTTACAAAAGAAGGTGGCGAACACAATAAAGCAGCTAGTGCGACACTAACGGATGCCAAAGAAAAACTCCTGGGTGAGGCGACTGATCTGCGCGCTGCGGCGCTGGACGCAATCTTGAAACTGGTCCCTCAATTTTTCTATTTTGACGAATATAGCTCTTTACCAGGTTCAATAAAGATCCAAGAGTTGATGACAAAGCAAAAGGATGATCTTAGTGAAGATGAATCTACTGCCCGGTCGCTATTAGAACTGGCTGGGGCTGAATCTGAATATTTGCTAAATGCTGATTATGAAGTCAGAAAGCGCGAGTTAGAGAATGTCGCCAATTCAATCACACAAGACGTTCTTAAATATTGGACCACTAACTCTGAGCTTCGAGTCATGATTGATATTAGGCAATCATCTTGAAGTGACGGTTTTACTTGATTCACGGAAAGAGGGTAATCAACGCCTTCTTAAGCTCGTCGATCAAGGCATTCTGGCGAAGAACCGCATAATCGCCGTCGGTGAGATCACGGGTGCAAAATCCGCAGATGTAGAAGATCTATTTGAGCCAGCCGAATATATCGACCTATACAATCGCGCTTTTCGTTCCTCTCTCACCGAGGCTGACTTAATCGGCACCGATCCAATTGTTGCTCGGATCGCTCGCCACTTAAAACAAGACAGATTCGACCACGGTCGTCCTGCTGACGTTCTAATGCGACAACGCGACGTATTCCTTCCCTCTCTCTCAACGAATACGCTAAACCGGTTTGAAGCATTGTTCAAACGAATTAACTCGACACTTGGTCTGAAATGATCGGAGTGACCTGGCTTATCAGCCTTTTTGTTAGTCATATTCTGACCTCGCATTTGTAGGAACGAGATTGACGCGGGATCGGTGATTTGATCTGATGCACTTGTGCCTCGAAAAAATAATGTGCCAAACGACGCCGTGTTGCTGATACCCGAATCAGAGCAGGAAGAGGAACAACCTGCGTATGGCGTAAAACCTGGCTATTACAATTCCAAGCAAATGCTACAGCTTCTCGACATACACAAAGACAATCCGGATGCTGTCCATTTCATTGCTGACATGCTCGAGGCGGGGGACGCGGAAAACGACGGCTTTCCAGATACCCTTTGACTGCGGCGCAGGTTTCCATCCAGAGCGGACAACTCCGTTCCTTGCGCCCCTTGCCGAAGATGCGAACAGAACAGGGACGGCTGAACCGCAGATGGTTCACGTCCAAATCAACCAATTCCTGCACGCGCATTCCCGTGTTGTAAAGCAGGCGCAACAGGGCGTCGTCCCGCTGACCTGGCAGTGTCCGGCCATCAATGCCGGCAAACATTTTGAGCATTTCCTCTCGTTCCAGATATTGGGCAACACGGTGGGGTTGGCGCTTGAACTGGACGGCAAGGATGCTTTGAGCCTGGGCCAAGTGACGTGGGTCAATACTGGCCAGGTAATTGAAAAAAGCGTGGATGGCCGCCAGCCGGGCGTTCCGAGTCGGCACGCTGTTGTTGCGCACGCGCTCCAAGTAATCCATGAAGCTGCGGACGGTGTCGGCGGTCAGGTCTTCCAGCATCAGGGCGGCGGTGGTTTTTCGCTGTCGGCGACAGACGAACTCCAGAAAGAGCTTCAGCGCATCCCGGTAGGCCAGGACGGTGTGAGCACTGAGGCCGCGCTGGGACAGCAGGTGTTGCTCGAAGAACCCGCGAATGGGCGTGGCGATGTCAGTCTGGTTCATGTGTTCTTTTTCTACTCAATGGCGGAACGGCAAAGTGGGCACGAAAACGCCGGCCCGCACTCTCCAACAACTCCGCCGTGGCGTGGAGATAAATTTCGGTGCATGAGATGGTGGTATGTCCCAGATACGTTGATAGCAGCGGGAGTTTGGCGGAGAGATTGGCCCCGGCCCGATACCACGCCAGCAATCGGTTGACGGCAAAAGAATGGCGGAAGTCGTGAACCCGCGGCCCGGCCTGTCCCTTTGGCCCACGGATGCCGAGTTGGCGAACGATTTCAAGAAAGACCGTGGTGAAGGTCGTCTGACCAAACCGTTTTCCCCGGCGATTGACAAAGAAGGGTGCGTCAGCCGATGTGGACATGCCTGCCTGGCGGCGTTGGCCCAGATAAGCCTGGAGGTGCTTTACCGCAGTGGAGGACAACGGAACATAGCGTGATTTTTTGAACTTCGTTTCCCGGATTAACAGCACGCGCCGTTGGAGGTCAACATCCGCCAACGTCAGCCGCACGGCTTCACCGATCCGCAGGCCGGTCGTGTTGAGCAATCCGACCAGCGTGGCGACTACAGCCGGCCGCAAGCTCCCGCGCGGACCAATCCGCTTGGCGGCGGTCATGATTTGCCGCACTTCCGCCCGCGTGTAGATATAGGGTATAGGACGGGTGCGGTGGGGCAAAAAGCTCCGATGAACGATGCAGGTTCGCGGATCGAAGTGGGCCAGATACAGGCAAAACTGGCGCAGCACGGAGAGGCGGTTGATGCGGGTGCCGATGCTCAAGGATTCCAAGTTCTTGATCCAACGCTCGGCGACTTCGCGGGTGATGGTTTGTCCCGGCTCAAGTTCACTCGCCAAAAAGCGGTCGAGGTAAATGAGGATTTTCTGGCTAGCGATGCCTCGCTGCCCGGCTTTTTTGCGCGCTTCCAAAAAGCATTGCAGCCGGAAGGCCAGCGGACTGCGAAAGAGACAGGTGGCCATGCGTCAACCTTTCTCTGGCCAGGGCATGGCGACTTCGCGCAGGGTTTTCAAATCCGCCTTCGCGTAGATGAAGGTGGTGTCAATATAACGATGGCCCAGCACGTCGGCGATGGCTTTGATGGGCGAGTCGTTGGCTAACGCCCGGATGGCCCAGGAGTGGCGGAGCGTTCTAGCTCCGGCACCGGCTGGTGCCATGCCCGCCGCGCGCATGTAACCGCGCACCACATGGGAGATCACCAGACTGTTGAGCGGACGAACCGGTGCTTTGACCGTGAGGAATACTTCCCGGAACGGGGATCGGTTGCAGCGGTGGCGGAGATAATGAATGAGCGCGTCACCCACCGCGTCCATGAGCGGCAGCACCACTTCCTTGCCGCCCTTTTGAGCCCGGATGCGGATGCGGGCGTGCTGCCAGTCAATGTCGTCCAGCAGCAGTTGCGCGACGGACACGCCGCGCAAGCCGTAGGCCATCATCAAAACCATGATGGCGTAATCCCTGGCGCCGTTTGGCGTGTCCCTGTCAACGGTGCCCAGCACCCGTTCCAAAGCCGAGTCTTCCATCCCCTTGGGCAAGGCCGCGTGCCGATAACGTCGGACGGGAGGAATCAGTCCCGAAAAATCCATGCGGGTGTACTGCCGGGCGGCGCAGTAGCGAAAAAAGCGGCGCAGCGAGCCGCCCAGCGAGGTGAGATTCTCCGGGCTGGCTTTGAGATGCCGACTTAAATAGTTCTCGACCGCCTCGGCCCGCAAGGTTTTGAAACGATGACGCGCCGCTGCCCGGCCCAACGCATTCAGGAAAGAACCCACTTGCGCCCGCACTCTTTGCAGCGTCACCGCCGAAAATCCGCATTCATCCTGAAGATGTTGAAGGTAGGGATGGAGCATCCAGTCATGGGGCTTCCTGATCCGCGCCGGCTTTGGCGGTTGCCACACTTTGGTTTCGACCAGATAACGAAACAACCGCTTCAAAGCGCCTCGCGCCACGATCCTGGGCGAGTAATAAGTGCCGGCGGATCGCGTGTGGACGAGATAAACATCCAGGAACGGCTCAATGAGCGATTCGGTGAGTTGCCCGCAAGTGGCAATGCCGCGTTCGATCAGAAAGGCGTTGAACTGGCAGCATTTGCTCAGGACGGTTTTAGCTCCATCCGACGAATAATCCTCCGCCTTCAGACGAGCGGCAAAGCCATCAAAGTGTGGACCGAGTGGGCCGCGCCGGAAGTCCACGAGGGTGCGTTTTTCTTTATACCAGTATTCGAGCATAAAAATAGTTAGCGTTTTTGGTTGAAAACGGCGGAGCCAAGGTGAACAATTTCTTTTTTGGAGGTGAAGTTCCCGATATTCCTGCACTCACACAGTCCGTGGGCCCGCGCTCAATCCTGCCCCTTGAAAAAACTACTGCGCTTAAAAAATGCACAGCAGTTATGTGTAGCAGTCGATCTTCTCTGAATAGGGCTTGCGGACCGCCAATACCATCATCAAATATGAGGGGAGATAAAACAATGCACTCGTTGCGGAGACAACGGAAAACGTGCCCGGCAAAATTGATGCGATATTGGACTGACCTTCTTACAAGATGCGATACAAGCGTTGGTTGATTCTGTTGATGGGTGTCTTGGCCTTGGCGCTCGGCGTCTACATCAACCGGGAGCGGCTTGAACGTGCCGTGATTGCAGACCGGATCTATCACGCGCACGTATGCACTCCGCCGCCACCGAGCCCCGGCGAATCCCGGTGGCACCGACTCCGGGCCGATGCCCAATTTTATTGGGATCTCTCGGAGCTTCGGGTCGCGAGAGAGAAGCGGTTGAAGCAGTTGAATCCCGATCTAAAACCGTTGGTAAAGGAAATCAAACGCCATCAGGCTGCCGGCGAAGGAATGCAATACTCGATGCATATTTACCGCGAAATTCGTTGGCGGCTGAATTTTACGCCCGATGTTGAAACCACTCGGGCAAGGATTGCTGATCTCCGCCAAAGCCTGGCGCAACCGGCAGAGCAGAAACTGGCTGCCGGGCAGCAGGCTTCCGACGGAAGCTGGGGTCTGGGAATTACCGTCTGGTATCTCAAGCTCTATTATTCCGTCGAGGATGGTTTGAATGGCCGCACCACGGACCCGCAATATCCACTGTCGTTTCTGGATCGGATCAACTCGCCGGAAAAACTCACCGCCCAGCTCGATTCGGTCTTGCACGATGACTTCACCAAAACGGGGGTGTTCAACCGCGAAGAGCTGGATGAAACGTTCTCCGCGATGGCGCGATTGTTGTTTGGGCACAAGCGAACCGGCTACGCGTTTCATCCCCAGCTCAAGGACGCCCTGCGTGAGTTTGTGGAGCGCTGGCAGAATCCCGCGACCGGCTGCTGGGGCCAGTGGATGGTGGATCGCCAGGGGAGAATCTGGAAAATGGACGACATGGCGATGACGTTTCACGTGGTCTCGGATTTTGACGGCCAGGTGGAGCATCTGGACTTGATTGCGAAACGTGTGCTGCAGCTCGATGGCGTCGATTTTCCCGCGGGCATCCGATTCAATGGCCATTACGAGAACCATCTGAATTGGGATGTGGTAAAAATCTTTCGATACGCCTGGCCGACTCTTGATGCCGCCACCCGCGAGCAGGTTCGCACCGAGATTTCCCGTATGCTCGATTGGTGCCTGATCAACTCTTACCAGCCGGACGGGTCTTTCAAGGTGAGTGATTTGGATGACACCTTGGGTGACGCTTACAGCTACGGCGCGAACTTTCTCAAAGAAACCGGTTATTTTAGCCGCAAAGACCGATTTTGGACCGACCAAGACTTTCCCGAAGCCAAAGTCGTCCGCGATCGCATCGAAGCTAGGCTGAAGGCGATTGGACTCAACGACCCCGGGCTGAAGGATGCTTATGAAACCGTGCACGGTGTGGAATGATGGGCGAACGACCATGCCACGCTTGGATCGAATTATGATCGGAAAGACGTGGCTGCCCAGGCTGTAGTTATGTGAAGTGTCGCCCCCGTGTAACCGCGACAGCACGGCTTCCGATAATCGCTTTAGCCTGTGTGCTCCACATAAGTCCGAACTCCACATAACACAATGTATGTGTCACAGCACATAAATTGTGAACTAGGACGAGCGCGGCAGCACGGGCGGCGATGGCCGATTTGAACACCTCACGGGGATGCACGAGGATCGTATCGAGCGTGCCCTGCGAAACT
>Ga0187851_10003961_pt1 | contig 12256 bp, 13 predicted proteins | sample June2016WEW_6_10_FD_132997 | JGI IMG/M metagenome (GOLD analysis project Ga0187851, IMG submission 132997) | Peatland microbial communities from SPRUCE experiment site at the Marcell Experimental Forest, Minnesota, USA - June2016WEW_6_10 | ecosystem: Environmental > Terrestrial > Soil >... | reverse complement strand
GAGCGCGTCGAAGTCGCTCACGTCGGGCAAAATAATGTCCGGGCCGTCGAGTTGCAGGGCCAATCCATCAGTGAGCGGGAAAGGATTATCCGTGGCCTCTGCCGGCAGCGCGTTCGCAATGGCGGTGAAGGCCGTGGCCGCCGCGAAGTCCGCCGCCAGTGTGCCGTGGAAGGCAAACCGCGTGATGGCTTTCAACATGAAAAAGCTGTCGGGCGGATCGCCGTTAAAAACGAAGTTGCGGCCAAGGAACAATTGCGCGGAAACCATGCCTTGCGTGTCACGCGCGACGAGGGCGGCAATGGCCGGCTTGTTGTTCGGACACAGACCGACCGGCAACTCAACCAATGCAAAGCGAGAATAGCCGGCTGGCAGTGGAGCCAGATCAGGAGTCGCCGGTGCCTGAATGATTGCATTACTCTTAAACTGACCGGAAGCCATCGCCACTTTTGACGCGGCCAGTTTGGTCGGCATCGCCTGGGTGTACAGGTAGGAACGGTCAATGCTGACCTCCACTTCAAAATCAGGCTTGGAGGGATCGTTCCAGGTGCGCGAAGTGACGCGGTAAACACCGTTCATCACCGGACGTAACGACGTGGTAAAGGCAATGGCCGCGCCCGGCGCGAGCGAACTAAAAAGTCCGGCGTCAAAGGTGAGCTTGAGCGTTCCATCACAAGCCGGCAGTGCGGCGACTGGTCCGGCGATGGAGACAATCAGCAATGCCAGGTCACGATGCGTGACCATCTGCCGGTCCAGCGTCTGCGGATCGGGGCGGTCCTTGGCATAGATGCCAGCGTTGTCCTTCCATTCGACAAAGTCCGGCTGCCAGCCGGAGTCACGGTCAATGAAGGTCAGCCGCGTCTCGTTAATAACGCTGGACCAGTCAGCGGGCTTGAAGTTGGGCAGCGCGGCCAACTGCGCGTCCCCGATCGCGACCGGCGCGTTGGACACGCGGTTCATCACCAGCGCCAGCCGGCCATCAGCATCGAGGCCCATGCCGGCGTCCACGACTTCGAGCAACGACGTGAGCTGAGACCGAAGCTCCTCGCTCCGCGTGATGAGCGGCGAGAGTCCTGCGTTTTCCAAAAAACATTGTTCGGCAAAAGCGTCCAGCGTGGCCGTGTTAACGTCGGCAACCGGATCGCAATCCAATCCGACGCGGGGATTGAGCAGCAGGTCGGCGACGATGCAGGCCGGGTTGCAATCACCATTGATGACCGCGTGCGCCTGGTTGGTCATCCAGTCGAACGATGGCGTGCGCTCGACCACCACTTCGATGTTCTGGACGCTGGTTTGGTTGAAGCCCAAAAAGAACTGGTGAAAAACGATGTAGCAGATTCCACGGTAGGCCGGATGCTGGATGCCGCTCGTGCCCGAAAGATAAGCGTCGGGCACTTGAGTCTCGGTTCCCCAGTAAATCGTGATGGTGCCAAAGTTGGGAATGGTGAAATCCGTATGATCGGCGCCGTTCGCGGAGACGGGATCAAGCTTGACGACCGCGTAAATTTTCGTGCCCGACTGCGCCTTGGCAGTTTCATTGATGAGCGACGTTCCGGGAATGGTGTATTGAAACTGCGTTGCGGAAATGACCGTGACCACGAACTCGCCGTTGAACTCCGGCTGAAACACATTGTAAATGACCACCGTGTTTCCGGTGACCAGGTTGTGCGCGTTCTTGGTCTGAAACGTGGCGACATTGTTGGTCTCGGTGAGCGAGACCGAATAAAGCTTCGTCACGTCCACGAAGACCGGATCGCCATTGAGATATAGGTCGTGGAACTTGGAGACGGGACCGTGACAGACGGCAACGGCGAACGAGGCGAAGTAATTCGTGCCACTGGCCGTGCCGCCCTTACCGCCGTCGCCGACTGACTGGCTGAGGATGTCGAACGCCTCCGAGATGAACGTGCAACCTACGCGCTGTTGCCCGGCCAGATAAGGCAGTGGGGTCGCCTGCTGGTTGGTGTCCGACCGCTGGCTGAACTGGCCGAGCGGCAGTTTGTCCCTGGCTGGAAGGCCGCCGCTGCTACCGAACATCGGGCACCTCCAGTTCAATCGGACGATAGACGGCCGTCACATGCCGGCGGTAATAACTTTCGTCGAGCGACGACACAATGACGCGCCGATGCACGCTGCAAAGGACGTGCTCAAAATGTTTTTCATCGAGCATCAGGGCGACGTGGTGTTCGCTCAGGCCGAGGTTGAAGCAGATGGTGTCACCGCACATCAATGGCGGCAGCACCACGTTGAATGTCGCCAGTTCCATCCGGTGAAATTTGGGATGGTGGTTGAGCCATTTCAGCAGTTGTGATTCCTTGGAGTGACTGCCGGAATCCAGAGCGTACTCCGGCAAAATATATTCCTGCGCGGTCAACAGTTTGCTTTGCAAATATCCGTAGCCATTGACGTGGACGCAGTCAACGGCCACGCCGGGAATCATCGCGTGGGCGGAGAATGGCGTTCCAAGCATTTCCTTGGCGGCAAAGCGCAGCGCGGCGATCCGTTCCGGTGTGTTGTAAAACGGTTTCATGCGGCGTATTTTTCAGCAGCGGCGAGTTGCCGGCGCTTCCATGCCGGCAGCGGTTTCAGTTCACGCACCTGGACGGGAATGCAGCGCAGTATGTTTGGCGCGGGACGAAGCATGGCGTTCTCGGAGAGTTCCCGGACAGCCGCCAATGTGGACGCGAAGGCGCAGTCGTTGACACTTTCAAGCAAGGAACCGCTGAATTTTTCCACCACCTTTCGCGGCATGAGGTATTGGCCATCAATGACGGGACTCGCCACTCCATTCGTGTCAGAGCCGGTGAAACCGCCGTGCGTAAAATCGGTGTCAGTTTTCATTTGTTCGTTTGAGAAATGTCCAGGACCACGACGCCGCGCCAGAAGCGCGTGGGTTCCGGTGGATTGGTCATCTGCGCCACAACGAGCGGCGGCGAGAAGTAAGAGTCCGTCATCACCAGCCACGGCCCGGTGATGTTCGTGGCGGTGGTGATCTGGACCAGCCGGCCAGTCACCTTGACGATCCGGTTCGTGGCGGTGGCCACCACGTTGGTGCGGACGCGATAAACCAGCTCGGAGGAAAAAGGACTCTCGACGCCCGACGCGCTGTAGGTCGTCGCGGCGAAATAGTAAGTGACGCCCGGTGTCAGGTTGGAAATGGTGACGCTGGTTGCAGCGCCGGCGTTCACCTCGTTGGTGTACATGCCGCTCGCGCCGCCGTAATAGACGTTGTAACCCGCGACGATGGAATCAGTGGAAGCGTTCCATGCCAGCGTGACGGGGCTGCCAATGCAGAACAGGCAGCCGCCGAGCGCGAAGCAAATCGCGCAAATCAAAAACGTGATGGTCCAGAAGCGCATCACTTGCCTTTGCCTCCTGCCGAGACGTTTGTATTGATGCCCTTCAATGACAGATTCCGGTCCGGCACATCCACAAAGCCGCCAAAATTATTGAAGTTGTTGAATTTGTTCGCGCACGTCGTCGAAGTGTGGTCGCAACCCGCCACGATCTGCGCCTGAGCGCCGGCCAAAGTGCGCTTTAACGGCGCGTTAAGCGTCAATGTCAGTTGCCCGGCGCCGGCGTTGTAACTGGAGGCAATGATGGACCGGATTTCGTAGTTCTCCCCCAGGCCGGCCTCAAAAATCCCATTCTTCAAATAGTCCGTCGCCTGGAATTGGCCTGAGTTGGGACCAATAGCGAACGTGCAAACGACCGTGGGCGGCAGGTCTACGTTGTCAATCGAGACGATGTTGACCGTGGTCTCAAACAAGGCGCGTCCGACGCCGCACGTCGCCTGGTTGTAAAGGATGTGGTTGCAGGTCGAGCCGATGAGATAGCGCGGCAGCTTTGTCTTAAGCCAGCGCAAGCGTGTGTCGCAGTTGGCTGTGTACTTGATGATGTCGTCCGGGACGGTCGAAATAAATCCGCTGAAAATCTTCGTGACCGCATCCGGCGCGGGCAGATAGCAGAGCAGGATGTCCACCCAAATCACGTTGCCGGGAGGCAGACCGGCCAGCATTGAAAACGGATGCGAGTCATCAGCTTTGGCTTCGATGTCCGTCTGGTTGCTGTTTCCATCCGCGCTATGTTTGATGGCCTTGTGGATCATCGGAAACGCCGCGAACAATTTTCCGTTGCTGACAACCGGCGCGGCAAACGCCGTGTAGTACCAATCCAGCAGGACCGGCGCGGCGGCGCGCAGATGATAAAGGAAGAGCGGTTGCAGGCCGGTGACGGCGTTGGTGTATTCCAGTGGCAGCTCAACGGCCGTCAAATGGATCGGCGCGACATTCTCCGCGTCGAACTGCATCTCTTCCACGTCCTGCCCGAACCGGACGTAATGCAACCGCGTGATGACCGTGTTGGCGGCCGGGATTTGCGGCAGCGCCGTGGTGAGCGTCACACGCTCCGTTGCGCCGTTGGCCACGACGCCTTGAATCTGGGCGGCGGCCTGCGTGCCATCGGGAAAAGTAAAAAGCAAATGCTGGTCGGGCCGCGAATTCCAGGACGACGCCAGGTCTTCGGCCACGATGTCAAACTGCGTGGTCGAGACGCCGGCGCTCAATACGGCCGCCTGCAAGGGACATGGAAGCCAGAAGCCCTGTAGCCGGCCAACGAGCGAATCCGCGAACGCCTCGAACGCGAGCATGGCCGGGCCGTTTTCCAGCCGCACCGAAAAATCCCATCCGTTGACCGTGTATTCAGCCGTGGGCGTGAAATACTCCGCGCCAAAGCCGAGCAACGTGGACCGCTGGTCAAAGGTGATTGACCGCGCGACCGCGTCCGCCCAGTTGGGCGCGAACGGGAATATCTGGCGACCGAGATAATTCATTTATAGAAAAAGTTCACGAAGCAAAACGGGTCGCGCGACTCATAGCCTGATCCGGCGGCGAACTGGAAGACGCAGTAGTTCGTTTTTTGCACCGGCACCGTGTAAAAATCCAGCAAGCCAACGTTCTTGCTGATGGTATTGATCATGTAATTTGTGTCCGCAAACGGAGTGATGAAGGTGTTGGTGACCAGCCAGGTGCCGGAGCTGTAATGAAACCCGGAAATCACGCAGTTGTTCGTGTTGTAAGACGTGATGGGTGTGGTGGTATCGAGGCGAAAAGAAGAAGAGGCGTTGTAGGGCAACGAATTGACGCTCGTGATTGAATTGCTCAATGCGGCCTGGGAGTTGGTGTAGGTCGAATTGATGTACCAGAACAGCGTGTCGATCAACTCGTAGAAGTTGGTGCTGGTGGGCTGATAGTGCGGCTGGAAGTAGCTCTTGAGCACAAGCTGCGTTTGCGGAACGACCTCCTGGGCTTGAACTGGTGACAGATGACAGGTGGCAACAATGGCCACGGCGAACAGTAGTTTTTTCATGGTGATTTTCCTTTCGTTTAACCGACGGTGAATTCCGGCGTGTCTTCGATCTTCATGTCGCCGATGCCGGCAGCGCCGGCAGGCGTCGCGCCGATCTGCGCGCTACGGCCGCTGACCAGCTCCGTGACCGTGACTTTCCATTGCGCCAGCATCCCGCTCACGGCGGCTTCCTTGTCGGCGGTGAACGCGCCGAAGACGACCGGCCACGCCAGCGCGCCGAGCGGCCAGTTGTAGGCCGGTGCGGTTGCCGCCAGGCTGAGGACCAGGCCGGCCACACCCGTGACCGGCAACACGTCAAAAGTCTGGTCGTCCTGGAGCAGCGCCACGTAGTCGCCGGTCTGCCAGTTCCAACCGCCGCCGGCAGCCAGCGTCAATGAGTTTGCGCCGGCAGCCAGGTTTGCCCCAAGGAAGCAGGTGCGGCCATGCAACGGCGCGCAACCAAGTCCGCTCTTGAGCGCGGCGGCCACGCGGGCGTCCAGCCGGCTGCGTTCCGAAGGCGTGGCGGCCGTGACGGTGAAGATGATCTGCCGGCGCGCCACCGCGCGCATCGCCTGTCGCGTCTCCGCGCCGAGCAACGCCTCGGTGATTTCGGTTTCCCAAATCCGCCGCGCCACGGGCGGCGTTTGCCACACAAACGGATGGGGAATAAAAACACAGCCATTGATGACGGTGATCATGACGGGATGCCGATTTGCGTCTTATGTTTCTGGCCGAGTTCAACGAAATGATGCTGGCCCTCACCGCTGTTGAGATATTCCTTCGGGCTTGGGCGCTTGTCCCAAACGTGCAAATGGAACTGGGGAGCTTGTCCACCGCCGCCGCCACCGCCGGTTACGGCGGGCGAGTCGCCGCGATGCAGCGCCGCCAGGTTGTCCACGCCGATCCGATCCACGGCGGAAGCGCGAAAGACGAACTCGCCTTTATGGACGACGCCGGCGACCTGATGCCGGCTGCCATCGCCGGTGTAACCACCCTCGTCAAACCCGCCCATTGCGCCCACGCCGGCGGCGATGATTGCGCCCAACGCCGCGATGGCGAGAATCGGTCCCACAAAAGGAATTCCTGCCATCGCCGCCATCGCTTCAATTGCCGCGAGGATGAGATAGGCGATGGTCTCAATCAAAATGATGCCCACGCGGATCGCCGACTGCGCCAGCGTGACAATGGTCATCAAAATTTCACCGGCCAGGTGCGCGGCCACACGGATGCCAACTTGAATGCCGTGAAAGATGGTTTCTCCCACGCGGATGATTCCGCGGCCAATCGCTCCAAGGAACGTCGCGCCGGTCTTGGTGCCTTCACCAGCGGCGTGCGTGCCGACCTGGACGCCCGTCATGGCCATGTCGTGGCCGGCCTCGGCGGTACGGATGGTGACGCGCGTGGCCGTGCCGGTGCCCGTGATGGTGACGATGGTGGCCTGCTGCGCGGCATGTTGCGCCACCTGTTGAATGCCGAGCAGACTCAGCAGTCCATGCCAGGCCCAGGCAACGCCTGCCATGATGACATGGCTCATGATCCAATTGGCGACCATTTCCGAGAAAGCCGAAATCATCGAGCGCAGGATGCTGATGGAGATGGTGCTGAAGAATTGCTTCAGCGTGGTTCCCTTCTCAATCATCGTGTCAATCGCGCTGGCCAGGCCATTTCGCATCCCGACGAACGGGGACATCGCAAAGTTCGCCAGGTCGCGCGCCGTATTCCCAATCGCCGTGCGGAATGCCGTCAACTGGGATTCCAGTTGGTAAACAAAAGAATTTTGTCCTTGTGCGGTGTTCAGTTGGGTTTGTAACTCAGCCTGTTTTTGTATCAGTTCGTTTATCTGTTTGAGCGCGGCGGCTTTGGCTGCGTCGTCCTTGGTCGTGTTGTAAATATCAACCTGCGCATTCATGGCAGTGACATTCTTCCCCATCAAATCTTGGATCGCCGGGACGGATTGATCCGCTTTTTCCGTCTGAGTCAGAAAGGGGTTGGTCTGGATGCTTTTGAGCTTGGCTTCGACTGCCGCGCGCTCGGTCTCCTGGCGCAATTGCTCCATTTTTGCGACGGCGTCCAGAGCCTCTAATTTTGCCTTACGAATTTCGTCCGTGTATTTCTTCCAACCCGCGACGCGCATTTCCTCGTACTCCTGCTCGGTCAACACTTGCTGGTCCAGCAGCATCCCGATCCGCTGCATGTATTCAGAGCGAACCTTGAGCGCGGTCAAAGCTTTGTCGTCAGTCTCGCCGGCCTCGGCCTGGATGTTGGCGATGTCAATCGCGAGCTGCTTGAGTTGCGTCTCCTTGACCTGGCGCGTGTCCTCGGCATTGATCTGCGCCTGCAATTCCGACGTGCGCAAATCGTAGATTCGTTTTGCTTCAGCCAGGTCATCCGCAGTTTGTCCTGGAGCGAGAAGTTTGCTCGCCGTGGACGATTGCTTTTGGAGGTCCGCCACGCGGGCATCGTATTCCGCCTTGACCTTCTGCATCTCCCCGCTCTTGCCCATTGCCGACCAAAGCTCGGTCTGCATTTTCTCCTCGGTCTTTTTTATCTCAATGGCGGCGGCGACGGCGGGTTTGGTCAACCCTTCGTCAATCATTGCCTTCTGCGCCTCGTGCAACGCGTCGGGAGTTCCGATGCTGAGTAACTTGCGCACGTATTCGAGCGTGTCCGGGTCGCCCACCTTGCCCTTCTCGGCGGCGGCGACCTGTTCGAGCAGACTTTTTTCCAGTTCCAAAGTTTGCGCGTGAAGCAAAGCCGCCGACCGCGCCTCTTCCTGGGCGGCCTTGTACGCGCGCCAGGCGAACACGCCGGTCGGCAGCAGCGCAACCGTGAGCGCCGCCAGCGGGATGAGCAGTTCACCCAGGGCCACGCCGGTGAGCATGGCGAGCGACCGCATGGACATCATGGCCATGCGTCCCGCCATGATGCCTTCGCCGAGCATCGGAAACCGTTCGCCGCCGAGGAGCAGCGTGGTGGCCTGCAACCCGTGAAACGCCTCGCGCGTGAGCAGCGAGGTCTCGCGCAGATGTTTCAACGCGTCGCCGCCGGAGCCGCCGGCATCGCTCATCAAGCCCAACGCCGTGACGTTCGCCTTCAGGTCCAGCGCCAGGGCGCGTAGTCGCTGCGCCGCTTCCTTGGTCTCGGCGGTGACCGTGATGGTGACTGGATTGTTGTTGCTCACTTTTCTCGACCTATCAGTTGTTTCAGTTCCGCGACAAAGCTGTCAAAGCTGTCGTCAGTTGCCTGGCCGGCCCGCGCTGCCTTGGCGTTGACCAGCAATTGCAGATTACGTTCCCGAATTACCGCCTCGCCAATCATCTCCAGCCATTCAAGTGTCTGGCTGGTGACCAGCTCGCGATCTATCTCACCGGTGGCGGCACAAAGCCGGGCGATGTAGTCGGCGACATGGATTTCCGTCCCAGTTCCAGCGCCATCCTGAGCTTGTCCTCCGGCAGCGAGACCATCGCCCCAATCATAGCTGCATCCTGTTTTTCGATTTGTTCCGTACGGCGCTGGCAGAAGGTAAAAAAACGGCGCGCGTTCACCTCCCGCCCGGTGACGAGGGCTTCCTCGTAGGAATCCGGCGTGAGCGTGAGCACCCATTGCTTGGGCCGGGCGCAGAGGAAACCGACCAGCGCCGGCTCGTCCTGGAGCAGCGCAAAGCCAGCGTCGTATTCCCGGACCGGGATTTGCCGCACCTTCACGGATTCGGGTGACGGAGTTCGGAAGCCGCCCTCGGCTGCCGCGTCCGCGACGGGTTCAAAATTGACGGTGATGAGTTTGCCGCCGTGTACATCTACAAGTTTTGGGTCCATAAATTTTCAATAGTTGGTGACGATGGTGATTACAGGAACGAAAGCGTTTGTGGCTGTCATGATTGGAACCGAGTTTGTCGAACCCGGCGTCCACTGAAATGAACCCGGCGGATTTGGAGGGTTGACGCCAACCCATGTGGACAACTCAGGTGAGTTCGTTGACGTGGTGGATTCGTAGTAACTTGCCACGCCGTCGGATTGAATCAGGCCCAAGGGCAGCGTCGCGGTTATCCACCACACAGCACCCGGCCAGGAGAAATTGCCACTGATTCGGAACAGTGCGTAGCCGGCGCTGTTCACATAAAACGGATAAGAAAGGTCAGCGACGTTGTTTCCCACCAACGAAACAGGGTCGCCAGTGCATAGCTGAAAAGTTCCGTTCGCACCAGAGATTCCAGCCCCCGTGACGATGATTTCCTTTTGCCAAACGTAAGCAACATTCGTCGTGAGGGTATAAATGCTGGCCGGCACGTCGCCAGTGAACGCCAAGCCTGAATCAAAGCCGGCGGCAGCCGTGGTGTTTCTGGCCGAGGTGATATACCAACGCAGACTGCTTTTAACCGGGCCACCGTTGGTGCTGGTAAATTGGAGCGTGTCGCCCTGGGCGACGAAGTTGGAGGTGAACCCATTCGTCGGGAACCAGGATGCGAACGGGTTGGCCGGGTCCATGTCGAGTTCATCATCAATTTCCCAAGCCGAGCCATCGTTGGTGAGCGTGTAAGTGTATCCCGCCAAAAGCGGAACGTTATAGAGCCAGTTGGAGTGAGCGCCAAAAGGTGCAAACAGATAGACCGCATTTGCCGGGATCAATTCCTTCCAGTCGTGAAAACCTGCCGGACGGTTTGTTGAAAACCGGCTGCCGTTCGTCATGCCTGCCGGCGCGTTGGTGCCAAAGATAGCCAGCGCACCGATTGATCCATGATGATTGGTGCCGAAGGGCGATCCCATGCCAATGCGTCCCGGCACGTTGGTGGTGAACTGCGCCGAGCAGCCGGTGACCAGCGCGAGTAAAATACAGATTGAGAGAGAAAGTTTTTTCATGGTTGCTTTTGTTGGGGCGCGCCCGCCCCATCCGTGAAGCGGGCGCGCCGGTGGATATTGTTCCGGTTACTTCTTGTCCGCCGGTTTGGCGGTGGTGACTGCCGGCGCTGCCGCCGGTTTGGCGGTCGGGTCGATGGCACCCGGCCGTTGACGCGTGAAGTGATCCGCCGCGCGCTTTTCTTCCGCCGCCGGCTTGGCCGGCTTCGGCGGGTTGAGATGGTCAATTGCCGCCGGACGCTGGCCGGCAAAGCCTGGTGTGGATTTCTTTTCGGTCGCCATAATTCAAATGATTGATGGTTAAATTTCGATGGTTGACGGCGATCAGATCGCGCTGCCGGCCAGTGCCGAGTAAAGCCAGGTGAACTTGAACTTGGGATTGATCGTGTTCGTGTCATTCACGGACAGGTCGGTCACGTCCAAATCAACCCACCAATTGTCCACGATGTACGCGCCGTTAATCCCGTCGTAACGCTGGCGCTTGAGCCAGCCGGTGATGCTGCCCGCGCCGCCGAGCGGATGGAACGAGGTGTCCGCGATCTCAATGAGGTCGGACTTGTAGAAGCCGGCCAGGGCGAGACGGCTCAGTTCGTTCATCTCGACTTCCATTGTGAGGCCGCGTTCTGGCCGGAGGATTTGGCTGGTGACAATGATGCCGGTGCCAGGCATCGGCGACTTGACCTCAATGGCCTTGCCCTCAAATTTGTCAACGGCGGGTTTCTTGACCGTGCCCAGGGCATAGGTCGTCCAGATGGCGTCGGGCGGATCGCCGGCATTGAGCGGACCGGGCATGGACGTGGCGGACACGATGCCCGCTGCCGGGAGGACGAAGGCTTTGCCAGCGGGGGCAAAGTATAGAAAATCACCAGTGGTGATTACGGATGGTTGTGCTTGCATATTTTTATTTTGGTTTTGGTTGAGTGTTGATGTTTACGGAACGGGTGGTGTCAGTGGAACTCGGTGCGGCACGTCAAAGTCAGCGAAGTAGCTGATCTCGCCTTTGTTGTTTTCCATCGAGTCCCAGGTCTTGAGCCGCACGCGCTGGCCCGGCTGATAATTCCAGGAGACCATCACGCGCACGGCTTCGTCGTGAACGTCCAGCGGCGCGAGCTGGTAGCCGGACGTGGATTTATTGATGAGCGGATTGCAAAACAGCGAGACGCGCACCGTGGTCATCTGGTTCTCGGTCTGGATCGGATCAGTGGCGCGGCCCTTGGGCGTGAGAATCAGGAACGCCAGGCCGAGCTTGTGTCCGGTGCCGGCGTCCACGCCCTTTTTGATCAGGCGCGCTTCGATGCGCGCGTTTATATCGCCAAGTTCCTCCAGTTCCATCGCAATGGGCGCGAGCATCGTGCTCGTTTGTAACCGGGCCTTGACGGCGGCTTGAAGGGTTGTATTGGGTCCGCTCATGTCAGTTGTTGCTGTTGGGTTGGGCGATGATGGCGGCGGCCCATTCCTCCGCGCCGGCCAGCGCGGCGGCGAGCATTTCTTCCTCGGTGGGCAGCGCGCCCGGCGTGGCCGCCTGCACGACGCGGCGGACCAGCCAGAACAGTGCGACCAGCCCCACCTCCTCGGCGACGGCCTTGTATTTCTTCGCGCGCGGTCCCCGCTGGATGTACGTGGCCGTGCCGCGTTGCGCGACCAGGGCCGGGCGCAGATCGCCGGTCTCCGGGTCGGGAGCGAAACCAAATTTCAAATCGGAAAATTCCCGCGCGCGTTTGCCGTAGGATTCGTCCAGGGCCGGAATGGTGAGGAACTCGCCGTGGACGGGCACAATCTCGCCGCCTTCGAGCTTCTGGCGGAAAGCCACGTGGTCAATGCTCACCGACGCCTGGTCGGCGAAGATGACAGGGTTCTGGACCGTGCCGCGCACATCGCTCCAGAAGTGCTGGCGGTCCCAACCCATGCGGTTTGGCCGCGTGGCGTCCATCTCGGCGAAATGGTCACGCAGCAGGTTGGCCAGGCCACGGCTGGCGGCCGTCAGCATGGGCTTCGTGTTGCGCACGTCGGCAAGCAACTGCTGCAAGGCGGGTGACGCCTGGTCGCGGAATGAAATGATG
>Ga0187851_10003959_pt1 | contig 12263 bp, 8 predicted proteins | sample June2016WEW_6_10_FD_132997 | JGI IMG/M metagenome (GOLD analysis project Ga0187851, IMG submission 132997) | Peatland microbial communities from SPRUCE experiment site at the Marcell Experimental Forest, Minnesota, USA - June2016WEW_6_10 | ecosystem: Environmental > Terrestrial > Soil > Wetlands... | reverse complement strand
GGGCACGCGGTCGAGGTCGAGCTCGACGCCGAGGTCGCCCTTCGCGCCCATCTCGACCGCCGAGGAGGTGAGCCCCGCCGCGCCCATGTCCTGGATCGCGACCACCGCGCCCGAGGCCATCAATTCGAGGCAGGCTTCGAGCAGCAGCTTCTCGGCGAACGGATCGCCGACCTGCACCGTCGGGCGCTTCGCCTCCGCGTCGGCCTCGAACGCGGCCGAGGCCATCGACGCGCCGTGGATGCCGTCGCGGCCGGTCTTGGAGCCGAGATAGACGATCGGATTCCCGATCCCGGTCGCCTTGGCGTAGAAAATCGCGTCGGCGCGCGCGACGCCGACCGCCATCGCGTTGACCAGGATGTTGCCGTCGTAGCGCTTGTGGAAGCCGACCGAGCCGCCGACGGTCGGCACGCCGAACGAGTTGCCATAGCCGCCGATGCCCGCCACCACGCCGGCGACGAGATGGCGGGTCTTGGAATGGTCGGGCGCGCCGAAGCGCAGGAAGTCGAGGCTCGCCACCGGTCGCGCGCCCATGGTGAAGACGTCGCGCAATATGCCGCCGACCCCGGTCGCCGCGCCCTGGTAGGGCTCGATGAACGAGGGGTGGTTGTGGCTCTCCATCTTGAAGATGACCGCGTCGCCGTCGCCGATGTCGATGACGCCGGCGTTCTCGCCCGGTCCCTGGATCACCCAGGGCGCTTTGGTCGGCAGCTTGCGCAGGTGGAGGCGCGACGACTTGTAGGAACAGTGCTCGTTCCACATCGCCGAGACGATGCCGAGTTCGGTGTAGCTCGGCGTGCGGCCGATCAGAGCGACGAACCGCTGATATTCCTCGGGTTTCAACCCGTGCGCGATCGCCAGCGCCTCGTCGACCTTCGGTTCTTTGTCGCCCAACCGCGCGCCCCGCCGCCAGAGGAAGGATCGGGGGCGGGAATAGCCGCGCCGGCCGCTTCTGGCAATGGGCCGCATCGGCGCGGCGGCGCCGATAATAGAGGCGCGACCGGCGGCCGCCTAAATGTCGCAGCGGCGTTGGCGCGATTCCGCGCGACAATGAATTGAGCGCACGGCGTGTTCATGATATGTTCTAGAGAACAGGATTCCACGAAGTCAGAGCGAGAGCCGGATGGCGCAGATGCCCGCGATGCGCGTGTTTGCACTACGTCCGGAGGGCGTTCGTTGCGGCGCCGACGGCCTCTTCGTGGGTTCCGTTGCGCTGCTGCGTCGGGCGCGAGACGCCTACGGCCGGGAGCATTGGTCGCTCCGTCCGGCGAGCGAACTCGATCACCAACTCACGGCGCGTTACGGCCTGCCGATCAGCGCGGCTGCAAAGGCCGGCAGGCTCGCATCGGTCGCGCGCGCACTCGACCGCGGCGATCTGGCGCTGGCGGGGATCGGCGCCGTGCTGCTGCAGTTTCCCGATCCGCCGCCGCTCGAAAAAGGCGCCTCGGCGGCGAACGATTGGGTGGGGTTAGCCGTCGAACTCGCGGCAAGCGGGCTCCTGAAGGGCGACTGGGACCCCGCCAGGCATCCGCGCGTTGGCGCAAAACCGAATCCAGGATGGTTCGCGGAAGTTGCACGCGAGGTTCGGGAAGTGACGGCGCGGATGCGCGCATGGCCCTCGCCGCGATTCAACAAAGCGTTGCGGATATTGGTGAAGGACATCGCGGAAAAGGGCGGACTCTCAGAGCTTGGGCCGTACGGCGATGCGGTGGCGATCATCTTGGAGCTCGTGCAGAAACTCGGGCCCTCGGAACTCAACGACGGCGAGCAGAGGGCGATCGAGCAGACCAACGCCTTTTTCGATCCGCCCAAGACGTTGGAGGCGCTTCAGACGCCGCCGAAGCAAAACGCTCTCGGCTATGAGCGGCATCACATCGTCGAGCAGAACGACGATAACGTCGAGAAAGACGTGGTGGTGAAATTCGGGCGCGACGCAATCGACGACCCTGGCAATTTGGTCTGGGTTCCTAGGCTAAAACATGAATTGATCACCGGTTACTATAACGGGACCGACGACGACGATCCTCAAGAACGCAACCGAAGAGACGTGATTGGCGAAGATGATTTCGAGACCCAGCGCGAAGAGGGGTTAGCAGCCTTACGAAAATTTGGAGTCCTGCAATGAGCGCCGACGCGTATGCTCAAATGAGCGTCGATCAATTGATCGACGAGTTCGTCCGCTTGGCCCAAGCCCTTGGCAGCGTTTGGACGTTTTGGGCCAAAATTCCGGAAAACACCCCGGAACGCCAAGCGATGGATCAGCAACTCAGGGCGATTGGCGCGGAGCTCTGCGCGCGCAAGCCGATCGAGAAACTGCGCCCGTTGTTCGATCACGAAAACGTCGACGTGCGGTTTTACGCCGCCATGAGGTTTCTTCCCGTCGATCCGGATTGGGCGATCGCGGCGATCTCGGCGCACACGGCGGACCTGTCGACCAAGGACGTCATCGCGCTTGGCGCGCGGGCGAAGAAGCGACCGCCCGCGCGCCCAACCGTTGGGGACATGTCGACGGACCAACTGGTGGCGCGGTTCGAGGACGCTGGCGTTCGCCGCTACGCGACGCGGTTTCTCGGCGGCGAATTCGAGCCGTTCGACGTCGAGTTGAACAATCGAATTGCGAAGGAAACCCGCGAGATCGTCGACGAGTTGAAGGCCCGTGACGCGTTGAGCAGGCTGCTGCCGCTGCTCGACCATCCGAACATTTCGGTTCGCCGCACGGCGGCGACATTCGCCATTTCCGTAGCGCCCGATCGCACTCTGCCCGTGCTCGAATCCGTGAGTGCGAGCCGGGACTCGATTGAAGCGCCCAGGGCGTCGGCGACGCTCGATCGCTGGAACAAGAACAAGAAGAAGGACGCAGAGGCGCCGCAGTCCTAGTTCACGCCGCTGTGTGGACTGCCGCGACCGCGCGCGAAGAACGAATCCTGTGACGAGCGCGAAATTCTACAATTGAATTCCCGCTATCGCCCCGCGGAGGCGAGCCGGGCCGCCGGCCCGCGCGACGGCGGGGCGAAGGCGTGCGGCGCGGTCTCGCGCAAGGCGCTGCGGATCGGGTCGTCGGCCTCCGCGGCCGTCTCCTCGGCCTCAGTCTCCACCGTATCGTCGTAGCCGGCGGCGCCGTCGTCGATCTCGAACTGGTCGACGAGCCGCGACAGCTCCATCGTCTCGTGCGACAGCGAGCGGCTGGTGGCGGTCGATTGCTGGACCATCGCCGCGTTCTGCTGCGTCACCTGATCCATGCGGCCGAGCGCGACGTTCACTTCGTCGAGGCCGGTCGACTGTTCGCGGGCGCCGGCCGCGATGCCGGCGATGACCGCGTTGACGTCGGCGACCTGGGCCATGATGCGCTCGAGCGCCGCGCCGGTCTCGGCGACCAATTCGACGCCGTGGCCGACCTGGGCGGTCGAGGCCGAGATGAGCCCCTTGATCTCCTTGGCCGCCTCGGCCGAGCGTTGCGCCAGCGCGCGCACTTCCGACGCGACGACGGCGAAACCGCGTCCCGCGTCGCCGGCGCGCGCCGCTTCGACGCCGGCGTTGAGCGCGAGCAGGTTGGTCTGGAAGGCGATCTCGTCGATCACGCCGATGATGTGGGTGATCTGCTGCGCCGATTTGGCGATGCCGTCCATCGCGTCGACCGCCTGCTTGACGACGACCGCGCCCTTCTGGGCGTCGCCGTCGGCGGCGACGACGACCTCGCGCGCGTGCAGCGCCGAATCCGCCGCCTTCTTCACCGTCTGGGTGATCTCGCCGAGCGCGGAGGCGGTTTCTTCCAGCGTCGCCGCCTGCTCCTCGGTGCGGCGCGACAGGTCGCCGGAGGCGTGCGCGACAGCCTCGGCGTTGACGCGGATGCCGCGCACGGAGTCGGAAATGACGGCGACGGCGCGCTGCATCTGGGCGATGGCGCCGTTGAAGTCGTCTTTCACCTTCTGATAGGCGGGCGGGAACTCCGCAGAGATGCGGAAGGTCAGGTTGCCTTCGAACAGGCGTTCGCACGCTTCCGCCAGCGCGCTGACGGTTCGCTCCTGTTCGCGCGCGGCGGCCTCGCGTTCGGCTTCGGTTTCGCGGCGGACGGCTTCGTCCGCCAGGCGCGTCTCGCGTCGCGCCGTCGCGGCGCGGGCCTGCTCGTCGTCCTCGACCATGGCCTGCTTGATCCGTTCGAATGCGCGGGCGATCGAAGCATAGAGGCCGCTGCGGCCGAGCGCCGGAGGCTCGACCGCGAGGTCGCCGCCGGCGAGGCGGGACATCGCCGCGTCGAGCTTGCGCAGCGGCTTGGCGAGGCTGTGCGCGACGAGGACGATCGAAATCAGGCCGATGACGATCGCGATCAGGGCGGCGAGGTCGATCATGGCCTCGGCGTCAGCCTGGGCGGCGGCGAGCCCCCCGTCGGCGGCGCCCGTCGCGGCGACCGCGTCGCCGAGATCCTTGATCGACGCAACCAACGGGTCGAACGCCTTGACCAGCGCGTCGGTCGCCTGGGAATAGGCGAGCTCGGCGGCGGACGCCTCCTTGAAGGCGTCGACGAAGTTGTTGACGTCGAGGTTGAGCGTGTCCTTCGCGTCCTGCGCCACGCTGGCCGCAGCGAAGACGGCGTTGAAATCGGCGGCGGCGGCGTCGAAGTCGCTCTTTACGTGGTCGTCGAGGGTCGCTTCGTATTGCAATTGCGCGCGCGCCATCGCCATGGCGGCGCGGCGCATCTGTTCGCCTTCGAGCGTCGGACTGTCCTTGAACGCGCTGGCGGTATCGTCGATCAGCGTCTGGGCGTCGGTGACGGCCTTGCCGACGACGCCGATGGTCGGCGAATCGCCGGCTGTCTGCTGCGCCTGCTGCACCGCATCGAACGCCTTGCCGATCGCGGCGACCTGCGCCTTCAAGTCGCTGATCGGCTTGGCGAGGGGGTCGGCGCGCGACGAGGAGGCGAGCGTGTCGATTTTGCCGAAGAGGGCCTTGGCGCCGTCGGCGAAGGCCTTCAGGCTGTCGCCGGCGCGGGTGGAGCGAAGCTCGATCGCCTTGCCGCGCAACGCCATCGCCGCGACGTCGATGTCGTCGGCCGGGCGTTGCAGCCCAGCGTCGGCGCGCGCGTCGGCGAAGGCGGCGGCGACTTTGCCCGCTTCGTCGCGATTGACGAGCGCGACCGCCGCCAGTCCGGCGATGAAGCCGACGCTGACCAGTGCGACACGAAACGTAATGTTCGACGATTTGCCCGATCCAGCCATGGGTTCCCCTCCGCCGCCGCGGCCATTTCGCTGCGACTATGCGGGGTTTGCGTTAACGTTACGTCAACGTTAACGAACGCCCGGCGTCGACGCGCTTGCGCCTGTCGGGGGTCGACGAAGGGGGTACGGCGCCCGTCGCGGCGATGGCGTATAAGGCCCGCTCTCCGCTCCGGAAGCCCCGATGGACAATGCCGCCGCCCTGCCGCCGCTCCCCTCCGCCGCCGATCCGATCGGCGAATCGCGAACGCTTTCAGAGCTTTTCCGCGCCCGCGCGGCGCTGACTCCGGACGCGGTCGCCTATCGCTGCCACGATCCCGCCGCCGGCCGCTGGGTCGACTGGAGCTGGCGGCGGACAGCGTCCGAAAGCGCCCGCTGGCGCGCCGCTTTGGCCGCCGAGGGGCTGGAGGCGGGCGCCCGCGTCGCGACCCTGATGGTCAACGGCGTCGACTACGTCTGCGTCGACCAGGCGGCGCTGGCGCTCGGACTGGCGATCGCGCCGTTGCACGTCACCGACAATCCCGGCAACGTCGGCTTCATCATCGGCGACTGCGGCGCCGCGGTGGTGATCCTCGACAACGCCGACTATTGGCGGCGTCTCGCGCCCGAGCTCGCCGACTGCCCGGAGCTGAAGCGCGTCGTCGTGCTCGCCAAGCCGGACGAGGCGATCGGCGACGACAAGCGGGTCGTGCGCGCGTCGGCCTGGCTCGCCGCAGCGGAAGGGAAAACGGCGCCCGAGCGGCCGGTCTCGCCCGACGCTTTGGCGGCGATCGTCTACACTTCGGGCACGACCGGCCGGCCGAAAGGCGTGATGCTGTCGCACGCCAACGTCGTCGCCAATGTGATGGCGGCGCGCCAATGCGTCGCCGCCGTCCCCGGCGACCTCTTTCTCTCGTTCCTGCCGCTGTCGCACACGTTTGAGCGCACCGCCGGCTACTACCTGCCGATCGCCGTCGGCGCGACGGTCGCCTATGCGCGATCGGTGGCGCATCTGGTCGAGGACATGCGCAATGTCCAGCCGACGATCCTGATCTCGGTGCCGCGCATCTACGAGCGCGCATACCTCGCCATTCACGAGCGCCTCGCCAAGGGCGGGACGCTGGCGCGCAGTTTGAGCGGGCTCGCCGAGCGCATCGGTTGGCGCCGGTTCGAACAGGCGCAAGGGACGGGGACCGGGCCGTCGCCGCTCGAGCGGCTGGTCTGGCCGGCGCTCGACCGTCTCGTCGCGCGCAAGGTTCGCGCCGCGTTCGGCGGCCGACTGCGCCTCGCGGTCGCGGGCGGCGCGCCGATGCCGTTCGTCGTCGCGCATTTCTTCCTCGCCATGGGGGTCGAGGTGCTGCAGGGCTACGGCATGACCGAGTCGTCGCCGGTCGTCAGCGTCAACCGCCTCGGCAGCAACGATCCCCGCAGCGTCGGCGAGACGCTCGCCGGCGTCTCGGTGCGAGTTGGCGACAACGACGAACTGATGGTCAAGGGTCCGAGCGTCATGCAGGGCTATTGGCGGCGGCCGGAGGAAAGCGCCAAGGCGCTCGAGCCGAACGGCTGGCTGCACACCGGCGACCAGGCGCGCCTGGTCGACGGCCGCGTCTTCATCAAGGGCCGCATCAAGGACATCATCGTCACCTCGACTGGCGAGAAAGTTTCGCCGGTCGACATCGAGCAGGCGATCGAAAGCGATCCGCTGTTCGAGCAGACGATGATCGTCGGCGAGCAGCGCCCGTTCATCGCCGCGCTGGCGGTCGTCAACCGCGACGCGCTGGTCGAGGCGGCGAAGACAATCGGGCTTTCCGGCGCGCCGGAAGCGCTGGTCGCCGCGCCGCCGATGCGCGAGGTCGCGCTCAACCACATCCGCCGCGCCGTCGCCCATTTCCCCGACTACGCGACCCCGCGCAAAGTGTGCCTGACGCTCGAGCCCTGGACCGTCTCCGGCGCCTTGATGACGCCGACGCTGAAGCTGAAGCGCCTCAATATCGAAACCGCCTTCGCCGATCAGATTGCGGCGCTCTACGCCAAGGGGTGAGCGCGCGAGGCCTGCCTGCGCGCACAAGAATTCGTCATGGCCGGGCTTGTCCCGGCCATCGACGCAGCGCCGCATGTTCGAACGCTCGCTCGCTAGCGCAATGGCCCGACGTGGATGGCTGGAACAAGCCCGGCCATGACGTGGTGAGGCGAGTGAAAGTGTAGCCTTCGGCCTCGTCCAGTCGCACCGCCTCTATCCCCTGACTGCCCTGATCGCCTCCTCAGCGGCGGCGATCCCCGTCAGATACGCGCCGTGCGCGGTCGAGAAATCTTCGCGCGAGCAGGCTTCGCCGGCGAAGAACAGCCGTCCGTCGATCGGCGCGGCGAGCGTGGCGCGATCGTCGGCGCGGCCGGGCAGGGCGTAGGAATAGGCGCCGCGGGCGAACGGATCGGCGCTCCAGCCGTGCAGCGCCAGCGGCGCGATGCGGCGGGCGAATTCGCCGCCGTAGAGGCCGACCAGCTCGGCGCGGGCGAAGTCGAAGAACGCCGCCGCGCCGCCCAATTCAAGCTCGGCTGCGAGCGCGCCGCCAAAATAGCATTCGATCATCGGCCGGCCGAACGGACGCAACTGATAGGAGGCGGTGTCGACGCAGCGCGGGTCGCCGAACGCGCGCGTCTCGGGCTCGAACCCCTCCGCGTCGGCAAGCGACAGGAACAGCTTGTCGTCATGGCCGAGCGGCAGCCCGGCCGCAGCGCGGGTCTTGTCGGGCAGCGCCGGCGCGAACAGGCCTTCGTCGGCGGCGATCAGCGCGCTCGGCAGGGCGACGATCGCCGCGTCGGCTGCGAAGATTCCGCGCGTCGTCTCGAGGCGAATGCGCCGCCCGCGATGGTCGACGCGCGTGACGGCGCAATCGAGGGCGACGTCGAGGTCGGCGCCGTGCTCGGCGACGGCCGCGCCGTAGCCTTCGACAATGCGCCAGTTGACGCCGTCGTCGGCGTAGCGGCCGAGGTCGCGCGCCGAGACGCACGCGAGTTCGGCGCCGCTGTAAAAGCCGCTGACGGCGTCGAGCAGCTCCCGCCACTGCCCGCCCGGCTCGAGCAAGTCGGCCAAGGAGCGGTCGGGTTCGCGCTCCGGCAGAGCGTCGGCGCGGTCGTGCAGCGCCCACAGCGCGGCGCGAAATGCGCTCGACTCGTCGGCCGTCAGTCCCGGCTGCGACGCCGCGCGCGCCCACGGCGGCGGGGTGCGGTCGATCGTCCGGCCCTGCGCCGCGGCGATCTTCGTCCACGGATTGCGCTCGGCCGAATGCAGCCAGCCGCAACCGAGGTCGATCGCGTAACCGCCCGCCTCGACCGTCCAGGCGCGGCCGCCGAGCCGGTCGCGCGCTTCGAGGATGAGCGCCCTGACGCCGGCCTCGCGCAGCCGCCGCGCCGCGCCAATGCCCGCCGCCCCGCCGCCGACTATCGCAACCTCGACGTCTGCGCCCGTCATGCGCCCTCCTTGTCCGCGACAAACATACGGCAATCCTCGCCGTGCCGCCCTCTCCTAGTGATCGAGATCTGACGCTTGAAGCGGCGCCGACCTGGCGGCTCTTCCCCACAAGGGGAGCGTCAGCCGCGCCGCGCCGCCTCAATGGCGGCGACGTCGATTTTCTTCATGTCCATCATGGCGTGGAATACGCGCCTGGCTTCATCGCCACCGACGGACAGCGCCACGATCAGCACGCGCGGCGTGATTTGCCAGGAGACGCCCCATTTGTCTTTGCACCAACCGCACGCGCTCTCCTCGCCGCCATTGCCGACGATTGCGTTCCAGTACCGGTCGGTCTCTTGCTGATCGTCGGTGGCGATCTGGAACGAGAAGGCCTCGTTGTGTTTGAAAACGGGGCCGCCGTTGAGGCCCATGCACGGGATTCCGGCGACGGTGAATTCGACCGTCAGCACATCCCCTTCTTTGCCGGCCGGATAGTCGCCGGGCGCTCGAAGGATGGCGCCCACGGCGCTGTCGGGAAAGGTCTCGGCGTAGAAGCGGGCTGCGGCTTCGGCGTCTTTTTCATACCAAAGACAAACGATATTCTTGGCCATTGCCAGTCCTTTCCGCTTTGAGGTCGAACGGGCGCGTTTCCTCACGGTCCTCGTCGGAAACCAGCGCCCGAGCGCCGTTTTCCAGAGGCGTCCGGTTCTCCCGTGTCCCATCAAGAGCAAGCAATTTGTCGCAAGCGTGGCTGGGCAAGTCGCGCTCAAGGCGACGCCTCTTGCCGTTGTACGACGATGTTATGATAATCTTCGCGTAGGCGGCGGATTGCCGCGACGAGCCGACGCGTCGGCGCGCTGCCGGAGATCGCGCCGCAATTTCCAACCCGAGAAGCGAGATGACGCCGAAACGGACCCTGGCCGATGAGTTTCTCGACTGGTCCAAGCAACGGCTCGAGGAGATCAAGGCCGCGCTGGCCGGGCTGGGCGATCAGGCCGACGGTTTGAACGCGGAAGCTCGCCAGCAGGCGGATCTTGCGATCGCCCGCATCCGCGCTGTCCGCGCCGACTTCGAGGCCAAGATCAGCGCCATGCTGCCCGACTCGGCGCCCGCCAAGACCGTCAGCGAGAACGCGTTCGCCGACATCGCGGCGGATTGGACGGAAGCCCGAGTCGCGCTGCGAGAGTTTTTCGCGGCCGCGGCCGGCCAAACGACCGCCGTGAGAAAGGCGCTCGCTGGCGTCGCCCAATCTCGGGGCCGGGGCGAACCGTCCAAATTCGCATCGACGGTCAACGGCTCTGCGGCAAGGACGGCGCGCATTTCGTGCGTGGTGTGCGCCTACAACGAGGCCGACAGGATCCGGCGCATTCTCGAGGCCGTTCACGACCATCCGGCGTTGGCGGAGGTGATCGTGGTCAATGACGGTTCGACCGACGACACGGAAGCCATTCTGAACGACTACCCCGCCATCCGCGCGATCTCCTATACGCCCAACCGCGGTAAGACCTATGCGTTGACGCGGGGCATCGCCGCGGCGACGGGCGACTATCTGATGTTTCTCGACGCCGACTTGGCCGGCGTGAACGCCGCCGACATCCAGGCGCTGGCGGAGCCGGTGATCGGCGGCCGCGCCGAGGTGAGCATCAGCCTGCGCCGCAACAGTCTGGCTCCCTATCGCTGGATCGGCCTCGACTTCGTTTCCGGTGAACGGGTCATCCCCGCCCAGTTGCTCGACCAGGCGGTCAAGGAGATGGAGCATCTGCCCCGCTGGGGCTGCGAGGCGTTCATCAACGACTTGATCATCGAGGAGGGCCTGTCGGTGGCAGTGGTCGACTGGCCGACGGTGTTCAACACCCCCAAGGTCAGCAAGCGCGGCGCGTGGCAGGGCGTGGTCGGGGAGCTGGAAATGATCAGGGACGCGGTCGGTTTCCTGTCGCCCATCGGGGTGGTGCGGCAGAACCTGGCGTTGCTCATGCTGGTCCGGCGGGACTCGGACGCCTACGGCGCGGGGGCGGCGTCAGCGGCGGAAACCGGGAGGCCGGCGCCGTGACCTTCGCGTCCCGTTACGCCCTTGTCTGCCCGTCGCCGCGCACGCGGTACTTGAAGGTGCAGAGCTGCTCGACGCCGACGGGGCCGCGGGCGTGCATGCGGCCGGTGGCGATGCCGATCTCGCCGCCGAAGCCGAATTCGCCGCCGTCGGCGAACTGGGTCGAGGCGTTGTGCAGGACGATCGCCGAATCGACTTGCTTGAGGAATTTTTCCGCCGCCGCCTTGTCTTCGGTGACGATGCAGTCGGTGTGGTGCGAGCCGTAGGTCTCGATATGGGCGATCGCCGCGTCGAGGTTCTCGACCACCTTCGCTGAAATGATCGCGTCGAGATATTCGGCGCGCCAGTCGGCTTCGCTCGCCGCGGTCACCCGCTTGTCGACCGCGCGTGTCGCTTCGTCGCCGCGCACCGCACAACCCGCTTCGAGCAGCGCCTCGATCAGCGGCCTCAGCAGCCGCGGCGCGGCGGCGCGCTCGACCAGCAGCGTCTCGGCGGCGCCGCAGACGCCGGTGCGGCGCATCTTCGAATTGATCAGCAGCCGCTTCGCCTTGTCGAGGTCGGCGGTGGCGTCGACGTAGACGTGGACGACGCCCTCGAGATGGGCGAACACCGGCACGCGCGCCTCGCGTTGCACCCGCTCGACCAGGCTTTTGCCGCCCCGCGGCACGATCACGTCGAGCGCGCCGCCAAGGCCTTCGAGCATTTCGCCGACCGCCTCGCGCGAGGCGAAGGGCACGCGCGCGATCGCCGCCTCGGGCAGGCCGGCCGCTTTGAGGCCGGCGGTGAGGCAGGCGTGGATCGCCGCCGAGGAATGGAAGCTGTCCGAGCCGCCGCGCAGGATCGCCGCGTCGCCGGCCTTGAGGCAGAGCGCGCCGGCGTCGGCGGTGACGTTGGGCCGGCTCTCGTAGATGACGCCAATGACGCCGAGCGGCGTCGCGACGCGCTCGATTGTCAGCCCGTTCGGCCGCGTGAACGTCGCCAGCACCCGGCCGACCGGATCGGGCAGGGCGGCGACTTCCTCGAGCCCGCGCGCCATCGCCTCGATCCGGCCAGGATCGAGCGTCAAGCGGTCGATGAACGACCCGGCGAGGCCCTTGGCGCGGGCCGCCTCGAGGTCGCGCGCGTTGGCGGCGAGGATTTCGCCGGCGCGCGCGCGCAGCGCCTCGGCGGCGGCGGTCAGCGCAAGGGTCTTGGTCTCCGCCGGGGCGTTGGCGAGCGCGCGCGCCGCGGCCCTGGCCTCGGCGCCGAGCGCCCGCATCGCCGCGCGCAGGTCGGCGGCGGGGGCGACGGATTCGAGTTTGACGGGCTTGGACATCGGCGGCCAATCTCGCGAGCGGGGGGCCCCAAATAGCACGCGGGCCCCGCGACTTGAACCGCAAAACCCCGCGCCCGGCCCTCCAGGTCCGAATTGACGGCCGCCGCCGCGCCGGCGAACTGGCGCGTCGCTACGCCTCCCTCGGCGCTCTTTCGAGCGCCGCCAGCGATACGCCGCCTTCGAGCGTTTCGCCGCGGGGCGAGGCCTGTCGCCTTCGCCCGGCGCGGCCGCTCAAGGCGCGACGGCGGCCGGCGCAGCGCCGAT
>Ga0187851_10003957_pt1 | contig 12274 bp, 8 predicted proteins | sample June2016WEW_6_10_FD_132997 | JGI IMG/M metagenome (GOLD analysis project Ga0187851, IMG submission 132997) | Peatland microbial communities from SPRUCE experiment site at the Marcell Experimental Forest, Minnesota, USA - June2016WEW_6_10 | ecosystem: Environmental > Terrestrial > Soil > Wetlands... | reverse complement strand
TCGACTCCCGTTGATCATATCTTTTTTTGCGATTTCCCGGAATCTCAGCCAGCGAGCGGCGAGTCTGTGGAAGCAGCCGTGGTGGTTGAGTTCATGCGGATCACTCCCGATTGATCAGTATAGTAGTAATTTGTCCCCGTGTTGCTGTTGATCGGCACAGCGGTGATGGCGTAGGTATTTATCCGACCGGTCGAATCGCTTATCCCGGGCGAATAGGTAAAGCTATACCCACTCTTTGATCCCGAGGCCAGCACGCTGTCGATCAAGCCCGCCGCGGTGGACGTTGGATTGGTCGCAGTAGTTGCCAGCGGGGCTAGAACGCCTATATTCAGAGTGTACCCCGCACCGTACGTGGCGGAATAGATAATCTCAGCAGAATCAAATGTGCGCAAGGAAGCCACGGCAGAAGCTTGATTTGCGGCAATACGTGAACGCAGAAAGTTGGGAACTGCGATGGCGGCGATAATGAGGATGATCGCGACCACAATCAAAAGCTCGATAAGTGAAAATCCTTTGTTACCATTATCCATTCGGTCCTCCACGTTTATCGATGATTCGCTGGGAAGTACGAATTGGTTATATTCTACTTGCAAGAGCAACTCTGTCGCCAAGTGTTTGAAAATGCCACTTCTTCATCAGATCTCCATGCCGTTTGTTATGAGCAAGATTGCGGTGGGGGAGTCGCAGGTACTGCGAAACGATCTACAGAGGGGGAGGTTTTCGCCTTATTATGTCAAATTGTTTGACAAATTATGTCCACAACTAGAACCATAACCCCAGAATTAATAGGAATTACCGTCGGTAAGAGTCGCGCTATCGCATTTCCCCCCCTGCGACAAGGCCGTAGGCGGTTGGACAGTCCCCCCCAAGCTTCCGAAAATGTTGGACGCACAGCAAAAGAGGAGTCTCTCGCCCCCCCTTCTTCAAACTTTTGGCATTGTCCCAGAACCTCAGCCAGCGAGTGGCGAGTCTGTGGAGGCGGCGGTAGTAGTAGAATTCTGGCGGATCACTCCCGATTGATCGGCATAGTAATAATTAGTCCCTGTATTGCTGCTGATCGGTACGGCGGTGATGGAGTAGGAGTTAATCCGACCGGTGGAATCGCTTGCCCCAGGCGAATAAGTGAAGCTATATCCGCTCTTTGCTCCCGTTGCCAGGATGCTATCGATCAGGCCCGCCGCAGTCGAAGTCGGGGTCGTGGGGGCAGGGTTGCCGGGACCAAGAGACGGCATATCAACGCTGTACCCCGCACCGAACGTGGTCGAGTAGGTGACCTCAGAAGTGTTCAGTGTGCGTAAGGCGCCCACGGCCGACGCCTGGTTGGCCGCAATACGTGACCGTAATAGGTTGGGGATTGCGATCGCAGCGATAATAAGGATAATCGCGACCACAATCAAGAGCTCGATCAGTGAAAATCCTTTGGAACTTCTGTCCACTCAATCCTCCTCGGCTATTGATGACTCCCTGGGAATAGCGAATTGGTCATCGCTTCGCTTATAAGGCAATTAGCCTGCCATCCCTCAACGAACTAGCTTTCTCGTTGAATCATCATCTTGTTTGTTATCAGCAATATTGATGATGGAGTTCCTGCGGATTGACTTATGAAGCCCTTCAAAAGATTTGTAGCGCCAACTGATGTCAAATTGCCTGACGAGTATTGTCAGTGGCAGGTAGCGCGAGTCAATCGTCAATTGTCTGTTCTCGTGCCTATGCAGAATACAATCTCACCGGGCTTCGGAAAGATCAGTGGGCGCTTGGGCCTCCGGCAGCAGGCACAGTTGCCTCCTGTCCTGCCGCCAGCGCAGCTTCAACTTCTTCGGCTTGTTGGCGGGCGGACGCGTTGTCAGGCGCCAGATCCATTTCTTGGTGAAATTCCGAAAGTGCTCCAAGGAGATTTCCCTGCAACTTGAAGATAACTCCTAGGGCAAAATGGTAATGATCCGCATCGGGCCGGATGATAACTGCGCGCTGGACATCGGCGGCGGCGGCATTAATGTCGCCCAACTTCAATTTTGTTAGGCCCAGGTAGAAAAAGCCATCCGGGCGGCTGGCGTCGATCTGCACAGCGCGGCTCAGATACTGGTCGGCAGCGGGAAGCCTGCCAGTCAAATAGTAGGCGTACCCAAGGTTGTAATTGACATCCCAATTTTCCTGTTGGGTCGGCCAGATTTCCTGGTAAATCTTTATGGCTTCATCAAGATGGCCCTGGTTCCCCAGCAGGCCCGCCAAATCCATTTGGGAACCGTGTCCCCCGGGTGACATGGACGTGACGTAGGTGAAGAAAGTGGCTTCGTTGGCATAACAGGCTGTGGCCTGGTAGACCCCCAGGCCCATGGCCAAACCGATTATGCATGCAAGTCCAAGCTGGACAGCAGGTTGCCCCAAAAGTCGGGCTGGCCCGAGGTGTAAATTCCGTATGCCTAGAGCTACAAGCATGGCAAAACCAAACGACGGCAAGTACAAATAACGGTCATGAACAAGATGGCCTTCAATAAATGCCCGCAGGTTCAGCACGGGCAAAATGGGTATGACCATCCAGATCGTGGCTATCGCCGCCTTGGAGGACCGTTTGGCCGCATACCACAAGCATGCGCCCGCAACTAAGACCGGAATTGCCGGCAGCAGAAAGTTCCGAGCGTCCAGATGAGTACAAAACTCCATGGAATAGAAGGGGCTTAGACGCGTGGGCCATATCAGATGTCGAATGTAAAACCAGAGCACTGCGGGCCACGTCATGAACATGCTGAGAAAGGAGTGCGCCTCCTTCGTGTTCTGAAACCCCTGCAAAGAAAGGAGCCGTGCGACCATGTAAACCCCTAACAGCGCCAGGTAAGGGGCAGCCACCTTCAAGGCGTCCAGGCATCGCTGGATCCAGCGATGCCAACGCGAAGGGGCTGGCCGCTCGTTCCAGAGAACCTCGCAGGCAAAAATGATAAAGGGAAGAATCACCGCGGTTTCTTTTGTAAGACATGCCACCCCGTATAGCCCCAGCGAGGCCACCAGATAAATTCGCGCCTGGGCGGGCTCGGCTCGCCTTTTGAGGTAACAGAGATAAGACGCAAAGAGGAAGATCGCGAAAAGGGGTTCGGTGACTCCTGAGACCCAGGCCACGCCCTCCGCATGGGTGGGGTGCAAACCGAAAATCACGGCGGTGAAAAGTCCCGCCAGGCGATCCTCCAGCAACCGTACCGCCGTGAAGTAGACCAGCAGCGTAACTCCAACATGGCAAAGGACCGTACAAAGGTGCCATCCCCACGGATTCAGCCCAAAAACCAGGTATTGCAGCCGGAACCAAAGCAAAAAAATCGGCCGGTAGAACGTCCCGCGAAAGACCGGATGTTCGAACGCCCAAACATCCGCGGTGAAATACCGAGGCAAATACTTCCAGGAGCGCAGCCAGGTGTTTCCCAGAATCTGGAAGCGATCATCGTGAACGAATTGGAACCACAGCGTGTCGAGGTAAGCCAGAAAAACCACCGCCAGGATTAACCCCAGCGCCATGGTCGCCGCCCGGTTGCTCAAAGGAGTGCCGGGAAGTTGCCTTGGCGGCAGTGGCGTTTCAGATTCCACGCTATCTCGTTTCGATTCCACCCTTCGCCTCTCGTATGTCAATTCGTCCTTATTCGCAGGCATGTCTTATGCCATGTCCGGAAGGAATTCAAGGAAGTGATTGGCAATGTTCTGAGCTATGGATTGGGTCCAGCATCATCCAATGGGAATTTCAAATTTCAGCCTGGGGCCGCATACTTGGACCGCACACCGGACTCAATGCGACATATTTACGGTCAATGTTGATAGATCGCCGCAGGCAGCACAGGGCAAATGGCGCCGGTTTAGCGCCTGCGATCTCCTGCCGGGAATCTCCACAATGGACTGCCGGCTCCCACAAGTCCCTCTGGGAAATCGCAGCCCCGCCCCAATAGGGTTGGGGGCGCCAGCAAGCGGAAGCCGGGTCGAGAGGCCTGTGGGTCGGTCGCCCCCCCGACCTCTACCCCACAAGGTCAGCGCTCACCTAAAGCTCATTAAGAACGTTCCCGCCGCCAGTCACGATTCTTTGTATCTTCACGAACAGGGCGTGTACATCGTCGTGGATTTCCTCGGTGGTCATTCCACCCGCCACACTTTCACGAATCAACTCGACTGGTGGATCAAGATTGCGCAACCGGTGAAAAAGTGAGTCACTATCCTCGAAGAGCAGTTTTTTGCCGTCTACGACCTTAAAAATGTTGGCACTCACCGTCCGCCAAGATTGTCGCGGAGGCAAGGTCAAATTCTGGCTCGCAAAAAAATCCGTAATTGTTTTTCTTACAGGGGTGGCGAAAAGGCTCTGTTCGTCCACTCTTAATTGCCCCAGCCCCGTCCGTTCCCACGCTTCAGGAACTAGCAGATAATTCTCAATATTGGCGCGGCTCCATTCGTAGAGGGCGGGATTACTAGGGTCAGGGTGAAAGGCGTCTTTCCCGGTGTCGTAATCGAACAACATTAGGCGCCTAGCGTTCGGGACAATCTCCGTTACGCCCTCAAAGTGGCGGTCAGCCGCCTCTTTCATTTGTTGCTTAGTTCCCCCACCCATTGCATGGAAACAAACTTTGTCGAAAATGTCCTCTGCTCCACAGGCCTGAGCCCATTGTCGCAGAACCCGCTGATCACTTTCACCTTCGACGTAAAGCATAACGGGCGAATCCATCAGTGCGGCCAGTTCGTTGTTTGAGACGTCGGCCATGGCCGTGAGAACTGCTGAAGGAGATAGCACTCGCTGGGGTCGCTGATTCATCAAAGAGATGATCCGTATAGCATCCACACCCTTGACGAGTTCCTCCGCATGGGTGGCAATCAAGAACTGCACACCTCGCTCGCTTGACTTGCGCTCGAAATAATCGAGGATTTCGCGCTGAAGGTTCACGTGCAGGTGGGCGTCTGGCTCGTCAAGCAACATAGTGGTCGGTTTATAACCATAAAGGAAGGCAAGGAGCGTGAGTGCTTGATGAAAACCGCTCCCTCCCGCGATGATATCGTAGAGGCGCTTATCCTGCTTGTATTCGCAGACGATTTGAGTATCGATCCCAACTTCATATTTCGGCTCGGCCAGTTCAACCGAGAACCATCTGTCCACCATTTTCTTAATCTCGACCCAGTCCTCCGGCGTAATGTTGTTCTTTTCTGCATGGCCTGGGTCTTCTTTGGCCGGCGGCCGATATACCCTCAAGAGCAAATTGCGCAGTACACTTCCGGGCTGTGCTTTGCCAACTTGCCTACGGATAGGCCCATCGTCGCGCCATTCTTCGATAGGTTCCAATCCAGAGAACGGGGGCACATACGCAATGATCGGTAGGGACCCTTCTTCTTCCAATTCACGGTACCGCTTCCAGCTTTGGGTAGGAATCGCGTAGACCGATTGTGGGGAGTTGTAACGGAGCCTTACGCCAAATACGCGCTCCTGTTGCTCCTTTGTCCGCCACGCCACCTCAATCTCAATCAGTATGTACTCCTGTTTCTTTGACCCATTTGCGAGCGGCCATTTTCGGTCGGTTCGTTCCCTCCAAAGCAAATTGAATTCCGGTACAGGCAGAGCCGTAAAGTTGGGTAGAACTACCTGTTTTCCCGTACTACCGGCGCGCTTCGCACGGTGAAACTCGTTGATGCAGAACTGCCAGATGGCCAGGGCTTGGAGAATGGTGCTCTTACCGCTGTTGTTTCGCCCGACCAGGAGATCGAAGTTCGTGAACTCGTAGGTCTCATCAAGGATGCTCTTGAAGTTCCGTATTGTCAGACGGTTGATCATAGTTCTATCTCCGCTGCCTTGGCGGGTAGCGCCGACTCATCGCCATACCCGACTTCCCGACCCGGATCGGCTCAGGCCCCAGTTCATACGCACTTTAGCGGAGTTGAGAACCGAGTTCCACTTCAAAATCGCAGCAAAAGACCTCATACCGAGTAGCTCGGTGCAGTCCTGACCGCATGCTTTTCTCATCCCCGACACCACAGCGGCAAAAGCACATCGTAAGGCTGGACGGGGCACGCCCCCGTCGTGGTTAGAGCGCCTGCCTGTGCTCTTACCGTCCTGCCCACTAGATCCCATATTTCTTGGCGTAATGGCGGAACGAGCGGTAGGACATTTTCAGGAGGTCGGCGGCTTGACTGCGCACTCCCCCGGCGGCGTGCAAGGCGGCTTGCAGGTACTGTTTTTCCACCCGCGAAACCTGGCCTTCGAAGTCGATGCCTTCAGCGGGAATCTGCACTCCCTCCTGGCCGCTGAGGGCAATTCCGGTAATGGATGCGGGAAAGTTGGCCAACTTGACGACCCCGTCGCGTCCATCACTGACGGCCACCGCGTGCTCGACGGCATTTTCGAGCTCGCGCACATTCCCGGGCCAAGTCCAGCGGCGCAGGACGCCCAGGGCCTCCGCATCAAAATCGCTCAGGGGCTTCCCCATCTGAAGGACGAACTTACGCAGGAAGTGCCGGGCCAAGGGCTCGATGTCATCGGCACGCTCCCGCAAGGGTGGAACGTGAATGGGAATGACGCTGACGCGGTAATAGAAATCCTCGCGGAACTGGCCGCTGGCGACCATCTTCTTAAGGTCGCGATTGGTGGAGGCAATCAAACGGACATCGACGGACACGTCCGTGGTGCCCCCCAGGGGACGAACGCTTCTTTCCTGAAGAACCCGCAGCAATTTGACCTGCATGCTCAGGCTGGTTTCGCCGATTTCATCCAGAAAGAGCGTGCCCCCGTGCGCCGATTCGATAATCCCCTTGCGGTTGGATTCGGCGCCCGTAAATGAGCCCTTGAGATATCCAAACAGTTCGCTCTCCAACAACGTTTCCGGGAATGCTCCGCAGTTAATCGAAACGAAGGGCTTTTCCCGGCGCAGGCTGGCCTCATGGATGGCGCGGGCCACCAGCTCCTTGCCTGTGCCGCTTTCACCGGTAATTAGCACCGTGCTGGTGGCGGGCGCCACGGTGCGGACCATTTCCAGAATGGACTCGATGGCCCGACTGTGCCCGACAATGTTTTGCGCGGCGAAAATCCGCAAGAGCTCGCGGCGGAGGCGCATGTTTTCCTCGCGCAAAGCCAGCTCCTCCAGCGCCCGATCGACCGTCAAGGTGAGCTCCTCCACCAGCGTGTCGGTTTTAATGACATAGCGGTAAGCTCCCAGGTTCAAGGCTTGGATGGCCGTGGACATGGTGGGTACAGCGGTAATCAGGATGAATGCCGCGGGGTTGCGGGTTTCGTGCGCGTACTTCAACAAATCGATACCGGTCAGGTCAGGCATGCGGATATCGGAGATGATCAGGTCGTAAACCTGCGACTCGATTTTCTTTTTGGCGGCTTGGCCGTTCGAGATCGTTTCCACCATGTGGCCTTTCTTGCGAAAGGCGATTTCCAAAACCTGGCAAAGAGATCTTTCGTCATCAACAATCAGCAATCTCGCCATACCCTATTCCTCATCGCAAAATTTCAACGAAAATCGCCCATCGCCTGGGCCGTTCCTGACTTCCTGGGTACCGTCGGGAGAGCTTGGCGGGGCAAATCGATCACGAATCGCGCCCCTTTCCCCGCCCGGGATTCCACCTGGATGGAGCCCTGATGTCCCTGGATGATCTGGTAGACCAACGCCAATCCCAAACCCGTCCCGTTATTGAAACCCGATTGGAACGGTTCGAAGACTTTCTCCAGTTGCACACTGGTAAAGCCGATGCCGGTGTCACCCAGCACCACGCGAATTCGCTTATCGACTTCTTCCGCTTGGGCAGTGAGCGTTCCCCCGTCGGGCATGGCCTTCAGGGAGTTGTCGCAAATATTCCAAAAGACCTGCCGAAGCTTGTCCGCGTCAGCCATCATCCTCACGGCGCGACGGGGGAATTTGCGTTCAATGCGCACCTTCGGGCCGAAGAGGGGATGATGTTCCAGCACCAGTAAAGTTTCTTCCAGCAGGGTGACCACGTCCACCCAATGAAATTCAAAGCGCTGGTCGCGGGAGTAGAGAAGAAAATCGGACACCAATTTGTTCAGGCGCTCGGATTCGCGGCTCACCACGGCGATCAGCTTGGCTTGATCCTCATCGAGCTGACTGATCGATTGCAACACCTTCACCGACCCCGAGATCGAGGCCAGGGGATTGCGGATTTCATGGGCGATGCCCGCCGCCATGCGGCCCAGCGTCGCCATGCGGTCCTTGGTGCGGTACTCTGCTTCCCGCCGTTTCTCCTCGGTAAGATCCTGAAAATTGTAAACGTACCCCACTACTCCGACTTCCGGCACAACCAGCGGGGATGAGGAAACGCCTAATATCCGTTGTTCCCCTCGCGGATGCCGGTAGGTTATCTCCTGGCGCGCCGGCGGAGAAGCTGCTTCTGGATTGAAGGGGATGTCATCGGCCAATCCGCGGAAGACGGCATCGACGTGTCGACCCCGCAAGGCGTCGATTTGATGGCCCAGGATGTCCGCTCCGGCAGGGTTCAACTCCGTGATCGCGCCCGCGAGGTCGGTGCTGAGCAGGCCTTCGCGCATACTGTGGATGATGTTTTCATTCTTAGCCTGTAGGTTGGCCACCTGCCCGCTTTTGTCGCGGATCTCGCGCCCGGCTTTGCGCAAGCTGTCCGCCAAATAACTGGAAAGGTAAGCCACGGCGAAAAACCCGAAGAAGCTTGCGCCAATTTTCACTTGCAGCGCGGTCATCAAATCCGGCGTCAGCGTGGAAGTTGTCGCCAGGAATTGCAGGGCCGGGAGCCTCCTCACCACCTCGGGGTATATGCCGGGAAGATAAACGAGCTCGATCATTCCCCCCATGAAAACGAAACTGACGGCAGCCACCAGAAGCGCGCGCCCCCGAGTCAGGAGAATGCTGGCCAGGATAATCGCCACCAGATAGAGGGAAAAATAATTGCTTTCCAAGTCGCCCGTTAAATGCACGATGGCGGTGATGATGACGATGTCGGAAAAGATCTGAAGGTACGCCTGCAAAAGATAATCCGGGCTGAGTTGATTGTAAATCAGGAAAAACAGGTTGAGGATGAGCCAAAGAATGACGGCGCCGCCCAAATAACGGATGGAAGCAGCGCTGGCCGGGTTGGTCAACTGGCGAATGGCATAGTCTATGGCAAAGACAAAAAGGATAATGACGAATCGGATCTTGATGACCCAGGGAAGCCAATCCTTGATTTCATCGGTGAAAATCATAAAGAAACCGAAACTCGAAGATCGAACTTCGAGACTCGCCCCCGGCTTCGCGAGCTTCGAGTTTCGAATTTCGAGTTTCGATGCGTCAGCCGGCCAGTTTTCCGACCAAGGTGAACAGCGGAAGGTACATGGAAATGACGACGCCGCCCACAACCACTCCCAGAACGAGGATGATGAGCGGTTCCATGGCGGCCAGCAAATCGCCCACGCCGGAGTCCACTTCGTCCTCGTAGAAATCGGCAACTTTCCCGAGCATCGAGTCCAACGCGCCGGTCTGCTCGCCCACGCCGATCATTTGCACGACCATGTTGGGAAAGACGCCGGTTTCGCGCAGCGGATCCACAATCGTCCGGCCCGTCTCAATAGCCCTGCGAACGGTCAGGATGGCTTCTTCAACGACCGCGTTACCGGAAGTGCGGGCGGTGATATCCATAGCTTCCAGCATGGGAACCCCGCTGGTGATCAGCGTGCCGAGGGTGCGGGTAAAGCGCGCCACGGCGATTCTTCTCATCAGACTTCCCAGCAGCGGGAGCTTCAAAACCAGCTTATCAATCAACATGCGGCCGCTGGGAGTTGCATAATACCTCTTCAACCCCCACATGCCGGCGGCGCCCAACACAATCATGGGCAGCGCGAACGTTCCAATGGCACGGCTGAGCCCCATCACGATGCGCGTGGGCAGCGGCAAGTCAACCCCCAACCCGGCAAACAGCGTGGCAAAAATAGGAACCACTTTCCAGAGGAGCAGGAAGATGACGCCACCCGCGATGGCCACCACGGCGACGGGGTAAATCAGCGCCGACTGCACTGCGCGCTTGAGTTTAACCGCTTTCTCAATGTAACCCGAGAGGCGTTGTAAAATGGTGTCGAGAATACCGCCGGTCTCGCCCGCTTCCACCATGTTGCAGTACAGAGTGTCCCAGATCTTGGGATACAAGCGCATGCCGTTGGCCAGGGTGGAGCCCGATTCCACCGACCCTCGCACCTCCCCCAGGGCTTTGGCGAAGCCCTTGTTTTCCTGCTGGGAACCGAGGATCTCAAGGCACTGCACCAGGGGCAAGCCCGCATCGATCATAACGGAGAACTGCCGGGTAAAAATGGCCAGTTCCTTGGCCTTGACCTTTCCCGCCATTTTCGGCTTGGGGATGGCAATCTCTTTGCCTTTTTCCACAATGCGCGTGGGGCTCAGTTGTTCGCGGCGGAGGAAGGCTTCCAGCGCCTCCCGCGTGGGGGCTGCGCGCCTGCCCACAATCGTCTCGCCGTTGCGTCCAGTTGCTCGATACTCATAGTCGGGCATCATTTCACCTCGCTCAGTTATGCTTTACGTCTGTCACGCCCTCCCCCCCTGCCTCCGGGTGGTGAGCGAAAAGCTTCAGCGCCTGGCTGGAGCGTAAGGAGTGGGCGGACGTTGAGGGGCTCCCCCGGCTGCGCCGCCGCGATTGATCATTTCCTGGAGCTCATCCGGGTTGCCGGAACGCGCCAAAACCGTCTCCAGGGTCACCACCTTCTGCTGATAACTCGCAAAAAGCGACTGGTTAAAAGTTTGCATCCCAAACTTTTCCTGGCCCGATTGCATCGAGGAGTAAATCTGGTGAGTTTTATCTTCACGAATCAGGTTGCGAATGGCAGGGTTGGGGAGAAGGATTTCCATGGCCATGACCCGTCCGCGTCCATCCGCCCTCGGCAGGAGCGCCTGGCAAAGGATTCCCTCCAGGACAATGGACAATTGCGCCCGAATCTGCGATTGCTGGTGCGCAGGGAACACGTCGATGATGCGGTTGATAGTGGACGATGCCGAATTGGTGTGCAGCGTGCCGAACGTCAAGTGGCCGGTTTCCGCAATCCGCAACGCCGCTTCAATGGTCTCCAAGTCGCGCATTTCCCCGATCAGCACCACGTCCGGGTCCTCGCGAAGTGCGGCGCGCAACGCGCTCCCGAAGGATAGCGTGTCAGCGTGCACTTCCCGCTGGTTCACCAGGCATTTCTTGTGGCTATGGATGAATTCGATTGGGTCTTCAATCGTCAGCATGTGCTCATAGCGAGTCTCGTTGATCAAGTCGAGCATGGTAGCCAGGGTGGTGGATTTGCCGCTGCCCGTAGGCCCGGTCACCAGGACGAGGCCGCGCGGCTTTTCGCAAAGTTTGCGCAATATCGCCGGCAGCCGGAGCTGGTCGAAGGTTTTGATCTCGAACGGGATCACGCGGAACACCCCCGCCGTGGCCCCGCGCTGGTTGAACAGGTTGCCGCGAAAGCGTGCGATGTTCTTAATCCCGAAGGAAAAATCGAGTTCCAGGGTTTCTTCAAACCGGTGCTTCTGGGCGTCGGTCAGAATGCTGTAGACGAGTTGCTTGGTTTCCGAGGGGCCCAGCGGCGGAATATCCTCCAAGGGCTTCAGCTCGCCATGCACGCGGACGCGCGGCGGCGAATTGGTGGTCAGGTGAAGGTCAGATCCTCCCGAATCAACCATCCGCTTCAGCAATTCGCTGAGGGTCGGTAAGGGCATCCCTTTGGCTCTCCTTTTTGGCGCCCGCCTGTCCTCGCTCCCGAGACAGGTTAGAGCACAGTCTCACGAAAAACCTCTTCCAAAGTCGTCTGTCCCAAGGCGGCCTTGATCAACCCACTCTTCCGCAGACTGATCATCCCCTGCTCAATGGCCTTCTTGCGCAATTCCAAAGCCGAGGCGCCCACCAGGATCAACTCGCGAAGCTCGTCGGTGATTTCCAGTACCTCGTAAAGGCCCACGCGCCCCTTGTATCCTTTGTTGCCGCAGGTGGAGCACCCCGTGCCTTTGTAGACCTTCACCGTCTTGGCCTCTTCCGGCGTATAGCCGGCGTCAATGAGCAATTGGGTGGAAATAACCTCCGGCGTCTTGCAATCCTGGCAAACCTTCCGCGCCAACCGCTGGGCGACGATCATGATGACGGAAGTGGCCACGAGAAAGGGCTCAATGCCCATATTCATCAGACGCGAGATGGTGGAAGGTGCGTCATTGGTGTGCAACGTCGAGAGCACCAGGTGACCGGTCAAGGCGGCCTTGATGGCAATTTCCGCCGTTTCAAAGTCCCGGATTTCCCCCACCAGGATGATATT
>Ga0187851_10003953_pt1 | contig 12289 bp, 7 predicted proteins | sample June2016WEW_6_10_FD_132997 | JGI IMG/M metagenome (GOLD analysis project Ga0187851, IMG submission 132997) | Peatland microbial communities from SPRUCE experiment site at the Marcell Experimental Forest, Minnesota, USA - June2016WEW_6_10 | ecosystem: Environmental > Terrestrial > Soil > Wetlands... | reverse complement strand
CGCGGATGCTGAACGTTTTGCAGATAGACGTTCGCGTGGCGGCCGTCGCACAGATTTCGGTAACAGCAGATACCACGGATATTACGGTAACCTACGCGGTGGCTCCGCCGGCCGGAACGACGATCGACCTGAAGTGGTCGGCGGCCATTGTCGCCCCTTATTACAGCCAGTACGCCGTACCCATGCGCGTGACGAGTTCCGCGAGCTTCCTGACGGGTCCGGTTGCTCCGGGCGAGCTGATCACGATTTTTGGCGCTAACATCGGGCCGAACATTCTGGAGACGGGATCGTACGGCAGCGCGGGGGATCTGACTCGCACGATCGAGGGCGTGCAGGTATTCATTAACGACGAGCCGGCGCCCATGGTGCAGGCCTCCGTGGGGCAGGTAAGCGCGATCGTGCCGTACGGGGTAAGCGGCGCGGCGACGGTGCGGGTGGAGGGGAACGGCCAGCAGTCGGACACGGAAGCGCTCCGCGTGACGGACGCGGTTCCGGCGATTTTCTGCTATTCCGCAGGTACGGGAACCGCGGTGGCGATCAACACCAGGGCGTCAGGAGCGACGTCCTTCAACAATAAAACGCCGGCGAGCCGGAATGATTTCCTGACATTTTTCGTCACCGGAAGCGGAGATGTAACTCCGGCGATCGCGGACGGCATGTTGCCGGTTCATGGCCAGAATCCCCGGCCGGCAACCCCGGTGCAGGTGTTCGTGGGCGGAATCGAGAGCACATGCGCGGATAACTGGGCAGGTTTGATCGACGCGGGCGTCCTGCAGGTGAATGCATGCGTTCCGGAGAACGCGCCATCCGGGGCAGCGGTTCCTTTAAGCGTCACGATTGGGAACGCGTCAAGCCAGCCAGGCGTAACGGTCTGGATCCAGTAGAAGCGCACTCGCGGCATTTTCGATGGATGACAGAACGGAAATCTTTGCAGGTCACGAACATAAAGAAAGAAGCTCCCAAAACGCCTCTTACCCTGAGGCGTGAGATATGCACGCCGTAACACGAAAGCAATGGGGGTCCTGCTGTCGCTGGCATCGACCGCGGTCTGGGGCCAGACCCAGCTCGATTTGCACACCCAGAGCAGAAACATCGATTTTTCCAATGCCGCCGTCACGCGGCCGCTGAAGGCCGGCGCCTTTCTTCCGGCCGCCTGTACGCTCGGAGATTTGTTCTACATGACGAGCGCTCCGGCGGGAGCAAACATTTATGGCTGCACGGCTCAGAATACCTGGACGGCGCAGGCGGGCGCGGGCCTGTACGACGAAGGGGCCAGCGGATCGGTGGACCGGACTTATTCGGACAAATTACGGGAGAGCGTAAGCGCGAGGGACTTTGGCGCGGCGGGCGACGGCGTGACCGACGACACGGCGGCGTTTCAGGCCGCTTTTGCGGCTGCATCGCTGAGCGGCTATGCGATCGAGGTTCCCGCGGGCACTTATGTGATTCGGCCTTTGACCAACCCCGCGAACCTGAGCCTGAAATGCGATCCGGGTTCCAGGTTTCAACTGGCGAGCGGGGCCGGCGCGGAGGCGGAGTGGCTCTTCTCGCTGGCGCCGGGCGATACAATGCAGGGCTGTGTTCTGGAAGGTAATTTCGCGGGCAATTCAACGGCGGTCTCGGTGGCGGGTCTGCGGATCGCAGAAGGAGCTTCCGGCATAACCATCGACGGCGTCACGATCAGCGACTTCAGCGGTCCCGGGATTTACGCCTATGGAGCAGCCGGGAATCTTACGGTTCGAAACTCCTGGATTTATGGAACGTGCAACTCGGGGACGGGAGCCACGCTGAACTGCGGCGGCATCTATGTTCTCGACGAAGACGGCCCGTCGGGAACGCAGTTCGTTTTCACAGGCAATATCATCGACAACCGCAGTACGAACAGCGGCGGCCTGAAAGTGCAGGCGGATTGCGGATCTACCCTGACCGACGTGCAAACGAGCAACAACATCATTTACGTGGGCAATGCGGGGGCCAGCGACGCGCTGGGCATCGAGTACTTCGCCTCGCCCGGGGAGGTTTGTCCATCCGGACAGGATGGAGCGCTGACGCACGGCGTGATCAATGGCAACATCCTCGAGGGAGCGGGCTCGCCGTACACGTTCGGCATCTCGCTTGGGGGAGGCAGCACCCAGCCGGCCGCCACGGGGGTGAGCGACATTGTGATTGACGGAAACACCGTCAACAATTTCGCGTACGACGCGGTCGAGGTGACAGGGGCCAATTCGGTGGTGGTATCCAACAACCAGATCAACGCCAGCGGCCCGATAGCGATCACATCGAATGCCGCGGCGCAAGGCATTGCGAACATCTCGGTTCGCGGGAATAACATCAGCAGGAGCGTGGCATCCTCGTCGTGTTCAGGGGACATCTGCGCGACTGCGAACATGTACCCGTTGACTGGGATAACCATCGCGCAGAATTCGATCCGGGGATCGGCGAAGGATGCCATCGACCTGATTGCCAGCAACAGCGGGGTGTTGTCCGACGCCATCGTGGACGGGAACGTCATTGTGTCGCCGGCAGCTTATGCCATTTCGGCGACCGATTACGTCGCGAACCTGTCCGTCTCAGGGAATCTTGCGGACATGACCGGATCGACGATGGCGACGAACGGAGCGATTACCATTCAGGGCTCGAACAGCAATAATGCCTCGGTCTGCGGCAACACGGTGTTATCCTCGCCGGCGTACGCGATCTTTATCAATAACAATCCCCCAAACGACAGGATTTGCGGAAACACCGTTGCGTCGTCGCTGAACGGCATTTACTGCATGTCCTGCGGCAATGCGGCGATTACCCAGAACGTGCTGACCGGGGCGAGTAAAGGATCCGGTCTGGTTTTGACCTCAGCCGTGAACACCCTGGTCTTCGGCAACGCGATCAGCGGTTTCGCCACCAACCTGAGCCTGGGGACGTCGACGCTGGCGCCGCTGAGCGTGGCCGGACATTACGCGACGGCTGGCTCGGCGCCATCTCTCTCGGCGTGCGGCTCGGGGGCCTCGGTGAGCGGGACCGATTCGCGCGGCGCCTTCAGCGAGGGCGCGCTGGCGGCGGGCTGCACGGTGACGTTTGCGGCCGCATATCCAGCGGCTCCCTTCTGTACGGTGACTTCGCGAAACGGGGCGGCATTCACATATGCGGTAACATCGGCGACGATCGTAGTGACCAACGCCGGTACGGTGAGTGGAGCGCTGGACTACTCCTGCGGACAATAGACGAGCTGCGGCGCGGGGCGATCACGGGTTGACGGCAACGCCTTTGACCAGAGCGGCCTGCCCGCCGGCAGTGCGAAACCTGTCGACAATTGTCTTGCCGAGACGAATACCCGGCGTTTCCACGAGCCGAAACAGGACCCAGGAGAGACCATAGACGATCGGCAGCACGACGGCGGCCAGCACACAAAACCTGACGAGGGCCGGCTGGCGCATGTACCAGGGCGCAGCGCCCAGGATCTGGCGGGCTGGATAGAGAATCAGCATGTGCAGCAGGTAGACCCCATAGCTGACTTCGGCCAGAAGATGGGCCACCGCATTACCGAAGAAACGTCGACAGTTCTCAATGACGCGCCCCAGACCCATGCCCATTGATGCCTCGTTATAGAACAGCATGAGTGAGAAGAGCACCGTCGAGGCCACGACAAAACCGCCGGCGATGCTGGCCGTCGTCATGACAATCAGCGCGATAACAAACGTTCGGGCGCCTGTCTTCTCCTCCCGCTCCATGCAAGCCCAGGCCAATGCCATGCCGATGAGAAATAACCCGATTTTCAGGGGAAGCAGCGACGGTTGCGGAAACCACCCTAATAATCCGGGACGACTGCCGCTGTACACCGTGATGAGATGCCGGGCCACAATCCAGACCGGGAGCACAAGCGCGGAAAACCGGGCCATGTTGATTCGACTGGCGAGCACCATGAGGAAAGGGAATACCAGATAGAACTGCATCTCCAGCCCGATGCTCCAGTCAGGAATGATCAGCGACGCGCAGAACCGCGGAGACAGTCCAAAAAGAAACGTGACATGCAGCAGGACATTCTGTAAGTCAGCGGCCGCGGAAACAGCTCCCGCACTCTCTTTCCTTTGCGCAAAATAGCCGAACAACAAAGACGAAGGGATCAGAATCAGATAATACAGTGGAGCACTTCTAAAGAATCTGCGGATGTAAAAGATAAACCAGGTTCGCGGAGAGTTCCAGGGTTCCCGGGACCGCCGGAGGAAGAAATGCTGGGTCATCAGGAACCCGGACATAATCATAAAAACGTCTACCGCCAGAGCGGGATTGCTCACAAATGGTAGAGAGAAGCCAGTCCAGAAAGATACGTGTCCGAGTACTACCCACAGCGCGGCATAGCCGCGGATGCCATCCAGAAATGGGACGCGCGCGTAATCAGTGGCGTTCATTGTACGGGGGCCTGTTTCGAGATGACGTTCCCGGCAGGGCGCATCAGCCGCGCAGTTCGGCCAGATGACAGGATCGCACGTTCCTGTACGCCCATGCTACTGCTCGGAAAGTGAGAAGGTGTGAGGCTTTGGACGAGCAGCGGCCTTTTCCAGGTTGATGACCTGGTCCTCGAGGTCGTTCAGAGCGGTTACGGCGGAAGATATATTCAGGGTATCCCTGGCGAGTCCGACCTGCACAGACCGCCAGAGGAAGAAGTGAATTTCGTTGTGGCGAGTAACGAGACGATAGACGTCGGCGGCCTGCTTCTCCATGGCGGTGACCTGAGTTGAAATATTAATGCCCGAAGCGAGTTGATCCGCCGAGAACGCGCCGGCAGGAAAGTTGTCGATTTTGAGGACATAACGTCCGGCAGGAAGATCGGCTACCTGCAGTGTTTCGAGGTCCAGGGCATCCTGAAAGTCGGAGGAATTGAGCACCAGACGAGTTACCGGGTCGTTAAGATCCACGGGCATGGGAAGGCATCGGTCGGTTTGCGACCATGAAAGTCCGGCGGACACATCGAGTCCTGATACCGCAGTATTCTTTGTGCTGACCCTGCGCTGGCCGTCTATAATAACCTGGCTCACGAGCGGTGAAGCGTTCCAGGCTTTTAGCAATGTTTCCGCCATGATCAGGCTGGCGGCCGGGCTCGGGTGAATGCGGTCCGGAATGATTTTCATGGCCAGCGCTGGATCGTTCAAATTGGCTTTGGTCAACACGTCAACAACCGGAGTGTTAAGATCCACGACTTCCACATTCTCTTTCTTCCCGAGTTCAGTCAGGAAATCGCCATATCGAACCAGCACGGAGTTGTTGTAGCCCTCCGGAACGAGCGGGGGGCGGCTGATTTCATCGTATGGTGAAGGCCGGAGGAGCACGAGGCGCGGCGGCGGGTCGAACGCCTTCAATTTGCGGATAATGTGTTGATATCCTGCAGCATACTCGTTAAATGCTTTGTCGCTGAACGACTGGTAATGGCCGTCGTTCATCCCCAGCAGTATGGTGACTACGGTCGGCTTGTAGGTCTCCACATCCCGCGTCAGGCGGACATCGATCAATCCCCCGCCGCCGCCGGAAACGCGGTCGCCGCCCCAACCTGAAGCCACAAAACGGACCTTCAGATCGGGAAAGCGGGTGACCACGTAAGTCTCAACCAGACTGGCGTAGTAACGTTGTTCCGTGATGCTGTCGCCATAGAACACCACAGTGTCGCCATCCCTGAGGTAGAACGGCGCTGTCTGAGCAATGGCGAATCGAAATGAGAGAAAGGAGAGGACAGTCGCGACGATGGCGCGGAACATGATTCTCTTCAGCGTACTTCCGCACAGGCGGGTCGGCAGGTCGCCGCCATGAGAAGGGGCCTGAAAGCGGGCAGTGTAGTGACTCGTGCACTGGAGAACCTCCGCGCGGTCCGGCGTATAGTCAAGGTCGGCTGGCCAGACCGGAGCGCATCCCACATTGGAGTACGCCGCGAACCGGAGTACGCCGCGAACCGCCCGGAACATTCCAGAGCGCTTGAGGCGCGCACGATGACTGGTTGCGCCGCCTTCGACCGGCAGTTCGGTTTCCCGCATACCTCCGGTCACCACGGATCAAGCGCCCCGATATCCGCAAGGGCTTGCCGGCGAAAGAGCATCGAGATCGGAAGAGGAGGACACCGAGTATACCTGACAGCCGTATATGCTGTCAGATTAGGGGCCACAACCCTGCTATCAGCGGCGCGTCAACGTTGGAGTCACTCTACGGACATGCGCCGGCAAGGGCAGAGCAGTTTCACGCTGCAATGGATTTGTGGAACAATGGAAAGACTGTGCCCTGGGCAATGGAAAATCAGAGTTGGGTCCAGCCTGGTCTGAAGCCGTAAACTGTCATGCACATCAATCCTACTCCAGCGGACTTCGCGTTTGCGCTTCTGATCGCCGTAGCGATTCTGGTTCTGCCTCTGTGCCGGCCGCTGACGCAATGGAAACTGGCCGCAGGCGCGATGCTTGCTCTGTTTCTGTGGAACCTGACCTTCCCTGGGCACCTGCAGCTCACCAGCCGGAACGTTCTGACATCCGATCCGTTCTTCGCAACCCTGCTGGCAATCGCAATCTGGCGGCTTTTGCGCGGTTTTCTCTCCCGGCCGTACAGCATCATCCTGCTGGCGCTGGCATTGCTGGCCGGGGTTTCACTCGCCCGCGGATTCCATACCTTCGGTCTTACAACGGGTATGGCAGGCGATTTTCGGTACTTTTTTAATTTTCTCTCTTCGGCGCTGTTCGCCGCTTCCTTCCCGCTTTCGGCCAGGTATTTCCGGCCCATTGCGAAAATGGTACTCGGGACAGTGGTTTTCATGCTGCTCATTGTTGCGTGGCGATGGGCAGCCCTTCTGGGAGGCATTTATATTCCCGAAGTGATGATGCGCGTCGGCATTGCCACGCCGCTTCGCGTGATCGACAGCGATCAGGCATTGTTCCTTGTTCAGGCATTTTTCATCATCCTTTTCCTGTCGAGTTCCCGGCTGACGCTGGTGCCGCTGGCGGCCATAACCGGCATCGTGATCGTGGTTCTTCAGCACAAGACCGACTGGAGCATCACTGCGGCGGGGCTCTTTATTTACTTGCTTTGCGACCGCCAACTGCGCGGCCGGGTGATGCTGTTTGCCGGCAAAACCGTGGTCATTGCCGGGCTCGTGATCCTGGCGTCTTCATCGCTGGCCACGCTGGTCATGCAACACATAACCAACAGTACGGAGGCTCTGGAACATCGAAGGAGCAGCACATTCGTGTGGCGTGTGACCGGATGGAACAGTCTGCTGGAGGACTTCATCAACGCGGATGCCGGTTCACAGGTAATCGGGCTGCCTTTTGGATCGGGATACGCGCGCAGTATCGACAACTCTGTTGTTGACGCCCATCCCCACAATTTTTACGTCCAGACCCTCCTGCGCACGGGCGTCGCCGGATTGCTCCTGTTCCTGCTTTTTTACTGGGCGCTGGGCTCCAGGCTGGTTCGAGAGGGATTGTCGGGTTCCGTGCTATCTTCGGCTGAATTCGCTCTGTGGTCCGTTTTGTTCATGAGTCAGCTTTTGTACTATCTGACCTATCCTCCGTCGCCGGAACAGGGCACAGTTGTGGGCTGCATCGTCGCCATGTTGGTCCAGAAGCGTGCGAGGCCCCGGAGCCAGGTCCCCTACCTGCGTCCCGTCGAGCCTCCTCTGTTCCCGGCGGAGGAGCGTCCACGCGTGGCGCCGGCGGCGAGAGCAGTCGCGCACTCACCGGTAACGGTCGACGACTCTCCCCAGGACTGAGCAACTCCACCGATCCGGACACCCGTAAAGGCCGAGATTTTCCTCTTTGGCCAACGGCGGAGTACCGGTTTTCATCCACGCCGCGTCGCGCAAAGTTTTCGTTGATTACACGCTATCTTTCGGGTACACTACCTACTGACACTTCGAGTCACAGGAGGGGAACTTGAAGACAGGTAAGCGTATCTTTTTCGTGGTGGCGGCATTTGGCATATCTGCAGCTCTTGCGGCCACTACATCCATCGGAGTCGCGACTGGCCGCGGAAACTTTGTCGTCGACGATACTCAGGTCAGCGGTACTGCCACAATCTTCAATGGAAGCACACTGGAGACTGGCGCTGCTGCCAGCGACGTAAGACTCCAGGAGGGCATTGATCTGACGCTCGCCTCCAAGTCCCGAGGAACGATCTACAACGACCACCTTGTGGTGGAAAAGGGCGTTGGGCGTGTTATAGCAAACCGCCAGTACACGGTCGAAGCTGGTTCGTTAAGAATCACGGCGATGGACCGCAATGCGCTCGGAATCGTAGCAGTTCAGGGCAAAAATCAGGTTCAGGTTGAGGCTCAGTCCGGTTCATGGAATGTGACCCGTGATGGCGTTCTCCTGGCGCGGGTGATACCCGGCCGCGCTCTGGCATTCACGCTTCAGGACTCCGGCGCAACGACGCCGATCACGGTAACAGGAGTTGTCTCCGTAGACAGCGGCCATTACATTATCACCGCTTCGGATACGGGTACGCGGTATGAACTTACCGGCCAGAACTTTGACAGTCTTGTCGGGAAGACTGCCACGGTCACAGGCACGCCGGATCCGTCCAAGACGCCATTCGGCGGGGCCAGTTCCGTGCTCGTCGTCAGTTCCTCGAAGGTTGGAGCGGCGGCTGCCGCCGGAACCGCGGGGGCTGCGGCAGGCGGCTTATCGACCGGAGCGACGGTCGCTATTATCGGCGCCGTGGCTGGCGCGGCAACAATCGGCGGTCTGGCTGCGGCTGGTACTTTCAGCGGCGCCAGTTCCCAATAGTACAATTCCGATACCTGCAAGGTTCACGGGCACTCATGCCGTCTGTGCATGAGTGCCCGGTTCTGTTTTGATCGATCCCCACGGCTGGTCCCAGCAATTGCCCTCGTAGCGCTACCGTCCGGGAGTTTGCCGATTGTGCGCCGGCCTTCTGCGTGACCGTAATATATGGATTGGAGGAATACGTTGAGCGTCTCGTCGGTCGAGAAGAAATGGTCTACTCTCCAGCCGGAGGTAGAGAAGTGCTTCTTTGGATTTCCGCCTCTACGGCCGTACCTGATCAGTCTGGCTTATGGCGATGAGCTGGCGAGACTACAGAAGGATAATCGCTGGTGGGCCGAGGACATCTTCACCGACCTGTATCTGCGCGAGCGGCCGGTTCGACGGGTTTTGAGCCTTTGCTGCGGTTTCGGGATTGTTGAACAGCACTTACTGCAACGCCTTCCCGGCGCTCCCTCCTGCATGGCGCTGGACGTTGCCGAGGGCGCGCTGGAGGTAGCTCGCGAACGCGCGGCAGGTCTGGGCCTCGATATCGAATATAAGAGGGCCGACCTGAATCGCTGCTCATTCGGCGACGCGGAGTACGATCTGGTGATCGCCAATGGCGCGCTTCATCATTTGTCGAATCTGGAAGGCGTTCTGGAGGCGGTTAACCGCTGCCTTACGCCGACGGGTATTCTCTATGCAAGCGAGACGGTCGGGCCGTCGCTGCAGGACTTTCCTTCGCGTCAGCTCGAGTTGATCAATGCCGTGGCCTATCTGGTTCCGCCGGAGCTGCGGCTTCGCAGAGGTTTCATGGGACACAGCAGCCGATCCGGCATGATCGCCCACATGATGCGGGATCTGCTGCACGGCAGGCTGACTATCGACGAGCGGTCGTTCAGCGGACGTGAGTTACAGATGGCCCGAGTTCTGCGCCGTCTGTTTCCGTCCGCCAGAGAGCGGCATTACGAGTTTGCGCCGCTCCGGATCTCCCATAAGCAGAAGCTGCTGCGGGAGGATCCTTCAGAGGGCGTGCGGTCCTCTGAAATCATCGCCGTGATGCGCCGGACTTTCGGAGAAGTGGAAGAGCACCCCTATGGCGGGCCGATTCTGACCTATGCTCTCGATCGCGGATTTTACGACGGCTACGACGACGAAAATCCAAACCACAGGGCTCTGCTGGACCTCTTTTGCAATATCGAGCGGCACTACATGTCCTCGGGAGAGCTGCGGACAGAGCATGCCATTCTGATTGCCTCCCGGCGCCCGGCCATGTGAAGCGGGTCAGAGCTTCAGTGACCGCAGTGGTAATCGAACATGGTCCCGTTGAGCGGGCCGCGGTGCTGTATGGCGATCCCGGTTTTGCTGACAAAGTAGGAGAACGGCAGCCCGGAGCGGGACGTTACCGTACATGCGGGCGGCGCCGAATGCGAACTCGCGAAATAGACAGCGCAGCCCATGCCGCGAGGTCCTTCGCTGATCGTTCCGCCCGAATCCATGCCGGTGACAGTTCCGCCGTCGCCACAGTTCCTTGCGGCCGGAGAAGGACTGATATCGGTGGCGAAACGGGCAATGAGATTCGTTGAGACCACCGTATCCACCGGCGCGGTGAAGGAGATCCCCGTTCCGCTGCCCGTTCCCGTCAGCACATTGCCGGTCACTATCCCGTCGGTGCACGCGTAGCAGAATATCCCCCCGGCTCTGGCCGCAACAATCGTGTTCGCCGTGATGCGGTCGTTGGGGGCATTTCCGTTGATGAAAATGCCGTAGACTGGCGATGTTGAGATAGTATTGTTGGTCAGCGCAGTGGCGCCGTCGTGCGCGCCCTGAACAGTAATCGCTCCGTTCGAGGACAATGCGGAGCCGGCCATCTCGATCACATTGCCGGAGATAGAAACTCCTTTGGCGTAGTCCGTTGTCTGGATGGCGTACATCCCCGGCCCCACGATGACATTCCCGTCGATTACCACGTCTCCAAGCGCGCCGCCGTTGCTGGCGACCAGATCGACTGCGTCATTCGCGGAGGAGCGAATTGTGTTGTGTCCGATCGTCACGCCGGTGATCGGGTACATGTTGGCGTCCACTGATATGTCCGCGGGACCTGACGCGCTCCTGACGCTGTCGCTGATGTTATTTCCCGTCACCGTAAGATTCGTCACCCCCTCCGCGGCCAGGTTCGAGGTGAGCATGACTGGCCCGCTGGCGGTGATCTGATTATTGGAGACCACCACCGAGCTCGCGCCTGTTACCTCGATGGCATCATAGACGAAATTGTGAATCTTGTTGCCATCGACGGTAATCGCCGTAACCCCCGCGCCATTTGTCCTGTCCGCTCCTCCACCGAGTGAAATTCCGAAGCTGCGCGGCGAACCGGAGCCCGTCAGGATATTGCCATTGATTGTCCCTCTGGTCAGGAGACCACTCTTCCTGGAAGAGCACTGCTCACCCGGCGCCGCGTAGTACTCGATCCCCAGCGAGTCGCCGGGAGCGGAGTTCCCGACGTAGACGATATTACTGTTGGTTTGCACCTCCGACAATCTGGACCCGCAGGTTGCCTGGACTTTGATGCCTCCGCTCCTGGTGCTGCGGTTGTCGACGATATTGTTCGAGATGATGAACTGCGAAGCGGATTTACCATGCTCGTTGAGAATGTAAATGCCCCCGCAATTCACCGACGCCGCCGTCCCGGTATTGCAGTTCCCGTATAAGTGTGAATTCCGGATTCCGATGCTTCCGCCGGTCCCGTACGCGTAAACGCCGGGCCCGCTGAAATCGCTGATGGACAGGGAGTCGAGCGTTACGCCCGTCGCGCCGTCGCGGATTTCGATTCCCGCGACGCCCGGAACGCGCCACGCGACGGCTGCGTTGGCGCGGTCCAGCGGGTTGGCTGCATAGTTTCCGTCAAGAGCGCAACCGTACACGATTACGTTGGATTCCAGCGTGAGGAATGCTTCGTTGGCCGAGCTGACTCCGTTAGACATGCGCAGAACAGCTCCCGCATCGCAATCGATACTGGAGCCGGCGGGGATAGTCAGCGCTTTTAACGCATAGACCGCGGCCGGGACACGCAGTCTTGATCCTTTCCGGACCGATGACAGTGCGGCGTGAAATGGGCCTGTGTCATCCGTGGCCCCGTCGGCTTTCGCGCCGAACGACTTCACGCTGATGTCGTCCGAACGGCCGGCGTCAGGCGCCGCCGGAGCCTGCGCCGCCACCGTCCATGCCGCGCCGGCTGCGATTACGCATGCCAGAGAAACATTCATAGTCCCTATTATGATGCGCCCGGCAAAACTGGGCGGCCTTCGACCCCGAAAGTCACGCCGGGAACCTCATCATCGGACGCCTGACGGCGCGCGCTCGTGAAAACCGCGCGGGACTAACTCAGCCCGGGGCTCCGCCCTTGATATGCCAGGGTGGAAAAGAGGCGCTTACGGCGTTAAGTTCGCAAACTCATGGACGCCGCCGCTCTCAAAGCAGCCTGAAGCTAATAACACACACCGAGAACATGATGGTCCGGGAACCTTGCAGCACAGCGATGCGCACTCAAGGTAACTATT
>Ga0187851_10003952_pt1 | contig 12292 bp, 4 predicted proteins | sample June2016WEW_6_10_FD_132997 | JGI IMG/M metagenome (GOLD analysis project Ga0187851, IMG submission 132997) | Peatland microbial communities from SPRUCE experiment site at the Marcell Experimental Forest, Minnesota, USA - June2016WEW_6_10 | ecosystem: Environmental > Terrestrial > Soil > Wetlands... | reverse complement strand
TCGGCAAGAAGTATGGTGTTGCCGTTTCTCTGCGCGACCTGATGGAGAACCAAAACACGCTCGCGCGGCTTGCCGCCCATGTTGTCGAAACAGCTACACCCGAAAGCATCCGTCACCTGACGACCGCACCTGCCCCTGCCCCGACGACGCCCAAGGGCAACGTGAGCGACGGTCGTCCAGCACCTGCCGCTCCGGTGAACATCCCTGGTTCCCAGCAGAATCACGAGGGCGGGCTCTCCATCGATGCAGCCTTCGCGCTCAGGCAACAGTTGCTTGTGATTCGCGAGTTCATTGACCAGCAATTGGGACAGATTGATCTTCCCGCCCCAACTTCGCCGGAGGTTCCTGCGGAAGCACCGCCTGGCCCGGTGCTCATGGCATCACGAATCGTGGGCGTCGCAGGCGGCAAGACGGAAGTGCCCAGCCGCAAGCCTCTCATCCGAGCCAAACATGCAGAACCTCCCGAACCAGGAGCCTTCCGAGCTTTTCCGGCAAAGAGCGACGATGTATGGTACATCCTGGACACCAACAAGCGGCGCTATCGCTTGGCAACGCATTAAGGAAGATTGATGGCCCGCATCAAGAACAAAGCACGGCGCGACCCCGCATCGGCGCTCAAAGCGGCAGAGGCCGTCGATCTCGGCCAACTCTTCGGTGAAGAGATTGCTGTGCCCACGACTGCTGCGCAGCGCGAGATATTCAGTGCCGCGCTCAGCGACTCAGTTGCCTCGCGAGGTTACAACCATTCAATCTCGATTTTCCTGGAGGGCCAGCTCGATCGAGATGCGCTCTACTCAGCGCTCCTCAATCTGCTTGAACGTCACGAAGCTCTTCGGGGCCGGTTCTCCGCAGATGGAACCAGCTTTATTGTCCGTGAGCGGATTGCCTTTGAACTACCTGTCACTGACCTCAGGCAGCTCAATGATGGGGAAAGACTCCGGGCATACGAACGCTTGATTCGAGACGAACTCGATCATGTCTTCGATCTTGTCGAGGGACCGCTGTTTCGGGCCTTGCTGGTTGAGCGCGGTGAGCGCGACCACGTGCTCGTCTTCAACTGCCACCATGCGGTTGTCGACGGCTGGTCTCTGAAGATCATTCTTGCGGAATTACCTCAGCTTTATTCAGACCTGGTCCGGGGACGCGAAGCCGCGACTTTGTCCGATCCGGCGTCGTATGTGGAGTACCTGCAGCTGGCTGCGATGCGCGAGCATGAACATGCCGGTCAGGTGCGCGCTTACTGGCGCAACGTATTTGCCGGCGGCGCTCCGGCACTTGATTTGCCTCTCGACAACAAGCGCCCTCTCTTGAGGACCTACGAGTCGCTTCGAGAAGACTATGCCGTAGATAAACAGATCTACGAGCGGCTCAAGGCTGCGGGGGCCAAGCTCGGCGTCAGCCAATTTGTGACGCTGCTGTCAGCATTCGCCCTGTTCATCGGGCGCATCTCCGGTCAACGCGATTTCGTGATTGGTGTTCCTGCGGCCGGCCAAATTGCCAGCGGCAAGAGCGCGCTCCTCGGCCACGATGCGCGGCTCATGCCGATCCGTTTTCTCGTCGAGGAAGACGACACGTTTGCAACCTTCGTAAAGCGCGTGAGGGAGCGCTTTCTTGGCGCCTACGAGCATCAATGGATTGCAATTCCCGACCTTCTTCAGGCCATAGACTTCGAGATTGATAAAACCAGGGCCCCGCTGGTTCAGGTCATGTTCAACTTCGATCCCGGTATGGAAGATGGCGCTCTGCATTTCGACGGACTTGAAGCGAGGCATTTCTTCAACCGCAGGAACGCAGAGACATTCGAGATGTCGGTCAATTTTGTCGTTGAGCGGGGCGACCTTGTTCTCGAGTGGGCTTACAACCGAACGCTTTTCGATCCGGTCGAGACCCACCTGCGCATGCAGCAGTTCGAGACGCTGATGGCATCCATTGTCGCGCAGCCGGATAGTCAAGTCGACCTGTTGCCGCTTGTGCCGGCCGAGCAAATTGAAGCCATTGATGAAGCGCTCAACTCGACAGAGATGGAATTCGAGCGTGGCCTGTGCGCTGATCAACTGATCGAGCGGACCATGCTGAGAACACCCGATAAAGTCGCAGTTGAGTGGGGATCGGAGCGGCTCACCTATCAGCAACTCTGGAGGCGTTCAGGCGAAGTGATGGCCGCCCTGCTTCGCCAGGACCTGGGGCCGCTGCCATTGGTGGGCGTAATGGTGGAGCGCTCTGCCGACATGGTGGCCGTACTGCTGGGAGTCTGGCGGGCTGGCGCGGCGTTTGTGCCGCTCGACCCGGCTTACCCCGAAGACAGGCTCGAATATATGATCGAGCACTCTGGCATGCGAGTCCTTCTGACGCAGAAGCAAATTGGCTGGCGAGTCAAGGGCACGGTCGTTAGCCTGGACATCGATGAAATCTCGACCGGCGAGCGGGAGAAAGACGTTGCTCCGCCAAGGCGCACACCCAGTGACCTTGCCTACGTCATCTACACTTCGGGCTCGACCGGCAAGCCCAAGGGTGTCCAGGTTCCCCACTCGGCCCTGGTGAACTTCCTAACGACAATGCGTACCCGCGAGCCCGGCATCTCGGCAGATGACCGCCTGCTCGCGGTGACAACATTGTCCTTCGACATTGCAGAACTCGAGCTATGGCTACCGCTTGTCGCCGGCGCAACAACCGTAATCGCAGATCAATCGGTCGTAATCGACGGACTGGCGCTTTCGCGCATGTTGCGGGACGCTAAAATTTCGTTTCTTCAGGCAACGCCGTCGACTTGGAGGGTCTTGCTGGCCGCGGGTTGGGAAGGCGCTTCCAGCCTCACCGCGATTTGCGGCGGTGAAGCGCTGCCTCCTGACCTCGCTGCTCAACTCTTCCCCCGCGTCGGAGTTCTTTGGAATGCCTATGGGCCAACCGAGACGACCGTATGGTCGACGATTGACCGCGTCGGGACAGGCGCGCTGACCATCGGCAAGCCAATCGGAAACACCCAGGCCTACATCCTCGATGCCCACCGCAACTGGGTGCCACGAGGTTCGACCGGTGAACTCTGGCTGGGTGGAGACGGCGTGACGCGTGGGTATCTGGGACGCGACGACCTGACGCGAGAGCGCTTTGTGCCGAACCCATTTATGGGACGCGGTCAGATGTATCGCACCGGAGACGTGGTTCGGCTGCGTCGCGACGGGCGCATCGAATACATCGGACGAAATGATTTTCAGGTCAAGGTTCGAGGGTTCCGCATCGAACTTGGAGAGGTTCAACTGGCATTGTCACGACTGGCAAAGATTCGCCAGTGCGTCGTTGTGGTGCGCGACAGAGAGCCGGGCGATTCCCATCTTGTGGCGTTCTACATTGCCAACGAAGGCAGCAAACCGACCGCGCAGGAACTGCGGGCGGGTCTCCGCGAGTCGCTTCCCGAATACATGATCCCAGGGTGGTTCACTGAACTTGAGCGAATGCCCCTGACAGACAACGGAAAAATCGATACAAAAGCGCTTCCCGATCCGTTCACTGCGCCGAGGGGCGTCGGCTCCGGGATCAGTGCAGACCTAATGCATATTGAAGCGCTGCTTGGGAACCACCCTCTGGTGGCTGCGGCTGCGTTAGTAGAACCGCGGGACCCGGGCCCCGATTTGCGGCCAGTGGCATTCGTGGTTCCGCGCGGGGACGAGGAGTTGAACGCCGTTGTGCTGCGCAAGCACCTGCGCGGGCATTGCGCTGAAAGGCAGATCCCCGAGAAGATCGTCTTGTTGGAGTCGCTGCCGCTGACCCGCCAAAAGGCTATCGACCGTGCCCGTCTCGTCGAAATGTTGCCCGACGCCGGCCGCCTGGCAGCCAGTGCGTCGAGCGCACCGCGTACTGAAACCGAGATGGTGCTCGCCGAGGTATGGCGCGACGTCCTAAAAATCCCGTACGTCGGGATCAACGACAATTTCTTCGATCTGGGCGGTCATTCGCTGCTCGCCATTCAGATGATTGAGCAGGTCGCGCGGGCGACCGGCTACCGCATCATCCCGCGAAAAGTCCTGCTTGATACGCTCGGTCAGCTTGCCGGCCGCATGGCGGAAGAACTCGTAAAAGAGGCCGTTGTATGACGCCTTTCCATTTCGGACCGGCGCAGGCGCAGCTCTTCGGCGTATACACGCCCCCGCGGGCCTCGGTTGCTCGCGAAGAGGGGATATTGCTCTGTGCGCCGATAGGCCTTGAGTACATGCGGACACACTATGCGGTCAAGCTGCTTGCCATGCAGCTTGCAGCCTCGGGATTCCATGTACTCCGGTTTGACTACCATGGAACAGGGGACTCGTTCGGCGAGGTGGGCGCCGGCCAGTTTGGTATCTGGGCAGACGATGTAGTGCTTGCCATGCGGGAACTGGTCGCCCTGTCCGGAGCCCGGTCGCTCACCATCGTTGGGTTGCGGATGGGAGCAGTGCTTGCGATCGAGGCGCTCGTCAGCCACGGCCTCAAGATACACGGTCTGGTGCTTTGGGAACCGGTAGTCAACGGCCCTGAGTATCTGGCCATGCTCGAGGGGATCCAGGGAAAGCTGGCCGACCAGCGCGAAATACCCCCGCGTCAGACTAACGATTTGCTCGGCGCGACCTATCCGGCCGATCTGCGGGCCAGGATTGAGGGGGTCGATCTTGCGGGGCAAATGCGGTTGCTGGATGCCCAGGGCGCGGCCCTCGTCGTCTCCGAGGACAAACCTGAGTTTGACTCTCTGCTGAAGGGAATGCGTTACCGATGGCCCGACGCAATGTATCGATCGATGGCCGATCCGATCGAATGGGGTACGGTGAAAGCGGCATTCGATGCACGCATGACAGGCCCAATCGTAAGGGCTGTCGCCGAAGCAGCGGAGAGCCTCACATGAATGAGCGTGCAATTGAGTTTGGCCTTGGACTCAACCTTATCGGAATTCTGGCTGAGCCCATGCCGACGGACGCTCGCCCGGAGCTGCCGGCTGTCGTGATGCTGAACGCGGGGCTCGCGCACCGCGTCGGACCACACCGCATGTCGGTAGAGCTCGCACGCCGGCTCGCGGCGCGCGGCATCCGCAGTCTGCGCTTTGACATTGGTGGCCGCGGTGACAGCGAGTCAATGAGGGAGGCGGAATCAGACGAAAGCCAGGTTTTGGCGGACATCAAGGATGCGATGGACTACCTGGAAAGCAACCACGATATTCGCAGCTTTGTGCTCGTCGGCCTGTGCGCGGGCGCTGACAACGCTCATGCGGTTGCAGTGCGCGACGCGCGCGTCGTCGGAGCAATATTGCTCGACGGTTATGGCTACTGGACGCTGCGCAGCTACATCGTGCACTATCTACCGCGTCTTGGGCGCCCCCGTGCGTGGCTCAACTACATGCTTCGAATTCTCAGCCCTTCAAGGAAAGCGGCTGAGGAATTTCGCCTGCACTGGAGACGCAAGCCGTTCGGACCACGGCTCGAGGTTCAGCGCGAAATCCAGGCGCTCGTCGATCGGAATACGCAATTGCTTTACATTTATACGGGCGGCGTATTCGACTACTACAACTACGCAGGACAGTTTGGCGACATGTTCCATGGTCTCGATGCGCACGGCAACATCGAGGTCGAGTATTACGCGAATGCCGACCACACCTATGTGTTTGCAGAGGACCGCGAAGGGATGCTTTCGCGGGTTGTCGAGTGGTGCTGTTCACGGGCCTGGAATGCCAGGTGAGTGAACGCTATCCCGCGGCAGTTCAACCAGGGCAATATGGCGGCTGAGGTTCGCCCGGGGGGAACCGCGCGCTGGATTGTCTCTTCAGGTGCCTCTTCTCGAATTCCCGATCCGCCTGAGGTGTGGAGCGGAAAAGATGCTGCAGAGCCGGCAGGGGTGAGAGGGTTGGACAGTAACTATCTAATAATAAAGTAGATAGGACGGATTTTTTGGAAGAATCAGCGCTTCTACCTGTCGGCCTTGGCATAGTTAGGGCGGCTTGGGATGGCAAGTGTCCTCCAGAAGATCCTCGGACCGCGAAGGATGGCTTGGCGGTTCCAGGCGCCTCCGCATCCACGCTCAAAAACGCCCCGGGGACTGGTGCTGGGGCCCCCTTGAAACTGCCCCAAAGTAATCATCGAAACGGGGTACGGATACGGGGCATTTGTTGTTACCTAAGCTCGGACTTTCTCTCACACGAAATAGGCATTGCGATCATGGCTGCCAGACTCCAGAATAAGCCATTAACGCCTGATTTTCCGTGGTTTTACTGTCTGGGGGACCACATTCGATGAGCTTGAAAAAACATATCCGCGAGCATGTGCCTGCGAAGAGTCGCATAAGCGCGCATTCTTGCTCTGGCTCCGCAATGGATGCCATCCATGCACGATTCGACATCGAGACATGGACTGGGTTTATACTTCCTGTACAGCGGCCTCGGAAACAACGCAAGGATCGCCTCCTACTCCACTTCCGTCAACTGTCTTTCTTGCCTCTCCATGACCGGCGCTCACACGATGAGTTGCCGCGCGCATATTGGATTGACTTGAGGCCAAATCCCTGTATAAAGCACGCTCCAGGAAAGGCGGGGCATTGATGACATCGCGACGCATTACCATTTTCGACACAACCTTGCGGGACGGAGAACAATCGCCGGGCTGCAGCATGAATGTCCCGGAAAAGCTGAAGATGGCCCACGCTCTTGAAGCGCTGGGCGTGGACGTAATCGAGGCCGGCTTCGCGATCGCCTCGGAAGGAGATGCCGCTGCGGTCGAGCTCATCAGCAAGGAGATTCGCGGCCCGGTGATCTGCTCCATGGCTCGCGCGAACAAGGAAGATGTTGAAGCGGCGGCGCGTGCGCTGGAAGGCGCCAAACGTTCGCGCATTCACATTGTTCTGGCCAGTTCTGACCTGCATCTGGAATGCAAGCTGAAGATCAGCCGCGCCGAAGCGCTGGAACTTGCCGCTTCGACAGTGAGCCTGGCGAGCAGGCTGGTCGACGAAGTCGAGTATTCTCCTGAGGACTGCACGCGCTCTGACCCGGATTTTCTGTGCCAGGTGGTGGCTACGGTCATCGACGCTGGCGCGAAGATCATCAACCTCCCCGACACGGTGGGCTACTCGATCCCTTCGGAGTACGCCGCCAAATTTGAATTGATCCGGGCACGCGTTCCGCAGGCGGCAGGGGTTGTGCTTTCATCTCACTGCCACAACGATCTGGGTCTGGCGGTTGCCAATACCATGGCGGCGATTTCTGCCGGCGCGCAGCAGGTTGAGGGCACCATCAACGGCATCGGAGAACGGGCGGGCAACGCGGCTCTTGAAGAGATTGCCGCGGTGTTGCTGGTTCGCGGCGATCAGTTTTCCGTTACTCATTCCCTGGCGCTGGAGCGCCTGTATCCTACCAGCCAACTGCTCACGGAGATTATTGGCTTCGGACCGCAGCCGAATAAGGCCGTCGTCGGACGGAACGCGTTCGCGCACGAAGCGGGCATCCACCAGCACGGTGTGCTGGCAAACCCGCTGACCTATGAAATCATGAGCCCCGCTGCCATGGGCGTGCCCAGCAGCCAGATTGTGCTGGGCAAACACTCCGGCCGCCGCGCCATTGCTCATCGCCTGCGGGAACTGGGCATCGTTCTCGATCGTTCTCAGCTGGACGATGTTTATGAAGGCGTGATGAAGCGCGCCGATCGCAAGAAGGCCGTTTACGATCTGGACCTGCTGGCGCTGATTCCAGCGCACAAGCGGCCCGCCTCGCAAAGCCTTATAAAATGCGGGGAGCCTGCGTGACGAATTCAGCAGGACTCCTCCTTGACGGAGAGGGAATCAGTCTGGCTGTCAAGCTCGATGCAGCACATATGCTCGGCCCGTTGGCGGGCATGCCAACGGGAGCTAGAAAGTAATTCGTTGCGGGTCCACGGATTGCTCAGCGCGCACGCTGGGGAGTATTGGGTCAGATGGGTGCCAAGGTGCGCTCCTTAAATTGGGGGTCGAAGAGAAGTGGTCATGTTGAAATCACTATTGCGAGTGGGGCAAATCGTTACTCAGGTAACGCTGTGGAACGGCGCCTTTTTTTGGTAAAATTTCGTTGGTTTGTCCCTTGTCGCAACCACTTAACCGACATCGATTCAGCGTCATTTTCCCCGTTACCCCTCGATCCAGCAGCTTAGACGACGAGATGTCAGGAGAATACCAATGGGTGTTGGCATGGAAGTAAAGACGATCCGCGAAGCGGTGGATGCGATGGCTCAGGTGCAGCCGGAGACTGCATTTCTGATCAGCCCTGAAACCGGAACGACTTTGACCTTTCAGGGCCTGCGGCAGCAATCCATCCTCCTCGCCGGAATGCTGCGCGCGGCAGGAATGGAGAAGGGCGACAAGGTTGCATTCCTTCTGGATAACGGGCTGCTGACTGCGCAACTGTTCCTGGGAACGATCTATGGCAGCTACGTTGCGGTGCCGTTGAACGTGCGCGCCGGCGCCATGCAGTTGTCGTACATGCTGGACCACTGCGACGCGCGTTTGGTTTTTGTAGAAGAAAAGTACGTGGAACTGCTTAGTGAGGCCCTGGGAAGCGTTCGGCGGGACATGCGGGTCGTGAATGTGAACGTGGACGGCCCGTTGCCGGCTTTCGAAGAGGCTCCGTCCGGCCTGGAACTGCTACCCCTTGGGGCCGACGACGAGGCGATGCTGATCTACAGCTCGGGCAGCACGGGCAAGCCGAAAGGCGCTATCCACACCCAGAGTTCGGTGGTTGCGCACGGCAGGAATTCGATCAAATCTCACCAGCTCACGTCAGCGGACCGGTCACTGCTGGTTCTGCCCCTCTACCACATCAACGCGGAGTGCGTAACGCTGGTTCCGACGCTTTTGAGCGGCGGCTCGGTGGTGGTTGCTCATCGCTTTGTGGTGAGCAAGTTCTGGGATTGGGTCGACGATCTTCACATCACCTGGTCTGCGCTGGTGCCCACGATCATCTCGGAGTTGGTGGATTGGGACGATCCGGGCAAGGATCGCCGCCAGGCCGCATTTGCGCGCATCAAATTTCTGCGCTCTTCATCGGCGCCGCTGTCGCCAACGCTGCATCAGCAGTTTATTGACAAGTTCAAACTGCCGCTGCTTCAGGCCATGGGTTCCACGGAGGGGGGAAATGTCTTCTCCAATCCAGTGCCTCCGGGCAAGAACAAGATTGGTTCGCCGGGTTTGCCGTGGGGTTTCGAAACCCGGATCGTGGATCGGGAAGGCGTGGATGTTCCGGCTGGGGAATCGGGCGAAGTGCTGCTTCGCAGTCCAGCTTTGATGAAGGGGTATTACAAGGATCCTGAAGGTACGGCTGCCGTGGTGGACAGCGAAGGATGGCTGCATACCGGGGATCTTGCCCGCCAGGACGAGGACGGGTATTTCTTTGTTGTTGGCCGCTCCAAGGAGCTGATCATCAAAGGCGGCGTCAATATTGCTCCGCGGCAGATCGATGAGGTTCTCGAATCGCATCCGGCGGTGCTTGAGGCGGCAGCGGTGGGCGTTCCCGACCGCTATTTCGGCGAAGACGCCGTGGCCTTTGTGGTTTTGCGTCCGCAGACCGCTGCCGACGAGAGGGAATTGCTCTCCTTCTGCGAGACCCGGCTGGGCCATTTCAAGACACCCTCGCGCATTCATTTTCTGAAGGAGCTGCCCAAGGGGCCCTCAGGCAAAGTGCAGCGGCTCAAACTCCTCGATCCTTCAGTGCTTGCCGCCGTGGCGGCAACCACCCACCCGGAAGGCGAGGCCATACCCGCAGGCGGCGAAATAAGTCTGCCGAGCGGAGGGCCTTCGATCGAGCAAATCATCGCATCAGCCTGGGCTGAGGTGTTTGCGGTGCCGCAAGTGGATGCGGACACGAACTTCTTTGCGCTGGGTGGTCACTCGCTGATGGCCATTCAGTGCCTCTCAATCCTTCGCGGCAAACTCCCCATTGTTCTGTCTCTCGCCGATTTTTTTGCCAACAGCACGGTGGCCGAACAGGCTGAGCTGGTCAGGCAACGTCTGCGGCCGGCTCGTGGCGCAGGCGAGGATGGCGCCGATCAATCGACCAACTGGGAACAGACACTGCTGCAACAGTACGTGGCGCCGGAGGCCGAGGAGGCAATTCCGCGGCGGGACTCCACGCTTCCGTACCCGCTCAGCCTGGCCCAGCAGCGAGTCTGGTTCATGGAGCAGCTGAACCCCGATGTGCCTGTTTACAACGAGTCTGAGTCCGTACGGCTGACAGGAGAACTGGACGTGGACGCGATGGAGCGGGCCATGAACGCGGTCATTGACCGGCACGACGTGCTGCGCTCAACCATCAAGGTCATCGACGAGGTGCCGCACGGAGTGATTCACAAGAGCTGGCCGCTGCGCTTCAAGCGGATCGACCTGAGCAGGTTGCCCGCGGTGGAGCGGGAGGCAGAGGTTGATCGCCTGCTGATCGACGAGCCGCGGGCTGAATACAATCTCGAAGCCGAACCCGGAATTCGCGCGACGCTGCTGCATCTGGGCCCCAAGGAGCACGTATTCATCCTGATGATGCACCACATCGTCTGCGACTGGAGCTCGGAGGGGATTATCTGGCGGGAGCTGTCGGCTTTGTATGGCTCCTATCTCCGCGGGGAATCCGTGGAGCTGCCCGCGCTGCCGATCACGCACGGGGATTATGCCGCATGGCAGCAGGAGAGGGTTGCCCAAAAGAGTGTTGCCGACGATCTGGCCTACTGGGAAGAAACGCTGCGAGGAGCGCCGGCGCTTCTCGAGCTGCCCGCGGATCGGCCCCGTCCGCCCATCATGTCTTACCAGGGAGGGCGGATCCGCTATAAGCTCAACCGGGTGCTGACCGAAGCGCTGCGCAACACCAGCCGGGATGAGAGGACCAGCTTATTCACGATCTTCTCCGCGGCGCTGGACATCTTGTTCTACCGTTATACCGGGAGCGAAGACATCCTGCTGGGCATCCCGCTGGCCGACCGCGATCAGCAGGAATTGCAATCGGTGATCGGGTTCCTTCTTCACACCCAGGTACTGCGCACCAGGCTGTCGGGCGAAATGACCTTCCGCGAGTTGCTCGGCCACGTGCAAAAGGCGGTGCTGGACCTTTATACCCATCGCACCGCGCCCTTCGATCAGATCGTTCGCAAGCTGCGTCCGGAGCGGGACCTGAGCTACAATCCGCTGTTTCAAGTCATGTTCAACTGGCGCGATCGCGATCAGCTGCTTCCCTTCATCGGCATGGAGGGCCTGGCCATCGATTCGCTGATGTCGACAGCCAACACCTCAAAGTTCGACATGCTTCTGTTCGCCACCGACACCGGAGACGAGATCTGGCTGGAGCTGGAGTACAACTCCGACATCTTCGATGAAGATCGCATGTCGCGCATGCTCGGCCACTATCAAACCCTGCTGGAAGCCGTTGCGGCTGATCCGGGAACAAGCCTGACGGAAATACCGTTGCTGACGGCTGACGAGCGCCGCCAAGTTGTTTTCGATTGGAACGACACGAAGGCCGAGTATCCACGCGAGGTTCCGCTGGCGAAGTTGGTGGAACAACAGGTGGAACGGACTCCCGACGCGATTGCATTGGTCTATGAGGATCACCGGCTGACCTTCAAGGAGATGAACGCGCGCGCGAACCAGCTGGCGCACGAGTTGCGCAAGCATGGCGCCGGTCCAGACGAGCTGGTCGGTCTGTGCGTGGGACGGACAACCGACCTGGTAGTAGCGCTGCTGGCGATCGTGAAGACGGGGGCCGCGTATCTGCCGCTGGACCCGCTGTTTCCGCCCGAGCGGCTCGGTTACATGGTGGAAGATAGCGGCGCGCGATTGCTGGTGACCGAAGAAGGCCTGCGCGAGGCGCTGCCTGAGTTTGCCGGAACGACCATCCTGCTCGAGGACGAAGGCTGGAAGGCGAACCGTGCGGACAATCCAGGTGTGAAGGTGGGCCCGGAGCACCTGGCCTATCTGATTTATACCTCTGGCTCGACGGGCAAGCCCAAAGGGGTGCAGGTTCCGCGTGGAGCACTCACGAATTTTCTGTGGTCGATGCGCGAATGGCTGGAGTTGAGCGAGCGCGACCGGCTGCTGACGGTGACGACCATCTCCTTCGACATTGCGGGCCTCGAAATCTGGTTGCCGCTGCTGACGGGGGCCGAAACAGTGGTGGCCAGCCGCGAGTCGGCGGTGGACGGCAATGCACTGCGCGAATTACTGGAGCGGCACGACATCACTTTCATGCAGGCAACTCCGGTGACCTGGCGGATTCTGTTTGAAGCCGGCTGGAGTGGCAAGCCGGACCTTCAGGCGGTGTGTGGCGGAGAAGCCATGCCCC
>Ga0187851_10003951_pt1 | contig 12293 bp, 11 predicted proteins | sample June2016WEW_6_10_FD_132997 | JGI IMG/M metagenome (GOLD analysis project Ga0187851, IMG submission 132997) | Peatland microbial communities from SPRUCE experiment site at the Marcell Experimental Forest, Minnesota, USA - June2016WEW_6_10 | ecosystem: Environmental > Terrestrial > Soil >... | reverse complement strand
GCCGCCCGTAGCCCGTCGCCGCGACCGCCGGCGGGCGGGGGGGATGCGCGGCGCGGAGGCGCCCGCATACATGATGGCGAAGGCGCAGGCCGCGATGGCCGCCGCGAAGATGGCCGCGTGCGACCGGTGTTCAGGTGGACGCGAGCGGGCGGATTGCCGGCGAATCGCGAGTGCGAGGGCCGCGGCCTCCGCCATCGGGGCCGCCGCTGCCTTCGAGCTGAATGAGGAGCACCGCGATCGTAGCGATAGTGGTCAAGCGCTACACTGCCGCGGCCGGGCTCAACCTAGCGAAGTACTCCGGGCACTATTTGCGCGCCGGCCTAGTCACACAAGCGGCCTTGAATGATGTTCCAGAGCACGCCATCATGCAACAGACCAAGCATAAATCAATCGAGATGTTGCGGCGTTACATCCGTGATGCGAACCTGTTCCGAGAGAATGCCAGCGCTCGGCTAGGGTGGTGAGGCCTGTGAATGCTCGTTGGATGCGGTGCGTTTCACCGGACCAATAGGTATTCGATAGTGAAGCTGGCGCGGCGCGGTTCCAGGCCGACTTCACTGGATTCATCTCCCAGAACGCCGTTCTACAGCAGAAACCGCACTCGGTCTCTGGCCCACGCCGCAATCGGCCAGAACCCCGATATGGGCCTTCGCGCGACCGACTTTACTTGGCACAGAGTCAGAAAAGCGTCGGGTCGGGCGAGTTCGTCCCCGCATCACTTCCGCATTCATGGGCAGCCCGTGGCAGCAAGCTGCTTGAAAGATTCAAGTCAATCAGTTTACACTTTCAATTGTCTATGGCGAAAACTGGCCGAAATGACCCCTGCCCTTGTGGAAGTGGCAAGAAGTTCAAGCGTTGCTGTATGCGGCGTCAGTCCACGGCGCGAGATCCCGTGGACCGATCAAGCAACTGCGAGATAGAGCTGGCTGGAGAAATGATTCTAGCCCCCGATGCGGAGAGCCGGTGCGAGGGTGTGAAGGTCCTGGAAGAGCGCATACGGCATCTACCGGTTGGTTCCGACGAATTGTGGAACGCTAAGGCGGCACTCGCCAAAGGCTACCAGAATCTAGGGCAGCATCGATTGGCGTTAGAGGCAATGTCCTCGTTGCCCGATCACCCGCTGATCAAGGCGGAGCGAGCTGTTTCGATGGCCGCTCTTGGGCAGCATAAGGCTGTAAGCAACTTGATTGATGAAATGGTATCGAGTGCAGAATTTGAAGCCCTCCCACTGAGGGACCGTTCGCTGGTGTGCCTCGACATAGGAAAGGCTCTTCATTCTGGGGGTTCACTTGCCAGGGCATTCGACTACTACGGGCAAGCTCGCAAGGGCTTCGGATCAATACCAGATGAGCGCGATCATTATGCAAGAGCCACCGCCAATCTGGGATTCATCATGCTGAAGAGCCACCTACTTGAGACACAGAAGCAGGGGCTTGCCCTCATTGATGAATCATCGGACATCAAAGCGGAGGTCGGTGATTTGGAGGGACTCGGCACCAACTATTCTCAGCTGGGTTTGTACTATCTCAGGCTGAACAGGTTTCAACGGGCACTGGTTTATACTAGGCAGGACCTGTCCATCGCTCGAAAGATCGGAGACATGCGTGGGGTGGCGTCGAGCTTGATGAATTTGGCCGCGCTTTATTGTGTTCTAAAACAGCTAACACCTGCTCGAAAATTACTTATCGAGGCGACAAAGATAGGGGAGGACTTAACAGACGCCCAGTTGCTTGAAGAACTCTCTGCGGCGCGGCGCCATATAGATGACGCGGGCAGAACTGCAGGCAAGAACGGTGAAGGAATCGGGGCGACAGCAAAATGTGCGTGTGGGAGTGGAAAGGAATACCAGCACTGCTGCGGGCTGGCCGACTTTGAGCCCGAGGAGATGCCGGCAATTGAGCTAACGGGTCCCGGTGAAGCGATCGGCGTAATGGAGAATGTGAGGTCAAGGGGAGCGCAGCCGATCGTTTTGGATTATATTCTGAGGGACGTGGATGGCGTCCGTGATCGACACGCCTTTTCTCAGATCGAGGTGCACGATGGCTGGGTCTCCGTTCAAGAGCTTCCGGATATTGCCAACGTACATTTGTCGTCCGCGAGCGCGCTCGCGGACGAAGCTGCCGCTGAGGTCGATTCCATCGCGAAACCTACCGCGTGCCTAATGCTGAGCGCCTCAGCTCTTGAAGCTTTCATTAATCAGGTGGCGTTTTGGCTTGAGGACATAAGCAAGTCGCCAGACGGAGCAGTCCTGAATATTCCAACCGAACTGCAGAACGACACCTTGAGCTTTCAACGTCGAACGTCGTTCGGAGAAAAATGGAGAATTGTAGGAAACGCCCTGGTTCCCGGGATGTGGCCACCACCGGAACCTCTTTGGTCCAACTTTCAGTTCTTGGTAAATGTGCGGAACGAGATGGTCCATTTCAAATCGTTCCAGTACGAACAAATTGTTCCGAAGCCTAAGGAGAATCATCCAATTCTGAGAAGGTTACCCTCCGGCATCGAACTCCGCAATATTCCCCGGAGTTGGCCTAATCGTTTACTCACTCCATCCTTCGCAACATGGTGTGTCAAGACTGCTGAGCAGACGATAAAGTTCTTCAAACAGCAATATCAAGCGTCTCGCGGAACATCGGATTTCGCCTCGTCGTGTTAGCGATCATCGGAAAACACGGAATCTTGGTGTGGGCGTTGTCCAGGCACCACCTGCACCGCCAGCACTTACAGTATCGGCATCTCAGCGGCTGTCGAGGTTTGGTTCCCGCGCGCACTCCGATTCGACTCCGCCCGTCCGGTGCCCGCATCCATGGACGTCGGCGGGCGGCCACTTCACCGGGATGCCGTCGCGCAGCCTGCACGCCCGTGGCGCAGGTACGCCGGGCGATAGCTTTCGTGTTGCCCGGTTCGGTCGCGTAACGCGCTTCGCGCCGCCCGATGCCTGCGCCCGTTCCGCCGCCCGCCGCCCGCGGTCCGTCGCCGCGACCGCCGGTGGGCGTCCAGGACGTCGGCGCGTGGCCATTTCACCGGGACACAAAACATCCATCTGGACTGGCAGGAAGTACCGGTGATACGGCCAAGCGCCACCAAGACCCTTCCATCAGCGGCCGGAAGCCAACTCGTCGGGGCCGGCGCGGTCGCCAACAGCTACGTGCCGCAGGGCGCGAATCGCCGCTGTCAGAAGCGGCTACAAGAGCGGAGTGTCAAGATTGCTTACCAGATACCCCTCTCCGTTGCCAAGCTGCTTCACGATATCACGCTCGGCTTGGCTGGCGGCGACCTTAAGCAATGCCGTGGCCATCGGCAGGAGACTCGAGGAAAAACGTTTCCGCACCGCGCGCCGCAACTTCTCGCATCGGTCCCATTCCCTCCAGAATCCAAGGTGTGGCAACTCGGGGGATAGGAGCCGCCACGAGTCTGAGGAATAATTGTCAGATGCGAGGGCCTTGTGAACAGGAAAAAAACCTCGCGCAATGAGGTTTACGCCGTCGGCGCCGTCGGCGCGGAGACCAAGTGTAACCAGCAAGAATGCAGCGGGGGTGCGCAGGGGGGCCGGCAAGGACTCGATTGGCGTTCTCGCCAATTCCTGGACATCCAGGCGCGTTGCGCTGAGCACCCGGGCGGCGACCCCAGGTTCGAGGAGGCATGCGCAGAGCGCAAGGGCGCTAGGAGATGATGCCGTCGCGAGCTGAAGGTAGGCGGTGGCGGGTCCTGCCAGGGCATCTCGCCAAAGTTGCGATGGAAGACGTTCTCTGGCGACCTTGCTGTCGAGCCAGCGCAATGCCCCCTCCATTGCGTAGGAGCCAGCCTTCTCCACGGCCGTACGGACGGCTACATCGGTCCCCGTGACAACCATGGCGGCTATAATCTCACACCAATCTTTGGCGTCGAGATTGAGTCGATCAAGCACCTCATAGATTCGCCATTGTGTGTTTGCCGGGAGTGCCCACACCTCAGTGTGAAATGCGAGGGTCGGCCGACGAGTGAAGAATAGCGTTAGTAGTTCGGGCGTTTCCTCCGAAATGATTCGAATCTCACTCGGTCGGACCGCGTTCGCAACCTCTACGGCAAAGGCGGTCGAGAGTGGCTGTTCCGGCTGGCGAACGAGTTGTGCGAGGAGCCCGAGAACCTCTTTCTTCCTGCCGGCCCAGAGGCGGTGCCCAAGACGCGAGAAGTTGATCGCCAGACCCGAATACGGACCAGCGCGATGCGAGGTCAGCAAAAACGAAATTGTCGCCAGGTCGCGGTCGTCCGCGGGCTGGGTTTCGGACCGATCACGCGGACTGATTAACTCCTCCTTAAGCAGAATTGCCTCGGAAGGATCCGCGAATGTTTGGCCGATCGACTCAAGGGCCACTAGCCAATCTGCGGGAGGCCGGAGCACGATCCGGTCAAACGCAGATGCTAGACGTAGGAAGGCCGCGCGCGGATTGTTAACGTCCGCCCCGTATGAGCGCAGAAACGAGCGGAATCCCCGCACATCGGGAGTGCGTAGGTCATCGAGCGCGGCTCGCATGCCGGGCTGGCCGTCGGGCTTCGGTAAGTCATCTACCGCACCGGCGCTGCCGAGCATCAAGTACTCGCCCGCCCGCTGCCAGGCCCGTCTGTTCGCTTCGGGCGATACTTGTAAGTCGAAAGCGGGTCCGCCTCGCCCCCTATCTGCGAAGGAGGCGGTGGAGAACCGAAAACCTCTTCGCAAGCGCGGCCACTGCTGGGACCATATGGCAAAGACCAGGGCCTCTGCTTCGTCTCTGTTCTTCGTTGTTAACACGACTGGTTGACGGGGAGCACCGTACAGCGCCGCCAGTGTCTTTCCAGCGTCCGCTGTCTTTGCGTCGGCTAAAGTCTGGAGGGGGTCACTCTCGAGGCGGGTTTCAATCGGGACTTTATATTCTTGGATTAGCGCCAGGGCAGGGCGGCGGAAAAGGCGCCGCAATGCACCGAGGTCGGGGATCTCCGCCATGTCGGCCAGCTCAATGAAGAGCACGTGGCTCCAAACGCAACCGGGACGACGCATCTCTGGTGCGAGCCATGTGCAGAACAGAGCGTAGTGATTAGTGCCCGGGAGCGGCATGCCGGTATAGCCTGTATCGAAGCCATGCGGGGGCGCTGAGCCTGATAGATCGGTCGCAACGGCAAGAAAATGCCGCACGTCGGAGGATAACGCTATTGACGATCCGAGCAAGTGGTGTCCAGTATCGTAACCAAACACAGCTTGGTGGAATGTGCAGCCCGCACGCATTGAACGCCTCAATCCAGTTCCAGCAGCCATCGCAGCGGACGGGTCAGGTCTTGAGAGGACTGGTGTTCTTCTACCAACTTGACGCGGTCTTGTGGCGGCGACTTGCTTAGCTCTTTCAACTCTGCTTCTGTACCCCCGAGGGCACTCACGCCATAAATCTCTGTAACGAACGTCCCTGGGTTGGCGCGCAGGTATTGATCTAGCAGTGGCCATTCCCGCGCTAGGAATGCATTGGGAGTTTTTGGCTGGAGATTGTCTGGCTTCTCAACGGTGTCCCAGGCAGAGATTAACACCGCGGTTTTGAGCGGCGGGGTGAGCCTTCCCTTTATCGCGATGAACTGAAGCACGTCCACGAGCTGAACCTGTGGGCTCGCCTTCTTCGGGTCCCAGGGCAGTAGTTCATTGGTGCTTCGGGCCATAGTGATCATTGCGCCCAAGAGCTCCTGGTTGGACGCAGGCACGTCGGCGCGCACGAACACTAAGGCTCCGCACACTTTGGTAAGATCGTCGCCGAACGCCTTCGTCCACTTCCGATCGATCCATTGAAACTGGAACACTTCGCCCCGCAGATCGGGAATGAACAGCCGGCCCCTGCGTTGCGTCTGCGGGTCTTCAAACCATAGCTCAGGTGGCGCCTCCTGGGGGCTGTGTGTATGGACAAGCTTTCTGCCGGCTCGAAAGTTCTCTTTGTCGATCTCTAGGTAGCTGCGATCTGGGGCGAGACCGTCGCTGCGGAGTGAGGTAGGTGTGGGGGGATTCTGCAGCAGATCGTCCAGTGCGTGGATAAACGATGTCTTGCCAGTTTCTGGCAGGCCGACGATCAGAATCTGGTGCTGGCTTTGTTCCATGACTAATGTGACTATTGGGCCATAAATCGACAGAAATCCCGGGCTCCGGCCTGCAAACTCAGGACGGGCAATTGAACGGGTTCATATCGGCGGGTGGAGCTTACCCAAGCCGCGAATAGGGCGGATACGACCTCTTCGGTTGGCATCGTGCCATCTAGCGGGCGGGCTGCTAGCTGCCAGCAAGAGACCCAACCGACGCTCCCCGTGAACCGGGCGCGGAACTCGTCCTCTAGCCTTTTTGCGGCCTCAAGGCTCTCGATGGCATGCGCTTCTTTGAGGAGTTCGTCGCGCTTCGTAACGACAAGGTGCAGCACAGTTTTCCGGCCTACCTGGCCCGTCTGGAGCGCTCGCTGCACAAAATTCTTGGCCTTCGCACAGTGGTCGTGGCGCCGTCCGCGATCCGCGATTGCCCCGCCGTCGACCAATACGGCGAGATGATCCGCTCGCCGCAGACACAGCAATCGTTCGCACACACTCTCCGAGATGATCGCCTCTGGATAGGTTTCGCCGGAAATGTCGTTCAAGAGTAGGTCCACAGGTGGCTCGTCTCCAGCGTGCCTGCGGACCGTTAGCTGCAGGAAGCTATTATCGTATTGCTGTGACGAGTGCTCCATCTTGGGCGATTCAACTCCACTCTCAACCGTTGCCAGCCAGTTCATTTCCTCGAAACGGAAGAGCGTGCGGCTACCGACGAAATCGTAGCCTCCGACTGGGCCATTCTGGAACTGTTGGTGCAAGCGCGCTAGGAGCGAGGTTTTGCCGCATTCCGTCATTCCTGTCAGGGCAACAATAACAGCTCGCCCTCGGGAGGAGAACTCTCTCGCTTCTTGGATTTCCAGGGGGAGCCCCGAATAGAGGTCTTCAGTTGCGGGGTAGGTACCGTATCCTTGGTCCTCCGGCTCGGCCGAAACATTAGAGGCCGCATCGTCCGTTGGGCCGCTCGCTATGAGATTTGGGCAGTTATCCTTCCTGGCCTCTAGGCAGCGACCATCGGTGGCAACGGTGCAGTCCGCCAGCTTGCAGCGAGCCATGGCAGCTTAGCCTGCCTCCAGCATTGAAAGTGCCTTCAGAAACATCAACTCTGCGTAAAACTGCTGCGCTGCTGCGGGAGGCGATAGCGGGCGTTTGATATCAAAACCCGGGCAGAGGCGCGGGAGCACACTTATGGTGGCTGGCTGGTCGCCTAGTTCCTGGAATTTCGACAGTCCGGTCACCATGGGGACGAAATCCGAGCAGTCTGCGAACGTGAGGTTTCGCAGCAAGTCCGCTCGCCACTGACTATCGGCGGCAGTGAGAAAATCGATCAGCTTTAGAGCGCCCTTGGAGGTCTTGCAGGGCTTGAGCGCTCGGCCGAGAAGGGCATCGGCGGAGGGCGGGGGCGGGAGTATGTGGGTGCGGTCTGCTGCTTCTGCCGCGGCAACTAGCGCGTAAGCCAGCGAGGGAACTTCAGTCGTGCTGCGTCCTAGCGAGATGCTGTATTCGCCAACGACCCACCAAAGCAAATTGGATTCCTCAGCCAGGCGGCGCACCTGGACGCCTAAGGCGGAAATCGCTTCTGATATAGCTTTATGGTATCGCTGCTGCGCATCCGCTGTCGTGGGGGACTCGCCGCCGTTCTCGGCCTCTCTCATCGTCTTGTGGCGCGTAGTAAGGGCCGCTTCAACATTCTTCGCCGCGTTGGCGAAATTTCCGGGACGCACCCGCTGCGCCCCAGCCTGCAGGTACCGCTTCGCCTCGGCGGAGATCTCGGGTTGCGCCAGCACCGCTATTCTGTCGCCGAACGCACGCAGTCCGATCGCGAAGGCATCACCTTCCTTCGATGGCGGGTCGAAAGTTCGCACCATGATGACCCCAGCCATGAGCCGCAGCAGTTCGGCGTTGTTTGAGACGGGAAACTCCTTGTCCAACGCAAGTAGGCCATCGGTAAGCCACGTGCATGTTTGAACATCCGGGCTCGGGAACAGGAACAGCCGCAACAGGTTCAGGAGCGACGTTCGTACTATTTGTTCAGCGTACAACCCAGCCGTTTCCCATCGGTGCTCAACAACTGCGGGATCTGGGTTGATGTCGACGCTACGGAACCAATCAATCAGGTGTGGATGCATAGTCTTGGGTACTGAATGGGTTCGGAATATCGCTCAACATCGGAGTCCTGCTGGCGACGGCGGCCCAGAACTTTGCGAGACGTCCCTGTTCGTCAGCCGCGCGGCGGAACACTTCGGCCCACATTGCTTGCGGCTGAAGTGCGTCGTCGCCATCCCGCAACAGTCCCGCCTCGTTCGCTGCCGCATAACGGTCTGGCGTCCTCATGCGGAAAAAGTTGACCAGCAATTCGCGCTGTGCGGTCTCTGCGGGCGTGGGCATAGCAGGCTCTGCGTGCGGCTCGAGATTAGCGGTCGCGGAGGACATGTCAGAGGCGGAAGAAGCCGCTAAGGGAATTGTAACCCTTGCCGAGGGCGGTGTCCAAGGTGCGATTTTGATCCGGTGCTCTTCGACCGGCTGGTCGTCCTCGTTCCGACGAGGACGAAACCTATAATTCTGCTTGTCGAATTCACGTGTGTGTATCCGGACAATCAGTTCAGGCTGCGGTCCAGCGACGTGTACCGCGAGCTGCACGATGTGGTACGTCGGGAGCCAGTCGCTCGGGTCGCGACGTGATGGCTGAACGGCCCCGGCAAAGAGCTGAACGTGTTTATTGTCTGGCACCACCCGCGTGCTGTGTTCGTGGCCGAACAGCACAACCTGAGCGAACGCTCGCAGCGCGTCGCGTACCGTGGCCCTATCCATGAGCCACTCCGGAGGGTGATGGCAAAGTACCACATCGACAGCACCGGGCGTGTGCGCGAAGTGTGACGTCTGAAACTCAGAGACCAAAAGCTTACCGGGAGCATCGCCCTCATCGGACAGCAGGGCTGAGTTAAGCCCGTGGAGCCGGACTGCTCGACCGTCGTCAAGCGTCTTCTCGAAAACCCGCTGCCATGCCAGCTTGTCCGGCTCAGTGCGGCACCCGTATCCCTGTGCGAAATCGTTGTATCCCTTGAGGGGCGCGAGGAGGGAGTGAAGTGGGTCTTTCTGAAGCTGCTTTGCAATGGCATCACGCCAGACGACGGGCTCGGCGGAGTCCCGCAGTCGGACATGCGAGTCCCAAAGCGGCAGGGCCGGCTGAACGTAATCGCGATCAACATCGTGGTTGCCTGGGACCACGTACGTGTTTGCGGCGGATGTGCCGGTTTGGTTGAATAGCTCGTCGAGCCACGCCTGTGCCTGCTTGTAGTCGCTTTGCTTACCACCAAATGCAATATCCCCGGTTATGAGCACGCCGTCGTAGTCTGCGGCGTCGGCGGGCCTGCGCGCGATATCTTCCAGCAACGCCCGCCGAATCTGTTGGTCAATGTCAAATTGCGAGGGGCCGTCGCGGGGCGAGAAGTGGATGTCCGAGAGGTGCGCGAACGTGAGCATAAGCCTTAGGCATCACTCTTCGTTCAGGCCCGCGCCTGAAGCTTACAGTGCCGAGCGAAGCGGCCCAGGACCGCTCCTCCCCGCTTCGAGTCGCAACGGTCCATACATCAACGTTGGCGTATGCGCCCGTGTACGATCCGTCATAAGCCTATCAGGTTGCACCACGGGCGACAAGCGCCGTTGTACACGCCGTTGTACACGTCGCTGCTAAACACAGATGGTCGGCACCCGCAAGTGCGCTTACGGCCGCCTCTGGCAATCCACTTGGCGGTAATAATAAACCGCCGGGAAAGAGCCCGCGACCTGTTACCCCCGCAATTCGGCTTGGGTCAGGAGATGCCAGCATCGGGGTTTCAAAAGCGAATCCCTCCCGTGAACGCCGGTCTCGGAATGTATGCTTGGACGGGCTTGACCGGGTCCGCTGGAGGCAGCCGCATTCGACAAACAATCTGAGCTGTTCCTAAAACCGGCTCGCTGGCGAACCCATCGGGATTGAAAATCGAGACCTAAACGACGGCCGCCGGCCTGTTCCAAAATCTTCAAGAATCGGCACAAGTCGTGATGTCCGGCGCGTTTGGGAGGCTGTGCGCGCACGCCGATGGACTTCGCGCTTTTCACGCGCCCGATGCCCGGCGGCCCATCCCGCCGCCCGCCGCCCGCGGCCCGTCACCGCGACCGCCGGCGTGCGGATGGGGATGCGCGATGCGCGGAAGGCGCTGCACCATGATCGGTGCGGGGCCGACTGGTGAGTGGCGCACCATTTGCCGATTGCGTGGAATGCCGTCGCACAGGCTGCACGCCCGTGGCGCGGGTTGCGCCGCGCGATGACTGCCTGGCCGCCCGGGTTGGGTGGCATAACGTGCTTCGCGCCGCCCGCTCCCAGCCGCCCGCGCTCCGTCGCCGCGCCCGCTGACGGGCGGACGGGGATGCGTGGCGCGCGGAAGGCGCTGCAACCATGGTCTGCTTGAGGCCGGCCCGGCGGGCGGCGTTGACCAGCGGCCGGCGAGGCGAGCGATTCGCCAGGCGCCGCGATCTTGGAGCCGCGGACGACTGGACCGCGGGGACCAGCGAGGCCGCAATCGACGGTGATGCTATGAGCTCCGCTCGTGATCAATAAGCAGTTCCAGCCAGCCAGGAAATCACTGAACGCATGCGTGCGTGGGGACATAGACCCCAAAAGCGTCTGCATTTTCAGCGAGTGCTTTTGACATGTAAGGTAGTTTATCTGCTGGCATCCCGGTAAATCCTCCCTTTGCCTTCCCAGCGCTTCGACCTCGGGGGAAACTACCAGCCGGGGTGAGGACGCCTCGGGACCGGTGGCCGACCGTGCGGTTCATTGTTCCCAACAGCTTGGCGCAGCCCAGTACCCGTTCCTGGTGGCTTCTGCCAAGGACTGTCTGGAGTAGCATGCGGATTGCAGGGGGAGTCTGTTACAAAACAACCGACTGAGGTGGTGATGAGCGGAGTAGCAACGACCGTCCGCGTTCTGGCGCTTCTGCCAACGCGCGACGACCAAACCTCTTTGAACGAGATCTTTGGGCATTCCAATTGGAATCTGCAATTCGTGGAAGGTCTCGGGCAAGCACGAGTGATGATCGACGACCTGGTGCCTGGAGTGGTGATCAGCGACTGCCGGTTGCCTGATGGATGCTGGCAGGATGTATTGTACGAACTCCAGCGCCGGAAATTGGAGCCACCGCTCATCGTCGCCTCCCGGCTGGCGGATGAGGGGCTGTGGGGGGAGGTTCTGAATCTAGGCGGTTACGATGTGCTGGCAACGCCGTTCCAAGCGCAAGAGGTATTCCGATCCGTAAGCCTCGCCTGGCGGCATTGGCGGGAAGAGTTTCGGATCGGCGCCCGGCCCGTCACGAAAGCGAAGGTGGCGGGCGCCGCCGGCGGACTAATGCTCAAGTGCTGAACTCCGGGGGGCGGCCTACACCAAGGACACTTGCTGCCCGCTCCCGATGCCGCCGCCCGCGGTCCGTCGCCGCGACCGCCAGGCGGGCGGAGGCGATGCGCGCGGAGCGGAGGGCACCGCATCCGTGATCTGCGCCGGCCAGTGGAGGAGCCCCATTTTGCGAGCACGCCGTCATCCAGCAGCGTCGCCGCGCGCCCACTTCACCGAGCGCACCAGGAGGCGGACTACCAGTCCGCCGCAGACTGCCAGCCTACCCTCACGCGCAAAAGGGACGATCTCAGGTAACAGGCTGAATGCCTGTCCCACGATAACTAAAGATACCTTGCGATCCTTGACTATTCTTGCCACCATGAAAGTTGGCGGCGCAGTGTCGGTCCGGCCTTATAGGCAACAACACTAACGTTCGTTGGGGGCAACTAAAACAAATGTCTCAGGATAATTCAATGCCGTCTCACGAGGAGAGTTCCAATGGCACGCCTGCCACGCGCGTCTTTGAGGGCGTCCTTGTCTGGAGCGTAGTCGGTTTATCGATCGCACTGCTGCTGACTGTGCTGGCGGGCACGGTCGATGTGCTGCCGGCCTCACTGGTGGTGGTGTGCCGTTTGACGCTGACTTACCTTTGCGCCGTACTCACTCTGGTGGCAGCGGGGTACACTGCAATCGACGCTTTAAAGTCGCGCGCTCGCAGTTAGTTTTGCGGGGCGGCACTGCGCGCCGCCACCTCCTTCTGCGCGGGTGCGAAGATCAGTTCGCCTTGCGCGTCAACGTCCGCCAGTAACTGCTGCTTGTCCCGCACCTCCGCCCGATCAGTTATACGCGCTGGAGGCGT
>Ga0187851_10003948_pt1 | contig 12303 bp, 10 predicted proteins | sample June2016WEW_6_10_FD_132997 | JGI IMG/M metagenome (GOLD analysis project Ga0187851, IMG submission 132997) | Peatland microbial communities from SPRUCE experiment site at the Marcell Experimental Forest, Minnesota, USA - June2016WEW_6_10 | ecosystem: Environmental > Terrestrial > Soil >... | reverse complement strand
GAGCGCTTCGGCTTCAAGGCGATCGGGCGCCGGCGCGGCTACTACACCGACAACGGCGAGGACGCGGTCGTGATGTGGAGCGACTCGCTGCACGCGCCGTCCTTCAAGCGGCGCTTCGTCGACATCCTCCAGGGCATCGACATCGTGGGCATGGGGCCCCCGCCCCCCTCCGAATACCCGCGCCGGTGAGCTTGGGCCGCGCACCCCACGCGGCGGGCCGCGTGGGGACCCCGCTCCTTCTCACAGGGGCTCGCCGCCCCTCGGCGGCGCGGCAGAGCCGCGCTCGCCTCATCCCGCCACTGCACGCGGCGCGTGCTCGCTCCGCCACCGGATAGGGTGCGGAGCGTGAACCTCCTCGCCATCGAGACCTCGTGCGACGAGACGGCGGCCGCGGTGGTGCGTGACGGGCGGGAGATCCTCTCCAGCCAGGTGTCGTCCCAGATCGCCCTGCATGCTCCCTACGGCGGCGTCGTCCCCGAACTGGCGGCTCGTGCCCACCTGGAGATGCTCGCGCCCGTGGTCGACGCCGCGCTCGCCGGGGTCGAGGGCGGCTGGGAGGCCATCGACGCGGTCGCCGTCACCCGTGGCCCGGGCCTGGCCGGCTGCCTGGTCGTCGGTGCCGCCTATGCGCAGGCCGCGGCCCGGGCCCGCGGCCTCCCCATCACCGGGGTCTCCCACCTCGCCGGCCACGTCTATTCGGCCTGGCTGGCGGACGCGGAGCTGGAGCCGCCCTTCGTCGCGCTGGTGGTGAGCGGCGGCCACACCGACACCATCGAGCTCTCCCGGCACGGCGAGGCACGCCGCCTGGCGAGCACTCGCGACGACGCTGTCGGCGAGGCTTTCGACAAGGTCGCCCGGTTGCTCGGGCTCCCCTACCCGGGGGGACCGGTGGTGGAGCGGGCCGCCCTCAGCGGGGACCCCCGCGCCTTCCACCTCCCGCGCACCCGGCTGGAGGGCGCCTTCTCCTTCAGCGGGCTGAAGACGGCGGTGCGCTACGCCATCCGCGATCTGCCCGCCGAGGAGGTGGACGAGCACGGCATCCCCCGCCGTACCGAGGTCCGCGACTCGCTGGCGGCCGCCTTCCAGGAGGCCGCCGTCAGCCAGCTGGTGGACGGGCTGGAGGCGGCGGTGGAGGCGACCGGGGCGACCTCCGTCGCGGTGGTGGGCGGGGTCGCCGCCAACCAGGCGCTGGCCGAGGGGGTGGCTCGCCGCTTCGCCGGGCTCCATGTCTCGGTCCCGCCGCTCCGCCTCTGCACCGACAACGCCGCCATGATCGGCGCCGCCGGCTGGCACCGGTTGGCCGTGCATGGGCCCGATACCGACGGCTTCGACGTCGACCCCTCGCTGGCCGAGTTCGCCTGATTCGCGCCCGGGATGTCACCATCGGTTCAGCGATGGCAGAGATCCCCGCTCCCGAGGCCGGGCGCCTCAGTGAGACCGCCGGACGCTACCTGGAGGCGATCTACTACATCGCGCACGAGGGCGACGTGGTCCGGCCCGGCGGCCTCGCCGACTGGCTCGGGGTGAGCCGGCCGACGGTGACGGTCACCCTCCAGCGGCTGGCCCGCGACGGCTGGGTCGAGGTGGCCGAGGACCGGAGCATCAGCCTCACCGCCGCGGGCGAGGTGGCGGTGTCCGACCTGGTGCGGCGCCACCGCATCCTCGAGCGCTGGCTGGTCGATGTCCTCGGCCTGGATTGGGCCGCCGGGGACCGTGAGGCGTCGCTGCTCGTGCCCGGAGCTTCGAACGAGGTGGTGGACCGCCTCGACCAGCACCTCGGACACCCCCGCACCTGCCCCCACGGCAACCCGGTCCCCGGGCGGGGCACCATCCCCACCGGCCTGGTCCGCCTCGACCTGCTGCCGCCTGGGGAACCGGCGAAGGTGGTGCGGATCTCCGAGGTCGCCGAGCACGAGGCCCCCCAGGTGCTCCGCATCCTCCACGAGCTGGATGTCACGCCGGGCCGGAGCGTGACGGTGCGCAGTGTCGGGGCGTCTCTCGGCGTGGAGGTGGAGGGCACGGCGGTCACGCTGGATTGCGGGGCGGCGCGCGCGGTCTGGGTGGCGCCAGCCCGGGTGGCACCAGCCGATTAGCTTAGGCTAAGCTAACTGTTGCCCTCCGAGCCGGGGAGCACGGGCCCCGACCGGCGGTGATCGCCCCACGCAGCCCCGTTGGGAGATGCGACCCTGCATGCGGACACCTCACCTGCGCCTTCTTCTCGGGGGCTGGGTCGTGATGCTGGTGGCCGCCCTGGCGGTTGCCGTCGCGGGGTGTGGCTCCTCGACGCCGGCGTCCACCCCCTCGATCGCGAGCACCTGCCAGGCGCTGAGCGCCGTGCTAAGCGACGGCCCGGACCCAAGTGCCGACCCGGTCGGCTACGCGGAAGCGCAGGTCCTGCCGCTCCGGCAAATCCTGACCCCCGACCGGGACGTCCAGCGTGCCATGCGCGCTCTGGCGTCCGCCTATGAGCAGTACTACACGACGGGCGGCAACAGCGTGGCGCGGCAGGCCGTCAGCCAGGCCGGCACTGAGGTCGACGCTCTATGTCCCGGCGCGACGTCGTGAGGCCGCGCTTCTCCGCCCCTGGCCGCCGGGCCGCCGTCGTGATCGTGGTGATAGCGGCCGGCTGGCTGCTCTCGGCCTGCGGCGGCTCGCCCGGGCAGTCGATCACGCTCTACAACGGCCAGCACGAGCAGACCACCGACTCGCTGGTCAGCGCCTTCGAGAAGGCCACCGGGATCACCGTCAACATCCGCAGCGACGACGAGGACACCCTGGCCGACGAGATCGTCTCCGAGGGATCGCGCTCGCCCGCCGACGTCATCTACACCGAGAACTCGCCGGCTCTTGAGTACCTCCAGGGCAGGGGTCTCCTTGCGCCGGTCGAGCCCTCGACCCTCGCCGACACGCCGAGCCGGTACAACTCGCCGGCGGGCGACTGGGTAGGGATCTCGGCCCGGGTCAGCGTCCTCATCTACAATCCCGCGCTGATCTCGGAGAGTCAGCTGCCCACCTCCATCCTTCAAGTTGCCGATTCCCGCTACCAGGGAGAGCTGGCCCTCGCCCCGGGCGAGACCGACTTCCAGCCCGTCGTCACGTCGGTGGCGCGCACCTATGGGTCGGCGGAGGCGCTCAGCTGGTTGGAGGGGCTGAAGGCCAACGCTGGCAGTCACATCTACCCGGACAACGAGACCATCGCTGACGAGGTCAACCGGGGAGTGGTCGCCTTCGGGATCGTCAACCAGTACTACTGGTACCGGATGGGCTCCGAGCTCGGCGCCGCCGGCGTGCACTCCAAGATCGCCTACCTCGCCCCGCACGATCCGGGGTACGTGCTGGACGTCTCCGGCGCCGCCGTGCTGAGATCGAGCAGCCACCAGGCGGCAGCCCAGAGGTTCCTCGCCTTCCTCGTCTCCAAGCAGGGCCAGGAGACCATCGCCCACTCGGCCAGCTACGAGTACCCGATCGCCTCGGGGGTCACGACCGCGCAGCCGGAGACGCCGCTGGCGGAGCTCCAGCCCAACTCCATCACCATCCCCGAGCTGGGCGACGGGTCGACCGCCATCTCGCTCATGCAGCAGGCCGGCCTGCTGTGAGCCCGCCGGGCCGGTCGCGAGTGGAGTGCCCCGGTCCGGGGGCGAGCCTCCCGTGATCGCGACCGGGGTCGCCGCCGAGCCTCCGCTGGTCGCCGATCCCATGGTCCGGGCGCGCCGGCGCCTGCCTCCGCTCTTGCTGCTCGGGGCGAGCGCCGCGGTCGCCGTGGTGCTGCTGGCCCCGCTCCTCTTTCTCCTCATCGAGGCGAGCGGTTCGGGGACCGGTACCATCGCCCACCTGATCTGGCGCTCGCTGACCGCCACCCTGCTCTGGAACACCGTCCGGCTCATGGTGGTGGTCACCGTGCTCTGCGCCGTGATCGGCACCCTGACGGCCTGGCTGGTGGAGTGCACCGACCTCCCCGGCCGCCGTCTCTGGGCGGTGCTGCTGGTGATTCCCTTCGCCATCCCCGATTTCGTGGTCAGCTTCGGCTGGGCGTCGATCTCGACCTGGGTGCAGGGATTTCAGGGTGCGGTGCTGGTCATGACCCTGGCCGTCTATCCCCTCGTCTACCTCCCCGTGGCCGCCAGCCTGCGCGGCGCGGACCCGGGCCTGGAGGACGCGGCCCGGAGCCTCGGGCTGGGCCGGTTCCGCACCTTTCTGCGCGTGACCGTCGGGCAGGCGCGCGGCGCCATTCTCGGCGGCTGCGTCCTGGTGGCGCTGGTGATCCTGGCCGAGTACGGCGCCTTCGAGATCCTCGGCTACCAGACCTTCACCACCGAGATCTTCACCGAGTTCCAGGTCTCCTTCAACGTGCCCGCCGCCTGCGCCCTCTCGCTGGTGCTGGTCGTGCTCGGCGCCGTGATCCTTGGAGCCGAACCCGTCGCTCGGGGCAGGGGCCGGGCGGTGCGCACCGGGGCGCAGGCCCAGCGCGTGAGCCGCCGGCACCGGCTGGGCCGGGCCACGCTGCCGGTCCATGCCGCCCTCGCCCTCCTGGTCGCCCTCGCCCTCGGCGTGCCGGTCGGAGCCAGCCTGTACTGGATGCTGGCCGGCGGGGTGCCCTTCCTGACCGGGGTCTCCCTCCTCGACGCGGGCTGGCACACCGCCCTTTACAGCGGCGTCGCCGCGGCTCTCGCCACCCTGCTCGCCCTGCCCGTGGCCCTCCTCGCGGTCCGCCACTCGGGTCGGGGAGGGCGGTTGCTGGAGCGGAGCACGTACCTTGTGCTGGCCATGCCCGGCCTGGTCATCGCTCTCGCCATCAGCTACTTCGCCGAGCGCTATGCGGGAGGGTTCGGATACCAGAGCGCCGCGCTGCTGGTCGCCGCCTACGCGATCCTCTTCTTCCCGCTGGCCCTGGTCGGGGTCCGGGCGTCGGTGGCCCACGCCCCGGTGGCCCTCGAGGAGGCCGCCCGCTCCCTCGGCCGGCGTCCCGGCGAGGTCTTCCTTCGGGTGACCCTTCCCCTCATCGGCCCGGGGCTGGCTGCGGCCTTCTGCCTCGTCTTCCTCGCCTGCGCTACCGAGCTGACCGCCACCCTCGTCCTGGTGCCGACCGGTGTCCAGACCCTCGCGACCCAGTTCTGGGCGTACCAGCAGAACCTCTCGTACGCCCAGGCCGCGCCCTTCGCGCTGGTGATCATCGCCATCGCCGCCGTGCCCAGCTACGTGCTCGCCCGCTACTTCGACCGCCTGCCCGGCCGGGCGGGTGCCGGCTCGTGACGCCCGAGCCCGGCGGCCCCGTGGCTGCCGGCCGCACCGCTCCCCCCGGAGGGTCCGCCCTGGGCGTGCCCCCCGCTCCCCCTGGATCCCGGGCTGACCCCATCGCCGCCGAGGGCCTGACCACCTCCGATCTTCACAAGGCCTTCGGAGACCACCCCGTCCTCCGCGGCGTCGATCTCACCGTTCCGGACGGCGCCTTCGCGGCGGTGCTCGGGGCCTCCGGCAGTGGCAAGACGACCCTGCTGCGCATCCTCGCCGGCTTCGAGCGGCCCGATCGGGGGGCGGTGGCGATCGGCGGCGTCACCCTCGACGATGATCATCACCACGTCCGCGCCGAGCGCCGCCGCATCGGCTACGTCCCCCAGGAGGGGAGCCTCTTCCCGCATCTCACGGTGGAGGGCAACGTCGGCTTTGGGCTTCGGGTGCGGGAGGGGCGGGAGGCGGAGATCGCCGAGCTGCTCGAGCGGGTCGGGCTCTCCGGCCTGGGGCACCGCTACCCCCATCAGCTCTCCGGGGGTCAGCAGCAGCGGGTTGCCCTGGCCCGAGCCCTGGCCGTCAAACCGCGCATCGTCCTCCTCGACGAGCCCTTCGCCTCCCTGGACACCGGCCTGCGAGCGACGGTCCGGGCCGACGTCCGGGCCGCGGTCCAGCGTTCCGGCGCCACCGCCGTCCTGGTCACCCACGACCAGGACGAAGCCCTCTCCATCGCCGACCTGGTGGCCGTGATCCGGGACGGCGTCGTCGCCCAGGCGGCCTCGCCTCGCGACCTCTACGAGTCCCCCGTCGACCCCGATCTGGCCCGTTTCGTGGGGGAGGCCAACCTGATCGAGGGCACCTCGTACGGCTCGACCGCCGAGACCGCTCTCGGCTGGCTCGAGCTTCGGGATGGCCGCCGGCCGGCCCGCCAGCCGGTCACCGTGCTGGTCCGCCCGGAGCAGCTCCGGGTCACGCCGTCTCCGGGGGGAGGCCCCGGGGTGGGGGCACGGGTGGTCGAGGCCGGCTTCCACGGCCACGACGCCCTCGTCCACCTGGTCACGGAGGATGCCGCCTCCGCTCCGATGATCGCCAGGGTGGTGGGCGGCATGAGGCTCGAGACCGGTGCCCGGGTCACCATCAAGGTCGTGGGGCCGGTCCACTGCTGGCCGCGGCCCTCGGCCGGAGACACCAGCCCCGATCCGCCGGCAGGGGCACAGGAGGGCGAGCCGACCTGAGCCCGGTGGCGGCCGCGCGGCGCGACGGGGCCGTCTGCGGGCGGCCCACGGGTCGCCGGCTGCCGGCTCGCGGTCCCCCGCCCGTGCCCGCAAGTTGCGGTCCTGGCACTCGATTCGCTAGAGTGTTAGCAGTCACCCGTCCCGAGTGCTAAACGTGGAGGTCGCACCGTGGCCTTGAAGCTTCGCCCCCTGGCTGATCGCGTCGTCATCAAACCCGTCGAGCGTGAGGAAGTCACCAAGAGCGGGATCGTCCTCCCCGACACCGCCAAGGAGAAGCCCCAGGAGGGCATCATCGAGGCGGTTGGCAGTGGCAAGTACAACGAGCGCACCGGCGAGCGGATCAAGCTCGACGTTGCCGTCGGTGACCGGGTGATGTACGCGAAGTACGCCGGCAGCGAGGTCAAGATCGACGATGTCGATTACCTCATCCTGTCCGAGAAGGACATTCTCGCTGTCGTCCAGGTCAAGGCCTGAGCCGGCGGCCGTCCTGTTGCCCGGCGTGATGGCGGCACGGCCCGTCCACGGTCGCGCCGCCGTCGCCCGTCAAAGGAGCTGAGAGAGCATGCCTGCTAAGCAACTTCGATTCGACACCGAGGCGCGGCAGCTGCTCCGCCACGGCGTGGACGCGGTGGCCGATGCCGTCGCGGTGACCCTCGGCCCGCGCGGGCGTTCGGTGGTCCTGGACAAGAAGTTCGGAGCGCCGCTCGTCACCACGGACGGGGTCACGATCGCCCGTGATCTCGATTTCAAGGACCACTTCGAGAACATGGGGGCCCAGCTCCTCCGCGAGGTCGCGGTCAAGACCAACGACCTCGCCGGGGACGGCACCACCACCGCCACGGTGCTGAGCCGGGCGATGATCGACGAGGGGCTGCGCCTGCTCGGCGCCGGCGCCTTCCCGGTCGAGCTGCGCCAGGGGATGCTGGCCGCCGCCGAGGCCGCCGCCGCTTCGGTGCGCGAGCGCTCCCATCCCGTCGACACCAATGAGGACATCCGCCGCATCGCCACCATCAGCGCGGACGACGCGGAGATCGGCGAGATGCTCGCCGACGCGTTTGCCAAGGTGGGCAAGGAAGGCGTGGTCACCGTCGAGTCGGCGGACGGTATCGAGACCACCGTCGAGGTGGTCGAGGGCATGCAGCTCGACCGCGGCTACGTGTCCGCGTACCTGGTCACCGACCAGAAGGAGATGGTCGCCGAGCTGGACCACCCGGCCATCCTCATCACCGACTCCAAGATCAGCGCCGTGCGGGACCTGCTCCCGGTGCTCGAGCTGGTGGCCGGGGCCAAGCGGCCCCTGCTCATCGTGGCCGAGGACGTCACCGCGGAGGCGCTCGCCACCCTCGTCGTCAACCGCATGCGCGGCACGCTGACCGCGGTCGCCATCAAGGCCCCCGGCTTCGGCGACCGCCGCAAGGCGATGCTCCAGGACCTGGCCGTCCTCACCGGGGCCACCGTGGTCAGCGAGGAGGTCGGCATCCGCCTGGACGGGGTCACCGCCGGCCATCTCGGCACGGCCGACCGGGTGACCGTCACCAAGGACGACACCACCGTGGTGGGCGGCGGTGGCGATCGCAAGGCCATCGACGCGCGCTGCGAGGAGATCCGCCTGCAGGTCGAGGAGACCGATTCCGATTGGGACCGGGAGAAGCTGCAGGAGCGGCTGGCCCGGTTGGTCGGAGGGGTCGCCCAGATCAAGGTGGGGGCCGCCACCGAGGTGGAGATGAAGGAGCGCAAGGCGCGCGTCGAGGACGCGCTCCACGCCACCCGCGCCGCCCTCGAGGAGGGCTGCGTCGCCGGTGGAGGCGTTGCCCTGATCCGGGCCCGCGACGCCATCGACGGGCTCAAGCTGGACGGAGACGCTCTCGCGGGAGCGCGCGTCGTCTTCCAGGCGCTCTCCGCACCGCTCAGGCAGATCGCGGCCAACGCCGGGCTGGAGGGCGCGGTGGTGGTCAACCATGTCGCCGAGCTGACCGGGGACGACGGCTTCGACGTGGTCACCGAGGAGTATGGAAACCTCGTCGAGCGCGGGATCATCGACCCCACCAAGGTGGTGATCACGGCCCTCACGTCCGCCACCTCGATCGCCACCATGATCATGACCACCGAGGCGCTCATCGCCGACGCCCCCGAGCCCGAGGACGATGACGAGGAGGGATCCGGCCACTCCCACGGTGGTGGCGGTGGCGGCGGGTTCGGCGGTGGTGGTGGCTTCGGCGGCGACGACGACATGGACTTCTGAGTCCGGGCTGGCACCGGCACCTCCACCAAGGATCGAGCTCCGAGCCTCAGTCCAGCAGGGCCCGCTCCCAGTCCACCCGGTGGCGCTCGATGTGCTCGGCGTCGGCGCGCCAGGATTTCCCGTGGACGTCCGCCCACAGCCTCGCCCAGGGCTCCACACCGCTGGCCGCCCCCTCGGCGAGGAACTGGTGCATGGACATCGCCCGACGGGCCAGGAGCGGCAGCAGAGCCCGCCGCCCCGCCTCGTCGAGGCCGTAGGCGCCGGCGAGCACGCGGAGACGGTGGGCCTGCACCGCGACGCTCTCGGGGCCGGCTGCTGCGGAGAGGGGCGCGAAACCGTGCATCGCGTAGGCGAGATCCCACAGTCTCGAGCCGGGTGCGGCCCCATCCCAGTCGATGAGCACCCATCCCTCGTCGCCGATGACGAGGTTCCAGGGGGCGACGTCGTTGTGGACGATGAGGTCGCCGTCGGGGGCGGGGATTCCGACCTGCCACTGGGCGTCCGGTGGCGGGGTGAAGCCCGCCGCGGCGTCGTGCAGGTCGCGCACCAAGCGTCCCGCTCGGGCCAGGGCTCGATCATCAGCCAGCAGCTCGAAGTGATCCGGCCATGCCACGACCCCGGGTGCGAAGCTCAGCACCTCGCGGCCGCGCTCGTCGATGCCGTGGGGCTGGGGCGCTCCGCTGAACCCCACCGCATGGAGATGCCTCAGGAGTGCGTGAACCGCCGGCGTCCACGGTCCGGCGGGGCGTCGCACCGTATCTCCGACGCGCACGATCCCGCTGGTGACGTTCCCCTGCGGGAGGGGCGTCCCCTGACTCGATGGTGGGCGACGCCGCCGAGACGACGGACCATCCATAGCGCAGCACCTCAGCAGGCCGGCGGCCCGTGGGGGTCGCTGGGCACAGGATATCTGCGCGGTGAAGGGGGGCAAGGACCCCTTCGAGGGGCGGCGAGCCCCTGGAGAAGGACAGGGGCCCAGGCGTGGCCTGCCACCTGGGGAGCCTGCCGGGTAGAGTTGCCCGCGTGCTGACCGTGGAAACGCCCCGGCTTCTCTTCATCTCCACGCCGATCTCGGTGATGCGTCGGCGGCTCACCCTCTCGGACTTCCTTGCCGAGATCGAGGTCGGCCCCTGCGAGAGCGCAGGCCCGGGCGGGCGTCTCACCGTCCACTTCACCGAGGAGTGGCCGGGGGACGATGCCCTCCAGATGTTCCCCATATGGCTTGCCCGCCGCGAGCGGTCCGCCGATCCGGGGCCGTGGTGCGACGGGGTGGTGGTGCGCCGTGAGGATCGCCTGGCGGTGGGGAGCATGGGTTTCAAGTCGCGCCCGGACGTGACCGGCACCGTCGAGATCGGCTACGCCGTCAACCGCTCCCTCTGGGGGCGCGGCTACGCCACCGAGGCGGTGAAAGCCATCGCCGCCTGGGCCCTGACCCAGGCCGAGGTGCGCCGCGTGACCGCCGAATGCCTGGTGAGCAACCCCGCCTCGGCGCGGGTGCTGACCAAGAGCGGGTTCTGGCAGGTGGGCCGCCGCCCCAGCCTGGAGGGTGAGCTGCTGCTCTGGGAGTGCCGGATGCCGGTGGTGAGGCCCGCTGTCCCCACGCCGGAGAGGGCCCCGATCGCCGTCCAGCCCGCCGGGCCGGCGTAGCCTCGTGTGCGGCATCTGCGGCTTCACCGGCCGCCGCGACCCCGCCCTGCTCCGCGCCATGGCCGCGTCGATCCGGCATCGCGGTCCCGACGACGACGGCTTCTTCGAGACCGACGGTGCCTCGCTCGGCTTCCGCCGGCTGGCCATCATCGACCTCGACACCGGCGCCCAGCCGATGTCGACCGACGGCGACCGCCTCCACATCGTCTTCAACGGCGAGATCTACAACTACCGCGAGCTGCGCACGGAGCTGGAGGCGGAGGGGCGGCGGTTCAGCACCAAAAGCGACACCGAGGTCGCCCTGCAGGCGTACGCGCAGTGGGGCCCGGCCGCCTTCCAGCGGTTCAACGGCATGTGGGCGATCGCCCTCCTGGACCGCCGCGGCGCAGCGACCGAGCTCGTCCTCTGCCGCGATCACTTCGGCATCAAGCCGCTCTTCTACGCGGCGCACGACGAGCGGGTGGTCTTCGCCTCGGAGATCAAGGCCATCCTCGAGGACCCGACCTTCCCCCGGAAGGTCGACGAGCAGCAGCTGTACGAGTACCTCCGCTTCGGCCTCTACGACCACAACGACCTCACATTCTTCTCCGGCATCCGCCAGGTGGCGGCCGGCGCGTACGTCACCGTCGACCCGGCCGGGGCCACCCGGGAGACCCGGTACTGGACACCGAAGCTGAGCGAGGACGCGGATTCGGACCCGAAGGAGTTCCTCCGGCTCTTCACCCGCGCGGTCGAACGCCGCCTGGTCGCCGACGTGCCGGTCGGAACCTGCCTCTCAGGAGGCCTCGATTCTTCCTCCATCGTCTGCGTGATGGACCGGCTGCTCGCCCAGCACGTGCCCGACTCGGTCTCGCTCGGCGACCGTCTCAAGACCTTCTCGGCCGTCTTCCCCGGCGACCCCATCGACGAGCGGAGCTACGTCGACGCGGTGCTGGCGGTCACCTCCGCCGACCCCACCTGGGTGCAGCCGACCTCGGAGCAGTGGCTCGCCGAGCTGGAGACCTGGGTCTGGCACGCGGAGGAGCCGATGATCACCACCGCGCCCTACGCGATGTGGTCGGTGATGCGCGCCGCCAGCCAGAAGGTCACCGTCCTCCTCGACGGGCAGGCCGGTGACGAGTTGCTCGGCGGTTACGTCCCCTACCAGTACGTCTACTTGCGCCAGCTGCTCCGGGAGCATCGCTACCGGGAGTTCGCCGCGGAGTCCGCGAAGGCGCGGGACACCGTCGGCCGGCTGGCTCGCCGCCGGCTCTGGGAGGGTCGCCACCAGGTGGATGTGGGCTCGCTGCTCCGCCCCGCGTGGACGAGCGGGAAGCGGCGGCCTGACGATCCCCGCGTGCAGGACGATCTCAAGAAGCGGCTGCTCCAGGACCTCACCACCTTCTCGCTCCCCTCGCTGCTCCGCTACGAGGATCGCAACTCGATGGCCCACTCCATGGAGTCGCGGCTCCCCTTCCTCGACCAGGAGCTGGTGGAGTGGATCCTCCGGCTGCCCGCCTCGGCGATCGTCTCCGGGGGGTGGTCGCGACGCATCATGCGCGAGGCGATGCGCGGCGTCCTGCCCGAGACGATCCGACGGCGGCGTCGCAAGGTCGGCTTCACCACGCCCGAGTTCCGCTGGTTCCGCCAGCAGCGCTCGGCGATCCAGTCGCTGATGCGGTCGCCGTCCTTCCAGTCACGGCCGTATTGGGACGCGGACGCGGTCGCCGACGCCTTTCGCGTCGCCTGCGTCGGGGGCAGCGAGGAGTCGCTCTTCTTCTGGCGCACCGTCAACGTCGAGCTCTGGCTGCGGTTGTACTTCGAGGGCGGGAGCCACGGCTCCGCGTCCGGCCCCACACCGGGCAGCTCGTTCGCCTTCACCGCTCAGGGCGACCGGGCGGCGGGTGCGGCTCTCGGCGTCGAGCGGCTGGTCGCCGCCGCCCACCCCAACCCCGGCCGCCACCTGATCATCCG
>Ga0187851_10003947_pt1 | contig 12304 bp, 11 predicted proteins | sample June2016WEW_6_10_FD_132997 | JGI IMG/M metagenome (GOLD analysis project Ga0187851, IMG submission 132997) | Peatland microbial communities from SPRUCE experiment site at the Marcell Experimental Forest, Minnesota, USA - June2016WEW_6_10 | ecosystem: Environmental > Terrestrial > Soil >... | reverse complement strand
GTTTTATCGGCGTTCATCGGCGTTCATCGGCGGCCAGATATGCTTTTCCTCCGGCCCAACGCGAAAATCAAAACCGAATATTGGCCGCCGATGAACGCCGATGAACGCCGATAAAACACAAATAAGCCAAGCCTGAATCCGGCCAAGGTATCCGACTTTTCTGTCGCGCGCCCCGCCGACACGGGGGCCTTTACAAACATTTACGGACCGCTTCTTTGGAAAAAAGCTATACTCGCGGAAGCATTTGTTCGTGAGGAGGTAAAGCCCGATGAGTCCATGGCAGCTTCTTGCCCACGTCACACTCGGTGCGTTGTTTGTGCCCCTTTGCGCGGCCCAGACCGGTTTCAGCACGCTGCACAGCTTCACTGGCGAAAACGGCGACGACGGCGTGCTCTATGGCACGACGGGCGGAGGCGGTATCTGTTGCGGTACGGTCTTTCGCTGGGCGCCCTAGCGCTCCCTCACGGACGCGGCTCGGTAAGTTACGGCAACTACGTGTGCACGATTCTGAGCCGCGCCCGTCAGACTAGCTATAGGTTAGCTATAGGTAGGCTGGCTGAGAAGTGAGTATGGCGTTTGTGGGCGGGCAATCCTGCCCGCAGCCTCGCTTTCAGGCGGCCTTTGCGACCGCGACGAGGCGCCGTGAAAGCAGGAGCCGCCTGAAAGGCGGCTGCGGCCATGATTGGCCGCCCCACGGTGCAACCGAACTAAGCAACCGCGGCACTGATGGCTTCGAGCAGGTGCTCATTGCGGATGGGCTTGCCCAGTACACAGGCGACCAGCTTCTCTTCGGGCAGATCGCAAAGCTCTTCGGTCCAGCCGGAAAGCACGATGATCTTGGCGGCGAGGTGTTGCTCGTCGACGCAGCGGATGAGGCTCAAGCCGTCCTTGAGTTTCGGCAGGCGGAGGTCCATCACCAGCACGTCGGGAAGCAGTTCGGCGAGCAGGCGGCGGGCCGCGGGAGCGTCCTCAGCCACGGCCACTTCGTGACCGGCGGCTTCGAGCAACAGCTTGCGGATGCCGAGCTGCTGGGCATCGTCGTCGGCTACCAATAGGCGGCACATCAGAAGTGCATTCCGCCGCCGCAGATCAAGACTTCGGCGGTCACATAGTCGGACAGCGGCGAGCAGAAGAACAGCACGGCTCCGGCGGCTTCTTCGGGCGTGCCGGCGCGGCCCAATGGGCAAACGGCTTTGAGCGCGTCGAGCATTTTGGGCTGCACGCCGACGGCGATCTGGCGGCCCTGCACGTCGATAGTGGCGCCCGCCTGCGTGAGCGGCTGCGTCAGGCGCGTTTCGATCAGACCGAAGCCCACGGCGTTCACGTTTACGTTATAGCGGCCCCACTCCTTGGCCATGGTCTTGGTGAGGCCGATGACGCCCGCTTTGCCCGACGAATATCCGGCCTGGCCGGGATTGCCGTCGGTGCCGGCGATGGAGGTGATGTTAACGACCTTGCGCATGACGCGGCGGCCTTCGGCGGCTTCGCGCTTGGCGGCTTCGCGGATGTGCGTGGAGGCGGCGCGCAGAATGCGGAACGGCGCGACCAGGTGGATGCCAAGCATGGCGAGGTACTGGTCGTCGGTGGTTTTTTGGATGACGTTGTCCCAGGTGTAGCCGGCGTTGTTGACGATGATGTCGAGGCCGCCAAAGGCTTCGAGGGTGGCATCCACGAGCTTCTGGGGAAAATCGGGCGCGGTAACGTCGCCCGCGAGGTGCGCGGCGGCCCGGCCGGATTGGCGGATGGCGGATTCGGCTTCGAGGGCGGGTGCCGGGTCGAGGTCATTGATCATGACGGCGGCGCCGGCGGCCGCGAGTTGCTCGGCGATAGCGCGGCCGATGCCGCGGCCGGAGCCGGTGATGAGGGCTACTTTGGAATCGAGGGTGAAGGGCATACAGAACTATGGAACCACAGATGGACACGGATAAACACGGATCAAGAACGCCGCAGACTACCTTAACAGATCTTCGAGTTGGATTTTGGCGCCGGCGACGGACGGCTACTTTGGAACCGAGGGTGAAGGGCACAAAGTGGAACCACAGATAGACACGGATGAACACGGATAAAGAGCGCTTGCGGACTACGTTTGGAGGTCTTCGAGTTGGATTTTGGCGCCGGTCCAATTCTTGCGAAGGGCACACGGATAAGGAGCGCCGCGGACTACCTTAGCAGGTCTTCAAGTTGGATCTTGGTGTCGGTGCGGCTGTCGCGGTACTTCACGATCACCGGGGTGTAGACGGAGATGCCCCAATCCTTGCCGGGACCGGCGGCGATGGCGCGCGCGCCGGCTACGATTACGGCTTCTTCCGGGATGATGAGCGGTTCGTCGTCTGTGGCCTTGTAGACCATGCCGCGCACCAGGTCATAAACGGGCGTGGAGCGATTGAGGATGGTGCCCGTTCCGAGCACGGCGCGCTTCTTGACTACCGCGCCTTCGTAGACGCCGCAGTTGCCGCCCACCAGCACTTCGTCTTCGACGATGACGGGCAGCGCGCCGACGGGTTCGAGGACGCCGCCGATTTGCGAGGCGGCCGAGATGTGGCAGTTCTTGCCGATCTGCGCGCAGCTTCCGACCAGGGCGTGGGAATCGACCATGGTGCCATCGTCCACATATGCGCCGACGTTGATGTACATGGGCGGCATGCAGGTGACGCCTTTGCCGATGTAGACGCCATCGCGGATGCTGGAGCCGCCGGGGACGATGCGGATGCCGCTTTGGGGCGTGAATTGTTTCACGGGGAAGGTGGACTTGTCGAGGTACGGCTGGCGCGTGGCGTCGATCGACATATCGACCACGCCGCCCATGCGAAAGCCCAGGAGGATGCCCTTCTTGACCCAGCCGTTGGCGCGCCAGCCGCTGGACGCGGACGGATCGAGCTGGGCGGCGCGGATGCGGCCCTGGTTCAGCGCTTCCTTGAATTCGTAGAAGAGCCGGAAATGCGCTTCGGTGTAGGCGTCGGGCCGGTGGTCGAAGAGTCGTTCGATTTCGGCTTCGATCTCAGTTTGCAACGGTCACTCTCCCTTTGGAATCGATAAAGAACCATGGAACCACAGTTGGACAGGGGGTGGCGCGAATGGATCGCGGGTGCTTGACCGTTTTGGGAAACCGCTCCCTGACGGTCGCGGCCCGGTAACAGTCAGCTCGGCGGCACGCCAAATCTGCTGGTAGCATAGGAGCATGCACGCGATCTCCCGCCGCTCGTTTCTGACTACCGCCGCCGCGGCAACGGCCGCTTCGCTCCAAGCTCGCGCGTTGCCCGTGGTCGGCGTGCAGCTTTACACCGTCCGCCGGGTCCTGCCCGGCAAACCGCTGGAAACTTTGCGCGCCATCGAGCAGATCGGTTATCGCGAAGTGGAATGCACCGCGGAACATCTCGACGACATCTGGCCCATGCTGAAAGAGACATCGCTGAAAGCCGTCAGCGTACACCTGGACGAGAAGTTCTTCATCCACCAGCCGGAGAAACTGCCGGGCGTGCTCGAAGACGCCCGAAAGCACGGCTTCGAATACGTAGTCTGCCCCTGGATCGAGCCGCGCGACCGCGGCGGCGTGGAGATGATTCGCAAGCTGGGCGAGACGTTGAACAGGGCGGGCGAATTGTGCCGCAAGGCCGGCATGCGTCTTTGCTATCACAATCACGCTTTCGAATACCAGCCGACCGCGGACGGCAGATTGCTCGACGTGCTGATGAAGACCGCGGATCCGAAGCTGGTCAGCCTGGAACTGGACGTGATGTGGGCGCAGGTGGCGGGTGTCGATCCGGTGAGCGTCCTGAAACAATACGGCGACCGCATTCCGCTGGTTCACTTAAAGAATGTCGCGCGCGGCGTGGAGCCGCGCTTCAACGAGGAGATCCCGCGCGACGCGTTCCACGACTTGAGCGACGGCGCGGTGGATATTCCCGCCGTGCTGCGCGCCGCCCAGCAGGCCGGCGTGAAACACTACTTTGTGGAGCAGGATGAGACGCCCGGCGATCCGATCGACTCGCTGCGCAAGAGTTTCCAGTACCTGGCTGGCCTGAGCTAACGCTTGAGTTAACAGGCCCGGCCGGAACCCGATCGCGCCGGAGGCCGTCTGCTGAATTTGCAGCCAACCGACTTATTCGTTATCGGAGGTGGGCCCGCCGGGTTGGCCGCGGCCATCGCCGCGCGCCGTAAGGGAATGAATGTCACACTGGCGGATGGCGCGCGTCCGCCGATCGACAAACCATGCGGCGAAGGATTGATGCCCGATGGCCTGGCCGCGCTGCGCAGTCTCGGCGTTACGCTGGACGAGACGGACGCGCAACCCTTCCGCGGCATCCGATTCGTGGACCGCGGCGTTTCGTTCGAATCGAATTTTCCGGAAGGCCACGCGCTGGGGGTGCGGCGCACGGTATTGCATGCGAAGCTGGTGGAGGCCGCCGCCGCCGCGGGTGTTCATATGCTGTGGGGCACGCCGGTCTCGATGGCGGACCAGGCCATCCGCGCCCGTTGGATCGTGGGGGCCGATGGCTTTCATTCCCGCGTCAGACGCTGGGCCAGACTTGGCGTCGCGGCGCCCGCGCGCCCGCGCTTCGGCTTCCGCATACACTATCGCGCGGCGCCTTGGAGCGACTGTATGGAACTGCACTGGGGCGCGGGCTGCCAGATCTATGTGACGCCGATCGGTCCACGGGAGGTTTGCGCGGCGCTGATTTCCCGCGATCCACACTTGCGCCTGGATGCGGCGCTGGGGCAGTTTCCGGAACTGGCCGCGCGTCTGGCGGGTGCGCCGCACGCGAATACGGAACGCGGAGCGATCACCGCGAACTGCACACTGCCGCGCGTTTACCGCGGCAATGTCGCGCTGATCGGCGATGCCTCCGGTTCGGTGGATGCGATCACGGGCGAAGGGCTGTGCCTTTCCTTCCACCAGGCGATCGCGCTGGCCGATAGCCTGGCGTCCGGAGATCTGGCGGGCTACCAGGCGGCACATCGCCGTTTGGCGCGCCGTCCCACGCTGATGTCGAAACTGATGCTCAGCATGGGTCGGCGAACCTGGCTGAGGACGCCTGCGTTCCGCGCCATGGCGTTCGAGCCGCGCATTTTCCAAGCGCTGCTATCCTTCCACTTATGCGTTCCCCACTTCTCCTGATGGCGCTGGCGGTTTGCGGCGCGGCAGGCGGCCAGGAAATCGTCCTGAATCCGGACCCCGCCACCGCCACTGTGCAGTTCAAGCTGTCCGCCACGCTGCACACCGTGCACGGCAGCTTCAGGCTGAAGGGCGGCGCGATCCGCTTCGATCCGGCCAGCGGCAAGATCTCCGGCGAAGTCGTGGTGGATGCCGCCAGCGGCGCGAGCGGCGACGAGGGACGCGACCGCAACATGCACAAGGACATTCTGGAAAGCGCGAAGTATCCGGAGATCGTCTTCACGCCGGACCGCGTGGACGGCGCCGTGGCAGCGCAAGGCGGGTCGCAAATTCAGGTGCACGGAATGTTTCGGATCCACGGCGCGGCGCACGAGGTGACGCTGCCGGTTCACGTGCAAGTGAACAACGGCGTGGTGTCGGCGAAGACGAGCTTCACCATCCCTTATGTGAAGTGGGGAATGAAGAACCCCAGCACCTTCCTGCTGCGCGTCGGCGACAAAGTGGAAATCGAAGCCGCCACGGTTGCGCTACCCTGAAACCATGTCCAAACGCGAAACCACCACGCTGGCTGGGGGATGTTTTTGGTGCCTGGAAGCCGTCTACGACGGTATGGAGGGAGTGCTGTCCGTGGAGTCGGGATACATGGGGGGACGGCAGCCGAACCCGACGTATCGGGATGTTTGCACCGGCCGGACCGGGCACGCGGAGGTGGTGCAGGTCACGTTCGATCCCGATGTGACTACCTTCCGCGATATTCTGGACGTGTTCTTCGCGATCCACGATCCGACGACTCTCAACCGGCAGGGCAACGATGCGGGAACGCAGTACCGCTCGGCGATCTTCTATCACTCGGACGAGCAACGCGCGACGGCCGAACAAGCGATTCGCGAGCTGACGGCGGCAGAGGCTTTCCACGATCCGATCGTGACGGAAGTTACAGCGGCATCGACATTCCATGTGGCGGAAGACTACCATCAGGAATACTTCGCCAACAATTCACGGCAGCCGTATTGTTCGTATGTGGTGGCGCCGAAGGTGCAGAAGTTCCAGCAGAAGTTCGCGAATAAGGTGAAGGCGGCAGGGTAGACGGATGCGTTGGAAGGCCGCTCGTGGGGCGGCGCCATGCGCCGCCAAGCCGGCTTACAGCCGGTGAAAAGCGGGCCTGCGAGGCCCGCGCAGGCTGCGAGCCTGCCCCACTAAGCCTCTAGAATTTTCCGCGCGCGCTGGAACACCGCCGCCAGCATCTGCTGGGTCAACTTGCCGGTGGACGTATTCTGCTGGCTGGGATGGTAGGAAGCGATCAAGACCGGTTGGCCCGGCGCGGTTTCAAAAATGCGATTGTGTCCGAACGCGAAGGCGGCGCGGCTCCGGATCAGGCCACGGCTCCGCAGAATTCCCAAGTAGTTGTCGAACGCCACCCGGCCCAGCGCCACCACCACCTTCACGTTCCGCAACAGGTCCAACTCGCGCTCCAGATAAGGCCGGCAGTTGGCGATCTCCTCACGCGTGGGCTTGTTGGCCGGCGGAGCGCAGCGCGCAATCGCCGTGATGTAGGCGTTCACCAGCCGCAGACCGTCGTCCCGCGAAACGCTCTCCGGCTGGCTGGCAAAGCCGGTTTGGTGCAGCACCCGGTACAGCACGTTGCCCGACATGTCTCCTGTAAACATGCGTCCCGTGCGATTGGATCCGTGCGCGCCGGGCGCCAGGCCCACGATGAGCAACTCGGCGCGCGCAGGCCCAAGCGCGGGCACCGGCTTGCCCCAATATTCCCAATCCCGATAGGCGCGGCGCTTCACGCGGGCCACCTCCTGGCAATGCGCGATCAGCCGGGGACAGCGCCGGCATTGGACGACCTGGTCCTGTAGCACCCGCAGAGCGTTAGAATTCAAGCGATGCATCTTCCTTTTCGTGTAGATGGGCGCAAAGCCCTGGTTACCGGCGGCGCCAGCGGAATCGGCGCCGCCACCTGCCGCGCGCTGCACGCCGCGGGCGCGCAGGTCCTGATTGCCGATATCGACCGTCCGGGAGCCGAAGCCCTGTCGCGGGAATTGCCGGGCGCCTCTGTGTGCATACTTGATATTACCGACGAAGCGGCGGTACAGGCAGCGTTCGCCGGCATCCCCGCGCTCGATATCCTGGTGAACAACGCCGGCATCGGTCTGGTCGGCGGCGTGGAGCAGACCGAGTTGGCCGATTTCGAACGGCTGTTCCGGGTCAACGTACAGGGTATGTTCCTGGTCACGCGCGCCGCCATGCCGGTGTTGCTGGCGTCCCGCGGCTCGATAGTGAACATCGGATCGGTGGCCGGCCTGGTGGGCATCAAGAAGCGCTTCGCTTATTGCGCCACCAAGGGCGCGGTAATCGCCATCACCCGCCAACTGGCGGTCGACTATCCCACCGCCCTGCGCGCCAACTGCATTTGTCCCGGCACGGTAGACACGCCGTTCGTCGAGGCGTACCTGGAGAAGTATCACCGGCACGAGAAGGAGAAGGTCCGCGCGGAGTTGAACCAGCGCCAGCCAGTCGGACGCCTCGGACGTCCGGAGGAGATCGCCGGCATGGTGTTGTATCTCTGCTCGCCGGAAGCCGAATTCGTGACCGGCTCCGTGCTCACCATCGACGGCGGCTGGACCGCCGGCTAACGCCTCGTGGCGCACGCCCCGCCGCGGCAGCATCGAAAGCCTCCGGTAGGCGACTGAGAATACGGCCGGGCGGCCTGCGAGGCCGCCGCAGGCTGCGAGCCTGCCCCACAACTCGGCTTTCATGCGCATTTGGTGGGCCGCCGGGGCCCATGGAGACAGGCACGAGTGCCTGCGCCACGACCAAAAAATGTAGAAACTCGAGAGGCGAACGGTTTGTACATTTCAGTTATGGAAAGTGCTTTATTGGGGTGGGCTCGCAGCCTGCGCGGGCCTTGCCGCTATGTGCGGCAGTCCGCCCTTGCGCCACCCAGTACCCGTACTTTCCTGAAATGCCTCCGCTACCGCTCGTCCGGGATTATACTGATGTCAGTCTCTAAGGGCCACTCCGGAGGTTCCAATGTCGGCCAGCCGCTTTATCGTTTCTACACTTACCGTGCTGCTTCTCACATCCATAGGCGCGGCGCAAACTCCTATAACGTTTTTCCAGCCCGAAAGCATCGGCAGTTGCGCTTCGCTCGCAGTCGCGGACTTCAACGGCGATGGCAACCTCGACGTCGCCTGCGCCGGAAACACCCTCACCATCTGGCTGGGCGATGGCCACGGCAATTTCCGTCAAACCGCCCAAACCCTGCCCTATGTCAACGCCCAGGTCGTGGCGGGCGATTTCAACGGCGATGGCCGCCCCGATTTGGCGATCGCAGGCTCCGGCCAACTGATCCTGCTGCCCGGCAAGGGAAATGGAACCTTCGGCCAGCAGATCGCGATCGGCACCTTGACCGCCTACGCCCTGGCCGCCGCCGACCTCACCCATAACGGCCGCTTAGACCTGCTGGTGAGCACTCCGCCAACCCCGGATGCCGCAGCCGTCGTTGAGGTGTTTCTGTCCAACGGCAATGGCACGTTTCAAAGTCCGATCGCCACCGGGCTTACCGCGGGCCAGTACGTGAACATCGCCGTCGCCGATTTTAACGGCGATGGCATCCCGGACGTCGCTTCGATCGAGGATGTCGAAAGCGACATCACCCTCTCAGTAGCTTTGGGCAAGGGCGATGGCACGTTCGATCCCCCGGTCGCTACCGCGATTGACGTCTCGCCCGTACCTTTCGCCGTAGCCGACTTTACTGGCGACGGCATTCCCGACGTGGCGTTGGAGTACGGTTCCGAGATCTATGTGTATACGGGTAACGGTGACGGCACCTTCTCGGCCGGCCCGGTTTCCACGGGAAATCCGATAGGAGTCGCGATCCTCGCCTCCGACCTGAATGGGGACGGCCGTCCCGATCTGGTCGTCAGCGGCATCGGCGTTGCCCTGAATCAGGGCGGCGGAGTGTTCGGGGAGATCGAATTCTACGAGGGCCTGAACAACTACGCGGGCATCGCCGCCGATTTTCGCCACCTCGGGCGTCCGGATCTGGAAATCGGCGGCGATTTCTACCCGAATAATGGCAATGGCCACTTTCAAGCCCCCCGCTCGTTTCCGATCGCACTGTGCAACGCCTGCTACCTGGTTCCCGGAGACTTCCACAACGATGGCAACCTGGATGTCGCCGCGATTGCCGGTGATGCTGTCAGCGTTTATGCCGGCGACGGCCATGGAAACTTCACAGGCTTTCGCGAATCCCCATTCAAGGTGCCCGATAGGGAAGTGGCTGTAGTTGCCGCGGCGGCCGATTTCAATGGCGACGGCAACCTCGACTTAATGCTGGGAGCCGGGAACTACATCCGAGGCGTCGGAGAAGCTACGCTCATGCCCGGTAACGGCAACGGAACGTTCCAGCCGCCGGCCGTTGTATATACAGGTAACGCAGTGACCAGCCTGGTTACCGCGGATTTTAATCGCGATGGCCATCCGGACATAGCCATCGGCACGCATGACGCGGCCGTCGTCATGTGCGGGAATGGCGCCGGCGGGTTCACCACTACCGCCACCGTCACGGGCATTTTCAATATGGATTCGCTGGTGGTGGCGGATTTTAACCAAGATGGCATTCCGGACCTCGCCACGGCCAGCGACGTCTATCTGGGTAATGGCGACGGCACGTTTCGGCACGCGTATACGCTGCCGCAGCCAGGCTCCTTAGTCGAAATGGGACATTTTACCGGCGCGGGCGCCGCGGACTTACTCACCACCGATGGCTACAATATCATTCTCTGGCCGGGTAACGGGGATGGCACCTTCGGCCTTCCCATCGCCGTCACTACCAGCCTGGAGGAGTCGGCCTTCTTCGTCGCGGATCTGAATGGCGATGGTATATCGGACATCGCAGTCACGAACTATAACGCGCTTACCTTGTATCTCGGCCGCGGCGACGGTACGTTCGCGATGGAGAGCGTGGGCAATCTGCCAGCTTTCGGCTCGCTGTTCGCCACCGGCGATTTCAACAACGATGGCCGCACCGATCTCTTGTTCATCAGCCTCTACAATCAGTTGATGACCCTCACTAATACCACTGAGTAGGAGCGTCCAAATGAAACTCCAAAGCTTCTTGATCCTTGCCGCGCTGGCAGTATGCCTGGGCCGCGATGTTCGGGCCCAGACTCCCGCCAAATTCCTGGAGCCGCTCTCCTTCGGCAACGGCTTGGCCCAGGCCATAGTCACTGGAGACTTCAACGGCGACGGAGCGCTGGATACCGTTACCATTGGCAGCGATCTTTCCGTCTATCTCGGGAACGGCCATGGCTCGTTCACCGTTCAGCCGCCCATCGGCATCTCCGGCACTTCCATAGCAGCCGCCGATTTCAACGGCGATGGTAACCTCGACCTCGCGGTGGCCGGCGGCGACGCGGTGCTGATCCTGCTGGGCAATGGAGATGGAACCTTCCGCGCCCCCGTGTCCTATTCCACCCTGGCGACCGTGATCGCCTTGGGTGACTTCAATGGCGACGGGGTCCTCGACGTTGCGGCCTTCGGCCAACCGCTGGGCAACGCCGATGCCCAGGTGCAAATCTTCTTCGGCTCGTCGAACGGCACGTTCGAGCCAGGTCCCGTCAACACCAGTCTGCCTTCCGGCATCCCGCTCGCCATCGCCGCCGCCGACTTCAATCGCGACGGCAAATTGGATCTGGCCGTGGCGTACTCCACCTATCACGCACTCGGCGAGATGGCCGTGCTGTTTGGGAACGGCGATGGCACGTTCGCCGCCCCGAGTCTCTATCCCGACAACCTCGCCAGTTACATCTACGCGCTCGTCACCGCCGATTTTAACGGCGACGGCGCACCCGACCTGGCGTACGCGGCGAACGACGCCCAGGTGGCTGTGCTGTTGAACAATGGCACTGGCCAGTTCACCGCCGCCGCGCCAATTCAGTTGCGCGATACCGCCATTTCGCTGGCGGCCGCCGACCTGAATCGCGACGGAAAAATCGACTTGTTCGCCGCCGGCAGCGGCATAGGCGCGGTTCTTCTGGGAAACGGCGATGGCACATTCCAGGGATTCGCACAGTACGTTCTGGCCTATGAGGGCACTGCCTTGGCGATCGCCGATTTCAACGGGGATGGCATTCCCGACGTGGCCGCCACGAACGGGACCAATTCCTACGCCGCTCCTCCCCTGCAACCGCCGCTGGTGGTGATGTTGGGCGCCGGCCACGGAAGCTTCCAAAGCTCTCGCGCCTTCGACGCCAGCGCCGCGCCCAATGGCATTGCCCTTGGCGATTTCAACCGCGACGGCAACCTGGACGTGGCCGTTTCCAACTATAGCTACTCGGTGCCCGGCGCATCTTCGATTTCCATTCAACTGGGCGACGGCAAAGGCGACTTGGCTGCGCCCGTGAACTACCCGGCCCCCAAGCCCACCGCCATCGCGGTGAGTGACGTGAATCGGGACGGCAATCCCGACGTGATATTCGTTGGGCAGAACTGCGTAGGCACTCTCCCCGGCAAAGGCGACGGAACGTTCGGCCCGTCTATCTTTAGCTCGTGTCCCGGGTGCGGTAACGTCCTGCTGGTCGCGGATTTCAACCACGATGGAAAGCCGGACGTAGCCACCGCCGCCAGCGGCCAAGGTGTGATCGTCCTGCTGGGCAAAGGAGATGGCTCCTTCCGCGCCCCCGTGCCCTATGGACCGGCGAATCAACCAACCTCGCTCGCCGCGGCGGATTTCCGCAACAACGGCCGCCTCGACCTGGTGGCCAGCGTGTCCGGTTCGTTCGGCGGCACTTACCTGCTGATGAGTAATGGTGACGGAACGTTCGCCGCACCCGTACTGCTGAACGGCGCCGGCACCTCCGCCGTGACCGGCGACTATAACGGCGATGGGAATGCCGACATTGCCATGACCTTGTACGATGGCAACGGTGTGGCTGTCTACCTGGGTCACGGCGACGGTACCTTTACCCCCGCATATACGGTTAGCGCCCCGGTAGGCGCACCCCTGTTGGCCGGCGACTTCAATGGCGACGGCATCCTCGACCTACTTGGTCCGGCGGGTTCCGACTTGTACAACATGTATGGGCTGTCGACGATTCTGCTGGGAAAGGGCAACGGCGACTTCGTCGTGCAGAAACAGCAATACCTCATGGATGCCGCGAACTATTTGTACGCCGCGGC
>Ga0187851_10003945_pt1 | contig 12305 bp, 11 predicted proteins | sample June2016WEW_6_10_FD_132997 | JGI IMG/M metagenome (GOLD analysis project Ga0187851, IMG submission 132997) | Peatland microbial communities from SPRUCE experiment site at the Marcell Experimental Forest, Minnesota, USA - June2016WEW_6_10 | ecosystem: Environmental > Terrestrial > Soil >... | reverse complement strand
TACGGCCTGGAAGCCGCCTTGAGCGGCGTGGATACGGTCATCCACCTGGCGGGCGTTACCAAAGCTCTCCGCCCGGCCGATTACTACGCCGGCAATTTGCGCGCCACCGAGAACCTCGCCAGCGCCCTTCAGGGGCGTCCCATCCGCCTGGTCCACGTGAGCTCGATGGCCGCCGCGGGCCCCGGAAGCGCGGTGGGCGAGGATGCCGAACCGCGCCCCGTCTCGCACTACGGCCGCTCCAAACTAGAGGCCGAACGGGCGGTGCGCGCCCTCCTGCCGGACGCGGTTATCGCCCGGCCGACGGTGGTTTATGGACCCCGCGATACGGACGTCTACCAGATCTTGAAATCCGTGACCAAGGGCATCACCCTCGAAATCTCCGGCCCCGAGCGGTGGTTCAGCGCCATTTATGTGAAGGATCTCGTCAATGCCCTGTGTGAGGCCGCGTGGAACCCGCGGGCTGCGGGGCGCACCTACTATTTCGCGCATCGGCAACCCTTCGCCTGGCGCGAGCTGGCCGAAACCGCCGCGCGCATTATGAGGCGCCGGCCGCCGCGCGTGATCCGCGTCCCCTACGCGGCCGCCTGGACGGTGGGCTGGTGCGCCGAAACCTGGGCCCGCATTTCCGGTCGCCCCGGCATCGTCTCGCGCGATAAGATAGCGGAAGCGCGCTGTGCGTCATGGACCTGCGATGTCCGCCGGGCCTCCGCCGAGTTGGGTTTCGAAGCGCGCGTTACTTTGCAGGCGGGGCTCGCCGAGAGCCTTGCCTGGTATCGGGAGGCCGGTTGGCTGACGTATTGAGTTCCTATGCAGGACCCGAGGGCCCCGGCGCGGCGCCGTCCGCCGCCGATACCGGCTTTTGGGCCGTCGACAAACTCATCCTGGCCTACTATGCGGTCTCCACCATTCCTCTTCTGGTTTGGTGGGGCCGCATCCCCTCGGCCGCCGGTCTGCTCGCCTGGCATTTGGCCGCCGTCGCCCTGGTGCTGGTGGAAATCAAGGTTCCTAACATTACTACCCGTCTTTTCCGCTTTTGGTATCCCCTGCCGTACGTGGCCGCCTGCTACAAGGAAATGGCCCAGTTCATTCCCGTTATACGAAGTTCGGACGCCGACCAGGCCCTAGCGCGCCTGGACTTCCGCTTCTGGGGCGCGAATCCCACGGTATGGCTCGAGCGGATTGAGACGCCCGCCCTCACCGAGCTTCTTCAGATCGTTTACACCCTTTTTGTGCCGGCCGTGCTTTTTGTGGCCTACCTTCTCTGGAAAAGGGGCCGCCACGCGGACTTTCAATATTACGCTTTTTTAATCGCTTTGGGCTTCCTGGCCTCCTACGTGGGGTACCTCCTGGTTCCGGCGCGGGGCCCACGCTTTCTGCTGGCTACCCTCCAGCACGTCCCGTTACGGGGATTGTGGTTGTTTGGCGGGATGCAGTCCACTCTCGACCGCCTCGAATCCGCGCACTACGACTGCTTTCCGAGCGGCCATACGGAGCTGACGCTACTGGCGTTATGGGGTAGCCGGATGGTGTCCAAGCGGCTGTTCCGGATCTATTTGTTCTACACTCCGCTCATCATTTTTGCTACAGTTTATCTTCGATACCACTATACGGTCGACGTGTTGGCGGGGGCGGCGCTGGCGTTCGTCCTGATCCTGGCTGCTCCGGCTACGTATCTGAAACTTTCGAAAAGGGGAGTACAGATTGGGAGGCATTGAGATAGTCGCGGCCGATAACAAGCGCCTCATGAAGGAGTTCGTCGAACTCCCATACCGGCTCTATCGTGGAGACCCGTATTGGGTTCCCCCGCTTCGCATAGCGGTGAAGGAACTGTTGGACCGCGAAAAGCATCCGTTTTACGCCAACGCCGACGCGGAGTTCTTCCTGGCCCGGCGCGATGGCCAGGTGGTGGGACGCGTGGCGGCTATCCTCGATCGGAACTACAATCGGTTTCATTCCGAGGAAATGGGCTTTTTCGGGTTCTTCGAGACCGTGAACGACGAATCCGTGGCCGGGGCCCTTCTGTCGCAGGCGCGCCGGTGGGTTGTCGACCGCGGAGCGCAGACCCTGCGCGGCCCGATGAACCCGTCGACCAACTATGAATGCGGCATGCTAATAGAGGGCTTCGACTCCAGCCCCGTGGTCATGATGACCTACAATCCGCCCTATTATCCGGTCCTTCTGGAGGGCCTCGGCCTTCGCAAGGCCAAGGATCTGTACGCCTACTACCAGCATTCGAGCAAACTGGATGGAGGGAAGATCGGACGCGTGGCGGACCGTTCCGTGGCCGCCAATGGAATCCATATCCGTCTCATTGACACGAAGAACCTCCAGGCCGAGATGGAGCGGTTATGGGACGTTTACAATTCGGCCTGGGAGCGCAATTGGGGCTTCATCCCCATGACCCGCGAGGAGTGGTTCCTCCAGGGCAAGGAGATGAAGCAGATTCTTAAGCCCGAATTCGTCCTCGTCGGCGAAAAGGACGGCCGCGCGGTGGGCTTTGCCCTGGCGCTTCCGGACATCAACCAGGCGCTGAAACCGGCGGGTGGCAGGCTATTCCCCACGGGGCTGGTCAAAATTTTGTATCATCAACGGTTAATCAGGAGTTTGCGGGTTATCGCATTAGGGGTGGTGGAGGAGTATCGCGCCTCCGGGATCGCGGCGGCTTTTTACGCCACGCTCTGGCGCAATGCAGTACGGTTGGGGTATGGCGGTTGCGAAATGTCCTGGATACTGGAGGACAACGTGCTGATGAATCGCTCTCTGTTGGCGATGGGGGCGGAGCGATACAAGACCTACCGAATTTACGATTGGAACTGAGGACCATGCGCGTGACGACTAGCGATATCGCCGGCAAAAAAAAGAAGGCTAGCGGCTCCAACGACCTATTCGAGAAGTGCCGCAACTTCACTCGTCCGAGTGATCTGCAGTCTGCTGGGCTCTACATGTACTTCGAGGTGTTCGGCGATCGCGAGGGCTGCGGCCCGGGCGAGGTCCGCATCGGCAAGCGCAAGGTGCTGATGTTCGGCTCGAACGATTACCTCGACCTCATTACCCATCCCAAGGTGAAGGAGGCCGCCGCCCAGGCCATCCGAAAATACGGCAGCGGATGCAGCGGGTCGCGCCTGCTCAATGGCACCCTCGACATGCACGTCAAGCTCGAGCACGAGCTGGCCGCCTTCGTCCACAAGGAAGCCGCCATCACCTTCGGCACCGGCTTTCAGGCCAATTACGCCGCCCTCTCGGCCCTCACTGAGAAGGGCGATGTCATGATCTGCGACCACAACCTGCACGCCAGCCTGGTGGAGGGCGGCCTGCGTTCGCCCGCCCGCACGGTTCGCTTCCGCCACAACGATCTGGATCATTTCGAGCGGTGCCTGGAGAATTGTTCGCCCGACGAGAAGATCTTCGTGGTGTCCGAAGGCGTATTCAGCATGGAAGGCGACGTGGCCGACCTGCGCGGCATCACCCGCCTCGCCAAGCCTTACGGGGCGCGCGTGTACGTGGATGAAGCGCACGGTATCGGCGTCCTGGGCGCCACCGGCGCCGGCGCCGCCGAGCACCTCGGCGTGCTAGACGATGTCGATATCGTGATGGGCACCTTCAGCAAATCGCTGGCTTCGGTGGGCGGCTTCGTCGCCTCCGAACGCTCGGTCATTGATTATCTGAAGCACACCGCCCGGCCGTTCGTATTCTCCGCCAGCCTGCCTCCGGGCTCGGTCGCCGCGGCCGCCGCGGCCCTGCAGATCCTGAGGACCGAACCCGAGCGCCGCCAGCATCTCATGTTCGTCGCCAACCTGCTCCGCGACGAGCTTCGCGCGCACGGTTTCAGTGTCCTGCCCGGCGAAACCGCCATCGTCCCGGTGGTGATCCAGGATGAGCTGGATCTCTGCCGCCTGTGCAAGGCGCTGCTCGAAGAGGGCATCTATATCAACCCGGTGCTGCGCCCCGCCGCGGCCCAGAACCTGTTGCGCATTTCCTGCACTGCCGCCCACACCGACAAACATGTGGAGAAACTGATCTCCACCCTGGTGAGAGTCTCGGCGGCGCTGGGAATCGAACGGTAACGACACCCCGGTCTTGTGGTTGTGGGGCAGGCGCTTCCGCCTGCCAGCCGCGCACCGAGGCCAAGCATCCCCCAAGGAGAACCATAACGGCCTTCCAGGCCGCCGGGCGAGGCATGCCTCGCCCCTGCAACGGCTGTCCGTAGGGGCCGGGCCCGCCCGGCCCGCCCGAGCTTCGCTCGGGTTGACAGACCACGAAAGTCGATGGTCTGTCGCACATACGAACTTCCTCGTTGACATACGAGCAAGCTCGTAGTAATATCCTCTCATGCCCCCCCTTCCGACCGACGCCGAACTGGATATCCTGGCCGTGTTGTGGCGCATTGGCCCGAGTACCGTGCGCGAAGTCCACCTGGCGCTTGGTAAGCGCAGGGGTTATACCACCACGCTCAAGCAGATGCAGGTGATGACGGAAAAAGGCCTGTTGCTCCGCAATGAGCGTTTCCGGTGCCATGTTTACGAAGCCTGCGCGCCCAAGGAGAATACCCGGCAACAGATTGCCGGCGACGTTTTGCGGCGCGCTTTCGAGGGTTCGGCCAAGGACCTGCTGGTGGGCGCGCTCCAGGCGCAGCCTGCTTCCGATGCGGAATTGGACGAAATCCGGCGCACGTTGAAGGATTTCGCGAAAAGCAGAGGATCCCGATGAGCGGAATAGAGACACTCTTCCAACAGCCCTGGGTGATGCGCGCCGGCTGGGCGCTGGTGCACTTTCTGTGGCAAGGCTCGGCGATCGCGATTCTGTTGGCGGTGGTACGCGGGTTCGCGGGGCGATGGCTCTCCGCGCGTGGCCGCTACGCCCTTTCGTGCGCGGCCCTCGCCCTCATGGCGGTGGCGCCGCTCGCGACCTTTCTGGCTTCGGGGAACCCGGCCGTTGCGGCGCTGCCGCGGCCGGTGTGGCCGGTGGCCGGCGGGGATACCTGGGAACGGCTGCTGCCCTGGTTCGTGGTGGTGTGGTTGATTGGGGTGGTCGTGTTTTCGGCGCGGATCGCAGTGGGCTGGCGGCTGGCGGCGCGCCTGCGCCGCGTAGCTGCCGGGCCCGTTCCACGCGCATGGCAGCAGGCCCTCGACGAGCTGATCCACAGCATGCGGGTCGCGGCGCCGGTGCGTCTGCTGGGGTCGGCGCTGGCGCCGGCGCCGGCCGTGGTCGGCTGGCTTCGGCCCGTCATCCTCATGCCTATCGAAGCCCTGGCGGGCCTGCCGATCGAGCAGGTCCGCGCGCTGCTGGCGCACGAGCTGGCCCACGTTCTGCGCAATGACTACCTGGTGAACATTCTGCAAAGCATCGCCGAGGCGGTGCTGTTCTACCATCCGGCGGTGTGGTGGGTGTCGGGGCAGATCCGCGTGGAGCGCGAGTTGTGCTGTGACGACCTGGCGGTGGAGGCCAGCGGCGACGTGCTGACGTACGCCACCGCGCTGGCGGATCTGGATTCGCGTCGGCGTGCGCGCCTGCGGGCCGTGCTGGCGGCCAACGGCGGCTCGCTGGTGCATCGCATCCGCAGGCTGGCCGGCAAATCCGAGCCGGTCTCGCATAACCTGCCCAGCTTCGGCGCGGTATGGGCATTGAGCATCCTGTGGCTGGCCGGCATCGGCGCGGTGGCGCTTCATGCCGGGCAGACGCCGCCGGCGCGCGTGGCGCTGCGTCCGTTCACGCCGGTTGGGATCGCCGCGGCGCCGCCGGCGGTGTTGCCGGCTCCGCCATCGATCAAGGTTTCGCCCGCGCCGCCGATGCTGGCCGCGCTGCTATTCGATCCACTCTTCGCTCCGCCACAAGCGCCGGCGCCGCCCGCTCCGAATGTTGACAGCGCCCGGGCGAAAGCGCTTCTGGAATCCCCGCGGCTGGCGGACAAAGCCTGGGGCGCGTATTTGGCGACCCAACTTCATGACCCGGTCTTGCAGGACGCTCTTATCGCACAATTGCATTGGGCCGAATCTCTGCGCGAGGCGCCAGCCAATGGTGAGGGATTCGCGTGCATCCAGTCGCTCCTCGATGCGCTGATCCAACTCGGCGCTGTGGTTCCGGTGCAAGCCATTCTCCCGTACGCGACCCGGTGGCGAGCGGAAGCGCTGATCCTGTTGGCTTCTCGAACGACCGATGCCGACGAAGCCGATCTGCTCGCCATGCGCGAGAAAGACCTGAACGAGGCCGAATGGCTGGTGGTCAACAACCTTCTGCTGCGCCGGCGTTCAGCCGCTTTCTTTGCCAAGACGCTCCAGGAGATCCATATCACGCATACGTTCGTTGTCAGCGACACTGGTGTAGCGCCCGGAGAAGGCCGAGGGGGCAGTTTCGGCCGAGGAGGCCCGAACGTGGGCTTTCCGAAGGGTTTCCCGCCAATCGCGATCTACCAACTCGAAATCGCTCAATGGGGTACGCCTCCACCAGGCGCCGACGACGTGCTGGTGATCAAGGGCCCCATGAACCAAGGCGATGTGTTTTATCGGCGCACTGTCGTTCCGGCCGACGGTACGGCCCCCAATTTGGGTCGCAACTTCAGGGACACCGACCGCCAGATATACCGCCGGGCATACATGGCGGAACTTGGGGGTTTGTCGATGGGAGAGGCCGGCAAGCTATTTTGCCCTACGACGAACGTCCGCTGGCGCTCGCCCGAAGACTTCGCACACGAAGCCGATCTGGCGCTGGGATCCCGGGCGGATCGCGTTCATGAGTTCGTGCTGGCGGCCGAAAGGGAAGGTCTTGGCAACGTCGGTGGAATGCGCCTCGAGATAGACCCCGTGATCAAGGACTATCGGAGTTCGCCCGAAAGCCCGTTGCCGCCGCTCGGCCCAAAAGAGATCAAATTGGATTAGACAGGCCGCCAGCGGTTCAGGCGCGCAAATTGGCATCAATTGGCCCAGACCAATCTTGATGCATGCTGGAGTCTGAGGCGAACCGGCGATGACGCGAACGATCGAGGTGCGCATAACCAAAGGGGAACGCCAGTTTGTGGCCGAATGCCTCAACCTTCCCGTGGTCACTCAGGCTGCCACCCTGGATGAACTGGCCTTCAACATCCGCGAGGCCATCGGTCTGCATCTCGAAGGTGAAGACCTTTCCGAGTTCGGTTTCTGTGGCGATCCGACGATCCTCGCAACCATGGAACTTGAGTCTATGGCGTGAGGTTGGCAGGCGAAAGCGCCTGCCCCACAAGGATGAAAGCCCTGGCTCTGAGTGGACCTTTTTCCCCAAATTCATCATTTCACCTTACCTGCCGAAACTCGCCTCACCCTGTTGAAATAGTTGATAATAGGGGCTTTTAGCCCGAAAGTGGGCCATCCTTCGCTGCTGCCAGTCGCATATTAGTTGCAACTTGTTGATATTTCTGACAGCTTGAATGGAAGCGCAAATGCAGTCCATTCTAATCTATGCTCACGTACCTGGGCCCTACCCCTATGCCCTCGGACGATAAAAGATGGAAAATCGTCGAGGCCACTGCGAGGCGGCACGGGCGCGAACCTCACGCGTTGATCGAAACTCTGCACACCGTACAGGAGTGCTTCGGGTATCTGGACGACACCGCCTTGAAGTTCGTGGCCCTGACGCTGCGCCTGCCAATGAGCCGCGTATATGGCGCGGCCACCTTTTATCATTTCTTCACTCTAAAGCCGAAGGGCAAGCACACCTGCGTCATATGCACCGGCACCGCCTGCTACATCAAGGGCGCGCCGGCGCTGCTGAACGCCATCGAGAAGGCATACGGCGTCAAGCCGGGCGAGACCACTCCGGACAATGAACTTTCGGTGTTGACCGCGCGCTGTCTCGGCTCGTGCGGCCTGGCCCCGGCGGTGGTATTCGACGGCGCCGTGCTGGGCAAGATCGGCGCCGCGAATTTGCTGGCGCGCGTCGAGAAAGGCATCCGCCATGACCATTGAGGAATTGCGCAAAGCCGCCGAAACCGAGCGCGAAGCGCAGAAGAAGTACGTGCACCACGTGTGCGTCTGCACCGCCGCCGGGTGTCTTTCCTCCGGCGCCGACCAGGTTCTCGAGGCCATCAAGAAAGAAGTGGCCGAATCCGGCATGAAGCACGAAGTGCTGGCTAAGGGCGTGGGCTGCATGGGTTTGTGCAGCGCCGGGCCTCTGGTATCGGTGGAAACCGAAGACCGGCTGTATGCCGGGGTGACGCCGGAACAAGCCCCGGAGATCATTCGCAGTCTCGATGCCGGCGGCGGCGAGGGCCTCACCGAGTGCCCCACCAACGTGCCCTTTTTCGAGCGGCAGAAGAAGATCGTGCTGGAGAATTGCGGCAGGATCGATCCGGAGCGCATCGAAGACTACATCGCCAACGATGGCTACCGCGCCCTGGTCACCGTGATCGCCGAAAAGACGCCCCAGGAAGTGGTTCAGGAGGTCATCCGCAGCGGCTTGCGCGGGCGCGGCGGCGCGGGCTATCCCACCGGCCTGAAGTGGAGTACGGTGGCCAAGACCGGCGAGCAGCAAAAATACGTCATCTGCAACGCCGACGAAGGAGACCCGGGCGCGTTCATGGACCGCGCGGTGCTCGAAAGCGACCCCCACCGGGTGCTCGAAGGCATGGCCATCGCGGCTTATGCCGTGGGCGCGCAGAAGGGCTACATCTATGTGCGCGCGGAGTATCCGCTGGCGGTCAAGAACCTCAAAATCGCCATTCGCCAGGCGGAGCGCATGGGATTGCTGGGCAACAGCATCTGCGGCTCGCGCTTCAGCTTCCACATCGATATCCGCCTCGGCGCCGGAGCGTTCGTGTGCGGCGAGGAAACCGCCCTCATCGCCTCCATCGAAGGCAAGCGCGGCTCGCCGCGGCCGCGCCCGCCGTATCCCGCCGAATCCGGCTTATTCGATTGCCCCACCCTGATCAACAACGTAGAAACGTTCTCCAACGTAGCGCCCATCATCCGCCGCGGGGCGGCTTGGTTCGCCGCCATTGGAACGGAGAAGAGCAAAGGCACCAAGGTGTTCGCCCTGGCCGGCCGGATCAAGAACACCGGCCTGATAGAGGTGCCCATGGGCATCACCCTGCGCGAAATCGTGCATGAGGTGGGCGGCGGCATTCCCGACGGCAAGCGGTTCAAGGCCGTGCAGACGGGCGGCCCTTCGGGCGGCTGCATTCCCGAGCAGCACATGGATTCCCCGCTCGATTACGAATCGCTCAAGCTGATCGGCTCCATGATGGGCTCGGGCGGCATGATCGTCATGGACGAGACCTCCTGCATGGTGGACGTAGCCAAGTACTTCATGGAGTTCTGCAAGAGCGAATCGTGCGGAAAGTGCATTCCCTGCCGCGCCGGCACGCAGCAAATGCACGGCCTGCTGGAGAAAATCACGGCCGGGGAAGGAACCGCGGCGGATCTCACGCTCCTCCAGGAACTGTGCGACCTGGTGCGCAACACAAGCTTGTGCGGGCTGGGACAGAGCGCGCCCACGCCGGTGATTACGACGATGCAGTATTTCCCGGAGGAATACCAATCCCATATCGACGGCCAGGGCTGCGCGGCGGGAGTGTGCGCCTGCGGCCCCAAACACGCCGATCCCGAGGAGGTTCGCAAATGAGCCCCAGAACGCCGGTGCGCGTAAAGACCCTCACCATCGACGGCCGCGAAGTGGGCGCCCGCGAGGACCAGACCATTCTCGAGGTGGCTCGGGAGAACGACATTAACATCCCCACCCTGTGCGAGCTGACGGGTCTCACCAACCCCGGCGCGTGCCGCCTGTGCCTGGTGGAGGTGAAGGGCGTGCCGCGGCTGCTGCCCGCCTGCGTCACCCACGTGGCGGAGGGCATGGAAGTGACGGTGCACACCGAGCGCCTGGAGCGTTATCGCCGCGGCATCCTCGAACTGCTGTTTGCGGAGCGCAATCACGTCTGCTCGGTATGCGTAAGCAACGGCAATTGCGACCTGCAATCGCTGGCGCTCACCCTGGGCATGACCCACGTGCACTTCCGCTATCAGTACCCGCGCATGCCCGTGGATGCTTCCCACGAGCGGTTCGTGATGGACCACAACCGCTGCATTCTGTGCACCCGCTGCGTGAGGGTGTGCGACGAAATCGAAGGGGCGCACACCTGGGACGTGATGTCGCGCGGCGTCGATTGCCGTGTGATCACGGACCTGGCCCAGCCCTGGGGCAAATCCGAGAGCTGCACCAGTTGCGGCAAGTGCGTGCAAGTGTGTCCCACCGGCGCGCTCACGGAGAAAGGAAAATCGGTGGCCGAAATGGCGAAACGCAGGCAATTCCTGCCTTATCTGACGCTGATGAGGGAGGGCCGCAAATGAGCGCCGACGGCAAAGTTCGCCTGGCCACCGTGTGGCTCGACGGCTGCTCGGGCTGCCACATGTCGCTCCTCGATACGGATGAGCGATTGCTCGATCTGGCGGCCCGCGTCTCCGTGGTCTGGGGTCCTCTGGTGGATCTCAAGGAGTTTCCCCAGGACGTGGACGTGACGCTGGTGGAAGGGGCCATCTCGAGCGAAGACGACATCCATCGCATCCGCATGGTTCGGGAGCGCACCAAGCTGCTGGTTTCGCTGGGCGACTGCGCGGTCACCGGCAATGTGCCGGCCATGCGCAACGCCTTCGGCGCCGACGCGGCCCTGCGCCGCGCCTACCTGGAGAACGTCTCCTCGGACCCGCAAATTCCGCGCGAAATTATTCCTCCGCTGCTGGCCGCCGTGCGCCCGGTGCACGAAGTGGTCAAGGTGGATTTGTTCATCCCGGGGTGCCCGCCCTCGGCGGACCTCATTTTCACGGTGTTGAGCGAGCTGCTGGAAGGGAAAGCCACCAACCCGGCCGCGAAATTCGGATAAACACAATGCCAAGGCAAAAAATCGTTATCGATCCGGTCACCCGCATCGAGGGCCATTCCAAAATCTCGATTCACCTGGACGAGCAGGGGCATGTCGAGGAGGCCTATTTCCACGTTACCCAGTTCCGCGGGTTTGAGAAATTCTGCGAAGGCCGTCCGTTTTCCGAGATGCCCTCGCTGATGGCCCGCATCTGCGGCATCTGCCCGGTGAGTCACCTGGTGGCTTCGGCCAAGGCCTGCGACGCCATCCTGGCGGTGCGCATTCCGGAAAACGCCGTGCGCTTGAGGAAGATCCTCAACCTGGCTCAAATTGTTCAATCGCACGCGCTCAGCTTCTTCTATCTTTCGGCCCCGGACCTGCTGCTGGGCATGGATTCCGACCCTGCCAAGCGCAACGTGTTCGGCCTGGCCGAGGCCAATCCGGCCATGGCCCGGGACGGCGTGCGCCTGCGCCAGTTCGGCCAGCAGGCGATCGAATGGCTGGCCGGCAAGCGCATCCATCCCACCTGGGTGGTGCCGGGCGGCGTCAATGAGCCGCTTTCCGCCGAAGTCCGCGACCGCATCCTGGCCGGGATTCCGGAGTCGCTGGCCATCGCGCGGCGCGCCCTGGACTGGTTCAAGTCCGAGATGGAGCGCTTCCGCGAGGAGATCCGCACCTTCGCCAACGCGCCCACGCTGTTCATGGGCCTGGTGGGGGAAAACGGCGGCCTGGAGCACTACCACGGCAAGCTGCGTTTCCTGGACGCGGGCGGCAAAATTGTGCAGGACGGGGTGGAAGGCGACGATTATCCCACTTACATCGCCGAGTTGGCGCAACCGTGGACGTATCTCAAGACCGCCTACTATAAACCCCTCGGCTACCCCGAGGGCATCTATCGCGTGGGGCCCCTGGCGCGGCTCAATATCATAGACGGCTGCGACACGCCGCTGGCCAACCAGGAGTGGGCCGAGTTCCGCGAGCTGGACCGCGGCACCGTGCTCAGTTCCTTTTACTACCACTATGCGCGGCTGATAGAGATCGTCTACGCGCTCGAAAAGATCGACGAGATGCTCCGCCTGCCGGAAATTCTCGACCCCAACGTGCGGGCTTTCGCGCGCGCCAACAACTCCGAAGGGGTGGGCGTTGCCGAAGCCCCCCGCGGCACGTTGATTCACCATTACAAGGTGGATTCGAACGGCCTCATCACATGGGCGAACCTGATTATCGCCACCGGCCACAACAACGCCGCCATGAACCGCGGGGTGCTCCAGGTGGCCCGCCATTTCGTCCACGGGAACAAGCTCACCGAAGGCATGCTGAACCGCGTGGAGGCGGTCATACGCACCTTCGACCCGTGCCTGAGCTGTTCGACGCACGCCGATGGCCGCATGGCCCTGGAAGCGAGCCTGCGGGCGCACGACGGGGAACTGTTGGACGCCATCCGGAATTAGGATTGTGGCCCGAGTTTCGCTCGGGTTGACAGGCG
>Ga0187851_10003944_pt1 | contig 12306 bp, 12 predicted proteins | sample June2016WEW_6_10_FD_132997 | JGI IMG/M metagenome (GOLD analysis project Ga0187851, IMG submission 132997) | Peatland microbial communities from SPRUCE experiment site at the Marcell Experimental Forest, Minnesota, USA - June2016WEW_6_10 | ecosystem: Environmental > Terrestrial > Soil >... | reverse complement strand
TATGACGAATACGCAGCCGCCGCCGAGCAGGTGAGGCCGTTTGTCACCGACACCGGACGCCTGCTGAACAAGATTCTGGCCGAAGGCGGCAGCGTGATGTTCGAGGGGGCGCAGGGAACGATGCTGGACATCGACCACGGGACCTACCCGTTTGTAACCTCGTCGTCGGCGACGGCGGGCGGCGCGTCCACAGGAACCGGCGTGGGACCGACGGCCATCGGCACGGTGATCTCGGTGACCAAGGCTTACGTGACACGGGTCGGCGAGGGGCCGTTCCCGACGGAGATTCACGAGCTGGTGGGCGACCACCTGCGGGCGCGCGGCATGGAGTACGGCGCGGTGACGGGGCGTCCGCGCCGCTGCGGCTGGTTGGACATTCCCTTGCTGCGCTACTCCAACCAGGTAAACGGCGCCGAATGGCTGGTAGTGACCAAGCTGGACGTATTGGACGAGCTCGAGGAGATTCCCATCTGCGTGGGCTACGAGATCGACGGCAAGGTAACCGACGAGATTCCCGCTGATGTGCAGGGCCTGGAGCGGATCAAGCCGGTCTATGCCAAGCTGAAGGGTTGGCAAACTTCGACCGAGGGGATTACCGACTTCGACAAACTGCCCATGGCTGCCAAGGAGTATCTGCGTTTTCAGGAGCGGGAGAGCGGGGCGAAGATCGGAATGGTCTCCACTGGCCCGGATCGGGAGCAGACGATACTGCTGCCGGAGTTTGCCGCTGCGCTGGACAAGATTCAAGCATAGGTAGGGGCTTTTTCGAGAGAACGCGCCACAAATTGCAGAACGGTTCGAACCTGTTCCCGTGTCACGCCATATTCCTCGATCAACTCGTCAACGCTCATATCCTCAAGGTTCTTGAAGACTAGCGAAACCGGCGTCCGGGTTCCCTTCAAGACCCATGCGCCGCTGACCTTGCCGGGAATACTCTCCACGGCTAGACACTGGGACCAATCGAGAATTGAAGTCTCCATATTGGCTTCCTCCAGCCCGCTGCTATTTTGTTATCGGATGGCAGCGCTCGCGATAATAGTCGAATTTGGTATCTGACTGAAACTCAACATTTTCGCACCAGGATTCGATCACTTTGGATCTATCGAAGCGGATTATCATTGGCCAGGGCTTTCCTTTTATTGGGAATTCCAATTGATATTTTGAAGGATCGTCGATATCTTGATCTTCAGGGGAACGCCCTGAGGTGACTAACCTGGGCTCCCCGGCCAGTGCGTCGAGGACCTGTTGCTCAGTCATTCCAGCGTGGAGCCGACGAAGCAGATGGTCATAAGGCGATGGCCAGAACAAATAAGCCGCGCCCCCTATAACGCAGGCTCCAACAATGGCGGCAAAAATCCACCGGAAACTTGTTCCTGAATTTCCTTTTGGTGTCCTCTCGTATCCCTCGAACATTTGAAATCTCCACTTTCAAACGCGTTCCCACCAAATCCAGCGACGGGTCGCCACCCGTCGATGAACAGGTTCTTACTACTTTATGCTGTCACTGTGACTGAATCACCGCGGAGTCTCTTTGCCCGGCACACATGCGGCCCTCGCGGATGGTCTTCGGCCAAGGCAGGATCCTGGCTTATTCGCGCGGGCGCTTCAGAGCCGGAATGAAAACGCCGCAATCAATCATTTTGAGCTTCCCCGGCTGCGCCTCTTCAAGGGCGGCGGAGATTCTATGAATGTACGGCTTGATCACCGGCCAATTGATTGCGGATAGAATCAGCACGGCGAACGGACGGCCTTCAAGCCGCTGCTGTTTGTCCATGTTCTTGTCGCCGGTCAGAAAAACGTCGAAGCGCTCCCGCTCGATCAGAGAGAGTAGCGCGCCGTTTTTGATGCCGCCCCATTGCATACCGGCAACGGTTTGAATCGCATACCCAGGCAGGGCTCGCGCCAGCTTGGCCGGAACATCTTCATCAAGCAGAATCCTCAAAACTGCACCTGTAGTTCATGTTCGGCGCGGTAGTTGAGAATTGCTTCGACGGCGTCGCGTCCGGCTTCCGGGTAACAATCCAGCGTTTCCACTATGGCTTCCTCTGGCGATAATCCTTCCTCGCGGAAAGCGTCATAGTTGCCGGTGATGGCCTCCACAGGCAGGCGGGTATTCTTGAGCAAAGGCGCTCCGCTGACCTTGCCGGGGATGATTTCCACCAGCGGGCAATCGGACCAATCGAGAGTTGCAGTTGCCATCTTCGCCTCCTCTCTTCCATCGTAACCCCATTCCCGGTTTTGTTTCACTCCTCCCGCAATGAAATCCACTCCGACGGCAGAGCCGCTCTTCCAGACTGCGGCAAGAGCTTCACGGTACAATTTCGCTATGATCAGCTTTGCCGTACGGCTGAAGTTTGCTCCGGAGGATCGCGCCGAAGTTGCCGAATCCCTGCGTTTGCTCACCCTCGCCTCGCGCCAGGAGCCGGGATGCATCAGCTACATTCCACACCATTTGGAGGACGACCTGGATACCGTGCTGATCTATGAGCAGTACCGGGACGCCAAGGCCCTGGCGGCGCACCGCGAGTCGGAGCACTTCAGGAACCATGCCGTGTGCGGGCTATATCAGAAGATGCGGGAGCGGAGCGTGGAGAACCTGATCGCTCTCGTTTGAACCCCGCCCCGAGTCCAACCGGCGGGAGTCCGAGCATGGGCGGCAGAGTTGCCATTCAAGGAGGATTGGTCAGGGATGGGCGCCTCATTGAAACCGGTTGACCGGCACCGCCTCGCGGGGCTACCATCCGTTACGATCATGCCTGTAGCCAAGATCAACCCTTCTCAGCCCGCCCGCCGGATGACGCGCGCCTTGATCTTCCTAGCCTTGCTGGGCGCTCTCGCGCTGGCGGCCTCTCTCGCGCAGCAGCCTCACAATGGAATGCCGAGGGGGCAAAGGCACGAGAGCCGCCACGAGATCGACCAACTGGAAGAGGTGTGGCGGAATGCCGAACTGAAGGGAGACATGGCTGCCATGAACTCCCTGCTGGCAGACGACTATATGGCCATTACTCCCAACGGCACGCTGCAATCCAAGGAGCAGACCCTGGCCAACCTGCGCAGCGGGACGACCCATTTTACGGCCATCGGAATCTCCGACCGCAAGGTGCGCTTCTACGGGACAACGGCGCTGGTCACCTCGCGGGCCGATGTGAGCGGCGCCAGCGCAAATGGAGACTTCTCCGGGAGCTATCGCTACACCCGCGTCTACGTGCGGAATCCACAGGGCAAATGGAAGATTGTGAGCTTCGAGGCCAGCCGGATTCGCGAGCCGGGCCAGCCCAACTAGCGGCGTGCAGGGAAGCAGTCTCCAAGCCGGAAGAGAGATTCCCTTATAATAGGCCGAGGTGGTGGCTGCAAGCACTTAAATGGGGCCAATGTTGAGATCCCTCCCAATTGCCTGTCTCTTGTTTTTGGGGATACTGGGCTGCAAGAGTGTGCAGCGCGATGATCTCGTAGGAACATGGGTCATAATGGACGCGTCGCGAGAAGTTCTGCCAGCTGAATTGCGGAAAGCTCAAGGCAAGATCGTTCTTGATGCAAAAGGGACTTTCGTTGCGTCTGAAATGCCGGGACTTTTCTACTTTCCCGGAGTTCATAGTGCACAACTGGAGACAGGAAGTGGTACTTGGAGACTCGAACATAGCGAAGGCGAACAACAAGTATGGCTTGATTTTCAGATAATTGCAGACTGGAAGAACGGTCTCCCCTATGGCACGCAACTCGAGGTCTCGAGATCAAATTTGTTCTACTTCTTGGGCGATGCTGACGAAGGGCGAAGGATCGAATTTGAAAAGAAGAAGATGAATTGACCCATGCCCGAGCTGCCCGAGGTCGAGACGATTGCCCGCGGCGTTCATGAGCGTCTGCGCGGCGACCGCATCGTTGAGGTGTGGTTCGCCGGGCATCGCGAGCCCTTCAAGACGCCCCCGGCGCGCCAGGCCAGTGGGCTGGAAGGCCGCACGATCCTCGCCGTTCATCGCACCGGAAAGCACATCGTCTGCGAGTTGGGGTCCGCCGAGACGAACCAGGCGGCGCACGGCAAGTCATCGATAGGTGAGCCCCAGGAGACGCCTGCCGCCCAATGGATTGTCCATCTTGGCATGACAGGAAGACTGCTGGTCACCACCCCCGATGCGCCGCTTGCCCCGCACACCCACGCGCGGCTGCGCTTGGTCAGCGGCCGGGAACTGCGCTTCGTGGACCCGCGTCGCTTTGGGCGGCTGGAGTTCCGCGACCTGAGCCGCGGCGCCGGCTTCTGCGCGCCGGGTGTCGACCCTCTGGCGGTGACGAAAGAGGAGTTTTCCCGGCTCTTTCGCCCGCGGCATCTGGCCATTAAGACCGCCCTGCTCAACCAGAAGCTGCTCTCCGGGGTGGGCAACATCTACGCGGACGAGAGTCTTTTTCGCGCCGGCATCCGGCCGCGTCGGCTCGCTGGCCATCTGACCAAGGCCGAACTCGAAGGCCTGCGGCGGGCCTTGCGCCAGGTTCTCCAGAACGCCATCCGGCTCGGCGGCTCTTCGGTCTCCGATTACGTGGACGCCGACGGGGTGCGCGGCTTCTTTCAACTGGAACACTGCGTCTATCTGCGCACGGGGCTTCCCTGCCGGCTCTGCCAGACGCCGATCCGGCGCATCGTGCTGGGTGGGCGCGGAACGCATTACTGTCCAAAATGTCAGCGGTAGGATGCGCTTCTATGGTTTCTTGGAGATTTTCCAAAATGGAACTCCCAGAATCGAGAATCTTCCAGCACCAAGAGGTGTGCAAGAGATTGAAAAAAAACAGTTACCAAAATGGTACAGCGATTGCTATTATGTAGTCGCCAGTGATGTAGGGGTTGCCGGAAGAGTTCCTGCAAGCCCAAGGAAGAGAAGACGCCCGGTAACAGTAACCGCCCAAGAAGCGGCCCTCAAAAGGGAGCTACCAACCGGGAAGTCTCCAGAAGGCGCGGTGGGGGATACCACCGCGCCACCATAGATCTGGGAGGCCAGTGACCAGCAAGGGACAGCGGAGCGCCACTCTGAAGGGAGTGGCGCTTCTTGCGTTCGACCAGTTCTGCTGATGCTATGGTTGAAAACTGGAGATTCCGAAGGGAGCAGTGAGCTTGAATCCCCTGAATGAGAGCCATTTTGCGGAGTTCTCATGTCCGGGCCTTCGCTGCTTTTCCTGGACTTGAGCAAAATGCCAAGCCGGCCGGCGCGGCGGCCTTTGAAGCCGGAATCCGGCGTGCGAAGAGTTTTACTTGCCAGCCGCACCAGTTCGCGGTAATATCAGACTTGCCTATCAAGCGGCTGACGCGAACCACCCGAAAGGGGCAGAGCAAGCTCGCCGCCGAGCAAGGAAGCTTCGCAGGGGATGGTTCATTCCATCGCAGTTTGCAGCCAGCGAAGGTTCCCATAGGAAGGGCATCACCTGAGTAATGCGCGGCCGCACCGTCACGATCCTGACAACCGGATGAAGCTGTATTCTGGGTCCTTGTGCGTGCAGCGGCAAACAGCATCTTCACAGATATCTACGAGGAATGTCGTGGGCCGACGAGGCTGAATCGGCGCTGCCAGCACGGGGCGAAGGTATTCTGGGGAACACCGGATGCGGTCGGATTCCGTGAAGATGTGGAAAGTCCCCGGGAATTACGGCCGATTGCGCGCGGAATCCGTTTCCGTGGCAGTTTGCAAGATATTCTGTGATGATTCTCGCCGCTGATCGCAAGATTCCCCGTCCAGAATTGGCGGCGGCGGGCAGCAGGAGTTAGCACCCGGCTGGAAAAGGCTGAAGCAAGAGAAGCAGTGCGGCAGTTCACGAAATACCAAATCGCAATGCACCAGGAAGTTCATCAATGACGACAGAATTGACGCAGCCCCAATCTGAATTGGGGCCGGTCCCGGCCAACGGCCAGGGGCAGCCGCAGGGGCATCGGCGCCGTCGGCGCCGCCGCAAAAACAAGAGCGGCCAGGCAAGCGCGGCCCAGACGCAACAGCCTCAGGCTCAACCGCAGTCGGCTCCGCAGCCCCAGGCGCAGCCGCAACCCGCGCAGCGCAAGCAAACCACCACGCAGCAGGGCGGGCGCCAGAATCAGGGACGGAAGAAGAAGTTCTTCCAGAAGGGTGCTGCGACCGCGGCGCAGCCGGGCAACAGCGCCTCAGGCCCGGCGCATGCCAAGCGCAAAGGCGTCCGGCAGAAGGGGCCCAGGGAGTTTGTCGGCCCGATGGATCACAGCTACCGAGTGGTCAACGGCAACGTAGCCGATGGCGCGTCCTCGACCATCCAGATCCCGAACAACGGCCACTATCAGGACGCCTTCGAGCTCCAGCCCGCAGTCGCGATCCGCGAAGACGCGCCTCCCCGCATCTTCTGCTTTATCGAGGATCTCTTCTTCCTGGCCAAGATTCAGGAGACCGCGCGCAAGCTGGGCGTGAAGGTGGGGTTCGTCAAGGGCGACAAAGACTCGGTGGCCCGGCTGCTCGAACTGCCGGAGGCGGAACGGCCCAAGCTGCTGGTCTTCGACCTGAACAATCTGAACGCCAAGCCCATCTCGCTGATCCCGAAGTTCAAGTCGAAGCTGAAGAAGGCGACCTCGATCATCGGTTTTCTCAACCACTTGCAGGGCGAACTGAAGGCCCGGGCAATCGAAGCCGGGTGCGACACGGTGATGCCGCGGTCGGCTTTCTCGCAAAGCCTGCCCAGCCTGCTCCGCCGCTATGGCGTGGAAGACGAGGAAGAGTACGCCCAGCAACCGGTGTAGGGCGAAAAGCGGCTGAGGCCGGAATTAGCCCCGTCCCGCGAAATGCTCTACCATATTCCGGTGACAACCTCAGCCAGCCACGCTCCCGTTCTTCTGGTCCACGGTGGCGCCTGGGCCATCCCCCCAGAAGCGGCAGCCGCCCACGAGGCCGGCGTTCGCAACGCGCTTGAAACCGGCTACGCCGTTCTTTCTCTCGGCGGGCCGGCACTGGATGCCGTCGAGGCAGCCGTTAGCGTTCTCGAAGACGATCCCACCTTCGACGCCGGACGCGGCAGCTTTCTCACCTCCGACGGGGGCGTCCAGCTCGATGCTCTCCTCATGGACGGCGGCCGCATGAAAGCTGGCGGCGTGGCCTGCGTCGAGCGCCTCCGCAATCCCATCCAGGCCGCCCGCCTCATCCTCGAAAAGAGCCCCCACATTTACCTTGTAGGCCCCGGCGCTGAGCAGTTTGCCCACTCCCACGGCATGACCCTCGTCGAGAACGCGGAACTGGTTCTCGACCGCGAGCGTGAGCGTCTCGCCCAGGCCCAGGCCCGGCAATCCGCAGGCCTCGCCGACGACACCTTCTCCGGTCACTCCCTTCAGGACGACAAGAGCCCGGAGACGGCCCTTCCGCCGGAGACCTGCATGGGGGAGTCGCACGACACCGTGGGCGCCGTGGCCCTCGATTTTCGTGGCGACCTGGCCGCCGGAACCTCCACTGGCGGCACGCTGAATAAGACTCCTGGCCGGGTCGGCGACTCATCCCTCATCGGCTGCGGCTGCTACGCGGACAATCTCTCCGCCGCCGTATCTCTCACGGGCTGGGGCGAACCCATCATGAAGCTGGTTCTCGGCAAGTGGGCCACCGACCGCGTCGCCTCCGGCACCGCCCCCGAAATCGCCGCCCAGGAAGCAATCTCCTACCTCTTCAACCGTCTCGGCGGCCACGGTGGCATCATCCTGTTAGGCCCCGACGGCCGCTTCGGCCTGGCGCACAACACACCGGCGATGGCCTGGGGCCTTGCCACTCCCAATGGCTCCCACACCGGGTTGCAGGTTTGAGCAAATGGAAATATTGACAGGACCAGTCGAGGATTTCTTATATCAGCAAATTCCGCCTGAGGTGTGGCACTACACCACGCTAACTGGGCTGCAAGGCATTCTTTCCTCGGGCACGATCTGGGCAACTGAAGCTCGGTCTACCAATGACGAGACAGAATTCGTCCACACGCGCGATATTGCTCTGGAGTATTTGAAAACAAGTGAGCGCCCCGACAAACACTTTGAATTCGCATTGACCGAAGCCTACAAGGTCATCGAGAGCGTTTTCAACAAAGGGGCTCTTTCTGTAAACGAAACAGAAGTGTTCATTGCCTCGTTCAGCGCTGCCGAGGATTTGAAAAGTCAGTGGTCAGATTATGCAGACCGCCATTGTGGGGTCAGCATCGGATTCGATCTGCGCTACATACGACCGCCAAAAGGCTCTGGCATAGGCGTTACATTCGCTCCTTGCGTCTATGAGCAGGCTGACAAGAAATCGCTAATTCGATCCGCATTGAGTCATTTCGTGCAACAGAGCGCGAAAAATCACAGCCAGGTGACCGACAAAAACTGGGTCGCCACGCAGATGAAGGACTGGGCGATGGTACAACGAATATACGGCATTCCTGATTTTGATAGGGCTGCGTTCCAAAGAAACCTGGATGACAAAATCGGAACTGAAATCCTGTCGTCTGGCGTCCGTACTGCGTTTGATCTTCTCCGCCTGGCAAGTCATTGTAAGAATCGCCTGTTTTCGGAAGAAAAGGAGTGGCGCCTGGCTCTTAATCGGTCGAAAGGAAGGACTGGCGTCAGCGAGCAGGTTCAGTACCGAGGACCAAACGGGACAATTCCCTACATCTGTTCCAATTTGTTTCAACCAATTGGACGACTTCCGATAACGCGCATAATGCTTGGGCCTCTTTGCAATATTCGGAATGAGGTCGAAAAGCTGGTTTCCGACAGTGGATATGCAGTACATGTGATTGGTTCAAACATCCCGCTTCGGTATCCAGCATAGCCCGACAAAGATACCGTTCTGCTGGAAGAAAGCCTGTAATAATCCCAATATGCTCGTCCTAGCTTCAGCTTCGCCCCGCCGCCGCGAACTCCTCACCCAGGCCGGCTTTTCATTCGAGGTCCACCCCGCCCACATCCCCGAAGACCCGCTTCCCAACGAAGATCCCACCGCCTACGTCATCCGTCTGGCCCGCGAAAAAGCCCAGGCCGTCTACAACGAATTGACCCAGACTCCCGAAAGTTCCGCCTCCGGCTCGGCTTTGTATCAGGGCACGACTTTAGTCGTGCCACAAATGCCCCAAAACGAACCGGGGGCTTTAGCCCCTGAGGGAAGCCTCGTCGTCCTTGGCGCCGACACCACCGTAACCCTCGACGGCCACATTCTCGGCAAGCCCGAAGACCCGGCCGACGCCGCCCGCATCTTGCGCCTGCTCTCCGGCCGCACTCATCAGGTCATCACCGGGGTCGCCGTGGTCACCGCCGCGCGCACTGTGGCGACCGCAGAAACCACTGCCGTTAGGTTCCTCGCCCTTTCTGACGAAGAGATCGCCGCCTACATCGCCACCGGCGAGCCGATGGACAAGGCCGGAGCCTACGCCATCCAGGGCCGCGCCGCCCGCTGGATTCCCCGCATCGAAGGCTGCTACTTCAACGTCGTCGGCCTCCCGATAGCCCTGGTCTCCACCCTTCTTGAATCCATCGAATCTCCCGCCAACCCCGCAAGTCGCTGACTTGCTGACCGGTTGACTCGCCTCCAAGACTCCCCCTCGACGCCGCTCTCCCCCGGATGTAGAATCGCTGCAAACAATTCCGCCGTCTTTCAAGGGGCTTCAAACCGTTTGCCAGCAAAGGAGGAATCATGCGGATTCCGGTTTTTGTGCGCAGTCTACCCGTGCTCCTCGTCGTCACATCGCCTGCCCTGATTCTGGCCCAGTTCCAGAAACCCACCAGCGAAGAACTCAGGATGACGGCCGACCCGAAGGCGCCCGGCGCCGCCGCCGTCTACCTGAACGTCGTGGAAGCAGCCGATGACGACCTTCATTTCCATAGCTTTTACGCGCGCATCAAGGTTCTGCAGGAAAAGGGAAAGGAACTGGCCACCGTGGAGATTCCTTACGTTACGGCCGATTCAACGGATACGCGCTACGCTTATATGCCCGAAAGGTTCCAAACCAGGGTTGAGGAAATCAAAGCACGCACCATCCATGCGGACGGAACCGTGATCCCCTTGACCGGCAAGCCGGAAGATCTGATGGGTGTCAAGACGGTCTCCAGCAAAGGCGATTTGCAGATCAACCGCAAGGTCTTTAACCTGCCCAGTGTGGAAGTGGGCAGCATTCTCGAGTATTACTTCAAAGTTCGCTTCGACGACCATTTCTGGGAGCCGCCCGATTGGAATATCCAGAAGGCGTATTTCGTCCATAAAGCGCAATTCACCTATGCGCCGCACGGCACCTTCAAGACTGGCAGCATTTACTCGGTCGACCCAAGTGGCGGCGGATCGGTGAATCACCTGATCTGGTGGCCGGTTTTACCCGCCGGGGCAGCGGTAAAGAAAGAGCTCTCCGGCGTCTTCAGCTTGGACATGAATGATGTTCCACCACTGCCCGACGAGGACTGGATGCCGCCCCTGCGGAACTTTGGCTATAAGGTCGTCTTCTACTACAAGTTCGCGTCGGACAACGGCGACTACTGGGCATATGCCGTCAAAGACTGGTCCAAAGACGTGGACCACATTGCCGACCCCTCCAAGCCTATTCACGAAGCGGTTGCCGGCCTGATCGCTCCCGGCGACAGTGACCTGGAGAAGGCCCGGAAACTCTATAAAGCCGTTCAGGCGCTCGATAATACCGACTTCTCGCGCAAGAAGAGCGAGTCCGAACTGAAGCAGCTCAACATAAAACAGAGCAAGACCGCCCAGGACATTCTGGCGCAGAAGAGCGGCTCCGGCGAAGAGATCGCCCTGCTCTATCTGGCCATGCTGCGCGCCGCCGGGCTCTCGGCCAGGGCCATGAAGATCGCGGATCGCGACGAGAACATCTTCGACCCCTCCTACTTGACCTTCCGGCAGCTCGAAGACACCATTATCAGCCTGAAGATCGGCGGCGACGAGATCCTGCTCGATCCCGGCCAGAAGATGTGCCCCTTCCAGAAGCTCCACTGGAAACACAACAATGCCAGCGGCTTCCTGGAGGGTAGCGACGGGGTGACGCCGGACCACACTCCGCCGCCCTCCTACATGGATAACAACACCACGCGCAAGGCCGATATAACCTTGGACAGCCAAGGCGGGATGCAGGGCGCCTTGCGGTTTACGATGGTCGGGCAGCAGGCGCTTCACTGGCGGCAGATTGCGCTGAGAAACGACGAGGACGAGGTCAAGAAGCAGTTCGACCGCTGGCTGGAGACGATTGTTCCAGAGGGCGTGGAGGCGCGCATCGACCACTTTGCCGGGCTGGACAATCCGGACGTGAATCTGGTGGCGTTCGTCAATGCCAAAGGAACGCTGGGTACGGCCACCGGCAAGCGGCTTCTGCTGCCGGGCTTCTTCTTCGAGACCCGCAGCCGTCAACCGTTTGTCGGCGAGGAGAATCGCCAGGAGCCGGTGGACATGCAGTATAGCGAGGTGGTGGACGACGAGGTGGTTTATCGCTTCCCCGCCGGACTTGCAGTGGAAGGCGCGCCGCAGGATGCCAGGATCTCATGGCCCTCAAAAGCAATTCTCGCCACCAGTTCGATGCCGGTGCGCGGTCAGATCACCATCACCCGCACGCTCTCCCGCGGTTTCACCTTCGTCATGAAGAACCAATACCAGGACCTCCGCGCCTTCTACCAGAAGGTCGCCGCCTCCGACCAGCAGCAACTAGTGCTCACCTCATCTCCCGTACCGAAAGGAAACTGATGATCTCTCAATCCCACATTCCGGCCTGCACTCTGTCCGCATCCGCTACGAATCGCATCGCGCGGCCCCGCTTCTGGCTGCGCGGCGCGCTTCCGCTTCTCGCCTTGGCATTTCCAGCCCTCGTCCACGCCCAGTTCCGGCAGCCCACCCCCGAAGAACTCAGCATGACCGCCGACCCGAAGGCGCCCGGCGCGGCAGCGGTCTACCTCAACGTCGAGGAGATCGCCAACGATCCGCTCCACTACCAGAGCTTCTACGCGCGCATCAAGGTGCTCACGGAGAAGGGCAAGGAACTGGCCACTGTCGATGTTCCCTACCTGCATGGCGACTCCAAGATCACCGAGATCAAGGGCCGCACCATTCACGCCGACGGTACCGTGATTCCCCTCGCCGGCAAGCCTCAAGACCTGTTGATCTCCAAGACAATGCCGGAGCAAGGCGATCGGAGGCAGGTCAACCAAAAGGTCTTTACCTTGCCAAGCGTCGAGGTCGGCAGCATTCTTGAATACACGTATCAGCTCGAATATGACGATAACCATTACTCCTCTCCGCACTGGGAGATTCAGCGCCCCTACTTCGTCCACCAGGCGCATTATGCCTTTACGCCTTTCAAGGCATTCATGCCCGG
>Ga0187851_10003943_pt1 | contig 12308 bp, 7 predicted proteins | sample June2016WEW_6_10_FD_132997 | JGI IMG/M metagenome (GOLD analysis project Ga0187851, IMG submission 132997) | Peatland microbial communities from SPRUCE experiment site at the Marcell Experimental Forest, Minnesota, USA - June2016WEW_6_10 | ecosystem: Environmental > Terrestrial > Soil > Wetlands... | reverse complement strand
CACGGCCCCATCCGCCGAAGAACAGGCCAAAGCTGGCCAGCAGGCGAAGCACCCAGAAGCCGCCAAAAAAGAAAATCAGGATCAGCACCAGGATCACTTTGCCGACCGAAGCCTGCTGCTGATGCCGGATCGGCTGCGCTTCCATGGCTGGCTCTTCATTCAGAGTGACCTTGGCATCCGCCGCAATCACCTGGGCAACCTGGTCCACCGCCAGCGTCACTGCGCCGTCAAAATCGTTGGCGCGCAGATCGGGAACCATGGCCCGGCCAATATCGCCCAGCATGCCGTCGGGCAAAATCCCCTCGAGGCCGTAGCCGACTTCAATTCTGCGCTGGTGGTCGCGGACGGCAAGCAGAATCAGTACGCCCTTATCTGAGCCCTTGCGCCCTATCTTCCACTTGGTTTCGAGTTCGTCGGAGTACTCGGCGGCATCTTCCCCGTCAAGGGTCTGAACGGTCACAACTGCGATTTGAGAATTCGCCTGGGAGTGATCGAGCTCGGCGCAAATCCGATCAATGCCGGCGATGGTATCAGGCGACAGAACATGTGCCAGATCGCTGACGTAATCCGTTGGCTTGGGAAGCTGGTCGACCTTCTGGGCATTCGTCGACGTGGCTGAAAACACCACGGAGAACGTCAGCAGAAATCCGAAAACAGTCGAAATTGCGAGGCGAAAGCCTTTCATCGCTCTCAATTGTACGCGGGAGGGCGGGCAAAAGTTCCAGGACAGGTGGCAGGTGACAGATGTGGCGCTGATCCGGGATCCCTGATCCCTGATCCCTGATGAGGCTCTAAACTAGACTTGATGACCGAGCGCCAGTTCCCAGATGCCCACGTCGCCTCCGTAACCCACACCGAAACGGCTTTGCATGGCGTTGTTCTCACGGACGACTACGCCTGGCTTCGCGATAAGCAGAATCCTGCCGTGACCGCATACCTGGAAGCCGAGAATGCCTTTGCGGAAGAATTCATGGCGCACCTCGCGAGCCTGCGCGCAGAGCTCTACGAGGAGATGCTTTCTCACATCAAACAAACCGACGTCTCCGTTCCTTTTCGCGATGGCAGTTGGTGGTACTACTCACGAACCGAAGAGGGAAAGCAATACTCTGTTTATTGTCGCAAGGCCGGTTCGGCATCAGGACCGGACGCGGACGCCGAAGAGCAGGCCCTTTTGGATGGCAATACTCTGGCGGAAGGAAATGCTTTCTTCGCCATTGGCACCACGGATGTGAGCGACGACGGGCGCTGGCTGGCTTACACCACGGACACTACGGGCTTCCGCCAGTACACGCTCCACATCAAGAATCTGGAAACCGGTGAGACGCTGCCGGAATCGGTCGAGCGCGCTGGCTCCGTCGTATGGGCCGCCGACAATCAAACTCTCTTCTACACCGTGGAAGATGAGGAACAGAAGCGGCAGTTTCAGCTTTTCCGTGCCCATCGCGGCCAACTTTCCGCAGCCGTCCTTGTCTACCAGGACGACGATGAGCGCTTCAACCTTGGCGCCGGCCGCACTCGCGACGGCAAATTTCTCGTCCTCGAATCGGCCAGCCACACCACCAGCGAATCGCATTTTCTTTCCGCCGACGACCCGGATGGCAGGTTTCAGCTCATCTGCTTGCGCCAGGATGAGCATGAGTACTCCATCGACCATCGCAATGGCCAGTGGTTCATCCGCACCAACGACAAGGGCAGAAACTTCCGTCTCGTCACGGCGCCGACATCCGCGCCAGGGCCCGATCACTGGACCGAGCTCATCCCTCATCGAGCTGACGTGATGCTCGAGGATGTTGACCTGTTCGCGAACTTTTTCGTTGCCTGCGAGCGTGAAGATGGTCTTCCGCGACTGCGCATCTGGCGATTTTCCGGAGACGGTGTTGGCGCGGTTCGGGATGCGGAGATCGCTTTCCCTGAGCCGGCGTACAGCGCGCATCTGCACATTAATCGGGTATTTGAGACTTCCGCGTTTCGCTACTCATATCAGTCGCTGGTGAGTCCCAGTTCGGTCTATGAATACGACGTGGCGACGAAGGATTCGAAACTCCTCAAGCAGCTTGAAATCCCAGGTGGCTTCGATCGCAGCCTCTATGCGAGCGAGCGCGTGCACGCGGTAGCCGGCGACGGTGTGCAGGTACCTATCTCGCTTGTATACCGCAAAGACAAGCGCAAAGAGGGATGGAATCCCCTCTATGTGTATGGCTACGGCTCGTATGGTTACGCGCTTCCTGTCGGATTCAACTCCAATCGCTTGAGCCTGCTCGACCGAGGCGTGGTCATGGCCTATGCTCACATTCGCGGCGGCGGAGACTTAGGCAAGCCCTGGCACGACGCTGGCAAGATGCTCGTGAAGCGCAACACCTTCACCGACTTCATCTCTTCCGTCGAATACCTCACCACCTTCGGCTACGGCGACCCGGCGCGCGTGGCCATTGAAGGCGGCTCTGCAGGTGGATTGCTGATGGGCGCCGTCGTCAATATGCGCCCCGACCTGTTTCATGCTGTGCTCTCCCACGTTCCTTTCGTCGACGTGATGAACACTATGCTCGACGCTTCCCTGCCGCTTACCGTTCCCGAGTATGAAGAATGGGGCGATCCTAACCAGGCTGAGTACTTCCATTACATGCTGAGCTATTCGCCGTATGACAACCTGCGCGCAAGCGAATACCCCTCGATGTTGGTGAAGACGTCGCTGCACGACAGCCAGGTGATGTATTGGGAGCCGGCGAAGTATGTCGCCAAATTGCGCACTCTTAAGACCGACCGCAACCCACTGCTACTTGTCACGAACATGCAGGCCGGTCACGGCGGCGCCAGCGGCCGTTACGATTACCTGAAGGAGATCGCCTTCGACTACGCCTTCCTGCTGCGCGAATTGGGAATGATCGCGTAGTCGGAGGCGCGGAATCGCTCGCTTCCCTTGCCGCATCAAAGAGGCAACGCATGAAAAACACCTCCGCTGAAGAAGACGATAGCCGCGCTTCGCCTCCGCCACCGGCTGCCCCTGAGAGCAATGCAATGCACGGCCTTCTCAGCGGGTCTTCTCACGCGTGGCGTGCGCTGCGGCACCGCAACTTCCGTCTCTTCTTCGGCGGCCAGTCAATCTCGCTCATCGGCACATGGATGACGCGCATCGCTACCAGCTGGCTGGTCTACCGCCTCACCGGATCGGCGCTCCTTCTCGGCACCGTCAGCTTTGCCGGGCAGATCCCCACGTTTCTCATCGCCCCCTTCGCGGGCGTGTGGGTCGATCGCCTCGACCGGCGCCAGGTGCTGGTCTGGACGCAGGCGCTCTCCATGATCCAGTCCCTCGCTTTGGCCGCCCTCACGCTTTCGCATCACATCACCATTGCCTGGGTACTGGCTTTGAGCGTGATGCAGGGCCTGATCAACGCATTCGATATGCCCGGCCGCCAGGCGTTCATGGTGCAGATGGTCGAAGACAAGCGTGATCTCTCCAACGCCATCGCCATCAACTCCTCCATGGTCAACATGGCGCGCCTCGTGGGCCCGTCGCTCGCCGGAATGTTGATCGCCGTCACGAGCGAGGGTTGGTGCTTCCTCATCGACGGAATCAGCTACATTGCCGTCATCGTCTCCCTGCTGATGATGCGCCTCAACATCGCGCCCGTTCCGCGCAAAGCTGCGTCGACTTGGACTGACCTGAAGGCCGGCTGGGATTACGTTTCCGCGTTCGTCCCCATCCGCACCATCCTGCTGCTCTTCGCAGTGATTAGTCTCATGGGCATGCCGTTCGTGGTGCTCATGCCTATCTTTGCAGCGCGCGTCCTGCACGGCGGCCCGCACACACTTGGGTTCCTGATGGGCGCCATGGGCGTCGGTGCGCTCATCTCCGCGCTGTCGCTGGCGGCGCGCAAGAGCGTGCGAGGGCTTGTGCGCATGATTCCGATTGCGGCGGCGGTCTTCGGCCTGGGCCTCATCGGCTTCGGACTGTCCCGCGTCTTCTGGCTTTCGATGATCATGGTGGCAATTGCGGGCATGGGCATGATGCAGGGGATGGCAGGCAGCAATACGGTCATTCAGACGATCGTTGCGGATGACAAGCGGGGCCGCGTGATGAGCTACTACACCATCGCCTTCGTCGGTATGGCGCCTTTCGGCAGCCTGCTCGCAGGTTCGCTCGCGCACGCCATCGGCGCGCCTTCGACGGTGATCGTCAGCGGAGCTGCTGTTATGCTGGGCGCAGCGTGGTTCTGGACGCAATTGCCCGCAGTCCGCCGCGTCATGCGGCCCATCTATGAAGAGATGGGCATTCTTCCGCGGCGTGAGGTGGTAGCGGAAGAGGCGTCAAACTAGGCTCTACACACCGCATTCGTGCTTTCCCAGTCCCCCAAATGCAAGGGACCTGGGGCATCCAGAATTGTGCTCAACTGGAAAGCGCATCGCCGCAAAGGTGTACCTTCAGGCCCAGCGCATCGAACATCGCGGCCTTTGTCGCCAACGCCTTATCTGCCGATTTCGCATCGGGAGCATAGGCGATGTTCACGTGGTTCGCGCGATGCCGCGCCATCATCTGATCCCGCGTCACCCCATGAAGCATGGCATGGACAATCGGCCAAGGTGGAGTCGTCTCTTTCCAGCGCCGGCCTGTCTCCTCTTGTGGTAAAGAAACGACCGTGCCTCGACCAACGTCGGCATGCAGAGCATTTCCCTCAACAAACACGCGGCTCCAGACAATCTCGCCCGGTTTGCCAATTCCCTTCAGCGATCCTCCTCCCAAGGGAAAGTACATTGCCGGTTGCCGCTCGCTGCGTGCGCCCGCGTATCCGCCGGCAAAATGATTCGCGGGCGCTGCCCCGGAAATCTGCAATACCCACACGAACCCGTCCACACCGTCGCCCTTGTAGTCGTCGCCCCAGCGAACATCATGCAGTGTCGTTGAGGGGTCCAGACCCAACGCCGTCCAGCAACGATTCGTGATCAGTGCATCCACACCGGCGCACTCATCCACTTCGTTGAAGTGCGGCAGCGGGCCTCCCGCATATAGCTCCTGCTTCGTTCCCTCGGCAAACACTGGCGGCCGATCTGCATTGTTCAGCAATCCTTCCGCAAGATCCGACGCCGGGGTCATGTCCTTCAGACCCTGCTGATACTGGATTCCGATCGCATCGCACCCGAAATCGTGCGCAATGCGCACGGCCGCGATATACATCTTGCATTGCTCCAGCACCTGCTCGAGCGTAAGCTCGGTGGCTCCATCCTTTCCCAGAGCAAAGATCATTCCCTTCGCAACCAGCCAGTCGTAGACTGCCCGCGCCTCCGCCTCGCTCACCGTGCGCATCTTCGCCACCAGCGCCGATTGGCTCAATCTTTCCTTGAAAATTCCGGCCGGGTTCAGCAGTTCATCGTCGATGATGGCGTTGTACATTCCCATGCAGCCTTCATCGAAGACTCCCATTATTGCTTTGCGGTGCTGCAAGTCCGCGGCCAGCGCGGTGCCAAGTTCCCTGCTCTCCGCCGAGAGCTTTGCCGCATCGAACTGTTTGACGTGACTTAGATTGTGCGTGATCTTGCCATCGCGCAACCATTCCTCAAGACTCTTTACGAAATAGCTGTCGGTAAAGTCCTTGCTCCAGATGGTGGAGAATTTCTTTCCTGCTTTGACCAGCGATCCATTCAGATTCAGCAATCCAACGAGTCCCGGCCATTGTCCCGACCAGTTCGCCACGGTCAGGATCGGTCCGCGATGACTGCGCAGACCTGGCAGAACATGATGAGAGTACTGCCAAGCGGCAGTCGCGAAGACGAGACGCGCCTCGGGGTGGATGTTCATGAACACATCCATGCCGGCACGCTGCGATGAGAGAAACCCGTGCTTCAGCGCTTCGTCATAGGCGTGAGCGCGCACCAGCTTGATTCCCTTCTGCGCGAAAGCTGCCGTCAGCTTTTCTTCCATGTCGCGTTGCGCCGGCCAGCACACCTGGTTTGCTGAAAGCCGAAGATCTCCGCTCGTCACCAGCAGCACTTCATTGGCGGCCGGCTTGCTCATTCCGTTCCCGTTCCTCGTCATTTCCTTGCGCTCCTGCCCATCTGGCCGCGTTCTGCCAAAGAGCAATATACACCCCGCTTGGCGAGGATCCATGCGGCGCGTGCCACCCTTCCCCGCGCCCTCTATCGAAACTGCATTGAGGGATCGCTCATCCTCAGCTCACACATGCTTTCGTCGCGCCCTCCGGCGCTCTCCTTTTGCCAACAAACCTTGCCGCTCGTTTGAGTTGCGCCCGAGCTGAACCAGCGACGTTAACATGAAATCCTTACCGGACAAGGTAAAAAATGCCCGGCCGTTATGCACAACCCCTCGTTACAGGGTGCGCAAGTGACCTCTTATCACCAGTTTGCCGGGATTGCTGTTTGGTCCTTTAGATGCTATAACTTACCTAATGGGACCGCCGGATTCTCCGGCCCCCTCACGTGGGGAATGCCGGAATCTACGGCGTTTTAAGAGCAAGCATTTAAAACCTCGCATTAGATAAGGAGCGGAACCATGCGTTTGAATCGATTGGAAGTGTTGGGAGTCGCGGCTAGCCTCGTGGTACTCGGCGCAAGCGGCTGCGCAACCAAGAATTACGTGCGCACCCAAACTGCGCCACTCGTGGAGCACACAGATCAGTTGGAGGCCAAGACCGCCGACAACAACAAGCAGATTCACGCCGTCGACGACAAGGCGCAAGCTGGTATTGCCAAGGCGCAAAGCTCGGCAGATGCGGCAGGTCAAAATGCACAGGGCGCGACCAAGGCAGCAGGCGATGCGCAGACCGCGGCAGGCGACGCCGTGCATCGCGCCGATTCACTTGACGCGGTGGTTAAAGGACTCGACAGCTATAAGTCAATTGCCAACGTCACTGTGACATTTGGTTTTGACAAGGCGGTTCTCAACAAGGATGACAAAGCGCAATTGGACACGTTTGCCGCCCAATTGGGCGCGGCCAAAAGCTACCTCCTCGAAGTCACCGGCGGCACAGACTCCATCGGCTCCGCGCAATATAACTACGACCTGAGCCAGCGCCGCGCCGATGCTGTTGTCCAATACCTTGCCTCGAAATACGGCATCGCCGCGCATCGCTTCTATCTCATCGGGATTGGCAAGGACAAGGAAGTCGCTCCCAACAATACTGCCGAGGGCCGCAAGCAGAATCGCCGCGTTGAAATTCAGTTGCTGACCAACGCGAGCGAAGGCGCACCGGCCGCAAGCGGGCTCTAATCGACCAGTCGGTAACAACAAGCCAAACGTTCAGCTGACAGGCAGGGCCGATTCTGAATAGGAATCGGCCCTTTGCACGTGTGAACCCTTTTCCAGGCACTGCTTTTGCCTGCTCGATGCCAAGTGCGTACAAAGCAAATACCCGTGGCAGGGCGCGACCATCAATCCACTAGGCGTAAGCTCATCGAATCCGCTGGAGCGTGAGTCACCGGATCGCCTGGCATGCGAATCAACTTGAAGGCCTAGCCGTCGTAGCGGGCACAGCTGTAGTCGAGGCAGGCGCGCCGGTCGCCGGAGGTTTGGTAGCAGGGGCCACAGGCTTGGGCTTTGGCTTCCGCTTGACCGCAGGCTTGGGCGCAGGCGGAACGCAGGCAGGCGGCGTTGGCGCGGGCACAACCGCGTGCATCGCGAGCGCCTGCTTCTGCACCGTTACCTGCAAATCGCTTACCTGCTTTTCCGCCGCGTCGGCTGACTGTTGAAGACGGTCGTCGAGCGCCAGGCGCGCGGTCTTCAGACCTCCGAGAGCCTGCTGAATTTCCGACACCTGATCCGCCGGCGCAACCACGCGCGAAGCCTCATAGACCCGAAGCATCACGTCATACAGAGCTCCGAGATTGCGTGAGAGCGGGAGTGTCTTGCTCACCGCCTCGGGACCCGAGTCAGCAGTCTTCATCAAATCTGGAAGCGTCGACTTCACGTCTTTCAAAACTTCGTTAACGTTGTCGCCCGCCTCATCGCGCACTGTGCCTCGTTTCCACTTATCGAGCTTCAGCGCGTTCAAAGTCTCCTGCAGATGGTTGAGTGAAGGCACAAGCAAGTTTGACGGCAGCACAGGCGGTGCAGGTGCAGCAGCCGGTGCCGCTGGCTGTGCTGTTGTCGTTACGCCTGCGGGAGCGCCCGGAACTTCCGAAGTCGCCGGCGCGGCTTTGGGAGGAACGCCCTCGGTTTGTGCCGCCAGTGCCGCGCATAAAAAACTGCAAACAGTGACTGAAATCACCACATGTGAAATTTGCATGAGTCTGAGTTTTCCTGGCTTTCTGTTCGCACTCCTGCATGGACGTACGCGCGTGGAATCGGCACAGAATGCTGAGATCGAATCGTGTTTCAATCGTCGGCGACTTGCATACAGTCACTCCGCCGTTTTCTTGGATGCGCGGTCAAGCCCCAACAGAATATATGATGGCGGCTTCAATCACCCACAAACCTTTGCAGACAAACTCTCCCGAATTTCACAAGTCAGGCGATAGACGAATTCAAGTTCGGACCGCCCAGGTCAGGCCAAAACCGGAAGATCGAGTCAACGCGCTTCAAAAGTCACAATTGTGGGAAACCGGAGCTAAAAATTCAAAAAAAACGGCCCCCGTTTTGAACGGGGGCCAAGTTGCCTTGGTTCTCTCGTGTTGAGAGCTTATTTGGCGGCCAAACGGCATGTTGCCGTCGGAGCGGAAACGCCTTGGGGGGAGGGCTGCGGTCCTATGGCCGCTCCGCGCCGGTCTAGAAAGCTGCGCCCTGGGGTGGCGCGGCTCCCTGGGCCGCCAAACTGTTTTCCATCAAGCGAATGTGCACGGTGCTGGTCTTCACACGAACTGGCTTCGCGTTTGGATCCTGATTGGCCGCCTCTGGTTGGGCATTGCCAAGGGCAACGGCATGCATCCGAAAGATGGGAATGTCGTGTTCTGTTGCAAGATACCGCTTCACTGATTCATTCAGCCGTTCCGAGCTCTGAATGCCAGCGCTGCCGGCGAGAGGGGAATGTCCTTCCAACTCCAGGATGTATCCCTTTTGACCGTTCACTGTGGTGTACAAATCGTCGAGCTGCTTGCGGGCATCGTCGTTCAATTTCGGCAACCCGCCTTTGAAAGTGATCTCCGCTTCGGTCACCTGGTGGTACTGATCCAAACCGCTCACGGTGGTACTGATCTGGGCTACATGGCCCGTAGCCGATTGTGCGGTCGTACCCGCCTGCTGAGCCTGCGCACCTGCCGCAGTTGCTGCCTGGTTGGCCGCATCGGCTGAAGATTGTGCTTTCTGGATGCCTGCTGTTGCGCGCGCATCCACGTCCTGAATGTCCTTGCTGTTCTTCGAATTCAGGCTGTCCAACTCGGTCAGCCGGTCGTTGATCGGGTCGGTCTGCTTTCTCACCCACTTTTTGCGGGCCCAGGGGTTAACGCGTCCCCAGAAACCTTCCGGTGCGGGAGCCGGCGCCTTGGTGGCCGGCGCGGCAGGCGGTGTGGACGAAGGATCTTGTGCGGTCATTGCCTGTCCGAAAGCAGGCACCGCGAGGGCGGAAGCCAGGAGAATTACGGCGAAGTGCTTGGAGAACGAAGCCGAATTAGCGGTATTGCCCTTCATAATGTTCAAAAATCCCCTTTTTGGTAAAGCCCTGCTTACTGGTTGAAGGTATGGAGACAACTTGCTCGCTGCTTTACATAGCAATGGACGTGCCAAAACCGCGCCTTCATCGCTCGACATACGAAGGTTATTGGAATCAACGCTTTACGCTTATATCGTTCGGTGGACCACTGGAAGGACGAGTCTCTAGTCTTATAAAACACGTGTAGGTTTTTCCGGAACGAGTGTAGTTTCTACAAGGTAACTAGCAGGCAGAGCGATTGTTTACTCCCTGGTTTACTCGCTCAATTCGCTCAGCAAAACCTTGGCTTTCGCGGCGAGCGTGTGGGCTCCATCCACGTCGCCAGAGCCCAGAGCTTTCCGCGCCTGGCGGATGAATTGCCGGATCTGCGCGGCAGTCTTTTGCTCCTGGTTATTCAGGTTGCGTCCTAAATCCTTCAATCCACGCTCTGTATCCGCGATTGTGTCGGTCGTTTCGCGACGCAGATCGGGTGGGTCGCCGGAGGAGAGCACTCCGATCGCACTCTCCTCCGGCGGCGTGTCGCTGGCGGCCTGCTGCGTGCTCCCGGCGCTCGATGGCGCACTTTCTGGAGATTCAGACGTAGCCTTCACCGCAGGCTTTTTGCGACGAATGGCGGGCTTGGCCGAAGCCTCCAAAATCGAATCTGTATCGGTCTCGACCGACTCGGAGGGCAGTGTGAGCACCGCAAGAGGCAGATCCGGATGCAGCACAGGCGGCTTGGGGACAGTGCTCACCGGAGGCGCATACTGCTGAGTCAACTGCGGTTTCGGCGGGTGAACACAGGCCGTCAAGAGCAGAGGAAGCAGCCACATCACGTTCCTGGCACGCACCGTCATCCTGGCAACCCATCCTCGCCTTGCACGCTGGCCGGTTGCAAATGCCGCCGTCCCCAGTCCGGGGCTGCAAGCGGAATCCGAAGTTGAAACTCCGTTCCACGGCCTGGATTCGATTGTACTTCGATGCTCCCATAGTGCAACTGAAGAATGCGATAAGTCATTGCTAATCCAATGCCGCTGCCCCCACTCTTGGTCGTGAAATAGAGGTCGAAAATCTTCTCCCGAATCTCTTCTGGAATGCCATGCCCCTCATCGGCAATTCGCAAAACCGCGAATTTGCGATTCTCTTCGAGTTCAACTCGCAGCGTCCCCCCCTCCGGCATGGCCTGTGCCCCATTTTGAATCACGTTGAGCGCGGCCTGCTTCAGCAGATCGGCGTCAATGTTTACTAGCAGCGGCTTGACCGGCATCACACTCGAAAGCTTGATGTTATGGGTAGACAGTTCGGCAGAAGACAACGCCAGCACATCCCCGATGACGCCTCGTAAATCCTGTTCGCGAAGCTGCAACTCAACCGGGCGGCTGAAGTCCACCAGCAATTGCACAACGCGGTCAAGACGGTGAATCTCTGCCTCAATGATATCCAAATGCCGGATGGCGGAGGCCCCTGCGCCCGTCAACTTGCTTTTGAGCAGCTCAACATGGACTACGATCGCGTTGATGGGGTTCTTGACCTCGTGACCCACGCCCGACGTCAATCGCCCAATCGCGGCCAGGCGCCGTGAAATCTCAATCTCCGACTCGATCGCTTCCGCGGATTCCAGATCGTGCAGGGTCAACAGTGCTCCCAACCCCTGCCGCGCCTTGGGATCCTGAATAAAGTCGAGTGAAACCTGAACGCGGCGGCCCGTTTCCGTCAGAATCTCTTCCTGAATCAGCGTCTGATGTGACTCAAACGCGTCGGATAGCGCCAGGCCGAGCACCGTCGACCGGTCAAAGATGTCGCGGGCATGCAACCCAAGAATGCCCTCATGCGAAGTTGTCAGGAACCTTCTCGCCGATTCAGAAACCAGGACCGCCCGACCGTCGCCGGTGAAAAGCAGAATCCCATCCTGCAAATTGCCGAGAATCTGGTCCAGATTCTCTTTCAGGGCTGAAAAAACCTCTTCGACGTTGCGCATCCGCTGGCCGAAACGTTCAATCTTGTGCGAGACGCGGTCAGCCATATCCCGGCGCGGCGCCTTTTCTTCCTCCGCCGAAAGCTCGGCGACACTCCACGCATCGAGTTGCAGGCTTATCTGCTCCATCGGCTGCAAGGCAAGATTACTCAGCAGGAAAGCGACCAGCAGCGCGGCTCCAAGCACAAAGCCCATCAGCGTAAAAGCCTCGACAAGCCAGGGAGCATAGAACGCCCGCAGCAAGGTCGTCCGAACTCCAACGTGGACCGTCACAAATGGTGCGCCATTCCGGTCCAATGGCACTACCACGTCATACACCCGGGGCGCTCCAAACACTTCGCGCATCAGCTGGACCGGGTTGGCATCGAGCAACTGGTTGTAATTCGGGCGAGACGGAAGCAGTTTATCTTCGTTGTCGGGATTTGTACTCAGAATCGTTAGATTTTTGCTGTCGCCGATATTAATGTCGTACACGGTGAGCGAATATCTGTTCACGGATTCAACAACGGCCTGCAACGCAGCATTGTGGCGCACCGCTTCGCCGGCCAGATTGCGCAGTTCGGCGGGATTGTCGGGATCCACCTTGACGCCCGTCAGCTGCGTCTCGATTGCGTTGCGCACCGAGAACTGTACCTGGTTGGCCACCATGCGATTGGCATCGTAGGACTGCTGAACTGCTGAGTGCAGAAGATCGAACACATAGACCAGCGACAACATCCCGGCCGTTAAAAAAACCAGGGCCGTGATGGCCAGAACGAGTT
>Ga0187851_10003941_pt1 | contig 12311 bp, 11 predicted proteins | sample June2016WEW_6_10_FD_132997 | JGI IMG/M metagenome (GOLD analysis project Ga0187851, IMG submission 132997) | Peatland microbial communities from SPRUCE experiment site at the Marcell Experimental Forest, Minnesota, USA - June2016WEW_6_10 | ecosystem: Environmental > Terrestrial > Soil >... | reverse complement strand
TAACGTCTCGATCCACTCAAGATCGCGACGAGAGGAGATGTATGAAAAAGTACACAAAACCCAGCCTGAAGGAACTTGGACTGCTGCGCGAGGTTACGAAATTCAGCGACCCCAGCCGCGGCTGCTACTGGGGACACGACGGAAGCCAAACCCCCGTTTGCCGCAGCGGAGGCGACGGCAACTTCTTCTTCACTGAACGCTCGTACGACACCAACATCGCCGACTAGATTGCTCCGGAAGGCGGGAAGGCATGACGCAGCGTCGCCACGACCTTCCCGCTTCCCAAGACTCTTTCGGTTTGGAAGCAGCTCATCCACGGCGAAGGTCGCAAGCTTTGGCCCGCCGAAGGATACCGCCGATGAACGAACCAGTCGCCCCGCTCGAGCCGCCTCCGTGCATTACCGGACCCACAGTCGAGCCACCACAGCGTTCCCCACTCCTTGCGGTGTCCCGGGGCCCAAACGGTCTGCGCGCCGGATGGTGTTTGCTGATTTTTTTCCTGATCCTGGCAACGCTGTCCAGGATCGAGATATCGACTTTGCGGGCGATAGGACATCGTTACCCGGCCAATAAATTCATGGCGCAGGGACTGGGTTGGTGGATGACCCATACAAAAGTGTCTGTCTTGATTCTTGTCTTGATCGCCGGCCGGATCATGGCATGGATCGAGGGCAGGCGAGTCGCGGATTACGGGCTCCCTTTGAGGCGGGCGTTTCGCGGGGAGTTTTGGCAGGGAGTGGCAATCGGCTTTACGGCCATCACGGTGCTCCTGTGCGCGATGCATGCGATCGGGATATTCAGTTTTGGGACGATCGGCCCGCACGGCGCGCAGATGTGGAAGTACGCCCTGCTATCAGGCGCCGCTTTTCTGTTCGTGGGATTCTTTGAAGAATTCTTCTTCCGCGGCTACGTCCAGTTCACTTTGACGACGAGCATCGGGTTTTGGCCAGCCGCATTGCTTACGTCCGCCCTTTTCGGCTACGCGCACCACGGCAACGCCGGTGAGACACTGGTGGGAACATTCAGCGCCGGTGCAGCGGGATTTCTCTTTTGCTTGCTATTGCGCCGGACGGGCAATCTCTGGATGCCCGTAGGCTTTCATGCCGCCTGGGACTGGGGCGAGACCTATTTTTACGGTGTGCCGGATAGCGGAGGGGTGGCGTCCCGGCATTTGTTCAACGGGACGTTTGCGGGTCCGCCATGGCTGACCGGCGGGACCGTGGGGCCGGAAGGCAGCTGGCTTTGCCTTCTTCTCCTCGCCGCTTTGTACGTGATTGTCGCCATTTGTCTGCGACAGGCCAGGTATCCGGATCCGATCGCCCTCGACGCGACCGGCTCGCATCTGATGCCGCTCAAGACCTCGCTCTGAAACCTCTGTTGCAGGCTCGTCAGCGTTTGTGAAGCACATCGAGCATGGCCGCTAGAAACGGCGTAGGTTGAAGATGTTCGTCGAGCGGCAACGCCCGATGCGGTACATCGTCGGGATGATCGGCATTCGTGCTGCGATACGAACCGTGGCTAACCAAACCCCAAGTCAATACGGCTGTGACGTGCGGATGCGACAAGACATTTTTGAGATAGTCCCTGCAGAGCCACGCAACCCATTCCCCGCGGCTCTGCGCATCGCCTGCGAGATTGCTGTCGTCGATGTCAAGTTCGGTGACAAAAACCTGAAGTTCTAGTTTTGCGACTTTCTTCAGAAAGCTGTGCAGACCACCCCAGTTGGGCATTTCCGGAAAACGCGCCGTCAAATGGGATTGGAGTCCTACGGCGTCGATCGGAATGCGGTTCTTGCGCATCCACCTAAAAAGTGCGAGGGCGCCCTGCCGGCGCACTTCGTTGTAATTGCCGTCTTCCTCGAGGCCATATTCGTTATATGTAAGGATCGCTCTCCGGTCAGCTTCAGCGGCGGCGTGGAAGGCGATCGCGATATATCGCGGCCCGAGCAGCTTCAGCCAGAACGAGTTTCGCAGGCCGGAGGAAGCATTGTCTTGCGGTTGGATCGCTTCATTCACGACGTCCCAGGAATGGATATGACCGGCATAATGTCCGGCGACGGTGCGGATGTGTTCCTCAAGAAGCCGAGCCGCATTGTCCGGTGTGGCAAGCCCGGGAAGCCAAGATGGCTGAGCGTCATGCCAGCAGAGGTTGTGGCCGCGAACAAGCATCGAGTTTGTTCCAGCGAACGCCACCAGCTCATCGGCCGCCGCGAAGTCATAGCGATTGGGTTCCGGATGAATCGCCTTCCATTTCATTTCGCTTTCGGGGACCACGATGCCGCATTGCTGCGCGAGAATCGCCGCGAGCACCGGATCGCGCAACTGCTGGTTCGACACTGCCGAACCGGCAACCATCTTTCTCGTTGCGGCCGCGGATCGGAGCGTATTGGACACCTCCGATGCAGACGAGAAGGTTGATATCGAGCCGCCAACGGCTGCGCCCAAAGACGCTTGGAGGAAGGCGCGGCGGTGCATCGGCTGTTGTAAGGGACCTTTCATCCTTGCCCCCGGAGGATGGCGTCAAGGCGGATTACGCCCACCCCCACAGCATACCTTATCAAGGAGGCAGAGATGGCTGGTGCAGGACGACAAAGCCTAAATCCGGCAGTTTGAAAGTGGAACAGGAGTTGCGGGAAGAGATGCGGCGCCGGGAAGAAGGGCGCCTCACAAACGCGAGCTTTGCACCTGGGCGACCACGACAAGCACCATCAATTCTGCCGTGTGGAGTTCATCGCCATTGTTGGTCTCGAATAGGTGACAATGATGCTCTCGCCGCTGGCCGGATTCCGGAACTCGACGGACCATTTCCCGTTCCTGTGTGTGAAACACTCCGGCGTCTCATTCACAGCACGTGAGATTGCCCTACGAAGACGAAGCCCCGCCTCTGCGACTTCTTGCTGAAGGAGCAGGTCCACGATGCACTCTCCATTGAAGCGACTTAATCTCTGCTGCGATACGTACCCATGAAGACCGGAGTCACGGCGATGGCAATCGCCACAGCCGACAAGACATGAAGATACCCGTAGAAGGTGGTGGACGTCGTAATGCCGACCAACCATAGGCTGACAACAATAATTGCAGTTGTCCATGCCATCGTGGTTGGTCCATACCCTTCGCACCATTCCGCCCGGATAAACGCATGACGCGTTACTCTACCTAACTGCGGGAGGCGAAGCTGTCCCGAAAGACACTCTATACGGGAACGTATTATCGATTCTTTTCTTTCCATCGGAACGCGGCCATTTGTGGAGCTAATCCTTCATGCCAGAAACGACTATCGCCGGGAAATACCGCCGTTTTTCCTTACCAGCCCAACATCACTCCCCCGAAGGATTACGAACGATATAGGGTAGAACGTTATGGAGCCGCCGAAGTACGCCGTTGTTTTTTTTTGAGGTACCGACCTATTGGAATTCAACGGCGCTCATGCGACTGTAGACGTTTGGGTCATTGGTAAAAATGCGGCCGCTTGTAAATCTCTGGTTGTCAGGCGCGCCAACCCCGCGTATTGCCTGGATCGAGCGAATTGACGAAGAGCATGCAAATCCTCGCCGGCGTTGGCAGAACATGGGCGAACCAGAATGCTTAGGCGGGTTACAAGTTCAGCAGCTTGAGACGGCTTCGATTCTGCGGCCGGAATCGCAACCCTGGACCTGCGACGGGGGAACTGTTGATCTGGCTGTCGCTCTACGGCCGCAGAGCGTGGCTGCCGTTACAATTGCCTTGCTAAGAGGCTACCAGGAGAGCCAGTAAACATGCTGCCGGTTTCCAATACGAATGGAACAGATTTAGAAATGCTTGACCGTCTCCGCCGCGAGACGTTCGATTATTTTCGTTATGAAATCAACCCTCGAAACGGCCTGATCGCCGATCGCAACCAGCCTGGATCACCCTCTAGCATAGCGGTTGTGGGAATGGGGCTTAGCGTCTATGTGGTGGCCGTAGAAAGGGGCTTACTTTCACGAGCGGAGGCAGTCGGCAGAACTCTGACGCTTCTGAGGTTTTTTCATTCGAGCCATCAGGGTCCGGAACCTGATGCCACGGGATACAAAGGGTTCTACTATCATTTCCTCGACATGCAGACCGGCCACCGAGCCTGGCAATGTGAGTTGTCGACAGTTGATACCGCCATATTCATGGCAGGTGTTCTAACAGCGGCAAGCTATTTCATCGGGGAGGGCGAAGGAGAAAGCGAGATAGGGGAACTTGCTGAGGTGCTTTACCGGCGCGTTGATTGGGAATGGGCCTTGAATAATGGGACAACCATCTGCCATGGTTGGAAACCCGAGTCGGGATATCTTCCGTATCGATGGGATACGTGCTACAGCGAAGCTCTCGTTCTTTACGTGCTGGCCATGGGATCGCCTACCTTTCCTATCGGTGCGGAAGGCTACAGGCAATGGACCTCAACTTTCGAATGGAAGAAGCTCTACAGCATAGAGCACCTGTATGCCGGACCGCTATTCATTCATCAGATGTCGCATCTGTGGCTGGACTTTCGCGGTATACACGACGACTTCAACAGAAGAACGGGGATCGATTATTTTGAGAACAGCCGGCGGGCTACTCACGTTCAAAGGCAATACGGAATAGAGAATCCAATGGGGTTTTCGCACTACCACAAGTATGGCTGGGGATTAACCGCGAGCGACGGACCAGGTCCCGCCGTGCTGGAGGTTAATGGTATCCGAAGGGAATTCTTCGACTATACGGCACGAGGCGCGCCATTTGGCCCGGATGATGGAACCATTTCACCGTGGGCGGTCGTTGCTTCTCTCCCATTCGCGCCTGAGATTGTGATCGAGACTGTCCGTCACGCCATAGATCGGTTGAATTTGAAAGGGCGCAGCCCGTATGGATTCGACGCTAGTTTTAATTCAACCTATCCTGACACTAGCAGAAATCAAAACGGTTGGGTGTCTCCCTGGATCTTCGGTTTGAATCAAGGCCCGATCATTCTAATGATTGAAAACTTTCAATCGGAGCTGATATGGAAGAGCATCCGAAAATGCTCCTATATCGTGGACGGCCTTCGTCGCGCGGGGTTTCGCGACGGCTGGCTTAACGATACAGATTCCAAACGGGCGAGCTGTCCATCAAACCCCAAATGATTCGACCAGGTTAAAGCCTCGAATACGGAAGAGGCGCCGCCAGAGGGAACAAGAGCAGGGTTCGCATTGACTACGATCGAAACGCCATCGATTCCCGAACTCGACACCCTTCAACGCCCAGGTGCCGCGCGCTTTCTGGCTGGCCGTGCTTCTTAACCGGTGTAGGCACAGGCATCGGCGCGGCAGCGCTGATGCGGCTTCTGGAAGTGGTGCAACATCTTGCCGGGAGTGGCTCCGGCACCAACATAGTGGACGCAGCCGAGCATGGCGGTGTGTCGAGGCACGTCCTCGTGCTTCTCTGTGCCGGACTGGTGACTCGGGCGGGGCAGAACACCCTAAAGCAACTGTCGAGCGTGCGCAGTCTTGCGCTTCGGTGCGAGTTGCCCGCCATTTTTGCCTCCGTGATTGCCACCTCTGTCTGTTGTGCTACCCGACGCGCCGGCCTGCATCATTCCCGCTTATTCCAGCTCCCCATCGAGTGTCGTATGGGCGCTGCCGGTGGGCCCGATCGCGGGCGTAGTTCCCGTCGATTATGTCCGAATCCGGGCACCGATATTAAAAAGGGCGACTTCTTTGCGGTATCGACCCAAGGCTTTTGCGTTAGAACGACAGCAAACCTGTCGCAGGTATCTCTGAAGGCCGGTGACGACGCCAAGCACGTTCTTGCTGCCAAGATATTGAGTTTGACGATGGGTGCGTTTGGAATTGCCGACCATCTGGCGATGATCAAGGTCGCTAAAGTTGCTGCGGATGCGCTAGGCGGCGTGTAGGTTGGTCCGGTGACTCACAGTGTCACCATCTCCTCTTTTCAGCTCGCAGAAAACGATCGTGGAGAGCAGGGTCATCGCCCCCAGCACAAAAAACGCACGGTGGACGCCCTGAATAAATTGCGCGGGATTCGCACGATAGTGGTCGGGAATAAAGAAGACAGTCACGAGCGACGCCGAAGCGACACCGAAGCTGATTGCCATCTGCTGCGCGGTACTAGCAATGGAACTTGCGCCGCTCTCCTGTTGCTCGCGGACATCCGCATAGACCAGCGTGTTCATGCTCGTATATTGCAACGACGTAGAGAACCCGTAGAAGAAAACCTCAGCGACGATCAGCCACACCGGCGTGCTCTTCCCAATGGTCGCGAAAAGCAAGATGAGCAGGCCGATAATCAGGGTATTGGAAATCAGCACGGCACGATACCCCAAGCGAGCCAAAATGCGAGGCATCGTCACCTTCAGGCTCATGGCCGCAATCGCCTGCGGCATCATGAGCAGGCCGGATTGAATCGGCGTGAACCCAAGGCCAACCTGATACAACAGCGGAAAGAGAAATGGGATGCCGCCGATACCAAGGCGAGTCAGGAAGCTGCCATTGACTGCCACGCGAAACGTGCGAATCCGAAATAGGATGAGATTTAGCATCGGATATGCGGTCTTGGTCGCGTGAAATCCATAGCCTGCCAGGAGGAGAGCGGAAAGCGCCAGAAGGCCGAGAATTTCGCCCGCGTTCAGCGTATGCTCGCCAAACACCTCCAGCACGTACGAAAGCAGCGCGACGCCGGATCCGAAAAGGATCAGCCCGGCTACATCGAGAGGGCTCGTGGGTTCGCGGTAGTCCGGCAAACGCAGGTAAACCATGCACAAACCGGCAAGGCCAATCGGAATATTCACGAAGAAAATAAGGCTCCAGTGAAAATATCCGACGATCAGGCCGCCGGCGATGGGTCCCAGCATGGGGCCAATCAAAGCGGGAATGGCGACGAAACTCATGGCACGGATCAGTTCGGATTTGGCGAACGTCCGCACAATGGTCAGCCGGCCGACTGGCACCATCATCGATCCGCCGCAGCCCTGCAAGATGCGGCAAGCGACCAGCACATGAATGTTGCTCGAAATGCCGCAGAGAAATGACCCCAGCGTGAAGATGCCGATCGCGGATGTGAATACGCGGTGCGTTCCGAACCGGTCCGCCATCCAACCACTGATCGGAATAAAAACTGCGAGGCTCAGAGTGTAGCTCGCGAGCACTGACTTCATGCTGAGCGGGGCAACATGGAGTGCGGCTGCCATGGTCGGCACGGCGGTATTGAGAATCGTGGTGTCCAGCGACTCCATAAAAAATGCCACCGCGATCAACCATGGCACCAGACGCTTGCTAGAAGCGGTCAGCGAGGGTTGCGATGTGGGAGCTTCCATCGGATTGGGCGGACTCATCGGGCTCGCCTGCATCGGTTTCTGTGCTCTCATTCAGTAAGAGTGATTTTCGCGAAAGACCGATTATCGTCGATCCGAGCCGCGATTTCGCCGAGGCGGGTGTGAGCGACATCAGGGACTTATCGAGATGTCCGCCAAACGAGCGGCTTGGTCCCAATCCGCTTCTGGGAAGCTGCAGGTTTCACTGGCGCTTGCCACCGATTCGGAGAAACGTGGAGGCGCTACTCGATGATTGCGGGCACACCCAGTGCGCCGGATGTTTCTCTCGGCCCTAATTAGCAAGCGGGTTCGGGCGTAATTGGAAATGTATGAGTTCACTCGGGGTACCTTTACCTCCCTCGACATGCCACGTGGTGCGGGTATCGTTATCTGCCCAAACTCCTCGTCCTTTCCACCCAGCATTCGGATTGTCGATCCGGCCATCTACCATGCGCGAATAGAACCCGATCGGATAGGGAACCCGCATCACTGTCCAGTTCTTCGTGGCTGGCTGAAAAACCAGCAAAGAATCTGAACCCGATCCCGTGACCACCACAGCATCTTTGCCGAGACCAAGGGCGTTGAACCGATCGACCCAATCGAAGTACAACCAATCTGCCTTGGCCTCGGTCTCACCTTTAAAAGTTGGTCCCGGCACCGGGTACAACGTCCACCCCTCCGAGCAATGTTGGCCGGTTGCGGTTGGCCCGTTTAGCACCTTGCACTTGCTTCGGTCGAAACTCGCAAGCTGGCCGCTGCCGCCAAGGTTGGCCCAAACGAGTCCCTTTGAATCGAAATCAGCGGCGCGCGGCACATAGCCCAACTTATCACTGGGATGGGGACCCTCGGCTGTGGTGAAGGGCGGCTCGTAAATCTCGGTCATGCAGGTGGAGGGAGGATTATTGCCAGGGACGAAGCGAAGCAGTTTTCCTGGCATGGGCTTGGTGATTGCAACCCAAACACTCCCATCGACTGGGTTGACTCCGATCCCGTAGCCTCTTGTTCCGTCGACAAATCTGTCGAGTTTTGGATCAAGAGGTTGGGGCGCTCTCGTATAGGGGCCGATCTTTCCATCGCCGTTGTAATCGATAACCGGTGGACACCAGCCTTGAGCCTTCTCGGTGTCATGTGTCTGGTCCCAAACCCGTGAGTTGACCCACCCCACCCCGCCGATTTGAGCGATCTTGAGGGCGAAATATACGGTTTCGTCCTTGTCGTTGGCGATCATCAAATGGTGAATGCCAAAACAGAGATCCACGGCATCGAACTTGCCTGTCTTCGGGTCGTAAATATCAACGCCCCAGCCCGCCTCGTAGGGCGGCTGCCAGTTTTTAGAAAAAATATTTCCTGAGGTTGATTTGCAGAAGGCGGGATTCTCCTTGTGATTTTGCATCCCGATCCACACGCGCCCCTTGCTGTCCATTTGAGGATTCTTGGGGTTCACAGCGTCCTCGGGCCAGACGATTTCATCCCCCCAGTAGGGAGAGGGTGCGTAGTTTCTATAGGGCACCACATGAGGCATGGTCGATCGCTCCTCTTCCTGCCGCAGCGGGACCCTGAGTGTCGACACCGTGTTCTCGCTGGGATCCATGATGATCATCGTCCCAGCCTCCCAATCCGTGCTGTACACGTGGCCATATGCATTCTGCGTTGGATTTCGATCGTTGCTGGCCACAATACCGTGCAGGAAAGCTTTGTCGGTGCCGATGTCCCACAGCGTAAGAACCACGTTGCGTTCGATTCCTTGAGGCCGCGGCGGAGCCGGCGGCACTTCGCCTCGAGCGATCCGGTCGGTCCAATCCGCAAACATCGCAATGCCGCGGTCATGTCCGAAAGCGCCATTGAGGTCGGCGATCATAAAGGAGCCAAATTGACCTGACATGATCCGGCGATCCCACGCGTGAGTGGTCGTGTCAAACTGACCCAGGTTGGACGACAGCTCGCGCGTTGCCTTATCGCCCATCTGGTGGCACATCTCGCAACCAGAATGGAGCCCCTCGATCCAGTTTGCTTGCGCCTCGGCGACTCCTTCCTTCGCGACAGGAACACCCTGATCCGTGTGTAAAGCACCGTCGGTCTTGAGCGGGAACGCGCTCCTTGGCGGTACCTGCATGAGGGAATACCAATAGTTCGCAGGATAATACTGCGCCGCCGCTTGAGCATCCGGGGCGACCACTGCCTGCACCGCCAACGTGTTGCCGCGCTCTGCGTCGACATGCTGTGAATCGATCAGCCCGTACCCCCTTACCCACACCTTGTAATGAGCTTTCGGAAGATCGGGAATTAGGTACCGGCCACGGTCATCGGTGACGACGATCTTACGGAACCTGGTCGGCAATTCGGTTGTTTCCGCGATCACCCATACACCCGCTTCGGGGCCGTTTGAGCCGGTCACTACACCGCCGATGTCCGTCGGACCAACCGAAACCTGGCTTGCGCGCTCCTGTGGGCCCGTTCCAGCCGCGCGCCTAGAATCGCGACCCATCGCGAGCAGGGCAGGGAACACCATGAAAGAAAACAATGCCATAACCAAGGTTCCTGGAGTTCTCTTCGTCACGACAGCTCTCCTCTCAGCAAGGATGTCGGGCCCGCCGACTCGTGAGTATTCCTGATGCGCTTTCACTATCGCTGGCTTCGCCGATCCGAAAATTCCACTCCCGCCCCGCCTTCTGCCATTCTTTCTTTGATCTTGGCTCTGCCTGGGGATGGCGGCTGCGTCGAGTCGCCAGCGCCAAGAGCTCCGCGCAACGCCGCGCCCGTTTCAGATCCCACTCGCTTGAGGAGACGATCAACACCCGCCGGGCCAAGAGACTTCAACGCTCCAGCAAGGACGTGTCGGATTTCTTCCGGAGAGAGCCCGGCGGAAAGCCTTTTGAGGACGTCCCCTTCGTTGACAGGGCGACTTTTCATGTTCTTCTTGCTCACAGTTTTCCTGCGCACAGTGGCATCTTGCCGCGCAGTTTGCAGGGACCAAGGAGTGGATCTTGCGCTCAGCTACAAGGCGGGCAACTCCCTGGAATCGATCCACCCGCAACGCGCTGCACCTGGCGATCAAAGCGAGTCATCAGACGTCGAGCAAGCAGATCCATCAAGGGGTAGCGGCATGCCATTGCCGACCAGGCCACCGCCTCTGCGACAACCTGTCGTTCACGGCCGTTACGTTAAATTCCTCAGGCTGGAATCGTCCTGTGGATCGGTTGACGGGTGAGGGCCCTTCGGCCCACTTTATGTAGTGTTCAAACTCCTCGTGGCGGGGTTCGAAAATGACTTCCAGGAATTCCTCGTATCCTGACGTGCCACCCACGTCCTCCGGAGGGCAGTGGCGTTCACCGGATAGGCAAAACGGGCGCACAGTCCTATCCGACGCGGGCACAATCTTCTCGAGCACCACCTCGTGCCGCCAGTTATCGCCCAAATCGTAGACGTAAACGACCGAATCACCCCGCGCCTTGAGGATGGTGCTGATTTCTGTCCGGCGTTCATCAAGGATGTCAATATCATCGTCTTCGAAGTGCTCAGGCACGCCCCAATACTTGCCGTTTTTCTCGAACCGATGAAGATGGCTGTCAGTCCAGCCCATCACAATTTGGAGGGCATTATGGAGACAACTTAGACGGGAGGCACTGGGGATCTGAATCAGTCGCCAGATCGGCGGACGAATATCCTGGAGAGCGATCCTCAGTTCGTAAGCCCAGGAGCGGGTCTTCGCTTTGGATGAGATGTTCATACTTATGCGACCAGACTCGGTGAGCGGGCGCCAGTATATCGCAATGGCCAAACCAAGCCAAGGTCTGTCGAGTACGCCGAGTACGCGGAATGTGTTGCCGGGTCCGAGCGCGCGTCAACAACATCGTTGCAAGACTGGATCTTTCGACCGAGACAGCAGCGCGGCGAGGACCCGAGAGACGAGGTTGGTCCAGGAATCGTCGACTTGAACAGGCCAGCGATCCAACGCTGCACTATCCGCCGAATGGGATTGATCATCCAGAACGGACTTAGCGGCTCCGCCTTTCAGACTTCTCCCTTTTCTCCCGGGCTCGCGGGCAGCGGGGCCTACTGTGAGCCGTTTCCTGCTGGCCTGCTTTTTTCGAGGGCTTTGCGGCGGGCTTCCATGACACCACCGATCTGCCGGGCGAGATGCGGGGTGTGCTCGATCAAGGAATGGACAGATTCGCTTTCGAGAACGAGGAGTTCGAGATCTTCGAGAGCGGTAACGGTGGCGTCGCTCGGGGCGGCCGAGAGCAGGGACTTTTCACCGAAAAACTCGCCGCGCTCCAGGCGGGCGATCTCGACGTTGTTGCCGGCGGCGTCGCGGACGCTGAGGGCCACCTTGCCGCGAATGATCAGGTGGAGCCCGGCAAGGCGCTGACCTTCTTTTACGACGTGTTCGCTGCGGGCATATTTTCTGACCGAACTGCGGGCGATATTCTGGGGGACGTCGCCTCCGGCAAGTCCGAGATGGGGGAAGGCCCGCAGGTCCTCCTGCGAGATGCCCTGATGGCCCGGGATATCCTGAGCCTGGGCGGCAAGAATTTGAGTCTGAATCGGGTAAGGCATCGTCAAGCCTTCCCTTCTTGCGGCGTACCAGACCAGAGTACGGAACTCCTCGGCAATGTCCTTGAGCTGGGCGAACTCGGTGATGGGCAGTTTTACTTCATATTCGATGCTCGATTCGGCGTAGGCGCTCAGGCGCACCTTGGGCGAGGGATTCGAAAGAACGCCATGGGTGCTGCGGGCCGCCTCCAGGAGCACCAGCTTGACTTTGTTCGGCGCGTCGTCGCAGGAAAAATGCAACAGGATGGATTCGTTGTGCAGGGGGACGGGGCGGGAGTAGTTGACGAAGCTGCCCTTGGCCAAAACGGAATTGGGGACGATGACGAGGTCGTTGTCGCGAGTCCGCAAATGCTGTGCATTGCAAGGGGCAACGCGTTTGCCCAGACGGCGCCGTCCCAATCCCAGGGCACGCAGGCAACTCTGCTGCCGCTGTCGGGCCGAGCCACTCAGAGCGGCTCGGT
>Ga0187851_10003940_pt1 | contig 12311 bp, 13 predicted proteins | sample June2016WEW_6_10_FD_132997 | JGI IMG/M metagenome (GOLD analysis project Ga0187851, IMG submission 132997) | Peatland microbial communities from SPRUCE experiment site at the Marcell Experimental Forest, Minnesota, USA - June2016WEW_6_10 | ecosystem: Environmental > Terrestrial > Soil >... | reverse complement strand
CGTGCAAGCCCTTTTGCCCGGATCGAACAAGGTCAGCGCCGCTGTCTCCGTGGCGCTCAGCCTGGTACTCTCCACCGCTTACCTGCGCACTCGGGCGTTGTGGGTGAGTTGGGGGATCAACTTCGGGTGGAAGGCCAGCCGCGCACTGGTTTTCGGGCTGGCGATCAGCGGCAACAGCAGCCATTCGCCCGTGGTCCAGGGCAATCCGATGGGAGCGTTCTGGCTTACCGGCGGCGGCTATGGGCTGGACGGGAGTTGGGTGGCGTTTGTGGTTCTTCTGGCGGCGCTGCCGGTGGTTTACCGCCTGACGCGCGAGCTGGATTACCGCTATAATGCGCCGGTGATCGTGCCGGGCGGCATTGCGGTGGATCTGGACGAAGCAGCGCGCAAGCAGCATGAGGCAGCCATGGGGCAAACCGCGCCCGCAATTCCGGGGCTGGTGCAGATTCTGCCCGTGGCTGCGGCACCGGCGCGAGCCGAGGATACCTCCACGGACCAGCCGCCCGGCTCGAATTAACCTTCGCCCCGCTCCCGGATGCCGGGTTTTGACCGCACTTTCGGCAGGATTTGCCGATCCCTCTTGTACGGGAACGGATTTTGCGCCATGCTATTTCTGTACATGGGAGGTTCCCATGACTCGGCCACCTCTTCCCCTAGGGATGCGGGCAGCTCCCCAATCGCTTTCGAGCACCGGCCGCAGGAGAGCGTTCTTGCGCGGATCGGCTTGGTGCGCCGCCGGGATGCTGTTCGCCGGCGGCTTGGCAGCCCAGGTGATTACCGTCGATAGCCGCACCGGCGCCGTGATCAACGGTCCCACCGGCCAGGGGGTCGCGGTGGACCGGCGGTATCAGCAGATCGAGCCAACCCGGATCCCGCTTCCCAACTCCGAGTTGGACGCCAAGACACGCACCGAATTGATTCGGCTGTTGCAGTCGGAACAGGGCTTCGCCATGCGGCCTTTTCCGCGCGGCCACAAGGGCCTGACGCTGACCGCCAACGGGATGCTGAATCCCGCCGGGGAAGCGTACCTGAACATGGCCACCAAAGAAGGACTCTGCGCCAAGCCAGGGGAGCGCGTGGTGCTGAGCGACATTCGGTTCGAGCACGCGAGGATTGTCTTCGACCTGAATGGTGGACCGGACAAGAAGCACCGTTTTCTGAGCCACGTCCAGATCGGCGTGGGACCGGGGGTCGTGAATCCCGGCGGGGAGGACGACGGCAAGGAGCCGGTAGGCGCTCGGCTCACCCTCGTCTTTGACGGTCATCTTCCCGAGCTGACCGGCGACCAGGTGAAGGCTCTACTGGCGCCCCTCATCTCCTTCGACGTCAAGTCCCCTCTCGCGGCCTTCACCGACACCCTTCCCGCCAAGCTGAAAGACGCAATTCTCCAGCACCATGTTCTGGTCGGCATGAGCACGGAGATGGTGCTGTTCGCCAAAGGGCAGCCGGAGCACAAATCGCGCGAGATGGACGGGCAAACGCCCTTCGAGGAGTGGATCTACGGCCAGCCGCCGGAGGAAGTGGATTTCGTGCGCATCAACGGGAACCGCGTGATTCGCTTGGAGGTGGCCGAGGTGGGCAAGACGCCGGTGGTCTTCACCAAAAACGAGGTGGATGGACTGATGCGCACCGACGGCACGCCGTTGACTCCCGTACGATCCGGCACGCGGACCGTCGCAGAGGACGACGCCGAGCGCAATCCGGAAACCCAGGCCCCTGCCGCTCCGCCCAGCCTGCGCAAGCCCGGCGAAAAGCTGCCTGCCGACGACGAGAAGAACGATAAGAACACGGATGTGATGAAGCCGGTGCAGTTCCCCAAGCCAAAACCCGATGCGCAGCCCGGCGGAGAGCCCGATGCCCAACCGCCGGCCACGGCGCAGCCATCGGGTGCGGCCCAGCCTCCGCCGCCAAGCGACTCAAGGCCTCCCGCAGCCAAGCAGCAGACCCCGAGTACAAGCCAGTCGGAGTGACAGCGTGGCTTTACGCCGAGGAGTGCTCCGCGGCCAGCCTCAAGCGCACGATCCGATATACATCGGTGGCGACGATGACCAGCCCCAGAACGATGGCTGCCGGGAAGATCCTCGCCATCCAGCCATTGATAGCTTGAGTTATCGCAACGGCTTGCTGCGCGGGAAGATCCGGGGCGGCGATACAGGCGAGGATGTCAGCCTTTATCAGCCAGCAGAAGAGCGCCGCTCCTGCCGCATCGGCGAGCAGCTTAACCGCGGCGCACCTCACGGTCCAGGAGGGATGGAGGAGCTTTTCGCAGGCCAATGCGGCATTGAAGGCCGCCAGCAGCAGGTAGCTCCAGAAGAACCACGGCCATATGGGATTAAGGGCGATCTGGACGGCCGAGCCGAAGCGCACCACCGGAGAGTGCAGGTAGACGGCAAACCAGACGGAGAAGATGAGGTTGGCCGCCAGCTCAAACGAAGAATTGAAGCGTGGAATCAGGTTGGGGTTGCGGACGGGCGGGAGTTTGCGCGGGCTCCAGCGATCGAAGAAATGGATGCGCGCCTGCATTCGCTCCAAGACCGCGAAGGCGAGGGTGACCGCAAAGACAGCCGTGCAGGTAGTGATCCACAAATGGCCAAACAAGGAGGCAAAGGCGGTAAACCATGAAACGTGGGTTTGCCCGGCGCGATAGGCGGGGCTGAAGGTCATCAGGCCGATCCACACCAGCACCGAGGGCGTAAGATAGCCGAAGGCGAAGACCTTCAGAATGAAGCGATAGACGGGAAAGAGAGCGGGTCCGATCAGGGACTCCCGCGGCTGGAAGCGGTTGGCCACCAGCAGAGGATGGCCGCGCTGCTTGAGAAGCTCTTCGACTTCAGCCTCGTTCAGCTTTCGGCCGAGAGTTGTCTCTTGTTCTTCCAACTGGGCTTGGATGTCGTCGGCGAGTTCGGCGATGATGTCGTCCCTCTGTTGCCGGGGCAGCCAGAATTTGACGGCTTGCAAGTAACGTTCAATCATTTCCATGGTCATGCTCCTTCAGGATTGCGTGGATAGAGGAATCGATGCCGCGCCACTCGGCTAGCAACTGGTCGAGGATCAGGGCGCCGTCGGCGGAGAGGAGGTAGAAGCGTTTTTTGCGTTTCTCTTCCTCGCGCCATTCGCTGGCCAGGAGGCCCTGGGTTTCCAGGCGGCGCAAGAGTGGGTAGAGCGTGCCTTCATCGATCTCCAGGCCGTGCTCGGAGAGGGTTTTGCGCAGGGTGTAGCCGTATTGCTCACGGCGCAGGGCCGCCAGGACGGCCAAAACCAGGCATCCGCGGCGGAGTTCGAGGCGAAGGTTCTCAAAAGGTTCTGGGTTCATAAGGTGTACCGTGTACGGCATAGTGTGTTATACATACTATGTGCTACACAGTTATAGATGTCAAGTATTTTTGGAGGGGAGCTGTGGAAAAAATCATAATCTAATGATTTCCAGGTTGGCGGCGAACTCTCTTCCAGCCAGATGGGCGATTCCACGGTCGAGGGTCGCCAGTTTGCCCTTGTTGTGGATGGCAAGTCCAAGCAGATAAGCGTCGGTTGTTTGGCGGTGGCCCTGCATCCGGGCGAAGAGAGGGCTGGTGGCGTCCAGGTAGGCCGGGTGGTCCGGCCAGTAGACGTGGCCGGGGAGCTGAACGAGGCGTTGTAAGGCATCGCGCGCTTCTTGCATATCGAAGGGATCTAACCCAGTGACTCCCTGGAGCAAGAGCCGCAACATCCCCGATTCCGTGATGGGACAGGTGGCGAAAGGTCTGCTTGGCGGCTGCGTAAACCATCGGGAGACCAGCTTGTAGTGCTGATGGCGGGGGTCGTGAAGGATGAGAAGAATGTTTACGTCGAGGAGGAATGTCATTTCCGTCGCCCTGCGCCGTTTCCTTTGGGGGCGGACTGCCTTCTTTGCCGCATCAGCCGCTCCACGTATTCGCGGTCCATTTCGTCTTCCGCTTTCTTTATATCCTCGAGAGTGAAGTGGAGTCCCTCTCTGGCGGGCACATCGAGGACCAGAAGGCCAATGTCGCTCATCTTGAGCCGCGAGGGCCTTGGCTCGCTCCGCTGAATGATCTGATCGATGGCGGCGCTGGCGGAGGTTCCGCTGGCGTTCCTGAAACGCTCGACGATCTGCTGGGATTCGGGAGAGAGCGTAACCGTCGTCCGGCGCGCCCCGGAGTTCTTCGCGGCGCGCTTCCCCGAAGTGCTGGCGCTGAACAAAGTATCTTTTGCAGATGCAGCGGCGGTAGGCATGATTTCATAATGATGCGCTTCTCGACACGAAGATGCAAGTGTATCGGAAGCGATGCAGAAGGATAAAGACTGCATCATACCCTCCTAAAGTGATGCATTATCCCGATCAAGGCACGATGTTGGCCGCGGCGGGCCGCGCGACGGAGCCGTCGAGGCCCTGTTCGGCGAAGAGCCTGTCAGCTTCCTCGGCGAGCAGTTGGCTGACGGGGTTGCCGCAGTCGAGGACGATGTCGAGGCCGCCGAAAGCCTGCACCGTGGCGCGGAGAGCCTGGACGATGGACTCGCGGCTGTGAATGTCGATTGGAGCGCTGGAGACGAATTCGGCTGAAGTGACGGATTTCAGTTCTTCGGCAATGCGGGCAGCGGCAGCCTGGTCGGGGCCGGCGACGATCACGTGCGCTCCGCTGGAGGCAGCCTTGAGGGCGGCTTCACTGCCGCTGTTCCCGGGTGAGCCAACAACAAGAACGATGCGGCGGCTGAGCTGTTTTTCCAGTGGCTGGCGGCGAAGTTTGGCCTCCTCCATGGCCCAATATTCGATGCCGAAGGCTTCACTGGCAGGCAGGGCGACGTAGTTGGAGAAGACTTTGAAGCCGGCAGGATCGAAGCTCTCGCCGCACTGGGGCAGGGTGCCTGTCACTTCCCCATCGGCCAGCAGCGTGGCGCCCTCCATGACGTGGATGGCGTTCGTGTAGAACTCGCCGGCGATGCGGGCTTCGGTCTTGTTCTTGCCGAAACTGAACATCCCCAGGCCGGGGATGAGGACGACGGAGGGGCTGGAGTCGCGCAGGGCAGGCGAATCGGGCGTGGCGAAGGAGTGGTAGTAGGCGCGGTACTGGCCGCGGTATTCGTCCAGGGATAGGGCGATCTGCTGCTTCAGTTCGGCGAGGCTGGCGCTGGCGGGCCAAGGGACGAAGAGCGGTCGGATCTTGGTGCGAATGAAGTGGTCGGGACAACTGGTGCCGAGGAAGGCGAGTTCCCCGCCATGAACTGAGTTGACGAACTGAAGCACATCAGGAAGATCAGTGAAGCTGGCAATATGGCGATTCTGGGCACTGACGCGGCCGCGAAGATACGGCGCTATCTGAATGGCGAGTTCCTGGCGGCGAGGGCGGGCGGGGATGGCTTCTCCGCCGAAGCGGATGGGGCCTTTGGCGACGGCGTGGCGCTCGATGAACTGGCCGATCTGATCAATGACGGTAATGGTGTTCAGGTAGCACTCGCGCTGGGTCCGACCCCAGGTGAAGAGGCCGTGGCCGCCCAGAACAATGCCGTCGCAGCCGGGGTTCTGCTGAACCGCGTGGCGCATCCTCAAGCCGAGTTCGAAGCCGGGACGCAGCCAGGGCATCCAGACTAGAGAGTGGCCGAACTCGCGGTTGAACTCCTCCATTTTGGCTTTGCCGTTGGCTGAGGCGGCCAGGGCAATGCCCCAGTCGGGGTGGAGATGGTCTACGTGCGCAAAGCGAAGAAAGCCGTGCAGCGGCGTGTCGATGGAAGCGGCGACGGGGTTGTCGCGGAAGGCGCAGAGCGGGTAGAGGACAACCATATCGTCTTCAGTAGCGACGCCTTTGTAGCTGCCTTCCAGGTCGAGGAACTTCCGCTGGTAGAGGGTGGCGAAGCCGGTGCGCCGAATGCTGCCCAGATCGCCACCCGAGCCCTTGACCCAGAGAACCTCAACCGGCTGGCCAGTGAGCGGATCGATTTCGCTAATCTTGGAACTGGTGTTGCCGCCGGCGAAGTTGGTGATGCGCAGGTCGGAGCCGAGGAGGTTGGAACGATAGCGAAGCAGTTCCGGCTCATCGAGCGTCGCGGCGAGGGAGGGGTTCCAACGGTCTTCAAGGAATTTGAGAGAAGGGGAAGCGTGCGGCGCCTGCGTCATAGATATAACTGTAAGGGCAATGACGGGGTCCGGCCAACAGATTCTTGATCCGGCGTTGTTGGGATGGTGCAGCCAAACCCACACCAGCCGCAACGACAGGGACTCGGCTTGGGAGGGCGCTCATGGACTTACGCTTGCCGGTGAGGAGTCTCTATGCGGAGTGAAGATGTAACAGGGTGCGGCAACGCTCGCCAAGGGTTGGCACTTCCGGGCACTCAAAATACACCTGGCGGTTGAGAGCCATCAGTATCTGGACAGCCTCCAACTGCTCATTCCTGGCGGAGAAGCTGAAGCCCTGGTGGACGAACTCGTCGGTAAGGTACTCGATGGCGTGGGCAAGAGTCTCGATCGCGCGGCCAGCCTGAGGGCTAATGCGGCGGCGATGGGAGTGTGCACGAACGGTAATGACGTCCGGCACTGAGGCCGGGATCGAGAAGCCGGTGGTCGTGGTGGCTGCCATGGTTGTATCCTCACCCTGATTGTCGGCAGCATATGCCGGTTTTTCAGAGTACGCAAGTACCGTTTCCCAACGATGAACAGGCGATTATCCTGTACAGCTTTGGGAATTGAAGTGACGTAGGTCACCGATACCTTCCGCTTGCATCACACGCACGGACTAAGAACACACAATCCATTGTGAGCGGGCAAGAGCGGAAATGCCGCTCAAGATTGCACGATTTTGACGGAAATAAAGTCCTGAACAGACCCGCCCGGAATCCATTTAGGCAACATGAACGCTCTGAAGCCGATGGCTTGGCCGCAACCGCTGTGCCCTTCTCCGCACGAACGCCGGATGGGAGGATTCAAGGCAAGCGTCTCATACAATGATGAAATGATCTGCAAACCGCTTGCGACATTCGCGCGCAGCCTTGACGGAACGAGGCGTAAAACCTAACCTCAAACCAGCATCCTGCTCTATCGGAGCCGCTGGCGGCTTCGGCAAACCAGGTGCAATTCCCCTGGAAGTTCCGGACTGGACAGCGATGATTCCCTACCACTGGCAATATCTCCCGCTGCTTCTCGAAATTCTGGCGGCGTTTGGACTTGGGTTGGGCATGGTGGCCGCGTCGTGGTTTGTGGGTCGGCACAAGAACACGGCCACCAAGCTGGCTGCGTACGAATGTGGAATTGTGGCGGTGGGGGATGCGCGGCGGCGCTTCAGCGTGCGCTTCTATCTGGTGGCCATGTTGTTCATTCTGTTTGACGTGGAAGCGGTCTTCCTGATGCCCTGGGCGGTGGTTTACCGCAGACTGCCGGCGCTGACCGGCTGCCCCAGATTTTTCGGCTTCTGGGAGATGGTGGTTTACCTGGGCTTTGTGGCCGTGGGGCTTTACTACATTCTTCGCAAGGGCATCCTGAACTGGAGCCAGGACAAGGCGGACCTCTAAGATGGCCGAGATAAAGACACCCATCGGCAAGGAGGCTATGCTGAAGGACCTTGCCGAGCATCCGGCGGTGGAAGCTATTCTGGCCTGGCGACCGGAGGCTCTGCTGGAGGCCGGGATTGCCCACGGCGAGCTGACGCTGAGGATTGCCGCCGGGGAGATTCGCGGGGCAGCGGCAGCCATGCAGGCGGCGGGCTACAACTTCTTCGAGGACCTGACCGCGGTCGACTGGTTTCCTTCCTCTCCGCGCTTCCAGTTGAGCTACCACATTCTGTCGCACACATACAAGGAGCGCATACGGCTGCGGGTATTGATGGATGGCGAGAGCCCCGCGGCCGAATCGATTACGGGAGTCTGGCCTTCCGCCAATTTCTACGAACGCGAGGTCTTCGACCTCTTCGGCATTCGCTTCGAGGGACATCCCAACCTGCGCCGGATCATGATGCCGGATGACTGGCAGGGACATCCGTTGCGCAAGGACTATCCGGTGGAGGGGTATCGCTGATGACCGAGACGATAGGCGCCCCCATCCTCGGAGTTCCCGCGGCCGAAGGCGCGCACGATCAGCACATGGTGCTGAACATGGGGCCGCAGCACCCGTCGATGCACGGAGTTCTGCGCCTGGTGGTGGAGTTCGACGGCGAGATTGTGGTGCGGCTCTACCCGGAGATCGGCTACCTGCATACCGGCATCGAAAAGACCTGCGAGGCCAAGTTTTATCAGCAGGTTGTACCGCTGACCGATCGCATCGACTATCTCAGCCCGATGGCCAACAACCTCTGCTACTGCCTGGCAGTCGAGAAGCTGCTGGGGCTGGAGATTCCCGAGAAGGCGCAGTGGCTGCGGGTGCTGCTGGCCGAATTAACGCGGCTGAATTCGCATCTGATCTGGCTGGGGACGCACGCTATGGACATTGGCGCGCTGACGGTCTTTCTTTACTGTTTCCGCGAGCGGGAAGAGATTCTCAGAATCTTCGAGGGCTTGAGCGGCCAGCGGATGATGACCAGCTACTTCCGCATCGGCGGCCTCGCGATGGAGCCGCCGCTGGACTTCCATGACCGCGTGCAGAAATTCATCCGCACATTCCCGGAGAAGATCGACGAATACTCGAATCTGCTGACCGGCAATCCAATCTTCAGGAATCGCTTGAAGGGTGTTGGCTATCTATCCGCAGCAGATGCGGTTGCGCTGGGCGTGACCGGGCCGAATATGCGCGGATCGGGAGTGGACTTCGACCTGCGCCGCGATATGCCCTACTCCGGCTATGAGCGGTTCCAGTTCAAGGTTCCCATTGCGACCGACGGCGACTGCTGGGCGCGGTATCTCATCAGGCTTGAGGAGATGCGCGAAAGCGTCGGCATCATCCAGCAGGCGCTGGACGGTCTTCCCGAAGGCCCGATCAAGGCTGACGCGCCGAAGATCGTGCTGCCGGACCGGGAGAAGATGAAGACGCAGATGGAGGCGCTGATCCATCACTTCAAGATCGTGACGGAAGGCTTTGCGGTGCCAGCCGGCGAGGTTTATCAAGCCATTGAATCGCCGCGCGGCCAGATGGGCTACTATGTTGTATCCGATGGCACGGCCAAGCCCTATCGGGTGCATATGCGCAATCCGTCGTTTGCGACGTTGCAAGCGCTGGAGACCATGTGCAAGGGGCGAATGCTGGCTGACGTGGTGGCTGTGGTGGGGTCGATTGATATTGTGTTGGGGGAGATTGATCGATGAGGCAAGAAGGCGCCGGGTTGGACTACGCCAGGATTGCAGACAACGTCCAGGCAGAGCGGGAAGCCCGCAAAGCGGAGGAGGATGCATACCAAGAGCACAAGCGGAAGTCACTCGCCTTCTTTGAAAGGGTCTGCGCTCATCTCGCTCAAGAAATCGCAACAGCGAATGACGCACTCAAAGAGAAGCGGTTCCCAAGATTTGGCCCGATCGTCAGGGTTAAGGATCGGTGGGCTATAGCCTTTCCGTATGGTTCTGAGGTCAAGGTTGGCGTGTCGCTTATGACGGGCGCATATCCCAGTGCCTCAGAGATCTGCTGTGGCATGTCTGGAGCTAGCGAGTACTCAGGAACACAGGCAGTGTTCTATGCCCTCAGAGAGGATGTTTCAGACCTGAAGGCATGGAGAGGAGACGGACACGGTATGGATCACTTCCGCGGTGAGCGGGCAGATCCTGGGGCCAGACCAGAGGAGATCGCACAGCGAGTCGTCGCGGCGGTAATTCGTGGCCGATTTGAGTGATTTGGCTCCGGCTGTCTACGACGAGTTATGGGTGTCTCTGGCTTTTCTGTTCCGCAGTCACACCGCATCGCACGGATTGAACGGCAGCCGCCAGGCGACGTGGGTTGTGCCGGGGGCGGAGCCTGACGGATGTGTTGGCAGTAGTAGGGTCCATCGACATTTTGCTGGGGGAGATTAGCAGGTAGGGACTAGGGACTAATTGATTTCCCTTGCGAGCATAAGAACTGGGAGCGAGAAGTGCGGGAGTTTTGCAGTGAGCGATGAGACCATGAGCATATTTTCGCCGAAGCTGGCCGCGCGGTTCGACGCGCTGGCGGCGAAGTACCCGCTGCGCCGCTCGGCGCTGGTTCCTATGCTGCTCTATGCGCAGGATGAGATCGGCTACCTCTCCGACGCGGTGATTGCCGAGGTGGCCGAGCGAATCGGCATCACCGAGTTAGAAGTGCGCAACGTCGCCAGTTACTATTCGATGCTGCGCTTCAAGCCGGCGGGCAGATACAATGTGCAGGTCTGCACGAATATCAGTTGCATGTTGCGCGGAGCCTATGAAGTTTATGAGAAATTTAAGGATGAGTTAGGAATTGGCGAGCATGGAGTCACGGCCGACGGACTGTTTTCTCTGGAAGAGGTCGAGTGCATCGGGGCTTGCTCGTGGGCGCCGGCGATTCAAGTGAACTACGATTTCCACGACGAGTTGAATGCCCAGCACGTGCCCGGCATTCTGGCCGGCTATCGCGGCAAGGCCATAACGGAAGGGCAGGCCCATGCCTAGACTCGTCTCCCATCCCGATGAAGTGAAGATCGTGACGCGGCGCTTTGGGCTGGGTGCGGCGAAGATCGAGCGCTATCTTGAATTGGGTGGCTACGCGGCGGCCAAGAAGTGCCTCGCGCAGGGGCCAGAACTGGGTCCGGCCTGGATCATCGAGGAGATGAAGGCCTCGGGGCTGCGCGGACGGGGCGGGGCAGGCTTTCCAACCGGGCTGAAGTGGTCGTTCGTGCCCAAGCAGAGCGCGAAGCCGAAGTACGTTCTGGTCAACGGCGACGAGAGCGAGCCGGGAACCTGCAAGGACCATCTGATTTTTCTGCACGACCCTCATGCGGTGATTGAAGGCACGATCATCGCCGGGCTGGCCATCGGCGCCAGGCTGGGCTTCATCTACCTGCGCGGCGAGTACCGCTATCTTCTGGAAATCATGGAGAAGGCCGTCGCCGATGCCTACGCGCGGGGATTTCTTGGCAAGGGCATCTTTGGCAGCGAGACCGAATTCCAGATCATCACGCAGACAGGCGCCGGGGCGTATGAGGTGGGCGAGGAGTCGGCGCTGATGGAGTCGCTCGAGGGCAAGCGAGGCGTGCCGCGCATCAAGCCTCCCTTCCCTGCCGTCGTCGGACTCTACGGCGGACCAACGGTGATTAATAACGCCGAGACGATTGCTACCGTGCCGCATGTGATCGAGATGGGCGCGGCGGCTTACGCGGCGGCCGGCTCGCCGCGCAACGGCGGGACGCGGCTCTTTTCGATCAGCGGCCACGTGGAGCGGCCGGGAGTTTATGAGTTGCCGATGGGCTACAACCTGAAGAAGATGATCTACGAGGTCGCGGGCGGCGTCTGGCGCGGGCGCGGATTGAAGGCCGTCGTCCCCGGCGGGTCTTCGACTCCCGTGCTGCTGCCCGAGGAGATTGATATCGGGATGGACTTCGACCAGGTGGGCAAGGCTGGATCGATGCTCGGCTCGGGCGGCGTGGTGGTGATCGACGACCAGACCTGCATCGTCGAATTCGCGCTGCGCACCATCAGCTTTTATCAGCACGAAAGCTGCGGCTGGTGCATCCCCTGCCGCGAGGGCACGGACTGGCTCAAGAAATCGCTGACCCGCTTTCATGCCGGCTTCGGCACGGCCAAGGACATCGACAACATTCAGTATCTAGCCGAAAACATGATGGGCCGGACATTTTGTCCTCTGGGCGACGCGGCAGCGATGCCGATTTTGGGATTCGTGAAAAAGTTTCGCAACGAGTTTGAGGAGCATTTGGGCGGGAGGGCTTGTCCGTTCGCTAAGCATGTGGAGTTGGCGGTGGTTTAGTAACGCAGGAGTCGAATGGCAGACGTAACTTTCATTGTCGATGGAACGACGCTGACGGTCCCCGCGGGGACGCTGCTGATTGATGCTTGCCGCAAGGCGGGGATCGAGATTCCGGCGTTCTGTTATTACCCAGGACTCAGCTTGCAGGCCGCTTGCCGGATGTGTGTGGTGCGGCAGGAGAAGGTTCCCAAGCTGCAAACCGCTTGCACGACGACCGTTGCCGAGGGACAAGTCTTTGTAACTGAATCAGAGGAGATTGCGCAGGCCCGCAAGGCGACGATTGAGCTGCTGCTTGGCAATCATCCGCTCGACTGCCCGGTCTGCGACGCGGGCGGCGAGTGCGAGTTACAGGACATGACCTTCAAATACGGCGCAGGCGAAAGCCTCTACGCCGAGGCCAAGGAGCATCGCGAGGAGCAGCAATGGTCGCCGGCTGTTTTCTTTGACCGGCCGCGCTGCATCCTCTGTTACCGCTGCATCCGCATGTGCGGCG
>Ga0187851_10003938_pt1 | contig 12313 bp, 9 predicted proteins | sample June2016WEW_6_10_FD_132997 | JGI IMG/M metagenome (GOLD analysis project Ga0187851, IMG submission 132997) | Peatland microbial communities from SPRUCE experiment site at the Marcell Experimental Forest, Minnesota, USA - June2016WEW_6_10 | ecosystem: Environmental > Terrestrial > Soil > Wetlands... | reverse complement strand
TGAGCCTGCTGGTATTCAACAACACGCTGACATACAAAGGGGCAAAGACGATAGACGGCAGGAACTGCGATGATTTCATAATATCAAACGTGTCCGCATCGAACATACAGTCCAACTACAGCGTATACAACATATGCATAGACACGCAGTATGGCATACTCCTATACTTCAACCAGACCGACGTTGTTGGGGGATCCCCAAGCTCGTATGCCTTCACCGCCACGGCAGTGGCAACCAATGCCACGGCATCCGAATTCGTGATACCGCAGCAGTACCTGAGCGCAGCCCAGTCGATAATATGAAGTCCTGGGGATAGGCAGCGCACAATAGGCTTTAAATCCTATGTGAGAAATTAACTAGGTGGGGAAATGGCTGAATCGGAAGAATCGAAATACGTCAGGCCCAGTTGGGACGAATACTTCCTCGAGGTTAGGGCTGCCGTTGCAAAAAGGGCAACGTGCGATCGGGGCAGAAGCGGCTGCGTAATCGCGAAGGACAAGCAGATAATCTCGACAGGGTACGTCGGCGCCCCGGCGGGGCTGCCGCATTGCGACGAAGTCGGCCACCTTTTCAAGGACACAATCCATGAGGACGGGCATACCTCAAGGCATTGCGTAAGGACTGCCCATGCGGAAATGAACGCCATAACCAACGCCGCAAAGCGCGGCGTGTCGATAGACGGCGGGACGATGTATTGCCTCATGACCCCATGCAGGGCGTGCGCAATGGCGATAATAAATTCAGGGATAAAGAGGGTTGTCTGCGTAAAGAAATACCATACTGGCGCAGAGTCCGAAGAGATGTTCAAGGATGTGGGCATAAAGCTGGAATTCATAGACAACAGCATGCAGGAGTACCCTGACATGGAGCTTGGGCAGAAGGATAAATAGAAATTATCTCTTGAGTTTCGGGAACAGCTCCTCTATCTGCACATACAGATCCTCAAAAGAGCCGTTGTTTGAGAGCCTGTGCTGCGCCATCGATATGCACTTGAGAAGCTGCTGCTTTGCAGGATCTGTGCTTGTCAATTCCATTTCCTCTCTTTTCTTGAATTCCTCAAAGCTCTGGACATCGCCGTGCAATTTTGGGTCTTTCTTTACCCTCTCAACTGTCCTGTCAAACCTTACCTTCTGGTCTGCGTAGACCTCGATTATGTTGCCGCCCCTTGACAGGATCTCATCCACCTCGGAGGGATTCCGGATGGAGGTTATGACAATGTCCTTTGATTCAAGCGAATCTATGGCCCTCTTGCACCAGTAGTTGAAACCAAGCTCCTGGCGCTGCCTGTTGGCGAAGACGATCATTACGCCCCTGTCAAGGTAGTCCATGCCAAGCGCCTTTAGCGCGTCCCTTATCTCCTGGCCCAGGTCCTTGTGGGCAAAGCCGTGCTTCCTGACTAGATGTTCAGCAACCGTGTCCTTACCAGAGCCATTAAGCCCTACTACTCCAATCAACATGTTTTTCACTTTCTCTTATAACCGAACATTTTATCATACGTTTCATGGCCCATTATATCAAGGATTAGTATGACCGTATTATCCTGAGTAATTCCATTCTTCAAAGTATAAGTGAATCTCCAAAAGCCTGGTATTTCCACCCTAAACAGATTATTGGCGTTGTATTTTATCCTGTACTCAGTTGGTATTAGGCTCTTTGCTACCTGATCGCCATAGTGTATGTTGTATTTTATGAGTTCAATCCTTTTATAAAACCCTTTAACAAGAGTTTTCTCTCGCTTCCTTTTTTGCGCCATTATGCTTAGTTCCTTTAAGGTTTCATCTGCTTCTGGAGAGAGAATTATGCTTACTGTTTTCATAATTCACGCCCTGTTGCTATAAGTCTTCTTACAGTAGGGTTAGTGTCATAGATCCAAGTTATTCCTTTTAGTGTTACTGCTATCTTGTTGCTCTTTTCAAGATATTCCAAAACCCTCATAAGGGTGTTGTGGTTTACTTTTCTAGGAAGCATTCTTTTTATTTCAGCAACTGTAACTATGCTGTTATCACTCTTCTGTATTGTTTCTTCCACCATTAGAATTGTATCCAAAGTGGGTGAAGACCCCCGCTTAGTTTTTTGCATCATTTTTTGCATTTAATCAACTAATTAAGTATTATTTGATATTAATTAATAACTTTTATGTATGAATAAATATATAAGCCTTTATGTTTCCAAGGGCATGCTAAGACTACTCCAATCAACACGTTTTCACCTACAATTATAGCATCTAATGCACTGTCCTCTTGTGGTGCGCTTCTTCCTCTACGACTAGTATTGAGGATACCATCACATTATTTGGTACGATATTTACCTTTCCCTTTGAATCAACCATTTCCGTGTATGAGAAGCCTATGTGCTTGATTACTCCTGTGATATTGATGTTGCTGCCTATCGCGTTTATGCTTATTGTCTCGTCCTCCCTTACCATCTTGCTTGTCAGTATGTAAACCCCGGAAAATATGTTGCTGAGCGGAACCTGGACGGCAAGCCCTATGATTATTCCAAGGAACCCCGCCCCTGCAAGGACTGCGACTATGTTGATGCCCCAGACTCCAAGCTCGATTATTCCAAGGAAGACATAGAAGACCAGCCTGAATGCGTTTATCAGCCGTCTTATGCTCCTCTTGTTGGTCTTGAGCGTGATTGCATGCCTCAGCCACATCATGAGGATTTCAAAGATTATGACAGCTACAATCACTGATGTCGTTATTATTGCGATTCGTTCAACTAAACCTATCATCTATTCCACCATTTCATGGATCTCATGAATATATTGCTTATGCAAGGTATTAAGCACTTATCCGGTTTCCGTTTAACTGCATATTTCGCTCAAATATAGATAAACAAGACGAACCAACTCTCAAGTAAAGTTAATAACAAAAGGCTTAAATATTATTAATTCTATAGTATTATCATGGAAGCGATCATAGTCGCAGGACAGTACGGCGTTGGCAAAACAGAGACGATAAAGGGGCTTATACGCACTGCAGCTGCGCCCAACATGAGGATAGGGGCATTTGTTGCGGAAAGCGCTAACATCGCACTTGACCAAAACAGATACGGCATAGGGTCTAATGCTTCTGGATTCTCATTTGCATCTGTATGCTGCCCCACGATAGCTGACATGAATCAGGCTCTTGACGTGGCTCTCCGCGACAAGAAATACGACCTGCTTTTCTTTGAACCACCTGGCAATATGCATCCGCCGCTAATGGCGCAGGTAGCGATTGAAAAAGGATTCTCGCCACAGCACGTTATAATGCTTGTATCCCAGAGGGATTTCGACCAAGACAGGCACAGGACCACATTCCATTCGGGCCTGGAGATAGCAAATGTGGTAGGGGTAACGCACATGCAGGGGCAGCTTTTGAGGCCGGATATTATCGATACTATCAGAAAGGCAAACAGCAATGCATCAATAATATCATTCTCCAAGTCTGGCCTAGATTACAGCATGGTGCAAAGTCAGCCAAAATGGAGCCTCACAAAGCTTGCGGGCATGTCCAGCTTCGAGCCGGAGATGCACAGCGACCATTACCAGAAAGTAATGAGGGTGTTCAACCCAGATCTCAACTATGACCAGATAATTTCACTGCTAAACAAGATTGCTGATACTGGAATTGTCGAAAGAGGAAAGGGGATAATGCCAAAATACAACAAGCAAATCGACATAAAGAGGAAATTCCTGGAGATAAACACCTCCGACACGCTGCTCTCACCAAAATCGATAGGCTACCTGGTATGCTTTGGAAAGGAAAAATTGCCAATGGACCTAATAGACCAGATTGCATTGGCGCCTGAACAGAGGACTAGGGAGCTTTTTGAGGATTCATCTCAAGATCAAAAGCTCAAAGTTTTCGGAAGGCTTTACCAGGAGAGCGAAAAAAACAGGAAGATGGTTATCGCAAACGGAGAGGTGACTTACACCTACTCACCGCTTGACGATGCCGAAAAAGTCGCATCGGAGATATACGAAGACTGCAAGGACGACAGCGCTGTTAGAATGATACTGCCTGTCTACCACGGCACTAGATTGTATGCACTAAAGGAGCTCTCAGCTAAACAGAACCCTACGGCCAAGGAGGTATTTGCAGGGGTGCACATAAGTGCCGTGCTGATAAACACGTCTTTGCGCTCTGATGGAGGCTTCGACTACTCTAAACGTGCGGACCAGCACCAGGTACTGGAGATAAAGAAGACAGCGGTGCCGTCGCTGCTCGATTATGCGTCCATGCTTGCTGCATCTGAGATAAAGGACTTCCCGAGGTATGAATTGGTTGTGGGTCCCTACATACTCAAGGCGGCAAGGGTGGGATTGGACAGCTTATCCCCAGAAGGGAGAACACAGCTTTACAAGGCATTAGAAAAGGCAAAGATGAACATGGAAAGAATAAGCAGAGAGGCAGGATTCGACAAGTTGGCTGAATCCTGGAGGACATGGTGATCGAATGAGAATATTTTCATTGAGCAAACACATGAAGGAAGATTATGTTAGGAAATCCATAGAGCAGACATATAGGATAAGGCCTGACGTTATAGACTTGGGATCAGCTGCCACAATGGACTTGTTGAACATCGATTCCGTACAGAAAATGGTGGATATAAACCCCAACAGCATTGCAGACATGATAACAAAGTATCCTACAGTAGCTCCGGATCCTTACCTTGAAAGCTCGCTGGCAAAAAGGTTCAAGAAAGAGGCGGGTCTCAGCTACGAAAAGAACCAATTCGTCATATTCAGGGGCGTTCTGGGGGGCGCGCTCTGTACGGTTTCGCTTTTCAGGAGCGGGAAATACGTAATATTACCCTCAAACATATACAGCTATCACAAAACTATGTTCGTGAAATACGGGAAAACAGTTGCGGAATTCGAAGCCGATCGGTCAGGGCTGCCAGACCTTGATTCGCTGGGTTCCGTGCTGAAGCAGATAGACGGAAAGGATGTTGCGTTCGTATATTTTTATTCGCTGTATGGAATATTGCCAGGCAAGAAATACTTTGAAAGGCTTATGTCGATGGTACAGCAGGCAAATGTACTACTGGTCTATGATGCTGACGTAATTTTCACAGTATATTCATCGAATAAGTTGCACAGTCTGCCTCCAGTTGATTTTGGCACATCTGAAAACCTACTGGTGCTTGGCAATCTCACAAAGGAATTCGGGGCACCTGGCATTCGGGTATCCTATGGAATTACCAGCACAAAGCTAGCCAAGGCAGTACGAGATTTCCAGAAGAACGAAATGGAAATGATATCATCCATAGATAGGAGCATAGCAAAATCCATTGTTGAAAAGGTCTCAATTGAAAAGGTGAGAAAAACGTTGAGAGGAAGAATGAATATGCTTGTCAATGGGTTGAATAGGCTTGGATGGAACATAAAAATGCCAGACACTGGCATCAATCTTTTCATAGACGTCCCGAAAAGCTTCAAGAGGAATAAAAAGATAAGCGGCAGTGATCTGTTCAGCTTCTATCTGTTATCTGAAATCGGGATACTCTCAAGACCTGGATGCACACATTCCTTAATGGAAAGGGACAAGATAAGGCTGGTAATAAGTCAAAAGGAAGAAAAAATCAAAGAGGCCCTTGAAAGGATGAAGAAGAACTCAGTAACATTTTCTATGAATATGCCAGCTGGAACCGAAAGCGCATATCTGAATCTCTACCTAAAAAAGAACAAAAACCAGCGCATACTTGAGGGTGCAGAAAAGGAGACGCACAGGCTGCTGGGCTTGTACGATAGCTACAGGAAACTTGAGGCCCAGATATTATCCATGCAAAAGAGCAGGAGTGATACCTCTATAAGGAAGGCTAAACGCATGCGCAAAAGACTTCAGAACATATCAAACAGCATACGTTTCCAGAGCCCTATAGTTTGGATGATGTTTAAGGACAAGAGAGGATTACTTGCGAATCAACCAAGCGAGAAGATTGCCGATTTCGGTGGGTTTAGGAAGCATTCTGCACATGAGGCATCAAGCTGCGGACTAAGGCTTGATTTCCTAAACAGATACACAAAGAAGGAGGGACTTGATTTGCTTGACAAAGAGACCTTCCCTGACCAAATGCCTGTTGAATCTGTGTACTCAAATAATAAGATAATAGAAATAGCAACAATGCCAGATCTACTCAGGGACTGGAAGAAGCATGAATTCTACGAGGAAGCAGGGAGGCCTTGCAAATGGAAAAACTACAAGTGATATCATGGAAATACTCAGCATATCAATAGATGACGAATCCCTTGAGCAACTTAACTCAATCCAGAAGAAGCTCGGCTTCAAGAGCAGGTCGAAGATGCTTAGGAATGCGATACTTAGCATGATGAAGGACTACGAGGCGCTCGACTCGCTAAAGGGAAAGACAGAGGCGATATTCGTGCTTGCCTACCCTGAAAACGAGAAGAACCACGTCTCAGACGTGCTGCATAGGTTCGAGGACGCGATAAAGACCGAGCTGCACCAGCACGACTACGGCATGTGCATAGACGTGCTCAACATAAGCACTGAGGCCAAGGAGGTTAGGGATATATTTAGCGAACTAAAGCGGAGCAAATCGATACACTCTGTCACATATGTGATCATAAAGAAAAACGTGTAAACTAATTTTTAAGTATCCTAATAATACTATTATTTGCATCTACTTCTACTAGATCGCCATCCTTTAAAACTTTAGTGGCAATTTTTGTCGCTATAATACACGGTTTTTTAAGCTCCCTTGCAACAATTGCAGCATGGCAGGTTATGCCACCCTCATCGGTAACAAAAGCCGCAGCTTTTTGCATTGCCACAATTAAATTAGGTGTTGTCATTGGAGTTACAAGTATATCCCCTTTTTTGACTTTTCCTACGTCAGTACGCTCAAAAACGAGTGCAACTCTGCCCTTTATTTTTCCCTTAAATGCTGTTTCGCCGTTGATATAACCCTTATAGCCAGTTTTCTCCTCTCCAATGTATCCTTCGATGTCTATTCTGTTCTCCTTAGAATATTTTGTTAGCGTATCTCCAGAATAAAGTTTTCCATTGTGATAAACATACGACTTTCTTCGCTTGACAAGTTCACTAATTTTTGGGAGTTTCTGTGAGTTTATCTCATTATATTTAAGGTATCCAACTAGTCCTTTATACGCGCTTGGCACAATATCAACTGCAAACTCAAAGAGCTTCTCGACACCCCAGTGAAGAACACCATCACTTTCCTTGCGCACTGCATGCGAGAGCAGATTAAGATTTTTATCTACCTTGATATTCTCCTCGTTTACAATAACAGTGCTTATAGCAATCAATGGCCAAACATCAATCATCAAATTATACAAAATCTTAAAATCGTTCTTCGTTCCACTTTTTACCAATTTCCTTATTTGATTGCATTTGGAATCAAAGATACGTTTCTGATCCCTAAAGAAATATTTATTGCTGGTTAAATATTCAATCAAATTGGAAGGTGCCTGCTTCGGATCAGTAAAGTTGTAGTAAATGTCAATGCCCATGCCTTCCCTATGCGAAAAAAGCGGGTCGAAGCTATAAGCCCCGTTTAGCAATTCAGGCATCCTTATGCGTTCACCAGTGTCCCATATCTGGCATGCAAGCAGGAACATGGACCGTGACATTAACTTTCTATAAAGTACACGACTATCGGCTAAAGATTCTCCTAATGTGGTGATTGGTCTTGCCTGTAATATGTATATCTTGTCATCTTTGGTGGCATACTCGATATCCATTGGGCATTTATAGTGCGTCTCTATTTTTCTGCCAAGCTCTGCAATCCTATGAATTAAGCCTTCATCAAAAGCAAAATGTTCTGTCTTTTCCATTACTTTTTCATCTGTTTTATGAACAAAGTAGCTATTTGGGGTTACCTGGCCAGAAACTAGAGCCTCCCCTAATCCTTCGACTGCCTCTATTAAAATATATTTTCTATTTACTGGATCTACGGTAAACATAACTCCTGCATAGTCAGCATCTATCATCTCTTGGACAACTACGCTGATGAGAACGTCCCGATGTTCGAAATTATTCTCCTCCCTGTAATATATTGCCCTAGAAGTAAACAACGATGCCCAACATCTTTGCACAGCATCGAACACCGCCTTTTCGCCTTTAATGTTCAGGTATGTATCTTGCTGGCCTGCAAATGAAGCGGTCGGTAAATCCTCCGCCGTAGCAGAGCTTCTTACTGCGACTTTTTTGTTTTTAAGTTTTGAGTAATTTTCCTTGATTAACCTCTCCATGTCCTTTGGGAACGGCTTCTCAAGAATCATATTTCTTATCTTTTTTGATACCTTTTCTAGCTGATCGTTATCATTAACATTTAAGGTATCGAGCATGCCGTAAATAGCTTTATCCAGACCTGTTTCTTCAAGGAACCTCTTATAAGAATTCACAGTTATGCAGAATCCATTAGGTATTGGAAAGTGATTAAACATTTCTCCAAGATTTGCCCCTTTTCCACCAACAGTTGGTATATCTGTCTTACTCAAGTCCTTGAACCACAGTATAAGCTCTGGTCTTGTTTTGACGACAGGTTTCTCTAATTTAATTGGTGCAATGACCTGCAGTTGCTTCTTTGCTGTTTGTTTCATATCCTCTCTTTTTATCTTTCTTACAATACCTTTAGTCGCATCAACGTCCACATAATCTCCATCTTTCAAGACCTTTGCAGCGATTTTCGTACCAATAATGCAGGGTGTTCCCAATTCCCTTGCGACAATTGCCGCATGCGAAGTTATGCCACCTTGTTCCGTAACAAAGGCAGCGGCCTTTTTCATTGCGGGCAGAATGTCAGGGTTTGTAGTTATTGCAACTAGTATATCTCCTTGCTGCATTTTTGGCATGTCTGAGATGGTATTGATTATTTTTACAACTCCACTCACATGTCCAACATTTGCGCACTGTCCTGTTATCTCAGATACCCCATCATAGCTCTTGATTGCAACCTGCTTAGAGAGTTCCAAGGCTTCCTTTCCTGTATAAATCTTTTCAAAATCCTTTTCAGTATAATAAACTGAAAATTTCTCCCTTTCCTTAAGAATATCCCTATCTATTTTACCTGTTATTAGCGCATTTTCAATTTCTTTAGGCAGCAAGAAATATGCCTGCCCTAGACTGATCTTTAGTCTTCTTGCTATCTCTATTAGCAACTTATTGAATTCATACGACCACTTCAATTGTGCCTCCCTTCTGTAGGCCTTTGTAAGCATGAATTCAGAGTACACTGCTATTAGACTATTTAATTCACTACTTAGTTTTAATTTGTTCTCAAGTCTCTCCTTCTCCTTCTGCTTTTTTATCAGCTCAATATTGATCCTTTTAATTTCATCTGATGCGTTTAAATTTTTAGACAAAAATTCATTTATCTGTTCGATATAATCTCTTATTGTGTATGTACCTTTTGTCCCTACCCACAAGTATTTTACATGATGGTATTTTGCTCTGTAGCCCTCGATAAGATGTAACTCCTCATTTTGCAAGTTGCTTTTTGTAACCACCCTTACTTTTTGGTCCCTATTCTGTATACCTGCAATTATGTTTAAAAATTCTAACTCCTGCTCTGTAATTACGGAATTTTTCCTTGGTGTGCTTAAAATATTAAGGTAATTATTAATGGTTTCATCGTCATTTACGTACATTTTCAATTTATCCTTTAGACGATTTGTGAAAGTTGCATGGAACATGTCTGTAGCATTAGATAGCCAACCCCATTCGTAGAGCCCTGTATGTATTTTAAATTCCTGTATTATAAGCAAGGCAATCTTATCATTGGTCACTTCCACGAGATTAGTATTAGCCAGTTTGTTTGCGAATTTGTATAGCTCATCTGAATACTTGTAGATATTCGTATTTATGTCCCTTCCAAATTTAGGATCCTTCTCAATCTTGTCAACCAGGTACTTTTCGAACTTTGCAGAATCCTCCTCCCCATAGTAGAAAGACATATCTGTTCCCTTGAAGATACCCAATACTTTCTTGTAATTTCTTCCGCATGAGTTTTCGAGAACATTTGCAAATGACCATGACCAGGTATGACAAAAATAGAAGAAAATGTCCCTTATCTCCTCTGCAAGCATCCATTTGTCATTGTCATATAGATAAACAGGCTTATCCTTACTCATACCCCCACTTACAGATTATAAACAGAAAGAAACTATTAATAGATTCTTGTAGGTAGCTCAAATAAGATTTCTAATACTATTTTAGAAAGCGGAAACAACAGATTGCATGCAGCAACTCATAAATATCTGAACTTTCAAAGAAAAAGTGAGAAAAACTTACCTGAGAGCGTAAGCTGCAGAATTCATCGACTGCAGATTTGCGAAAAAGCTCAGAAAAAGTGCAAAATTGGTCAATATGTTGAGAATCAAGGCAAACCTGAACGGCAGGCTTGAGTTCAAGGAGGATACCATAAGCATAGCCAAGGGCATGCTTACAGTGTCCGATTCCCAGAACCATGAGGTATTCAACATAAAGACAAAGGACATAGAGAAGGCCTTCGTGGAGGAGGGAGTGGGCATATGCAAGCTCATAGTCAAGACAAAGGACGGCAAGGAGAAGGAAGTAGCTTACTTCACCAAGAGCAAGGTCAAGAACTTCCGCAAGTTCACGGACGCAATCAACCAGTATGCCATAAAGAACAGGATGGTGAACACAACATTTGAGGAGAAGCCCAAGGCCCAGGGCAGCATAGGCACGCTGCTATGGCTGTATGGCTACGCACAGAAGCACAAGAAGATACTGATAGTCGGGACTATATTCTCGCTGATAGCGGTCGCTGTCAACCTGATACCCCCATATCTGTTGAAGGTATTGATAGACAACGTCCTGCTCTCAAAGACCCATTCAGAGCAATTGTTCTTGAGCCTTACGTTAATACTCGTCGCGTCCTACGCAGCATCGGCAGTAGTCTCAACCATACAGTCATACATGCTCAACATGGCAGGCAACAGGATACTCAAAGAGCTGAGGAGCAAGCTCTTCAAGCATGCGGTGAAGCTCTCAGCCACTGACATAGACTCGATATCTGTTAGCAGAATACAATCAAGGCTGATATCAGATGCCGGGTACACCCAGTGGCTGCTTGCCAACGGACTTGGCATAGTGATAACTAGCGTGCTGACAATAGTTGGAATAGGCGTCATACTGTTTCTTCTCTTCCCAAAGCTTGCGCTCTACGTGCTCATACCAATACCTTTCATAATCGCGATAATCATCAACTACAACAAGGACTCTGACAGGGCATATCACAGGGCATGGAGAAGGAGCTCGGATCTGATAACAAAGATAGATGACGCCATACCAAACTACACAGTAGTCAAGAGCGCAACCAAGGAAGACTTCGAGTCCGAGGAGTTCAACAGGAGGCTTGGCAAGTACTACGACACGCAGATAGACATAAACAGGATGGAACTGACGCACTGGCAGCCGGTTGGCTTTCTCATAACGATATCCACAGTCATAATATGGTGGGTCGGGGGCAACCTGGTCATAGTGGGAACGCTGCAATTGGGAATCGTTACGGCATTCCTCGCATACATGGCCCTGTTCTTCGGGCCGATACAGCAGCTTAGCACCAGCATGCCCTTCATGCAGGAATGCATAACCTCAGCCCAAAGGCTAAGGGAGGTATTCGACTCGGCTGAGGCGCCGAACGAGCCAAGGGGCACAAAGAAGCCAGACCTAACTAATGACATAACATTCAGAAAGCTCTGGTTCGGCTACGATCCGCTGTTCCCTGTGATAAAGGGAATGGACGCCACCATAAAAAGAGGAAAGGTTACTGCAGTGGTGGGCAAGAGCGGCGCCGGAAAGAGCACTATAGCCAAGCTTCTGCTCGGCCTCTACAAGCTTGATGAGGGCGACATAAAGTTCGGCGGCACAAGCATAAACAACATAGACATAAACTACCTAAGGGGGCACATATCCTACGTTCCGCAGGACTCATCTTTCTTCGACAACTCCGTTGCCTACAACATATCGTACTTCTCAAGGACGGGCAACATAGCGCCGCTGGACATGATTGCGACCACAAAGGCGGTTGAGATGCATGAGGAGATAATGAAGCTGCCGCTGTGCTACGATAACAGGATAAGGGGGAGGGGCACCAGCCTATCCGGCGGTCAGAGGCAGAGGCTGGCGGTGGCAAGGGCAATACTTGGCAACCCTGACGTTGTCGTGCTGGACGAGATAACGTCCGCTCTAGACGTGATAAACGCAAGGAAGGTGAACAAGGCGGTCCTCAAGCTCGAGCACGACAAGACAATGGTTGTCGTCACACACGACTTCAACGAGGTTGTCAACGCGGACTACGTGGTAGTGCTTGA
>Ga0187851_10003936_pt1 | contig 12316 bp, 9 predicted proteins | sample June2016WEW_6_10_FD_132997 | JGI IMG/M metagenome (GOLD analysis project Ga0187851, IMG submission 132997) | Peatland microbial communities from SPRUCE experiment site at the Marcell Experimental Forest, Minnesota, USA - June2016WEW_6_10 | ecosystem: Environmental > Terrestrial > Soil > Wetlands... | reverse complement strand
GCCACCACGACCTTGTAGGACTCGCCGTTGATCATGAGCTGCCAGCGGCCCTCATGAACATAAGCGCCCTTCTCGTCTTTCCAGATCGGCAGGCCCCATTTTTCGAATAGGTGCACGGTCGAGTCAACGTGACGGGCGATGTCGGCTACCAGGTCTTCGCGCGTAACACCCATCAGGTCGTTGCGGACGTAGTCCACATAGTCCTTGATGGTGTTGGCGCCGTCCCGCAGGCCGACGTATTGGTTGATGGCCGAGAGGCCCTGGGATACGGCGCCGGAACGGTCCACCGCGGCCTTGTCGACCAGCGTGACCTTTAACCCGTGCGCCTTGGCCCAGTGAGCCGCTTCCACGGCTGCTCCGCACGCGGCCATGCCGCCGCCTACGATAAGCAGATCGGTTTCAACGATGACAGTCTCAAACTTAGGCATTGGTGCCTCCCTTCAGCGTGAAGACCGCAGGCAATCCCAGGGCCTCCGGCTCGGTACTTAGCTCGGTGCTATTGAGATCCTGGTGAGTCTTGAACCCGCCGCTTGGCTCGGCAACGCCTTCAGGCGTGGTGCGGATGGGGAACTTGAAGCGTTTCAACGTTCCATTCCGGAATTTCACCGTCCACATGATGGAGTCCGTCGAGCGCAGTGGCGTCGCTGAAGCCCCCAGTGGAACGAAGTCCGCATAGCCGCGAACTTCCACCGCCTGCGTCGGGCAGATCTTGACGCAGTTGTAGCATTCCCAGCACAGCGTTGGATCGCGGTTGTACGCCTTCATTTTCTCTTTATCGAGAACCATGAGGTCATTGGGGCAAATATATTGGCACGCAGTTTTATCTAGTGCTTTGCACCCGTCGCATTTATCAGGAATCACATAACTTGGCACTAATCACCTCCAGGCCATCGTTTGATCGATGAAGCCCTGATTAAGACCGGCCGAACAAAGTTGAGCCTCGTTTCTTCCAAAGTCCGTGTTGTCCCGAGGCGTGCAGGGTACTCTCCGCCGGCGACCGAAAGACAATTAAAGCTAAGAATAAGAAAGAGACAGGAATAACCTGCCGCCTTTCCCGCCGTGATCCGGACATCCGGAGAGGGGTGGATAATGTGCGATTCAATCAAGGCGGCGACCGCGCCGGGTCGCCTTCGTTTTGCTCAGGAAACACTAATTCATACCACCCCAAAGACCCAAAGGTGGGATCAGAGCCGCGCAGAGAACTGCGGATGAGCACTCCGCGCCGGGCGAATTTCGGAATTTGCCCGCGGAATACGGACATCCAAATCTCCGGTAGCTCAAGTTGACCGAGAAGACTGTACTCGGCTTCTTGTGGAGAGGCGGTGACCGTTATCACGATTACAGGTGAGATGTCTTGTACTAATACTTATTAGCAATAAGTTTTTCTAATCGGTGCCCTCCCAGTTTCAGAGCCCGCGCGACTCCGAGTGGAACGGCACTTTGCGTCCTTGGGCTAAGTCCCGTCGCCGTGTATTAGTGTTTCTTCTTTGTCACAGCCTTTTCCAATCGAAGGATGAGCCTGAACGGTTGCAGTAAGGCTGGAGAGGATGTTTCCTTTCTGGTTTGAGATTTGAAAGAGTGTAGCAGCCGCCGAGGCGGTGGGAATGTGGTAATCGCGGAGCGATTTCCAAGCTCTGAATGGAAGGCCCGAAGGGGCTTTCCGCAGAGCGTCATTTCCACGGTCTGATTTTTGCTAATGATGGTCTGTTCCGTCATGCGGTTTTGAACTGCGAAAACAGTCTGCGTTTGGCCTGTTGCATGCGTTGTGCAGCTTCGGTGTCACTCATCGTCTTGGCGATACGCTCCAGGGTAGATAGGCTGAGGCCGGAACGCAGGTACTGCTGAGGTTGAGGTAGTGCTAACAGGGTTTCCAATGGCGTCTGATAGTGACGGATTGTGCGCTCCTTCGAATCCGTCTCTACGTCGGCCTGAGCACAGGGCCGGTGATAGTTCAGATAGGGGTTCAGGTACGCGGTATAGAACTGATGAATGCGGTCGGCCTGGGTCGCCTCGATGTAACCCCAGCCCATGCGCTTGCGGATGATCGCTCCGTTTTTGGTCTCCGCCAGTCCGTTGTCGTTGGAATGGCGGGGGCGGCTTTTGGTCTGCTCGATCATCAGCTTGTTGAGCAGCTTGGCCACGGTCTGGTTGATAAACTCGCTGCCATTATCGGAGTGAAAGCCGTGAATACGAAAAGGGGAACTGGGCCAGAATGGCGACCAGCACTGGCTCCAGATAGGCTTCGGAGATGCGGGGCACGGCTGCCACAATCTCCCAGTAACCTCGTCGACGGCATTGATGTGGTAGACGAGGTTCGCGTTTGTGCTGTCGCCCTGGTGCACGGTATCGATACGGAGATACTCAGGCTTTCCCTGGGGATCGGGTTTGCGCCGCTCGCTAAGCGAAACCGCCGTAAGCCGCGTCTTTTCGTAGTGGCTGAGCCGCTGGCGGTAGCGCGGGGTGTGACGCAGGTTATACAGGTGTCCGTTGGAGATCGAGGCCAGACGCTCGAACTCCAGCTTGCCGTACTCGTGAAACTCGCGCTCCAGAATGCGCCGGGTGGCTGGGCCACTCAGGGTATCGTGAGCTTTCTCGACTTGTGCCAGCAACTCGATGTCGGCTTGGGTATAGCGTCTGGCAAAGCGATGCCGTCGGTTGGTCTCGCACGCCACCCAACCGGTTGCCAGGTAGCGGCCACTCAGCCGTGTGATCTGCGCCCGGCTCAGTCCCGTCATTTTCCCGATGTAGCGCCGCAGTAGACCGCGCGCACGCCGGCCCTGACGCACATATTCGTGCTGGCGTAACACCTGCTCGACCCAAGCGTAAACCTGCGCCCGTTGATTGGCTTCAAACCGTACCTCTGCCGAAGCCAAAAGGAACCTCTGAACCTGATCCGAACTTAGCTTCTCTGATTCGTGCACGCTGATCATTCATTCTCAGCATGCCTCACCCCCGTTCAGGCTTGTCTTGTGTTGGAAACGAGCCCCGCCTTCAGGCTCACCTTGCATTGGAAAAGACTGGCCCTTGCCTTCCGAGCCCACCAGAGTTACACTCCCTGCCAACTTAGCCGGTAAAAGTTTATGCGCTTGCTGACATTTGATTTGTCTGATTTGTCAGGACCATACTATTTGCGAGGCGAGGATGCAGCTACGAATCGCAGTGGCGTGATGACGCGGTCGCAGAGCGCGAAGAGGGTCAAGTTAGGGCCAGGTTCGCAATGGTGACATTCGAGAATACTCAATCGCAAATTAGGGAAGATTATGAACATTACAAGTGAATTGGTGTCTCCGGGAGGCTTTGGAGCTGACTCGGATTTGAACGTCAAGACGATTCCAAAAATCCAGAGGCGTTTGCTCCCCTTCATTTTCATTTGTTACAACATTGCCCTTTTGGACCGTGTGAATATCGGGTTCGCCGGCTTGACTATGAACAAAGAACTCGCCATTAGCGCCCAGCAGTTTGGGCTTCTGGCGGGCATCTTTTACATCGGCTATGTGCTATTTGAAATACCCAGCAACATGTTGATGCACAAACTTGGGGCACGTATATGGATCGCCCGAGTTCTTATTAGCTGGGGTCTGGTTGCTGCCTGCACGGGCTTTGCCAGAAGTGCTACTCACATCTACATCATCCGGTTTGTGCTGGGACTCGCCGAAGCCGGATTCTATCCCGGAATGATTCTGTACTGCACCTACTGGTTCCGGCAGCGAGAGCGGGCTCAGGCAGTGGCGTTCTTCATGTTGGCACAACCATTTTCCGCCCTCATCGGGGCGCCGATTTCGGGATTGATTCTCGACCATATACATTGGTTCGGGATTTCCAGTTGGCGTTGGCTGCTGGTGCTGGAAGCGGCTCCTGCAATCATCCTGGGCGTGATCACTCTATTTGTGCTGCCAAGCCGTCCGAAAGATGCACAGTTCCTTTCGAGCAATGAGAAGGATTGGCTGGAGGGGGAACTGAAGCGCGAAGAACAGGAGACGCTGGCCGATAAGGGGCACGACTCGGCCTTAGCTGCCATAAAAAGCGGCAAGGTCTGGTTTCTGGGATTTATATATTTTGTCTTCCTCATCGGCGTCAACTGGATGAACTTCTTCCTGCCGCAAGTAGTGAAGGCGTTGTCAAAGTTTTATTCCAACAGTACAGTTGGATTTCTGATCATGATTCCCATGGCTCTCGGGATGGTTGCGATGGTGGTGATTTCACGCCATTCAGATCGTACCGGGGAACGGCGACTCCACACGGGCCTTCCCGCCGTTATCGGCGGCATAGCGCTGCTGATTATTTTTGCGTTCAAGGTCAGCAACCCTGTGTGGTCTATCATCCTGCTGTGTTTCATGACCATCGGCATTGATAATTTCTTCGGACCATTCTGGGCGGTGTCGAGCAGCTCCTTGACAGGCTATGCGGCTGCCGCCGGCATTGCTTTTATCAGCTCGCTCGGTAACATTGGGGGATTCGTTGGTCCTGCCCTTGTTGGGTACGTTCAGAATCGTACGCATACCATTTACGCGGGGGCGGCGATCGCCGGCCTTTCACTACTGGGGGCAGGTCTGCTTGTGATATTTTTTACTTCTAGACCAAGAGCAAGCGACTAGGATTGGCAAAGTAACTTTGTTTTCTACCTGTTTGTCGAACTCTATGCTCCAGAATGCGCCGGTTAGCAAAGAGCCAGTGTGAAGCGCCGACCAGCCGCTTGGATGTCTTATGGGACGATCGCAAACTGGTGTAGCAATTGGAGACACAGCCGAAAACCGGTCTGCTCCAACCGGGACATTGGTTCCGTTTTTCACGAACGCTTTATTTGCACGTCCTTCGGGGCGCGGGACAGATTGCTTTGCATAGATGGGGGAAAAACATGAAGATCGAGTCAGGAGTTCAGGAATTCAAGACCGTGGTTTGGTCGGCAGGGGCGGGCTGTCATGGGAACTGCGGACAGAAGCTATACGTCAAAGACGGGAAGCTGATTCGGGTGGAGGGGGACGAAACCCATCCCTGGAACCAGGGGCGGGCGTGTCCCAGGGTACTGGCGTTGACCCAGTACATCAATCACCCGGACCGGATCACTACCCCATTGAAGCGCGTTGGAGCCCGCGGCGAGGGAAAGTTCGAAGCCATCTCCTGGGACGAAGCCTACGATACTTGCGAAATGAAGCTGAAGGACATCCGGACGGAGTACGGCGCCGAGTCGGTCATCTTCGTTCAGGGCACGGGGCGCGATATCGGAGGTCCGATTTCCTTCCTGGCTTACAGCTATGGCAGTCCCAATTGGGTCCAGCTTGGACTCTCCGGTCACTCCTGTTATACGCCGCGTCTGGGGGCGATGAAGGCATCCATCGGAGACTTCACGGTGCTCGACTGCTCCCAGTTTCTGGAGAAGAGGTACGAGGATCCGGCGTACAAGTACCCGAAGGTGATCATCGTCTGGGCTCAAGGGCCGGTGGCTACCTGCCCGGATGCTTTCTTCGGGCACTGGATCGTCGATTGCATGAAGAACGGCGGTTCGGAGATCATCAGCGTCGATCCGCAGTACACCTGGCTGACGACGCGGGCAAAGTATCATCTTCCGCTGCGACCCGGCACTGACGCGGCGCTGGCGCTCGGGATGATGAACGTCATCATTAACGAGGGGCTCTACGATAAGGAGTTTGTCGAGAAGTGGACGGTGGGATTCGACAAGCTCAAAGAGCGGGTGCAGCAATATCCGGTGAGAGAAGTTGCCGAGATTACGTGGGTGCCCGCGGAGCTGATTGCGAAGGCTGCGCGGCTTTACGCCACGGCAAAACCAGCGGGCATTCAGTGGGGAGTCCCCGTCGACATGAATCCCGAGGGCACGGTGACGGCGTCGGCCATCAATCTCTTGTGGTGCCTTACCGGGAACATCGATGTGCCCGGAGGCAACGTGATCGCCCGGCCTTCCCACGGTGTCACCACCTATCCATACACGACTGAAGAACTCGTATTTCTCTACGGTCAGGAGATGGTGAACAAGCTGAATGAAAAGCGCATCGGCGCGAACAAATACCCCATGGTCAAGGGATTTCGCGGCTGGGCGCAACCGGATGAAACCATCGATCAGGTGGCTTCCGGCAAGCCCTATCCGATCAAAGGGGCCTGGATCCAGACGGCGAACGTCCTTGGCGGACAGGCGGCGCGGATGAAATTGCATTACGACGCGCTCAAGACACTGGATTTTGTCTGCGTCGTGGACCTGTTCCACAATCCAACCACGATGGCTTTAGCGGATATTGTGCTGCCGGCAGCTACGTTCCCGGAGAAAAACAGCTTTCGTTCGTGGTGGGAACCGTTGTGCATTATCAAGAAACGGGTGCAGGTCGGAGAGTGCAAGTCAGACTGGGAAATCAACCTGGACATGGCCAAGCGCTTGAATCCGGAGATCGACAAGAAGTTCAACGACGTGATCGATCTCATCGACAACCGTCTTGCATTTGCCGATCTCAGCTTTGATAAGTTGGAGAAGATGGGCGGTTGGAAGATGTCTCCCGAGGGTCCGTTCCGCCCCTACCGGCGTTACGAAAGGGGTTTGCTTCGCCCGGACGGCAAGCCTGGATTCAATACTCCGAGCGGCAAAGTGGAGCTGTACTCAACGGTCTTTGAGTCCTGGAAGATGGATCCTCTGCCGTTCTTCCGGGAGCCGGCGCAAAGTCCGGTGAGCACACCGGAGCTTTACAAGAAATATCCTCTGATCATGATCTCCGGAACTCGCAGCTCGCTCATGTTCCACTCCGAACACCGTGGGATTCCCTGGCTGCGCGAGAAACTGCCGGAGCCGCTCGTCGACATTCACCCGGATACTGCCAAGGAGTACGGGATCTACGATGGCGAGTGGGTATACATCGAAAACGATCTAGGCAAAGTCAGACGGAAGGCGAGAATCCGTCCAACCGTCCATCCGAAGATGATCAATACCATGCACGGATGGTGGATGCCGGAAGAGGAAGGGAAGGAACCCAACCTGTTCGGCGTGTGGAAATACCAAATCAACCAACGCATCCCCGGCCCGCAGGACGCGGAGGCGGGCTTCGGGGGCGGGCAGTATAAGACCACGCTGGTGAAGCTAACCAAGATCACCGACAGGGAGGCGTAGGAATGTCCCAGAACGGTTTGCTCATTGATTACGATTACTGTACTGGTTGTTACACGTGCGAGGTGGCTTGCCAGCAAGAGCATGATCATCCGGTGGGCAAGTGCGGCATCAAAGTGACGGAATTTGTCCTGAAGACGCGTGAGCCTGTTTCGATCGATTTCCTGCCTTTTCCCACCGACCTGTGCGATTTATGCGGCGAGCGCACTGCGGCGGGAGAGCAGCCGGCTTGCGTGAAGCATTGCCAGGCGGCCTGCATGAGCTACGGTCCCATTGCGGAACTGGCGCGGCAGATGGAGAAACGGCCCAAGACCGTGTTGTTCCGGCCGCGGTAACAGAACAGTCATATCCTCGACGGTGCTACGCCACTCAGGCCGACAACAGGCCTGAGTGGGGCGCCCGCCAATCGCCGATTCGCACCGTAGTCTGGCCTTGCTCAATTTCTCGAAGCCCAGGCGCTTCAGAGTGACCTGCACCTGAGCAAGCTGGCTTTACGCACTACCACTCCTGCCGAATTCACCACACGATGCGCGAGGATCAATTTCCGGGGAGCACATCCTTTGTCATCGGCCCAATCCTAAGAGCCATGTAAAATCTGTGGACAAGCGATGAGAACAGCCAGTCCAGAGCGGAGTGGGCCAACCTTCTTCCAAGGCATACGGCCACTGAATCGAGCCGGGGCGTTGCGCGACGCTCTGGCAGGATTTGAATTGGCGGCGATGAACATACCACAAGCGTTGGGATACACCAAGATCGCCGGCATGCCCCTAGTCACCGGGCTCTACACATTGCTGCTGCCGCTTCTGGCCTTCGCGGTATTTGGTTCGTCGCGATTTCTGGTGGTCGCTGCCGACTCGGCTACTGCCGCTATTCTTGCCAGCGGTATATCGCCGATGGCTCCCGTTGGCAGCTCGAGATACGTGGCGCTGGCGGGAATGGTCGCGCTGCTGACGGCTGGGTTCCTGCTGCTGGCGCGGTTACTCAAGTTGGGCTTCCTGGCGGACTTTCTCTCGCGAACAGTCCTTGTGGGTTTCTTGACGGGCATAGGGTTCCAAGTGGGAATTGCAGTTCTCGGCGAAATGCTGGGTATCGAAGTTCAGTCCCGGAGGACGTCCGTACAACTGATTCAGGTCTTGCGCGGCTTGTCTCACGCAACTCGTCCAACAGTGGCTCTCTCCGCGATCGTAGTGGGAGGCATCTACGTTCTCCAGCGATTTGCACCGAAGGTGCCCGGTGCGCTGATCGCTGTAGCGGGCACGGTGACGGCAAGTGCGACGTGGAATTTTGCTGGACACGGCATCGCAATTATCGGACCGATTGTCGGTGGACTGCCGCATCTAGGTCTGCCGAACGTGAACTGGAAGGATGTTGAGGCGCTGATCTCCGTGGCGGCATCCTGTGTTGTGGTAATTGTTGCCCAGAGCGCAGCCACGTCCCGTGTCTACGCGATGCGTCACGAGCAGTTGGTAGATGACAATGCGGACCTCGTCGGCCTGTCGGCCGCCAATGCGGCAGCGGCATTGAGTGGAACGTTTGTGGTCAATGGAAGTCCCACTCAGACGGCAATGGTCGAAAGCTCCGGCGGGCGTAGTCAGTTGGCCCAGGTGGTGACTGCGGTGGTCGTCGCGCTCGTACTCCTCTTCCTAACCAGACCATTGCAGTATCTTCCGCGCTGCGTGCTGAGCGCCATTGTGTTCACCATCGGCATCAAACTCATCGATGTGCGTGGCCTTTGGAGCATCTGCAGCGAAAGCCTCGGTGAGTTTCGTCTGGCGGTGACTACGGCGGCAGTTGTGGTGCTGCTCGGAGTCGAAGAGGGCATCGTGCTGGCAATGGTGCTGTCTCTGCTTCGCGTTGTGCGGCACAGCTATCATCCTCACACGGCTGTACTGGTTGAGACTGAAAGTGGAATATGGCGGCTGACCCGTGCTATCCCAGGCGCAATCACGCAGCCTGGTTTGGTGATCTATCGCTTTGGAGCGTCTTTGTTTTACGCCAATGCCAACCTGTTTTCGGAGGAGATTCTCAGCCTCGTGAAGGACGCGCCTTCGGCGGTGCGCTGGATGGTCGTCGATGCAGGAGCGATTGCGAGTGTCGATTACACTGCCGCGTGGATCGTGCGGAAACTTCAGCAGGAGCTGAGCAGCCGCGGTACCGAGCTGGCGTTCGCCCATGTGCAGTCGGATCTGACGCCCGACCTGGAACGGCACCACCTGGCAGGAGCACCGGGCCAAATAAGGATCTTCACTACCCTGCGGGAGATGCTGGTGGCCTTTGCGAAGCACGAAAAGACATTGTGACTGCTTGTTGAGATTGTTTCCTTCCGACGAGCTTGGATTCAGCCTTTTCCCTGAATGTGAACCGGCTTCTCCGGTTTCGGTCGAATGGACAACGTCGTGAAAGATCACAGGTGCCCCGGCGCAGTCTTGCCGGAGCCGGAAAATCCACGCAAGGCGAGCGCCAGCGCAGTTTTCAAGATAACTGTTTTCTATTAAGAATGATTGTCCATACCGGGAACTCACATTGCATAAGTCTTGGAAATATTCCTACAAACTGAGCTTTCTTGCTCAGAAGTCTCCATGCCCATGCCGCTACGATCGCTAATACTTCGTACGCCGGGCAATGTGGCCAACCAAGCGATGCAGCGACATGGCAGAGCATGCGAAGAGGACAGAAATGGAGCGTGGGCGCATATGCTGTGGACAATTTTCGTAGTTATGTTGATTCTGTGGCTTCTCGGATTCAGCCTCCACATTGGCGGCGGTCTGATTCACATATTGCTGGTTATCGCAGTGGTGGTTCTGATCTTCAATCTTGTGAGCGGAAGCCGGCGTGCGGCGTGAAGCAGTAAATAGGAGGAGTCGTCGATGGCATATCAGGAGAGTGCATTACTAAGCGGGCCATTAGTGCGGGTGGACGATCGCACGCCGTTGTCTGAAGGAAGTTTTCCGTCGATGTTGCGGCTGGGAGCGAGCGCTTCAATTCCGAGCTGGATCGCGGTGATCGGAAACTATCTGCCGCGACAGTGTGGAATCGCGACCTTCACAGCGGACTTGTGTAACGCGATTGGTGAAGAGTACAAAAGATCCCAGCTTTTGGTGGTTGCGGTTAATGACCCAGAATCACATTACGAATACCCCTCGCGCGTCCAATTTGAACTGGTTGAGGGTGACTCTTCCTCTTATGAAGACGCCGCCGACTTTCTTAACTCCAGCAATGTTGCCATGGTCAGTCTTCAGCATGAATACGGCATCTATGGGGGTCCATCCGGCAGCCTGATATTGCGGCTAATGCGGCGCCTCAAGATGCCAGTGGTGACGACTCTGCATACGGTTCTGCGCCAACCAGACGCCAATCAACGTATTGTGATGGAAGAGGTTGCCGCGCTTTCTGACCGCCTCATTGTCATGAGCAAACACTCCTCGCAGATTTTGCAGGAAGTGTTTCATGTCCCCGAGGAAAAGATCGAACTGATCCCTCATGGCGTTCCGGAGTTGCCAATTGTAGATTCCAAGCTCTACAAGGCGATAACGGGAACCGAGGGCAATGCTGTGCTACTGACGTTGGGCCTGCTGTCTCCGAACAAAGGGATCGAACGGGTGATTGAGGCGCTTCCACACATCGTCGCTGACCATCCGGAGGTTGTCTATGTTATCGTGGGCGCGACCCATCCGCATATCAGGCGCCGCGAAGGCGACCAATACCGGATTCAGTTGCAGACCTTGGCAAAAGAACTCGGTGTGGAACGCAATGTAATCTTCCACAACCGGTTTGTCAGCCCAGAAGAGATGGCCCAATTTGTTGGGTCGGCGGACATCTATATCACCCCTTATCCCCACGAGGCGCAGGCTGTGTCCGGCACGCTGGCATACGCACTGGGCGCGGGCAAGGCAATCATCTCGACTCCATACTGGCACGCCGCTGAAGTGCTGGCCGATGGACGCGGAGTTCTTGTCCCGTTCGAAGATTCAAGTGCGATTGCGACTGCGGCGATCAAACTCCTCGACAATGAGGCGGCTTGCCAGGCCATGCGGAAACGTGCCTACATGTACGCTCGCGAGATGGTCTGGAATAAGGTCGCCGCATCTTATATGAATACGTTTGTGCAGGCATGCTCCGAACGTATTGCGAACAATACGTATCGCCTCGAATCTGAATTCCGAAAGAACACTGAGCAGGTGGTTGCCCATCGACCGTCGTCTGTACCGAATGGCCGGCCGAACCGAATTTCCGCAGCCTAGGCCACGCGGATGATTTCACTTCCGCGCGCCAGTGTATGGTCCACAAAACCAGTCGCCCGGCGGCTGAAGCTGTTGTGATCGCCTTCCCAGGCATGACTGGTTAGCAAAACGTTCAGGGATGGGAGTGGCTTTTGCCAGGGGAACCCCGGCATTGCTGAAGCCATTTGGCAAATTCGCGCATACAATTGCCTCATGCAAAACCTAAACAATCGAATTGCTCTTGTAACCGGCGCGAGTCGCGGTATTGGAGCGGGGATTGCCCTTGCTCTTGCCCGCGCGGGAGCCGATGTTGCCGTGAATTACCGCGAGAAGGCCGATGCGGCCGCGACAGTATGCCGTGAGATTTCTGCCCTTGGGCGGAAGTCATTGGCGGTTCAGGCAGACGTCTCGGTGGCGGCGGAGGTCAGGCGCATGGTCGCCGAAGTAGAGGCTCATCTCGGCGCGGTCGATATTCTGATTAACAACGCGGGAATATCCCAACCGCGGAAGCTGGACGAGATTACCGAGCAGGACTGGGATGAGGTGATTAGGGTCAACTTGAAGTCGGTTTTTCTGGTTACCCAGGCGGTAGTTGGCGGCATGAGAGAGCGGAGATGGGGACGCATTATCAATCTGTCTTCCGTGGCGGCTCAGACGGGTGGAGCGGTGGGACCGCACTACGCTGCTTCCAAGGCAGGAATGATAGGACTGACACATTCCTGCGCCGCGTGGCTGGTTCGCGAGGGCGTGACGGTCAACGCCATTGCGCCCGCGCTGATTGAAACCGAGATGGTGACGAGCAATCCGCATGCAAGCCCGAATCTTATCCCCATGGGACACTTCGGAGCAGTTGAAGATATCGGCTCCGTGGCTGCAATGCTGGCGATGAACGACTACATGACAGGGCAGACGATCTCGGTGAACGGCGGCTGGTACATGACGTAAGCGGCTGAGACAGCTAAGATGGGAGCTATCAACAGGCTTTATCGCGGAG
>Ga0187851_10003932_pt1 | contig 12325 bp, 12 predicted proteins | sample June2016WEW_6_10_FD_132997 | JGI IMG/M metagenome (GOLD analysis project Ga0187851, IMG submission 132997) | Peatland microbial communities from SPRUCE experiment site at the Marcell Experimental Forest, Minnesota, USA - June2016WEW_6_10 | ecosystem: Environmental > Terrestrial > Soil >... | reverse complement strand
CATACATTGATTACATCTATATGCGGTCACGGTACTAGTTCGAGACTATGACAGCAACTTCGACCGCCGCTCAGATGACCCGGACTCCTATTACGGCCTGCTGATTGATACACTGCAGAAACTCCAGGAACGACTCCAAGGAGACGAAGAAATCGCCGCAAGCCTTACGCGAGCTCTGGACCGCGTAAGTAGTGACAGAGACTATGCGTTGGAGGATCAACCACGAGAATCAGAACCCGATTATGACAGTTATGACAGCGGCGCTGCTTCAACTCCCATCAGTTCTTCCCGCAGCGTGTTCGACGATATTGATCAATGACTTTGAGTTGTAATGTAGGAATCGACGTGCAATATTTTCCTCCATATCGGCGCTACTAACCTATCGAAGCGCGGGCCCGGCGGCACTGAAGTGCCCCCGTTTGCTGTACCAATCCCAGTGTGAGTCCTCGGTTGATTTTTTGGTTTCAGCGGGGATGAGGTCTGGAGCAGGGGACGGCGTTTGAGTCCCCTGCTCCAGCAGCACTATACTAGCTGTCCTCATGCCCGCATCTCCGCTCGTGTTCTTGCAAATTCTGCCGGTGGTAAGTAGTCCAACGAACTGTGTGGCCGTTGCTGGTTGTAATCTTGCCGCCAGGTTTCGATCTTGCGCCGTGCATCGCTCAGACTGGTGAACCAGTTGGCATTCAGGCATTCGTCCCGCAGTCGGCCGTTGAAGCTCTCGACGTAGGCATTCTGGACTGGTTTGCCGGGCTGGATGAACTCCAGCCTCACGCCGCGTTCTTCGCTCCACGCGGCCAGCGCCCGACCGCGAAACTCTGGGCCGTTGTCCAGAACAATCGCCTCCGGTAGTCCTCGCTCCCTCGCCATCCGATCCAGCACGCGGCGCTATCGTTGAAATCAGAATCAAAACTGACTGGGATGCATGGCAAATAGGTGATGTTCGAACGAGGGATTCTCACCGACAAAGAGGTTCGGGGGCCGCCGCTCCCGCGCTGCCTGCCCCGCGCCGCGCGCCCCGGCCCCTGTTCCCCCTGGGAACTGCCGAAAAGGGGGTGGAGCCGTTTTTCCCGTCGCCACATCCTACCCCCCATCACGTTGACGGGGTAGTGTATGGCGACGGCAAAATGCTCCCTCCCCCCCGTCACAGAACTTGAACCCAGGGGCCGGGGCCCGCGCGCTCGCGAGTGGGGCGAGCGGGGTGCGCTAGGCGAGCGGGTGAGCGTGGTGAGAGGGCGGGTTTGGATTACATATCAGTCCTATCAATTTCAATCATAATAAGGTTGCCATCTAGCGAGTGAAAACGCAGTATCCCACCCCTATGGGTTGCATCATGGGATTGCGCCACGTCAGAAGACCTAATCCGTTCGCCATACTCTCCCTCGGCAGAGGTTATGTCAAAAGAGATGGGTTCATTTTGACTTACCTCTGGGCACATGGGAAGGAAATCGAACCGCTGATGTGAACATGCGGTGATAAACCCTCGCGGAATGTGGATTGACTCGGACAAACCAAAATGGTGGAGTTGGAGAGGAACCTTTTCCTCTCTCCACCTCGACACAATGTCAAAAATCTCAGCTCCGAAACAACGCATATTGGAAGGCTCCGAAAAAGTCTGCCATGAAGTCGGCCCAACGGACTAGATTTTTTAATCAGTTCGCGTACTGTCCCGCCATCAACGCTGTTGATCCTTACGCCAGGCCGGACAGGCTATGGGGCGAGATGCTATATCATCATGAGTCACTGCAGCTTTTTGCGCATTTGATGAGCTGCAGAACAGTGGCCAGGGCCGAGGGAGCCTGAGTAGCGATGAAGCTTTCGGATTACGTTTTTCGCGTTATCGCAGACGCCGGTGTGAAGCATGTCTTTCTGGTGCCCGGTGGCGGGGCCATGCATCTCAACGACTCTCTCAGCCGCTGTAGTGGGCTTGATTTCGTTTGCAATTTGCACGAGCAGGCCAGTGCAATCGCAGCAGAAAATTACTCCAAGGCTACCAATCATCTCGGTGTGGCACTCGTGACTACCGGTCCAGGCAGCACAAATGCGATTACCGGCCTAGCGGGTGCCTGGTTGGATTCGACACCGTGTCTCTTTCTTTCGGGCCAGGTGAAGCGGGCGGACAGTATGTTTGCGCCCGATGGAACGCCGTTGGGTGTTCGGCAAGTCGGAATGCAGGAAGTGGATATCGTCTCGATTGTCCGCCCCCTGACCAAGTACGCGCTAACGGTCAACGATCCCGGTTCGATCCGCTACCACTTGGAGAAGGCACTTCATCTTGCAAAATCGGGTCGTCCGGGTCCGGTTTGGATTGATATCCCGCTGGACGTACAGGCTAGCCCTATCGACCCGGAAGCCCTGCGCGGCTTCGATCCTTCTGAGTGCCAGTGCGAAAGTCCTTCACAAATCGATATGGAGGCACTCGTTGGGGAAACGATCCGCGCGTTGAACAAGTCTGAGCGGCCCATACTCCTGGCAGGCAACGGCATTCGATTGGCGCGTGCGGAAAGCGAGTTTCTGGAACTGGTTGAGGTGCTTGACATACCCGTCGAATCCACTTGGCTCGCCATCGATCTGATTGCCGATGATCATCCCTTGTTTGTTGGACGTCCTGGTTCGCTTGCGCCGCGCGGGGCAAACTTTGCTGTCCAGAATTCCGACTTTCTGCTCGCGCTGGGCGCGCGCCTGGATCGCGTGATCACGGGCTACTCCCCAGAGCGATTTGCCCGTGCCGCTCACAAAGTGATGGTGGACGTTGATCCCTTCGAGCTGGCCAAGATGGGCGATTCCATTCAGACGAAGGTGCAGGCTGACGCAGGCGAGTTCATGCGCGCATTGCTTCGTCGCAAATCGGAAATCCAGCGAAAGGACCGGTCACCCTGGAAGCAGCGCTGCGCGGATTGGAAGAACCGCTATCCCATCATCCTGCCCGAACATCGCAAGCCCGAAGGGCCAGTCAGCATGTATCACCTGGCGGAAGCTCTTCAAGATGTGCTTCCGGCAAATACTCCCATCGTCTCCGGGAGTTCGGGAAGCGCGATTGAACTCTTTTTGCTGGCGCTGCGGGTCAAGGCCGGACAGAGGGTGTTTCATACCACGGCGTTGGGGGCGATGGGGTATGGCATCGCCGCGTCCATTGGAGTCTGCATGGCAAACGACCGCCGCCCCGTAGTGTGCGTGGATGGCGATGGAGGTTTTCAATTCAACATTCAGGAACTGGAAACCGTCTCGCGGCTTAAGCTGCCAATCACATTCTTTGTGTTGAACAATGGCGGTTATGCTTCCATCCGCATTTCGCAGACGAACTTCTTTGGCGCACCGAGTATCGGGTGCAGCCCCGAGACCGGGCAGACTTTACCGGATATCACCAAGGTCGCCCAGGCTTATGGGTTGCAGACCGACGTCATCCGCGATCAATCCGATCTGCGTGCCGATCTGCGGCGAGTGCTCAGTCGTGGCGGACCGCTGGTGTGCGACACGTTCGTCCTTCCCGATGAATTCCGTGGTCCACGGCTTTCCTCCGTGCAGCTCCCGGATGGATCGTTTGTCTCCAAGCCATTGGAAGATCTTTTTCCATTCCTCTCGCGCGAGGAGTTTCTCTCCAACATGTTGATCCCTGTGGAGGTGGAGCAACAATGGTGAGGATCGCAGTGATGCAGGGCCGGCTGCTGCCGCCATCTGACGGGCGCTTTCAGTGCTTTCCCAGAAAACAATGGAGAGAGGAATTTCCGCTGGCAGCAGAGGCTGGACTTGACGCGATTGAGTGGATTTACGACTCCCCCAGCGAGAGCGACAATCCGCTCGGCATCGATGATGGTCTAGCGGAAATGCGCGTGCTATCTGAGAAATGCAATATCGCTGTCGTCTCCGTCTGCGCTGATTACTTTATGGAGTGTCCGCTCATTAAAGCCGGGGCAGCCGAATCGGAAGAGAGAATCAGAAAGTTATTGTGGCTGTTGGATCGCTGCAAGCTGGGCGGTATTCGGCGCGTGGTTCTTCCGTTCGTGGATAATTCCAGGATTGACAACGATGCCGAAGAGGCCCAGGTTGTGCAGGTGCTGCGCCGTGTTCTTGGGCATGCCGAAAAAGCCGAGGTCGAATTGCACTTGGAGACATCGCTCGATCCAAAACGCTTCAGTTCATTTTTAGCCAAGTTGCCACATCCTTACTTGAAGGCGAACTACGATTCAGGAAACAGCGCTTCGCTTGGCTACGATGTGCGCGAAGAGATTGCGGCCTATGGCAACCGAATCGGCAGCGTACATATAAAAGATCGGGTACGCGGCGGTGGGACTGTTCCACTAGGAACGGGCAATGCGGAGATTCCGGTTTTACTTTCCCAGCTCTTCCGAATCGGATACAAGGGAGACTTTGTCATGCAGATTGCGCGAGGCGAAGCTGGAAAAGAGCTTGCCTGGATTTGGCATAATCGCGAACTTGTGCTGAGTCAACTGCAGGCAGCGGGTTTCGTGTTCGGAGCGAACCGATGAAGATATTGATCGTCGGACTGGGGGGCATCGGACAGCGCCATCTACGAAATCTACGTGCGCTGCTCGGCGATGATGTCGATATACTCGCCTACCGTGTCCGGAAGCTCTCCCAGGTGATTACACCCACTTTGCAAATTGACAAGGACCGCGATGTCGAGCGGGAATACCATCTCCACGTCTTTGGGGACTTGGAGTCGGCGCTCGCGGAAAAGCCTGACATCGCGTTTATTTGTAACCCTAGTAGCTTGCATGTTCCTGCGGCATTGGCTTGCGTTCGAGCAGGCTGCGATCTTTTTGTAGAGAAGCCGCTATCGGATGGCTTGGCGGGCCTGCCTGAGCTGCAAGTCTTGGCTGAGAAACAGGCTCGGATCGTCATGGTCGGTTATCAGCTTCGTTTCCATCCCTGTTTTCTGCGCTTGCAGGAGATCGTGCGCTCAGGCGTGCTTGGCAACCTGCTCGGAGTTCGTGCCGCCATAGGTGAGTACCTGCCAGGCTGGCATCGTTATGAGGACTACCGGCAGATGTACGCCGCACGCGCAGACTTGGGTGGAGGCGTAATACTCTCGCAGATTCACGAGTTCGACTATCTCTGCTCGTTGTTTGGCAAGGCGAAGCGTTTGTTCTCCATCGGCGGGCGCTGGAGTAATCTTGAGGTCGACGTTGAGGACGTAGCCAGCACACTGATGGAGTGCGAGTTCGCTGGAAGGCCACTCCCCGTCCACTTGCAGCAGGATTATCTGCAGCGGCCAGCACAACGGCAGTGTGAGGTGATAGGGGACACGGGCAAAGCCATTCTCGATTTTCCGACGTTTTCGGTTACCCTGTACGGCACAGAAGGAACCGTGGCGGATCGGTTCACTTGCGAGCAACTGGACCGCAATCAACTGTTCATCGATGAGCTGCAGCATTTTCTTGCCTGTGTGAAAACGCGGAGCAAACCAGTGGTTGACCTGGGTGAAGGTATGTGGAGCCTCAAACTGGCGCTGGCGGCGAAGGAATCGATCGCAACCGGCCGTGTAGTCGAGCTTTCCTGAAGAATCGAGAAAGTATGACAGAGCTTGGGAATCCTTTTGATTTAACCGGGCGCGTTGCCGTTATCACCGGGGGTGCGGGACTGCTCGGCGAGCAACACGCCCGAGCGATTGCGGCGGCGGGCGGCATCCCGGTTCTGGTGGACATTCAACCGCAGCGCGCCAGCGAAAAAGCGGTGGGGTTGTCGGGCGAGTATGGTGTTCCGGCAATCGGCTGTGCTGCGGACATAACCAAGCAGCCGGAAATTGAAGCGCTGCGTGCCGAGATCCTGGCCCGGTTTGGACGTCTCGACATCCTTATCAACAACGCGGCTAACAATCCCAAGATGGAGGCCAGCACGGAGGTGAACTTCTCGCGGCTCGAGAATTTTCCTTTGACGCAGTGGGAGGCAGACATTGCCGTAGGACTGACCGGCGCTTTCCTGTGCAGCAAAGTGTTTGGAAGTCACATGGCCAGCAACGGCGGCGGAGTCATCGTAAACGTGGCGTCGGATCTCGCGCTCATCGCTCCCGATCAGCGCATCTACCGGCAGCCCGGTGTGCTGGAACAGTTGCAGCCCGTCAAGCCCGTCACCTATTCGGTAGTGAAGTCCGCGCTGGTGGGTCTAACGCGATATCTGGCCAGCTACTGGGCCGACAAAAAGGTACGCGTCAATGCCATTTCGCCTGGTGGCGTGTACAACGGCCAGCCGGAGGATTTTGTTGCGCGCCTGACCAACCTGATCCCGCTTGGACGCATGGCCGCGATTAACGAATATCAGGGAGCCATCGTGTTTCTGTGTTCGGACGCATCCTCATACATGACGGGCACGAATCTGGTAGTGGATGGTGGTAGGACTTGCTGGTAAGAGTACCATCGGGTCAATGCGCGATGCGGGGGTGAGAGCGAATGGTTCCTGGAACGAGAGGGCTTACTGCCAACGACCTGCCTACGGCACTGGAAGAGTTGTTCGCCGAAGATGAGGCGGAAGCAATGGTGCGGGAGAGGTCAGCATTTGACCTGATGGCGGGACCATCGAAGGATCTGATTGTATTATTCGGCGCGGGAAATCTTGGTCGTAAGACTTTGGCTGGACTGCGCAAGATCGGCATCGAACCTATCGCTTTTGCAGACAACGATGCGCGCCTATGGAACACCTTTGTGGAAGGACTGGAGGTGCTCTCTCCGGATGAGACGGCACGACGTTACGGCAACCAAGCAACTTTTGTTATCACGATCTGGAGGGGTGAGGCTCCCGATCCGATGGCACAACGCGAATCGCAGCTTCGAAGCTTGGGATGCAAGTACGTAGTCACGTTCCAGCCGCTTTTTTGGAAGCACGCGGAGGTCTTCCTGCCGCACTACGCCGTCGATCTCCCGCACAGGGTGCATCAACAAGCGGATGACGTGCGACGTGCTGGCCGTCTGTGGTCAGACGATGCCACCCGAAGTGAATATCTCGCGCAATTGCGTTGGCGTTTGTTGGGCGAATTCGACGCGTTGCACAGTCCTGTTCAGCAAACGATGTATTTTCCATTGGAACTCTGCCCGCTTACCGATCACGAGGTGTTCGTCGATTGCGGCGCCTACGACGGTGACAGCATACGGAGCTTCCTCGATCAGCCCAAGAAATCCTTTCAGAGGATCTACGGCTTTGAGCCTGACCCTGCCAACTTCGAGAAACTCGAAAAAGAGATGTCACAACGTCCGGAACGCGAATCCATAACGCTGCAACGCGCGGCGGTGGGAGCCCAGAATGGAATGGTGCCGTTCTCCGCCGGTGGAAACGAAAAATCATCCTTTGTCGGCAAAGGTAACATGGTGGTGACCTGCGTCGCTCTCGACGAAGCTCTTTCTGGGACGCAGCCGACCTATATAAAGATGGACATCGAGGGCGCTGAATTGGACGCACTGAATGGAGCGCGCAAAATCATCCAACGGTATTCTCCGGTGCTTGCCATCTGCACTTATCATTTGCAGAATCATCTCTGGAAGATTCCGCTCCTGATCCAATCAATGAATCCAAATTACAGTTTCTTCCTGCGACCCCATTTGGTGGAAGGGTGGGACTTGGTCTGTTATGCTATTCCGAAATCTCGGCTGTTGAGCCGAACTGACGGGGATGAAAGAAGGCACGTAGCAGCGTGAAATCTAAGGAAGCGTAGGATATCACGCCGCGTCAGCGGTTGTAATAGATTCCTCTTTGCTCTGGCGCTTGGATCTCGCCCAAGTAAACATCTGGCCAAAACTATCTGATGACCAAACCTCATATCCGATACTGGAAAACAGCTTCTCCAAAGGTTTCCATGTTAGCTCTCCATCGACTCTGTGATAGCTCTCGATTGCAAAATTGACCGGATGCGCCTTCAGGAACTCTTGCGAGCTTTCGACCACCGCAACCTCTGCGCCTTCTATATCCATTTTCACGAAGGCCGGAACCTCGCCGAATTCGGCACACGCATCCTCAAAGCTCACGGTTGCCACCGTTTGAGACTTAGCCTTTTCCGAATACGTGAGGTAGTCGCTGAGCCCCGCGCACATTGAGCCGTCCATGTTAAATTCAGCGGTACCGCTTGAACCTGAAAGCGCCTTTTTCACCGGTATGACGTTATGCAGTTTGTGCAATTCGATGTTCTGCAAGAGATAGTTATAGTTATTCTGGTCGGGCTCAAAAGCATAGACTTTGCCGCTGGGTCCTACCATCTGCGCTAAGAAATAGGCAGTGGCACCAGCATGCGCGCCAGCATCCCAAAGAACGTCGCCGGGTTGAGGCTCGTAGCCGTGAGTGTAGACGTCCATCACATCGTCTTCCGGAATTGACGGAAAACGAAATGCCGCGCCACTCTTGCGGTAGCGTTGAAGACCGGGCCTGGAGAAGTCCAAGATTGTCCGACCTTCGATAGCTTTGCCCTCGATGGTGTCGAAGAATAGGTTATAGCATTCCATCATTATCGGAACCTGAACGTATTGAGCTTTGTTCAGTATCATTTCCCGCCCAGCCTTGTGGAGCATGATCGCATCGTTCGCAAATTCGACACTGTAGCCATGACGAAGACCGTGTATCCGCAATGCGGCTTGAACGAACACACTGTTCGGCCCAAGCCGGACGAGATAGTCCTTTAGAAATTGCATAAATGCATTCAGCAAACCGTCCAGCATGTCCAGACAACTCAATCACGGGGGCTTCGTACTGCTTCCGTGCAGATGTGGTTCTTGTGAGCGGCTATCACCCAATAAAGCAGTCGCCGTTCAGTAACCGTTTGCAGGAATACACCACACTTCGCGCAGCGTAGTTCAAATACCTCATCGCCTTGCGAAATTACCTGTATACCCACTGCTTTGGAGTTCATAAGATTGGAATTTTAACATGCAGTGGCGAACGCTCTCTTCAATTTCGTCTCCTCGGGGATAATTTCAAAATCGGCGTGCCAGTAGGGTTTAACGATTACAATCCGATGCCCACCAGTTGCGCCAGCGCCAGCCAATGCCTGGGATGCGGGCGGTAGCCCTCGCGAATGCGGCCCGCGTACCAGCGCGATACTCCGATCCTCTTTGCGATGGCCGAAGCTGATGCTTGCGCAAGTGCCGGTTGAATTTTCTCCGAAAACACCTGTTCGGTGAGCCATGTCGGTTGCTTCGCGGGATTCCAAGCAGTCCGTGCCTGCGCATGCTTACGGTGCGTTGCCGCTCCCTTGGCGATGGCTTCCGGGGTATGTCCAGCAACGCGTCCCGCCCTCGCGACTTTCACTAGGCGCTTGGTTGCAATATCAACGTCGCATTCGGCACAGTGTATCGAGTCACCTTGAACTGTTTTGCCACATCCACGGCAAACCCTCTCAGGCTTCGGAACCTTGACCGGTGGAACGTCCCTGCCCTTTACCTCACGCTTGTTCCGCTGAGTGAGGCGAGTCGCTAGCCTTTGGCGAACGAGAGTTGATGGGGGCCTGGAAATCGAGGCCCAAAGCGCTTGCGCTACGTATTCTGCTATCGGAGCCACAAGCTTGCTCCATGTGTGCGAAGTTTGAGCAAGTTTGATTGCTAAGGCCGAAACCAACCGGCAGTTCCCATTGCGATCTTCCCAAAAGTCCGACTTGCAAAGAGGATCACTCTGAAGCCAATTAAGCACGAAAGCGTCCACCTTGGGGCGGCAGACTTCCATCAGGTCGCAAGCGAGGGAATCTCTGTTAGGTGTATCCACATGGAGCACACCAATTCCTGGATCAAGGCCCATTGCGGCGGCAGAAAGGCGCGACTCGCTTTCCAAAAGTGCATAGAGAAGATTGAGCAGGGCGTTGGGCGGAGTAGAGGCAAGACGCGGGCTGTGGGTCAAGGGTGAGATGCGAGAACCGAAGCGTTTCCAATGTTCCGGTACGCGGCGCTCGTCCTTGCGTGGCCAGCAAATCGGTACGTTACTCCAGGATTGCCAGTAGCAGCGTGCAGCTTGCGCTTCGATGAGCCGCACTATATCTATACTCTCCGCGTTCGGTAGCTCGTCTCTGGATTGAACAATCGCGTCTGCTGTAGCGGAATCGTGCAGCATATCCCGCACGAGTAGTTCCTGTCCGGCGAGTTTCTGGGAAATGAGTTGTTTGGAAATCTTCAGCGCCGTCCCATTGCCCAGCGCGAGCGCTTGCGCTCGGCGGAGCTTGGCGTCCGATGAAGAGACGGGACCGGTGACGGCGAGCACCTTGCCTCTGCGGTCAAGCATCACAAACGCCGCGCCCTGATCCGCAAGCCAGCGCAGAGCCTCAAGGGTAACGAAGCCATCGCTACCGAGCATTACCAGCCTCTTTAGGCCATGATTAACGCGGGGCAAGCGGATGGTTCGGCGCTCGTCTGCTATCCCGTCCTGAGCGAGCAAGTGGCCAGCGTTCACCTGGACGCGAATGCCGTAGCCGTTCAAAACGAGAACGCCAGATTTGCGGATGGCGTGCGAGTAAGGTAGGGTGTGCGAAGCTGCCATTGGTTGGAGTGTCCTTCCGATGGTGGTCAGGGCTTGTCGGCTGCTGCTAACAGTTCGGCAGGCCCGTTCGAAACTTCTATCTCATTGTACATCAATAACATACGACATGCTAAACAACTGTTTACCCATCGATCTGATTTTGTTCAAGGCATTGACGGACAAGACAGGCATCCATCGCCATAAGTTGAAGCCAGCATGAAACCATCTCGCTCCAATCCCGCCATTGAATTCATTTACACCACCGATCCTGTGCCGTCTGAGGTGAGCTGGTACAAATGGGAATTTCTTCGGCGAAGCCGCAAGTACCAGGAAGACTACAAATGGTTCATCCATCAATTCGGACCATGGTTCAGGCGCAGAGGGTATTGGTACGACTATGACCGGCGTCAAGCAAATTGGTCAGCATCGGACGAAAAGCACTTCTACGCGAAGATCGCTCCCGCGATAGCGCAGATTTGCCGAAAGTACCAGATTGGAAATCTTTTCCCTCCAGAATGGCGATTCGACAAGAAACGCGGAACACGAAAGATCGGAAAGAGAGAAGTTGGTCCTCCGACTGGAATTGCCGCAGAGTTGAATTGGGATTTCGACGTGATGCGGAAGCTAATGGAATTGGGATTCACGGGTACTGCCGATTCCGCCCGTCGGTATCAAAACCTTGTACTCGTTGAATTCGATTTGAATCGGCCAATGAAGGATCTGGTGTGGTACGCAGAGTATGTCCTGACGCGAGCTATGGAGAATTACAGAGCAGAGCTGAACAAATTGGGGCTCACAGCTCCGAGCGGGCGTCGTCGATTTGAAGATTACGCCGTTCACCTCACAGTCTGGGATCTGAAACAAAAGGGTAAGTCTGTATCAGAAATCGTCGCGTCGCAATTCTCCGTTGAGGACCGAGATAGCGCACGTCAGAAAGTGCGTGATCATCTCAAGGCAGCCGAAAGATTGATTTCCGGTGGCTACACAGGAATAAGCTAGTCATCTTATCTCTTCTCGTTTTCTGCGCATCCGTCTGGCACTCTGGAGACTGATGCGTAAGCGCAATACGATTCCGCGAAACGAACGAGCATCAAAGCTCTCCGAGCGCAGCTTCGCTGCCCGTGATCGCGCCCTGCATGCTCTAGCGGATATGCGGCATGGCACTTCGCCCACGCAGGCCGCACGCGACAATGGCGTAACAGTACGAACAATCAAGAAGTATGTCGGCAGGGCGCTCTTGCAAGATCGTCCGAGTGGACGAATCCGTGCAACTAAGAGCGACCGCCTTGTTCGCTACGTGCAACTTCCGGGCCCGTTCGGCCCCGTTGAAATAAAAGTTCGCGGATCACAACAGGCGAGCGATGCCGCAAAATATAATGCTGCCGTCAACAGATTTCTACGTGGCGATCTTAAAGCTCTTGCGCCCTGGCATGGAAAGAAGATCGCAGGCGTCGAACTCATAACGGCGGGGCCTGCCCTCAAGGGCCTCGCTCAGAAAGAGTTACTTCCCCACTCTCTCTACCGTGCGCTCTCAGGCGGTGCTGCATGAGTGCCGTTCGCCAGTGCCCGAAGTGCTCTCGCCGACGCTGTTTTATCTGCGGATCAAAGAAGGATTTGCAGGAGCACCATCTTGGCGGGCGTAACCATGCGCGTTTTTCCACGATAACGCTGTGCCGCATCCATCACGAGCCAGTTTCGATTCTTATCGCCCGAGCCAAGATCAATCCCGATTTCACCAGTGATATGGTGGAGCGCGCACGGCGCGCACGTCAGCGCACCCCGCTCGCCCCACTCGCGAGCGCGCGGGCCCCGGCCCCTGGGTTCAAGTTCTGTGACGGGGGGGAGGGAGCATTTTGCCGTCGCCATACACTACCCCCCCATCACGTTG
>Ga0187851_10003931_pt1 | contig 12326 bp, 11 predicted proteins | sample June2016WEW_6_10_FD_132997 | JGI IMG/M metagenome (GOLD analysis project Ga0187851, IMG submission 132997) | Peatland microbial communities from SPRUCE experiment site at the Marcell Experimental Forest, Minnesota, USA - June2016WEW_6_10 | ecosystem: Environmental > Terrestrial > Soil >... | reverse complement strand
TCTCCACGGGGGGAGTTCTCAGCGGCACTCCCACGACAGCGGGTACGCCAAGCTTCACCGTCACGGCGACGGATTCGGCCCAGAACACGGCCAGCGCGACGTTTACCATCACCATCAAGGCGGGGGTGAGCATCACCACCGCGACCACACTGCCGACGGCCTATGTTGGAGCGAGTTACTCGCAGACGCTGGCAGCGACCGGCGGTTCGGGTACGGGATACAGTTGGGCGGTAGCCAGCGGCTCAACGCCGCCGGCAGGGCTGGCCCTCTCCGCAGCGGGCGTGCTTAGCGGCAAGCCCACCGCGGCGGGCACGCCGAGCTTTACCGTCACAGTGACGGATTCGGCCCAGAACACGGCCAGCGCGACATTTACCATCACCATCAGCGCCGCGCTCGCCATCACCAACCCAGCGACGCTGCCCACGGGCTACGTGGGATCGAACTACTCGCAGACGCTGACGGCAGGGGGCGGCTCGGGCACCGGCTACACCTTTGCGCTGGCCGGCGGAACGAATCCTCCGGCGGGATTGACACTCTCGACCAGTGGAGCGATCACCGGCAAGCCCACGACCGCGGGAGGCCCCACCAGCTTCACGGTGACGGTGACCGATTCAGCCTCCAACACCGCCAACGGGACGTTTGCCATCACCATCGATCCCGCGGTGAGCATCACGACCGGGACCACGCTGCCGACCGGCTACGTTGGATCGAACTATTCCCAGGCGCTTTTGGCCTCGGGCGGCTCGGGAACGGGCTATAGCTGGACGGTAGCCAGCGGATCGACCCTGCCGGGAGGATTGACCCTTTCCGTGGCAGGCGCAATCGGCGGCAAGCCGACGACGGTGGGCACCCCAAGCTTTACGCTTACGGTTACCGATTCGGCTGGAAACACCGCCAGCGCGACCTTCTCTCTCACCGTCGGCGCAGGGATCACCATAAATCCGACCCCTCTGCCGACGGGCTACCAGGGAACAACTTATCCGGTGACGACACTGACTGCTACGGGCGGCACGGGCACCGGCTATACGTGGACCTGGGTAGCGGGCAGCGGCTCGTCGCTGCCGGCAGGGTTGAGTCTCTCGGCAGGAGGCGTGATTACCGGGACGCCGACTGCAGCAGGTACATTCAGCGTTGTAATCACGGTGACCGATTCGGCCGGGAACACGGTTTCGACGAATCCCTCGCTAGTCGTCCAGGCCACACTTACCATCTCGACCAGCGCCACGCTGCCGGGAGGCGTTGTGGCTACGCCGTATTCCGTCACACTCGCAGCAACGGGCGGATCGGGAGGCTATAGCTGGGCCACCAACTCCGCGGGAACAGCCAGCCTTGCGACCATAAACCTGACACTGTCCCCTGCCGGGTTGGTATCCGGCATTCCGGCCGCGAACGGAACCGCAACCTTCACAGCCACCGTGACGGATTCGGCCAGCCACACGGCAAACGTCACCTTCACGGTCACGGTCAGCAATGCGTTGACCATCACCACCACGACCCTGCCCCCAACCGACGCGGGCTTCGCATACTCGCAGCAGTTGGCGGCGGCCGGTGGCTCGGGAACCGGCTATAGCTGGTCCACCAACTCCGCGGGAACAGCCAGCCTCGCGGCGGTCAATCTGACTCTCTCCTCGGCCGGTGTCGTATCGGGCACGCCCACGGCAGGCGGAACCGCCACGTTCACGGCCAAGGTCACCGATTCGGCTTCCAACACCGCAACCGCAACGTTGGGGATTACGGTCTGGCCAGCGCTCACGCTGCCCGCCCCCAATCCCGCATCCCTGGGGTCCGCAGTCATTAGCCAAAGCTACTCGGGGACGATCTCGCCTTCGGGCGGCAGCGGCAGCTTTTCCTGGACGGTTACGGGACTGCCCGCGGGCCTGGGCTTCAACTCTACCGGCAGCCAGCTGACCATCAGCGGAACGGCGCCCTCCACGGCACAAACCATCACGCTCAACGTCACGGTGACCGATACCGTAACGAGCAAGTCCACTGGACCGATCCAGTACACCATCGCCGTCAATCCCATGACGCCATTGACTCTGCCCAGCCCCAATCCCTCTTCTCTCGGTTCGGCAACCGCCGGTCAAGCCTATCTTGGGTACATCAACGCTTCGGGCGGCAGCGGCTCCGGTTACGTCTTTACCGTGAGCGGCACTCAGATTCCCACCACTGGGTCGAGCGTCACCATCGCGGACGGCGTCGAGGTCTCCAGCACCGGCGGCAACACCCTGACCGTAGAGGGAGTGCCCACAACAGCGCAAACGGTCCCCCTCATTGTCTCGGTGAAGGACGGAGCGGGCGACACCGCCGGCCCCACCACCTATAACCTCGTTGTCAATACTGCCCCCGTGCAGGTGAACGGCCAGATCAGCCTCAACAACTCCTGCGGCGAACCCAGTAATCCCCCCACGATCACGGTGAACCTCTACACCAGCCCCGGCGGGAGCCTGGTCCAGACCACGACTACCACCGGCATGAATTACGGGTTCGCGAGCGTGCCCAGCGGGAACTACACGATTACTCCTTCGATATCGGGCCCGAGTTCCATCTTCTATCCCGCCACGCAGAGCGTCACCGTGACGAACAGCGTCGTGAATGTCCCAACCATCTACGTCTCGCTGGGTTACACAGTCTCAGGCGCGGTAACATACACCGCCAGCGGATCGCCGCAGTCCGGGCAGACATATCTGACGCTGTTGGGCGGCAACTGCGGCGAAGGCGAGCCGGGCACCAGCATTTCCAGTGCCGCGCTGACTTCGGGGGGAGCTTTCACCATCCGCGGCGTGCCGCCCGGCAGTTACGAACTTGAGGCATGGATGGATCCGCTCGGACAGGGCCTGCAGAACGCCATCGACCCGTCAGGCAGCTCCGCCGTGACGGTTACAAACGCGAACGTTACAAACGCCGCCGTCACCATGACCAATCCGGCGTTTGGGACACCTACCGAGAATCCCACGATCAGTGACATTATCCCCAACGCGCAAGGCGTGCTGATTGAATTCACTCCGAGCACAAACAGCAATGGCATCGAAGACGCGAATGGGTACTGGGTGCAATGGAGCACCAGCCAGGCACTTGGCGGCGGGTCCGGCGGCGGACAGTTCTCGTGTGCTGAAAGCGGCGGTACCTGCCCCCACTACGTGTTCACGGCGAATGGGGATAATGGCGTTTGGCTTCTCAGCAATGCTGTGCTTGCCAGCTCGGGCTACAGCTTCGCCAGCGGCCAAACCTACTACTTCCAGGCCCGATCCTACGACTCGCTGGACGGCAACTCCCATCCCAATGGCTGGTGCAACTACACAAGCAGCGGGTGCAGCGGGACCACCAACTTTGTGGGCGTGACCATCGGCACGCCCGCATGCACCGGAACCTGCACTGCGGTTTCCGGTTCGGTGACGATTCCTTCGGGCATTACCTGCCCGAGTAACTCCTCGTTGTCCATTTGCCCTGGCGCGCCGTTGTATCTGGGCCTGCTCCAGTTCTCGAACGGAACCGGCGGCAGCCCGAGCGCCATCTACGCTATGGAGATTACCAGCCCGGTCACTGGCGCGAATAACTTTAACCTCACTGTTCCGAGCGGCTCAAACTATGCGGTCTTCGGAATCCTCGACCAGAACAACACCGGCGGAATCGGGACTGGAGCGGTAACCAATGTCCGGAACAATGTCACAGCTAGCCTGAGCGTATCGGGCACCTCGCAGGCCGTACCGAACATCACATTGCCCAATACGAACAGCGTGGTTCAGGTGCAAACGCAGTACACGCAAAGCACGTCCTCGTCCGGCAGCTCCTCGAATTATCAACTCAATTTCGATGTGAGAGGGTCGAATAAGCTGCCGGTGGCCGTTACCCTGACATCGGGGCCCAATTTGATTGAACCGTTGGACCTTAGCAACTACTGCCAGAACTGCGGAAACCCGCAGTTCCAATACTCTTCCAGTATCCCCGGCGTCACGCCCAACGTGGGCGACACCTACGACTTCACCGTGACCTACAGCGACGGGAGCCATGATACCGGAACCACCGTAAACGGCGCGGTCACCGGATGGAATGGCACCAGTTCGTTGGTGGGCGCGAGCGATCTTGCCACCAACCTCGCACCCTCCAGTTCGGGCGCGGGCACAACGCCGACGTTCACCTGGACCTACCCGGCCAACGCCAGCGATTACAGCTATTCGTTCTGGCTGTGCTGTGCAAGCAGCAGCACGATCTGGGAGATTCCGAGCAACAACTCCAAATCGAATGGTTTCACCAGCGCCCAGATTCCTTCCGCTTCCATTCCCTGGAGCACGACCACCGACCCGACTGGAGCCGCAAACCCGCCGACGGTGCCCAGCCTGGCCGGTGGGACGACGTACACTTGGCAGCTTCAGGTCCAGGACAGCTACGGAAATGAGGCTCAAACCCAGGTGAACTTCGAACCGTAAGCCATTGCGCCTCATAGCTCGCAAGGGCGGCCAGCCTCCGGTTGGCCGCCCTCTTTGTTTGTGGAAGCCGCGATTGGCCCTGGGGAGGGGGAGTGCCTTGTACGGCAGACGCACTGGCCGGCCCTGAGTGCGAATGGCTACAATCGGAGCGCGGAACCTATTCTGGCCGCGCCGCTTGGGAAACGGAGAAACTCTCTTGAATCGAACCTCTTTGCGAACCGCCCTTTTCACTGCCGCAGCCCTGGCGGGGCTGCTCACCTCATCCTTGCTCACGGCGCAGGAGCCCGGAAACCTGCCGGAGACCAAAGCGCCGCCCTCCCTGCCTGAGACCATGGCTCCTGCTGCGGCGCAGGCCCCGCCAGGCGCGCATCCCGCAAACGACTATTGGAAGAAGCACGACGCGCAGTTGCTGGTGGATTTCGGCGGGTTGGCCAGATACAAGGAGGCGGATATGGCGCTTGCTCCGCCGGCCAATGGCGAGAGTCGCGTTGTTTTCATGGGCGACTCGATCACCGACGGCTGGCAATTCGAGGGCGCGGAGGGGTACTTTCCCGGCAAGCCTTACATCAATCGCGGCATTGGCGGACAAACCACGCCGCAGATGCTGGTGCGTTTTCGCCAGGACGCGATCGCGCTCAAGCCCAGGGTGGTGGTGATTCTGGCCGGCATCAACGACATTGCCGGCAACACCGGCCCTGAGACGCTGGAGCAAATTGAGGACAACCTGGCCTCGATGGCTGACCTGGCCGCGGCCAACCGGATTCGCGTGGTGCTCTGCTCGGTGATGCCGGCCTTCGATTTCCCCTGGATGCCGGGAATGGCGCCTGCCGGCAAAGTGGTAACGCTGAACGCCTGGATCAAGGCTTACACGGCCCGGAAGGGCTACGTTTATGTGGACTACCACTCGGCGATGAAGGATGAGCGCGACGGGCTGCCGGCGTCGCTGAGCAAGGACGGCGTGCATCCGCTGCCTGCCGGCTACGCCGTCATGACGCCGCTGGTGGAGGCGGGGATTGCGAAGGCGCTGGCAGGGACCAGGGACTAGGAACTAGGGACTAAGAATCGGGGTCGGCGGCGAAGACCAGCAACAGATCATTTTCATTCGAATCCCGTCGCTACAGGAACCTCGGCACAGCTTGCGCTTCGAATCAGGCGATGACGGGCAGCGTCGGCATGACACCTTGTTCTTTGGCTTCGGCGACTACGGCGTCCAGCTGGGCGAGGACTTCGGGGACGGTCATGGTGTAGATTTCGCGGCGGCTGTCGTAGCCTTCCTCGACCAACTGCTTGAGGTAGCGGCCGCCGATCTGGGCGGCGAGCTGGTCGGTGACGACCTTGCCGGAGCGCCGCTTCTGCTCCACCCAGGCCTCCAGGGGCAGGGCGATCCAGAGGGGGCGGCCGTTGACGTCGAAGCGAACATCGACGGCGTCGGCGTGGCGGGTGGCGATGGCTACGAGAGTGCCCTTCCAGCGGCAATGGAGGTCTTCGCCGCTCCAGCGGTCGGACACATGGAAGTCTTCGTACATGGCTCTAGGGTATCGCTCCCGGAGGGCAAGAGCAAGCGGCTGGGCGCGGAGCAAGCCTGCTCTGGGCGCTGTCGATGGGGAAGGGCGTCAGGGAGCCGGCGATCTGCGGCTGCGCCATTTTCTGCCGCCTGGCCTGTTCCATCGCTGCTGCCTGCCGATAAACCGGAGAGGAGAGTTACCGGCCATGCAGATTACAGTGACGATCTCCGACGCGATCATCCGGGAAGCTGGGACGCGCGGGCTTTCTGTCCTCGATTTTGTTGAATCGCTGATCGACAAGGGAGTGTCTTCCATGGCAACCGATCGCCCGGTGATGGACAATGCCATCGACCGGATCAGGGCGCTGCGGTCGCCTGGGCAGGGTCCGAGGCGTTAAGCTCTCCCGCCTTTGCCGGAATGCGGTCATCGTGCCGTACCAGCCTGGCCGCTAAATGCTGCCCCATGGGCGAAGACCCGTCTGCGGGAACCCCGGAGACGCGCCGAGGGCGGGGTGCCCGGCTCACAGGCCGCTGAGCGTTGGACGCTTGTCTCGGCGCGCTGATAGACTAATAGGGTTGCGGCGGCGGAGCCTGCGCTGGAGTGGGCTCGTCTGCAAGCCAGAAGAAGAATAAGAAGGGCAAGAAGAAACCGTGGATACTAGAACCCGTCACGCTCTCAAGCAGGATAGTTTTGCCAAAGCTACAGCCGACAGCTTCGATTGGCTCAGCGGTCATCGTTCCGGCGTTTTGCGCTGGGTGGTCAGTGTTGGCGCCGTCGTTCTTCTCCTGGTCGCCGGGCTGGTGGTTTGGAGCGTGCGCACTTCGGCTGCCGACAGCGCTCTGGGCGCAGCTTTGGACGTCTACGATGCGCCGTTGGCGATGCCTGGCGCGCCGGCGGAGACCGGCGTTTATGCCACGGCGAGCGAACGCTCGCTGGCCGCCCATCAGCAGTTTGCGGCGGTGGCCGATAAGTACAGCTGGCTTTCGGAGGGCGCCAAGGCGCGCTACTTTGCTGGGGTCACGGACCAGGAACTGGGACGAACCGCAGCGGCTGAGACGGAGCTGAAGCAAGTTGCCGGGGCTTGGAGCTGGGGAGACCGCAATCTCACCAACCTTGCCACGCTGGCGCTGGCTGAACTCTATCACCAGACGGGCCGGGATTCGCAGGCCATCGAGATGTACAACGCGCTGGCGGCCAAGCCTTCAGAGACGGTCTCGGCCAACGTGGCGCAGCTCGACCTGGCCGACCTGTATGCGGGCAGCGGCAAGCTGAACCAGGCGCGCGCGCTGTGGGCCCATGTGAAGGACGCCGACAAGGATGGCGCGGCCGGCATGATCGCCACGCAAAAGCTGGCAGGCAAGTAGCGGGGCAGCCGGACCGGTCAGAAGCCTGCCTCCCAGGTCTCAAAGGCGAGAACCGGGGCACCCATTCATTTTGGCGAGGTCAGACCTGCGCCACCCGGCTGGAGATGCGAACTTTGACTCGCGGAGCCTAAGGCTTCGCGAGTTTTTGTTTTGGCGGCGATAGAGCGGACATCGCAGCGCCGCTGTTTGAGCATTTTCCAATCCTTCTGCGTCTGGTGGTCTATGAGCGCCAGCCAGGCGGTATTCTCAGGTTGGATGGAGATTCCAGAGCAGGCTGTGCGGGACGAAGCGGGGCAGAGGGCGGAAGAGGCGGCGCTGGCGGCGCTGGTAAGCCAGTACGCCGCGACGCTCTATCGCGTGGCCTTCTCGGTGCTGCGCAATCCCGCCGACGCCGAAGACGCCGTGCAGGAGGCGTTTGTGCGGGTACTGCGGCACCGCGAGACGCTCAGGGAGGTGCGTGACCAGCGCGTATGGCTGATCCGCATCGTGTGGAATATCGTGCTGGACCGCAAGCGGCGGGCAAAGACCAGGCCGGAGACCGACGACGTGTCGGAGTTGGCGCGGGTTCTGCCGTCGGATGGATTGAGCGCGGAGGAGATAGCCTCGGCGGCGCAGCACCACGCGCATGTGCTCTCGTGCGTGGAGCGGCTGCCGGCCAAGGAGCGCGAGGTGCTGATGCTTTCAGCCTTCGAGGAGCTGAACAGCGTGGAGATTGCCTCGGTGCTGGAGATCAGCGAATCGAGCGTCCGTTCGCGGCTGTTCAGGGCGCGGAACCTGATGGCCGGACTGCTGCAGCACACCAGGAGCTTGCGATGAATCGCAGGTCGGTTTTCAATTTTCGGTTGTCAGTGGTCAGTTGCTCGGCCAGGCAAGGAGGTTGCAATGAACGATCCAAGTGAGAAAGGATTTTCGAGGGATGCGGCTGGCGGCAACGGACGCGGCGAGGCGGAAGCCACGCTGCGGCTGATCGCCAGGCTGCCCGCGCCGGAGGGACTGGAAGAGCGTGTGCGCGCCAGCCTGCGTGCAGCGCCGCGCCGCGGCCGTATTCTGGCCTGGCCAGCGGCGTTCAGGCCAGAAAGCGGCTGGATGCGCGCGGCGGCGGCGGCGGCCATTGTCTTTGTGGTTGCCGGAGGGGGATGGGGGGTTTATTCGCGCGTCGAGCAGAGGCAGCCGGCAAGGACTGTCGTTCTGACGCCGCGCGTACCGGCGCCAGGCGGCTTTGCGAGCGCTGGAGCTGTACGCACGCCGCAAACTCTCAATGGGCCGGTGGTGGCGCATCCGGCGACGACGCAGGCGGAGCAGAGTAAGGTTCCCGCGCAGCCTGCGGAGAAACCGGGTCGCCGCGCGCGGCCTGCCAAAGGCGCCAAGGCCAGCGCTCAGCTGGCGGCTCCGCCAGCCAGGTAGAGACGTCTCCATTCAACGGCGAAGTTTACGAGTCCCTCAAGAACCAGCGAATCACAAGGCTGAGCAGCGTGAGCACCACCCCGCCCCAGAACGCGGGAGCATATCCCTGCACGTCGAAGCCGGTCACAATCTTGGAAGCCAGCATAATCATCAGCGCATTGATGACCAGCAGAAAGATCCCGAAGGTGAGAATTGCGATGGGAAAGGTAATTGTCTTCAAGAACACGCCAAGCGTTGCGTTCAGCAGACCGATGATGAGCGACGCGTACAGCGCAGGCAGGAATCCATAGACGTAAAAGCCGGGCACGATCTTGGAGACAAACATCAAAGCAATAGCGGACAGTATCCATTGAATCAACAGTCCGAACATGGGGGAGCACTCCTTGTGGCGCAATTCAGGCCCATCGCTTGCTGACAGGTACTGAAAGCTTGGATGCCATCCTACAACTTTTGTTGCAGCGCGGTCGAGGGAAATGGAATCCGGGCCAATTGCTTCCTGGGATCGCGACGTTTCCCGGCCCTGCGGGTCCAACAGGAGGCGCTCCTGCGCGGCCTCGCTGACGGGCTCAAATCAATCTCAAGGGAAAGTCTTCATGGATCTAGCACACATTCTCCTGCCGGCCGGTTTCCTGCTCCTCCTGACGCCGGGGCCGCTGGCGCAGACTCAGCGGACGGCGGGACAAGCTTCGCAGACCGGGCAAGCCGGACAACCGGTACAAGCCCTGCCGGAGACCCCCCAGCTGATTCGCGAAGTGCGGGAGCACCAGAAGCAATTGGACAAGGCGCGGGAAAACTACACCTTCACGTCGCTGCAAACCACCGAGTATCTGGACGCCGACGGCCGGGTGACCAAGACCGAAAACGGGGAAGCTGAAGAGTTCTTCGTGAATGGGCACCAGATCGGACGCCTGGTGAAGAAGGACGGCAAGCCGCTCGAAGGCCAGGAGCAGCAGAAGGAGACCGAGCGCGTAACCAAATGGGTGGAGAAGGCGGAGAAGCCGGAACAGGAGCAGCCGAAGGAAGGCCAGCAGATCAGCCTGAGCCACGTTCTGGAGGTTGCCGATGTGCGCAACCCTCGCCGCGAGAGCTATCGCGGGCGTCCCACCATCGTCTTCGACTTTGTGGGCCGCAAGGACTTGAAGGCCCACGGCATGAGCGAGGATATCTCAAAGAAGCTTCAGGGCACGGTTTGGATCGACGAAGCGGACCGCCAGGTTGCTCACCTTGAGGTGACTTTTAACGACAACTTTCATGTTGGCGGCGGGCTGGTGGCCAGCGTCCAGAAGGGCTCCAGCTTCCGCTTCGATCAGGAACTGGTGAACGGCGAGGTATGGCTCCCAACTGGGGGCGAGGGGTCCATCCAGGCTCGCATCCTGCTGGTCAAGGGCATTCACCAGCGCTTTATCGAGCGCGACTACGACTACAAGCGCTTCCGCGTGGAGACCGAGCAAGGGAAGGACGCCAAGGTGGTGGCGGAAAAGAAGCCTTGAGGGAGCAGCGAGTTCGGATTAGAGTGAATGCATGTTTGCGCGCCGGCTCTCCATTCAGCGAACCGACTCCAGCGGCGCGGCGCACCCCTGCCCGATCGGCTGGATCGACAACTTCGCCATGCGCAACTTCACCAACGATGCGATCTTCGACGACACGCTGCCCGCCGCCGACGGAGTGCTCGAAGCCGGGAATCGCGTCCCTCTCCACCGGCTACAGCCGGCCATGGAAGACTGGTTCCGGCGCAAGGGCTACCTGAAGCGGGACGAGCGGCTGGGGGTTGTGGAGATTGCGCCGGAAAGCTCCTGAAGCTTGGGCGGCTTGGGACCGCTTGCTCCTCTGAGACCCTGAACAAGTGTTTCTTGCGAAGCCGACATCCTCCCAGGGGCTAAAGCCCGCGTTGGTTTTGCAGCACTTACGGCACGGCTGAAGTCGTGCCCTGACACAGGGCGGGCTTGTGGAGGGGGTTCTAGATACAAACATTGCCCCAAAGCTGAAACTCGGCCTGGCGGCGAGCCTTCAGGCCGGCGTTCTCCTGCGATCCCACGTGGTCCCAGCGGAGCAACTGTTCGCGGGCAGCCTCATATTGGCCGGCGTTCAGTTCCTTGAGCAGCGTGGACGAGGCCAGCTTGCCCGCGCCCAGGTTGAAACAGAGATCCGTCAGCGCGTCGAACTGGCCCTGGGTAAGAGTGACGCGGACAAGGCGCTGGACGGCTTGCTCGGCGCCCCACAGATCGCTGGAGAGAATCTTCTCGGCCTGCGCCTCCGTGATGCCGTCGGGAAAAGAATCATGGAACAGCAGTTGGTGGCCGTAGCCAATGGTCGCAATTCCCGCCGCATCCAGGTATGTGTGGCTGCGATACCCCTCCGACCGCTTCAATAGATCGAGTCCCGCCGAGCTCATTCTCATCGATATCCTCCCTGCGCAAAGCTGTTCATGCCCACCAATTCCACGCTAGCATGGAGCGGGAATTAATCAGCAAATCCGGGTCCAGCGGTCCCGTCAAGCCACCCTCCTTCATCTACCATCAAGGCAGCGCGATGGCCTCCAAACCCAAGCTCGGACAGAACTTCCTCAACGACCCCCAGGCCGCGGAGCGCATCGCCGCCTCTCTGGGAGATCTCTCCGGCCGCACGGTTATTGAAATCGGCCCCGGCGCGGGGGCCATCACTGGAGCCCTCGCTGCCCGCGCCGCCCACGTTCTGGCCGTGGAGCTGGACGGCGGCCTCACGGCCTATCTGCGCACACAGTTTCCACCGGGCCGCGTTACCGTCGTCGAGCAGGATGTGCTCAACTTCAACTTTGCAACCGCCCTCGCCGAGTATGCACCGGCCTCGGCCGTCGAGCAGCGCCTGCTAGTCTTCGGCAACCTGCCCTACGGGATTACCTCGCAGATTCTGCTCAAACTCGCCGCCAGCCATGCCTCGGTCGAGCGCGCCGTTCTCATGGTCCAGCGCGAAGTGGCCGATCGCATCGCCGCCCAGCCCGGCTCCCGCGACTACGGCCTGCTTGCGGTAACGGTGCAGATGTATGGCCCCGCGGAGAAGCTCTTCACCCTTCCACCGTCCGCATTTTTGCCGCCGCCCGATGTATACTCCACCGTCTTCCGCTGGCGCTTTGCTCCGCGCTTCACGGAACTCGGCCTCGATGAGGCCGGCTTTCTGTCCTTCGTCCGCAAAGCCTTCGCCCAGAAGCGCAAGACGCTGATGAACAACCTTCGCGCCGCCGGCTTCTCCGCTGCCGATGCCGCCTCAGCGCTAGCGCGCGCCCAAATCGACCTCCACGTCCGCGCCGAAGCTCTGGCCATCGAGGCCTTGGCGGCTCTCTATCGAGGCCTGCAAAGAGATTTCCCGGAGACAGAAAGTGCCGCTCCGCGCAGCGAAGCAGCCCCCTCGTCCTGAATCGTCTTCCGGTTAGTGGTGCGATCCGCCGCCGGAGCTGGCGCCACCACCACCGGAGCTGACGCTGCCCCCGCCAGCGTGAGAGGCGCCACTGCCGCCACCGGAGTATCCACCCCCACCCGAGGAGCGGCCTGCGGAAGACCCGCCGCCGGAGGAGCCATGGCTGGCCGCCGAAGCAGTGCGGCTGCTGCCGCTAGACGATCTGGCCGCGAAAGAACTAGCTGAGGAGCCCGTGC